>ENA-UOVY01000444-UOVY01000444.1-plant-metagenome-genome-assembly--contig:-NODE-444-length-20719-cov-15.261179_pt1 | contig 20719 bp, 16 predicted proteins | sample MGYA00249840_ERZ761561 | MGnify/ENA primary metagenome ERZ761561 (study PRJEB28882, sample SAMN05720143) | plant metagenome | isolation source: Guanajuato, Mexico | place: Mexico:Guanajuato, Mexico...
CGAATCCCTGAGGTGGATAAGTCCGACGACTCAGCAGCAGTGCGGAATTGAGTTTTTCGTCCGGTGGATCTGATCTATAGTTAGGGGGCAATACATACCAAAAGGTTCGAAGAAGGAAGGCGCATAAGAGTATATAACCAACCCACCCTTCTGTATAACCTATTCACATTAGTGAAGCGACTGCATGCATAAGGGAAATGCACGTTTGTGATACCTTAGTCGGGATGCATAGGGGAGTCAACCTACGAGCACGGAAGAACGTGGGTACCACTGACTGTGGTCAGATTCTGAGCCCTTTTGATTACTCCATAAAAAAGAAAACAATAGGGACAGCCATTTCTGGCTGCTCCTATTGTATCTTAAAAAAAAAAGTAGGCGAGCGAAGTGAGGGATCAGGCGGAGGTCTCGTTTCAGAACCCGACATTCACTCCGGCATATCGCACCCCCCCAGTCCCCATGCGCCACGACGATCCATATCTGAGGTCCGGGATTGGACGTCGCCCTGTGTACAGTGAAGAAGACCTGGAAGAAAAGGTCCGGTCCCTTGTTAGTGCCACCACCAACCAGCCCCTGAAACTCGGGTTCAGGGATTTTTGCCGTCACCCAGATGTCACCATACTCTCTGGCATGAAGGTACCGACGAAGTTCAACAAGTACAACGGCATTGGTGACCCCACCGGTAACCTGACAACTTTTGTAGCGATTGCCGTGGACTTGGAGACAATCCTCCTCTCCTTCAAAAAGGAATCCTACCCAAGAAGGAATCACCGCGAAAAAGTCAGTGAAAAGAAGGACTGACTTGTCCCTCCGTAGATCCGTAGTCGTTCGACGTCGGAGGGCAAATTCCCCCTATATCTCCAATCTTTTTTTTTTCTGGTTCGCGAGGGGATCCCTGCCTCTCTTTCTGGAGCTAGGCTTGGTTTCAAAAAGTCTTTTCCTGCTCCCTGAAACGGTACCTCTGACACTGACGGTTAGGTACTCTCTTCCTTTATTCCCTGCCCGGGAGGGAGGGGGTATATGCATCTCTTAATGGTCCCTGGTACGGTTCCCATGCTTTTCTCGATCCCTGTGCCCGGTCCCCGGCTTGCTACCTCGATCGATTAATCAATCGGTTCCAACCAGCTCTGCTTCTATCGCGTAGGGTGACGCTCTCTTTTCGGAAATTCTTTCAACAAGAAAAAGGGGAATCAAAAGCCGGGAAAGAAGGGGTTGAATGATTAGATCGAGTAGAGTAGTTCAAGCTCGTCGGGAGGAGAAGTCCGCGATAAGTCATACGAAAATACCCTCGTTCGTGGGCCCACCAGTCGTCAAATAGCTGGTCAGACGGGTTGAACTTGACGATTTAGGTTTTCAGTCTTGCTTTCCCCGACCAGTGAAGTGAGCCAGTCCACATGAGGCAATCGGTAGTGGTTAGGCCGGCCGTCAGTACCTGGTTTCGGGGACCAATCCGTAGCGTAGTTCTTTCCTTCTCTTTCCACTAACGAGCTCCGCTGCCTTCTTTTGACTACGAGCTGGATAAAGAACAAAAAATCTCCCTTCCAGATATGGATAAAGAATCAGGATCCGGGTTTTGCTTTGAGCGCGAGGTGATAGAGTTTAGGCCAAGACTAGAGGTAGAGTTCAAAATTCACTTCCTTGCCGGTCTGCCCTTCGTCATTGTTGGTTTGCTTTGAATATTGGACCAAGGCTCGATCGACCACTTCATCATCTGAAGGAAAAGCTCGCCCTCGAGCAATAGCGCTGTGACAAAGAGAGAAATCTCCATTCCATTATAAAGGGGTCCCGAAGCAGAAACAATTGTGCTACAAGTCTCGTAACGTAACTCAGGGCTGGAAAGCGCCTTCCTTCCGTTTTGTTTGTTGGAGGATCGGATTCATTCCATGGAAAGACAGCGAATCATGGGTCAGTACGCATAGCATAATAGGTCGTGTCACCGTCCACATTTCTCCCTTTCCCGTTTTTCGATAACATCCCTCGGTTTCAGGGAAGCGAAATTGCATGACGTCCCCGCGGGAAAGGTTCGACGAGCTGATCGAGCCGAGCTAGAGCTTTCCTATCCAAGCCAACCGTCAAACAACTTTTGTGGAACCTTTAGGAGTGAGCCGCAATGCAAATAGGGCTTTTGGCTTTAGTAGAGTAGTCGAAGTGAACTTTCAGTTGATCAAATTCCCCTTCCTATATAGGGTCAAGGATGGTGTATTCTACTGAATAGTTTGCTCCCGTCGAAACGGATCCTCTTCCACACGACGATTTCTCACTTGAACCCGAGCGGTCAAGTGCAATATTCAATCCCGCCTTTTGTCTCTACTTTCAGGGGTAAGCCAATAATAGAGCTTTCGTGGACCGGAAACCATAGATAGTCGTGCAGTCCTACCCAAAGGTGTCATGACTTCTTCTATGGAAACGGTTCCTCTCCGTCGAAAAGACCGTCGACGAATAGATTCCCAAAGTCTTGCAGCAGGGTGTGGGACTTCACAAAAGTCACAGTTTAAAGCCAACCGAAATCCAGTCTTGTTGATCGACCATACGGGGAAAGTGAAGACGAAAATAGGGCTTTCTCTCGTCGACCAGAGCAAGCAATAGATCTTTGAGAGTTTAGGTCAGGTTCAGGTGGGACAACAGCCCGAAATATGTCAGGGAGGAAAGGTAGTAGAGACAAGCAAGAGCAGGCACCGATACGGCACAAAAGGGTACAGAAAACCGCTTTTTTAAGCTTTCGACGTTACCCCCGTCCGAACGGAAAGGGAAGCCGATCTGAGTCCCATGAGACACCGGGGCAGCCCTTTAAACTAAACCCTACTTACTAAATGCATGCGACTGACCATCCACTCGTCGACTCTTTTTGATTGAAATACTCGTAAAGAAAGCAGATTGACTAAAACCAACCACCCGACACCGCTAACGGCTATGACCTCTTCTCTAAAAAAACTAGCTGTGCGGGCGCTTTCCTTGCGGAAGTGAGAGGGGACATAGAAATTCATTCACGTTGATTTATGTATATCTGTGTTCCGTTCAAGAGATTCCCACAAACAAGAATCAAAGAAGTCTTCTTTCGTCGCTGCGTATCTATCTGTCTTTTTTAAAATTTTTTAGTCTGATTGCCAACTCGAAATTATTGGAAACCCATATCAAAAATCAAGAAGGGAAGAGCGTTGAAGACGTTTAGTGGATAGAGGTGGTACCATAGAGGTAGGTTGCAAACTGACGGGGGATAACTGGTCGGTACGTTCCAGCGTGGTTGGTATAGATAGAAAAGGAATGCCCAGGGTGACAAGTCATTCCTCGGTGACATCTGATGATGGAAATGATTTATGGTACCTGCCCACTAAAGGTCCAAGGGCTGGAAAGCGCCTCCCCTCATTCAAATAAGACTTTTCCGTCCTTGGACTTTCAACAACAAGGATTGTTCGTCGATTCTTCTCCCGAAATACATGAAATAGCTTCCGCTGGAGCAAATTCACAATCCAGATGTAAGCATCTTAGCCAGCCGGAAGTGCATAGCTGTAGGCCCTATCACCAAATCGGGGATCTATTGAGAACTACGAAGAAGTGATTTCCTAATTTTCGTGGAATTCCAGATCCGCTTGAAGTTCATCGCTTTTTCATCCATCCGCTCCATCAATTTATGGAGTTGGGGAGGTAACATGCCAATCTGGTTGGTTCGTATTCATTCCCGCCGGTCGGGATGAACATGCGTTAGTTTCCGTCTCGATGGAAAAGGGATTGTTTCAAGAGATAAGTATTAAACAATCCGTCTTCACCAATCTTTCTTTTTAAGAAGAAATTCAGTCAGAGAGCTTGATTAGTAATCGTCTTTGAATTTCATTTTTGTTTTTAGCTGGAGTAAAGAATTTCTTTATTTGCAAAACTCTGGAGAAGAAATTCTTTTTGGGCTGCTTGTCTCTCCGCATTGACGAAGAAACCTCAAAGTCAAAAGTCACCCTCTTCCCTTCCCATTCCGTCCTTCTCTTTCACGTATTCGATCGACGACGGACGAGCTGGAATGTATATAAATCGCTGAAAGTTGGTGATAGGTATGAAAAGACAGCAGCAGGTGCCTGGCCCTTTATATCTGTAGCCCGACGAAGCTGTTGATTAGACCATCTACTACAAACTACTACCCACCCCCCACGGGATATTCGGGATTGGGCTGGGAATATACGTATACGTAGTAGTCGTTGAGTAACCTATGTATCATTTGATGGGGCAGCAGAGGTAAAAAAATCTTTCTCGAGTCAGAAAGAATTGATGGGCGTAGTCGTAGTTGGGGATGGTCGTTGTTACGCCCCTGCCCGCCGAGACTAGGTGAATTGCTCCCCCCGGTACGGCATTCCTCCCACCCGTTACTCAACACAACCCTGTTCTCATCCCCCCTCTCCATCCCCTTCAAATTCCCCCTCCCCGGTTGATCGCTCGACGGTACAAAACAAGCTCGAGACAAATAGGGGTGGGGTAGAGGGAACAAAAAGTCAAACGGAATTCCTTCATGATTTTGATGATTGATTTTTCGGTGGAATCGAATGAAATGTCTTTCATTCAGTATGATGAGGCGGCAACGAATGCGTTGTTCGGTACCTGGAAGTGGTTTCAAAGTTCATCTACACACGTAATGGGACGTCGCGGCATCCCTCGATCCTATGCTTTCTGAATGACTCGGTGAAAATGTAAATCACCTGGAGTGATTATCGAGTAACCACTTCTCCCGGTTTTTTTTTCGAATTCTCATCCGAGCCCGTCGACTGGTGGGAATCGGGCCGGAGAGTCCCTGACTTTGACTGCACCTTTATACTTGCCGTATCCCGAGAATTGTGGCCAGCCATATCGCAACGCTCTCTATTTCAAAGTGTCTCAAGGGATTTTCTTCTCTGTAGTCATGAATGGGATTTGTAGATACGGAAACCAGGCCGAGCTGATGCTGTCTCTGCCACACACGGTCGACCATCAGAGTTGGACCAAGCAGACCGTCACGCGTGGCATATCTCAATTCGCTTCACAGAACCAACTTATAGATAAGGAGCTTATTCACCTTTTTTTCATCCACTGCCTTTTCCGGGTGAAAAAGCAAGCAACGAAACAGTGTGAATCATTTTGTGGCTGGAGAGATGGTTGAAGGGGAACGGTATGGAATGGTATCGTCCCCTCTAGAGGTAGGTATCTCGTTCCGAAGTTCGTTTCTCCCACACTCGAAAGGTAAACGCCCGTCCGGCCCATAATTCATTCATTGGAGGTGGGATCGGAGAAAGGGAGAGTGCCCTCCCGACTCGATCAACTAGAAACGAGAGAAAGCCAGGAGAGCGTTGGAAGATAAAGATCCAATTCCGTACCGATGGGTCAAGAGGCGAAGAGGTTTCCTCTTCGATCAAACAATAGGCGGGATAGGTTGTTTCATTACTGTCTCTGAACAGCGGATATTCGTCGTTATCGGTGGGGAGGGGTGGGTGTGAGGAGCATACGATAGAAAGAGACTCCTCGGGAAGGCCCACCGATGAGAAGGTGGTAGAGGACGGATCAAGCCAATTTATGCTGTACCGAATCCAGCTCCACATGATGCGACGAAATTGTTTGACTCTCCCATCCGGAGTGAAATATCTCTTTACCCATGAATGCATATGATGGGATGAGAAGAGGCGCGAGAATCGCTAGAAGCGCCTGGCCGCTATGGTATGTCTCTTCGCGGGGACCCAGTGGAGTCGAAGGGAGCATGCCGTGGGGGAGAGGGCACTGGCAGTGTGTTGTGACGGGTGTCAGGATGCTGGCAGTCTGTTATTAAGGGCATCCTTTTTCTCCCCCGCTTGTCCCGCCGAAAACCGATATACAGGATCCCCTTGGAGCTCTGTATCGCGTCGACAAACGTCGCTTCCCAGCCTTTCTGTCGTCATGGGAGTGATGACCCACCACCGAAACGGGAATCGAACCCCCTTAACATCGATTGATTAGAAAGAGTTTTTCGATCAATCCATCAACCCTTCGAAACTTTCGAATATCTACCGTCTTTCATTTTTCTTATTCACGAAGCCTTTCTCCTTCCAACTACGGATAAGGAATTGATAGGAATATGAGGGCCGACCGAACAAAGCTTTTAATAGTATCAATAACTGTTAATCCACCCTCATCCCAGTCCATTTTAATATCCATTTCGAAGAGTCCTCCCATCCCTTCATCTGTTACGAATCCGCCTCCCGAATTCCTATCGATAGTGATGCAGGGGGTTCTAGATGCAGCTACTGACAATCCACCCTCATCCCATCATCCTTACGCTCCTGGAGCGAGACTCCTGCTATTGATCGGTACCGCAAGTCCGATCTTTTGCATGCAACAAGACTTCAAGAAGCTCGAGCAGTTGAAGCGGTCTACCTGCGATAAAAAAAAGTTTCCGTGTCGAGAGCCCACCCCTGCTGCTGTGAGCATTCCGCTTCCCGCTCAACCCAAGTGTTTTCCATCCACAAAGGGAAGGGCGATCCTGTTGATCATTCTTCCCAGTTTCCGCTGCGATGTCACCTGTCCGGACACCCGTTGCGCTTGTTCCCACTCAGCTCGGTACTGCTTTGCAGTGGTTCACGAGGGCTGGAAAGCGCGTTGTATTAATTACTTCCGCTATGTTGACTATTCTTTAAGGAAGTCAGACGTTGAATATTGCTTACTTAACCTTTTGATTTTAGCCTTCCCTCTGTTCGTCGTCGGAACCCTAGTCGTATTCCGCCTACGCATCGTCCACGGGCCGAAACCCCCTTCCTCAGTCTCCTTCAATGAGCTACAGCACTCCAACTTATGGTTCTCCGGTTGCTGCTCCTTCCGGCTTTCTTGACATTCAGATCTGGCCTCACTCGACCCCGTGCCCCCAGAGGGCGCCCTTTGGTCCTCCATTGCCTGCGCTTCCTGCTTTGGTTTATCTGGAGATCATCTTGTGACCAATCTTGCCGCACGTCACGCATAAATCTCCCAAGGATTCATATTCAATCCTTTGCCAGAACCCGTCACCCTGTCACTCTTATAAAGATCCCCGGCGTGAGAGACTTCTGCAAGTCGATCTCCACACAAACCCTTGCATAGGACCCCTTTTTTAGCTTAGCTGTATGCTCATCCAATTTGATCGGACTCCCCACTCGCTTGCTCAGTGATTCACTATTGACTCTCACTGGTCACGAAAGATTTTCTTGATGGACTACTGATCCACGAAAGCATAAATTTGATCTTTCATCTGATAGCTCGGGGTCTCACTCACTTGTCGGGGGCCATCATTCTTTTTCATTCCGGTCGCGTCGAAACAGACGGGTGACGTCGGTGTCTGGGTCGCCTCCCTTTCTCCGGACATAGTTTTTTAATCAATAAAATGAGAGGTCTCACTCGTCGGACGACTGGTTCGCTTGCTGGTTCTAGTCGACGGTATGGAAGAGGGGAGTTGCAGCTTCATTCACGACTGTCTTTAGGTCATGAGGAGCCGGAAATACGAGACTAACTACTCGACATGGAACAGGCCGTCGACAGGGAAGAATGGCAGAATTTCACGAACTTATATATATATATAGATATAGTATTTTCGTGATTGGGAGTGGGAAGTCGAAAGAAAAAAAGATCCAAAGTCTTTAGAGAAAGGCAAAATGAACCGCGAGAAAGCCACTTGTGCTTTTCTTTTCGTCTGCCTTTTAGATTTCCCCTCTTCTCCGGCTTCATTCCAACCTTCAGGTTTGAGAAAGGAAAAGGGAATGGTTGACCAACAGGCTCGAGCTTTCTATGCACAGGAAGAATGGGAGAAATCCAGGCGCGAAATAACTAGGCCCTCTATTGGGAGACTAGGACGGAAGGTTGAAGCTGCAGGAAAGAAGAAATTTGTAGTTATCGACTGGCTCCTCCATTTGAAGAAGAAAATGGATTCAAAAAGATTGGTTCAAAGGGAAAACCGGTTTTCCTTCCGAAGTCACATGCCAGCTTATCTTAAGGAGAAGATGCTGTCTGCACTCTTCGGTGAAACGTCAGGCCTCGGCATGACATTGTTGCGATATGGGTCTGACGACGTGCCCCTTTTCAAAAGGGTCAGATTTGCGTGATTACATCACATGCCTGTTTTCTTTCTATAGTACAGCTTTCGGTTATAGTAGAGTGAGGGTCTTTCGAGATTACGCCATCGTCAGGTAATGTGTCGCCTATTACGGGGTTGCAGAGATCTATCAAAGCGTAATGTCGGTTATTTCCGTTGGGACCGTCGATTTTTTCTCCTGCGGTATGCTGGAGTTTGCTAAAAGAGTCCGTATAACCTGGACGTGAGCACTGTCGAAGAGACCGGTCTGCGCACTACTTTCATGCTTCCATTGATAGAGTGAGGGGACGTACGGTTTTCCGAATCTTTTAGATGGAGAAAGGGGAAAATTCACATTGGGAGAGATTGAAGCCAAATATCCCGAAAAGGGGAACTGTAGTTTACTAGAGCCATCAACATCTTCTTCGGGATCGGCGTAAACAATTTCATTGCCTCAGGATTCGGCGAGTAGAAATAGGGAACGAAGGGAATAGACAAATTTGGTATAATCCCACTCTTCGTCAGAGATCATCTAGAAAGCGAGGGGATTTGGATGCATTTAGACAGAAAAGCGGACATAGATTCTTATAGAATAACGATACCGAAACCTACCAGCTTCATGGCGGTGCACCTGGACGACTTCCAGATCATTCTCGGGATGGAGTTTCTGAATGCAGCACGGGCCCTTGCCATTCCTTTTTACACTATTAAAACAGGTAAATAAATGAAATTTCCCAGCGGTGAACACGGGCGCGGAGAAGACGGAGACCATCTCGGCTCCCCAATTCCAGCGTAGACGCGTTGTACGCAGACGACATACTAATGCTATCGACGCCTGGCTATCCAGATAAAAACGGAAAGATTGAGGGAGGAAATCCTTCCCCTCCCATGAAATCGTTTGCTCTGAGGGAAGCGCTTTCTCACTCATATGTGAAAGACATAAGATTTTGACGAGTATAATAGAAAGTATATACTCGACTTATTTTTAGTGGATCTCGTAGTCTTCTGGACTGTGGACGGTACTACTCCGCATTGTCTTCACCCATCGGAGGCGTTTGTCGCCAAGACTCACTTGACGTTGGGCGATCTAGTTCCGACTGATGTGTGTTCCTTCTCCTGGGAATGGGACGTCATGAAATGTCCGATCTTTGCTATTGGGCAATCCGCCTTCTTAAGGGACTTCTTCCCCTCCCTCCCGCGCGCCAAAGCAACCCGGGGCCCCCGGAGGGGTCACTACTCGACGTACGCTACCTAAGACACCGGGGAGTTTTTCAGCTCCTTCGAATCGTCGCATTTCTTTTGAAGTTCGACGAATTGTTTATGTATCTTTCGCGACAAAAGAAAGCCCCCGCCATTTTACTGAGAAAAGTTCTGTGCTGCTCGCCACTCCCCGAGGCCAAGGACGGGGTCGAACCGTCATTCCAGGATTTGCAGTCCGATACATTTCCATTATGTTACCTAGCCAAACCCGCCACCTCATGTGCCAAAGTCAAACGGTTGTTCTTCCTTCCCCGCTCCCTCTTTTTCTACATATGCGGTGGCGGGCGGAGCGCTCTATATGACCGGCGGCGGGTTACCAGAGAAGAGGGGACAACTTCTTTCTCCCTTGACTTGCTCAATCTTCCTTATCTGATTGAAAGTTGCGAGCCACTCAACTACTGGTACAGAGGCGACCGGAGGGAGGGTGGCTTCTTCTATATGTATGTTCAGGCGAAGAACATGACGAATCCCGCTCGTCGTTTTGGTTGCAACCATGCCTATATAATCTCATTTAGCTTACCAAAGTCAAGTGGTCTTACTAAAAAAAAGTAAGTAAGCTGACTGTTCCGTTCCGACGTTACATGGCTTTTCACTATTCCTTTCCAGAGAAAGGTTGCTCATCCTGTCCAGCGGATCAATTGTTTATGCGGCAGTGCGATGCGCTCGAAAATCTCTCTTTTTTCAAAACCTCTCCTCCCTCCGGTCGCCTTGTCTCCATTCTGATTGATTCGCTTCTTCGCGCAAGCGCTTGGTTCGCCCCTTCGTCGCATTTCGTGATCCTCCGCTTCAGGATGCCTTTTTCACACCGCCGGGATCCCCCGTTGATTTCCGATTGAAATGGTTGCTCCAGGTTTTAGGCGGCCCATCTGTTCCGTTTATCCCTCACTGCTGGAAGCCCCTGCGGTTGTTCGGCTGCGTACTCCCCGTCCGCGTATCTCCTCCGGAACCTATTTCATTTTCCTTTCCTGTATCTTTCTTTCGGTACATAGGTCGGCTTCGTGCAGATAGATGTTCGCCGTGGGGATTGGTGCTCCTTGAGGTATGCCTTTCCCGCTTGCTTCTTCCCTTATCTGTCTTTTCCATCCAGTGCCCGCACTGCGGCAGAAAATCTTCGTCTTCGATCTTTCTTCGCAACGCAATAAAGAAGTAGGAATCTTTCTCTCGGCTCATGCGGTCATTGATTCAGTCAGGGGGCCTGCGTTCACTAGAAAGCCTACGCCCGTCCATTCCGTCGAAAGCTTGATCCCGCCCCCCGCCTTTCATCTTGCCCTTGTTACGCAACACGCCAACAAAGAACCGTCGGCCCTCTCGCTTAAAGGTCCCTATTCGGTCGGAACCGAAGTCGTGTTGCTTTAGAGTCTATAGGTTCTCGAACCTTCTCTCATGGATTCCCTGGAGTTCTCACCAAGTCATCGCCAGCAATCTGCTCTGGTACCGTCGGCTTGGTGTCAAAGGGCGAGTTCCTGTCTTTTGTCTTGCCCAAAAACAGTCGGTAATTGGAGAAAGACGGTGCCGCGGCAAGGCAGTCCAGCTGCTTTCTTTATCTCGCTTGCCGCGTCGGGATTCGGTGCCCCGGGGGTTAGACCGCTTGGTTCCGATTCTCTTTTCTAGTTGAAGATACAGTCAACCTTCTTCTCCCATTCTCCGGGGAAATCCTTTCGTCTGCTTTTTTTCCTTCTCTCTTCCATTCCTCTCTTTATTTTAGAGGGGCGGATAAGACCACTCTATCGACGAACAAGAAAAAAAAAGAAAAAATGCACTTTCAAATGGTTTGAGCGTCGGAAGCAACCAGCGGTATATCGATAGGCGAGAACAGACTGCTATTGGCTGCTTCGCCTATCTATTCTCTCCTGTATGGCCGGCTTGGAGACATCAGAGGAAGACCATCATCTCGGTACGGGTACGATCAACGCTTCATTCATTCGTTGAACCGTCGGGGATAACCATTAGATTAGCATTGAGATCAATCACCACACCACCTCTATCATACATACGACATTACACACACGACGCGAGAGTGCATGGTCAACACACACCTACAGCGCCTACGTTCCGCTTGCAGCCAATACAACCACAACCTCACTTGCACGATATTAAACAACCGAATCCCCTGGTAGGAAGGGGGGACGGCATCCTCCCCGGAGATTCCGCAGTACTGAACAACCGAGTCATCGGTCCGGGGAAAGAAAAGGACCGTCTTTGACCATCAAAAAAAGGAATTCGCTGGAATCTCCCGGCCTTCGGAACAAAGTTTCTTCTTTTCATGCTGAAGACGATCTTGCTCATTCTATTCATTATGGTATATAAATAAAACATACAAACTCTTCTTCTATTAGAAAGACGAACCTATAGGCCTGCCTGTTTTAGCGCGTTTCCAAAGGTAACCGCGTCAGGTTGACTTTTCGTAAGCCGCTTCCTTCACCGGAAGGATGGCGTCACGGGTCGTCTATCATCACTATGAACAGTTGATCGCACATTAAATCATCAGTACCATGCCAAAATGAAAAAAGGACGATACCACACGACATGAGCTGCAGAGTGTTCGAGAATAGGGTAGGGTCCTCGGTCTCATCAGGATCAAGTGCATCGGGTGGATCCTGAGGTTGACGGTTGACTCGTCGAGCATCACTTCATTCCTATTCCAACTGTGCAATCTTTAGGGTTAGGTGATTTGAAATGCAACACCATGAAGCAAGATCCGCGCTAAACCTTGATTCTCCTCTCTCTCTAGCCGACATCGAGGGAGCGTGTCCCAATTGGGCTATTCACTGAGCAGGCCAACGAGTACCTTCCCGCTTAGGGGTAAGCGTGACGTAGACCTTTAGGCCGTGCCAAAACAAGAGGAGAGGCGATGGGAGAACTTTTCCCTCTCTCGTTCCGCAGGAAAGAGAATTCGGGCTATGCGATCAATGGTTCAATGCAATATCGTCGGTGCAATCAGAGTTAGATACCTCCGAGTTCTCAGGTCATCCGTCTGCAGGCGTCACATCGCTTCTCCATCCATCAATGTGCTCTTTCTTTTTATACATGGTTCGGAATAGTTGGTTTGTTGCAATTCGTAACTTAGGGACCATCACCGTAGCCTTGATTGCTTCAGTTCCAGTGAACTTCAAGTGAGCACCATTGGCGTTTGCGGTTAGACTTTTGTCGAATGGGCCACTTGCTTCCCGCTATCGGGTGACCATATGACGTTGACCTAGAGCTATACCAAACGAGGGAGAGAGCTTTGATTCTCGGGGCGGGGGATCGGTAGTTTCAGAATGAACGGGGGGATTCATAGGCAAAATGAGGGGGCTACCTGTATTATGCATGAAGGCTAACTGAATACAGCAGAGAAAGTCGTGATTGGCAACCTCGCAGCACATTCTCAATCAAAAACGAAAGTGAAATCCGCTAAATCAGCATAGGATGATACATCGGAAACGAGTTGACGAGTCTGACTAGGATTCTCTCATTCCTCCCTGGCTGGTGGGAACTGTTGGACCATTGGCTTCTCGCGTCGGCTTGTTCAGATGGGTATTCCGAAAAACCAACAGAGTGAAGGTCTTACTACGGCAATCGAAAGTAGGTTAGCACATCAAAAAATGCACCACGCGAGCTCAACCATTGAAAGACCAAGGAATGCCGATCGACGAATAAAGTGAATGAAATCCAGCATCAGATGGAAAGCAGAACTAGAACTGTCAGAAGTGCCTAGGGAGCTCTCCAATGCCGAAATCCGGGTGGTTCCCTTTCCGTCGAAAGCTCCCAATACGGGCTTTTCCCTTAAATGGGGATCTCCTTGTTAATCACCGATTTCTCCCTTCCCTTTCATCTTCTCTTCTTCTTTTTCCTAGGTCAAGTCATCGCACTATATTCGTATATAGTGTGGTGTGTCCACTTGGGTGCGCTCCATGCTTTCCCTTTGAATGCTTTTCGTCGCTTTTCTGCCTTTCAGCCGCGTCGGAAGGAAGGTTCGTCTCTTCCGGCAGGACGTCTTTCTTGTTGAGCCAGGCCCCTTCTTTTATGTGGGCTCTCACTCCCTTTATCTTCTTTCTTTTCATTCCTGGGGCAGGATTTCTCGTATGCGAGCATTGCCTACCTTCCCCCCATCCTCCCGTTCTGTTGCCGAAAGATATGTCGACGTTGTGCTCTCATGGAATTCCTTTCTTTCTCCCGTTCCCGAAAACATTTGAATATTCATGGTTTTTCTTCGTTTTGTTCAGTGGATCGCCTTTTTTCAGGTTCCCAGAACGCATACCAGTACTCTCCGATTAGATATGGTTTGTCGCTCTCTTATTCGCTTGGATCTCCGAGATTGCTTCGGTGTGTCATATTGCTTCGATTTTTCTTCTTTTGACTAAGACTTGTTTGTATTAGGTCTACTCGTCAGATGGGTTTTCTTTCCGGACTCCTTTCTGTCTCGTCCTTTTTTCTTTCTTCCAGGTTACGTTAAAGCATTTGGGACCGTGGGGGCACCGGCGCCAGTAGGCGATGGAATCCCATCAAAGAGACACGACAGAATCGGGGGAATCGATCGACGACGGGTTCGAACCATGGGATTGGTGCTCGTAAGCACCACCATACCATGAGACCGCTTGTGATGAATCCTCATGAGAATTTGGCAAAAGTGGTACCCTTGTTCTTGGCGCATCGGAATAGTAGAGCACAGTGAAACGGGATTGTGCGATCCATATTGATCTTCTATTTTTCTATCTATACCAACTCTGGAGAACCTAGGCTAAGCCTCTACAGTCTCCTCCCGGGAGGGTACATCTGTGTGCCGAGAGATCGGATCTGTGGTTGAGATAACTGAACAAACCCACCCGACGATGACGAGGGGAGGAGAGAAGAGTTGGTTTAGCGGAAGCGGTACGCCCCAAAGATTTAGATTCTTTGATCATTATACAATGGGGGACTTTGCACTTGCAGGTAGGTGTGAACTTCTTTCGTATAGAGATGGAAACGAGGGTGACCCCATTGTACCATAAGGGCGATCCGCTTTTGTGATGCAGTTACGAACAAGGATCAAGCAGATTTAGAGACTGGCGGAGATCACGCAGTAGAGGCTCGCACAGAGTTACCCCGGGTGAATCTAGATCGTTATTTCGTATTCCCACTTGGCATTGTTCCTTTTGGGGACCAGGCTTCATTGGCTCCAGCGCACTATATATGGCACCCATCCTCTGTTTAGGCAGGTTGCCTCGGAGAAAGGGATTCACCAGATCCTGAGAGAAAGTCTTGCAGGTCCACTGCGGTTGAAGGCGTCGGCTGTCACAGATCCTCGCGGAGACCCAGTTCAAAGGGAATCCCTGTAGGTAGGTGCATTTGGCAGTCTCAAGCATTTGCCTTTTGAGTCAGTCCTTCCAACTGGGAAGGAAGAAAGGCGGGGATGATATGCTTCTCGCACAAAGCAGATTGGGTAGCCGGATCCCGATCAATAGGTTAGGCGCCTGGCTGACAATCTTTCTATTTGATGGTCTAGTCTCTCTGTCCCCACTCTGACGGTTCCCAGTAGACGAAGATAGACACCCCGCATAGACAGAAATCACAGAACCTGCGAGATGGGCCTGGACGGTCTGCTGCGGGAGAAGGCGTCGGCTTTGGCTGTCGCAGATTATAGATCCATCTATCCATCCACAAAGGTAGGTATCGAAGGGGCTTCACCACAGGACTTAACATTCATGGTTTGAGTTGGTCAACTAGAAAGACCAGAAAGGGAAATGCCCAACAGTACCGAATCGAAGAGTGTATCGATGCGATTTCCTGCTTTTCTTTAGCAGAATAATCTCTTTTCAATACCTCATATGGGTCGTCGTGGTACGATAGGTTCATTGAGATGTGAAAAGATCTAAAAAAGGTGTGGACAGGGTACGCGTGCTCCTGCGGGTGGTAATGGAGAGAAGGTGAGGCGAGCGATGAGTGAGGCTTTCGTCGACTTATACATGACGATTACTTTATGGAAGTCGACGTTCGACGTTTTACAACAAAAGACAGTTATATGAGCGTGCAAGGTGATCGATTTCGGCTGGTCGCTATTAGGGAAATTGGGTTGATGAGAAATCACAGTTATATGAATGAGAAAAATCGTTCAAATGCCCAATGTCCAGTTGTTCTGAAATCTATTCTTTCGACGTGCGGAGTAGGCTACTTCACTTAAATGATTGACGCGATTTGATTACCTTTTATAGGTAGGGACGGTAACAGCAGTTTTGTCTTAATAAACCTGGCCGTTGCTTTCGTCTTTCAATCAGACCAGACACGAGTCCTGAGCAGAGTAAGGCTGTATTACTTTTCTGCCCTTCGCTTGAGTGCCCCAATGCGATGGACGCTTTGTATACTATATCTATGGGGGAGGTTATTCCTTTTCGTCGAGTGGAAGGTAGCTTCCGAAGGTTCCTTCTTTGCCTTAAGCCTCAGAAGGGGCGTCGCGGTGCGGTAACCGAACGAACGGGGGGATTTTCTTCTTCCATTCCGCGATCAGATCACTCAACCAGACAAGAAGCAAATGAGACAGCAGGTAGGTTGGGGCGCAACAGGCCAAGAGGTTACTTGCCTTTCCTCGACGTTCCGACGCCTGCTCTTTAGGGAATTCATCAAAGGCTCTAAACGAGACCTCTTGAAATCCGTCCTCGAACTCCAACTCATTCTTTCCTTAATGCCGGGAATTACTGCTTTCCGGTACGAGCGAAGAACTGACGATTAGCTACCAACTAGACGAACTCCTTACTTCACTAAAGAAGCACTCAAGCCGGTACGTTCTTCGGAGATTGACTCCGGCAACTACCCGGACTTTCTTTCTTCACCGAACCGGGCTATCAATCGACGAGGGGCTTTCCTACTCTTCGCCTTCGGGAATGCTTTGATCACCGAACCGAGCAGCTCTGTTCTTGGTCTAGAAGCCTCGAAACCCGGTACGTTCGTTCGGTCATTTAGCCCTCACTTCACTGAGCAAGGAAAAGTCTTATCTGTCTTTCTTTCTGAAGGGATTGCGGTTCATTACACCAAAGGCTTTCAGTGAACTATTGAAGCGGTAGAGAGAGTACCAAATGCTGACGGTGACGAAGGTTACCGACTTTCGGTGGACGCGGAGCCAACGAGTATTTTATGGAAGGCGAACAGCGGGAAGAGTCTAAGGGCGAAGCAAGCCTACACTGGCAGAAGCAGTTGTTTCAAATCCTGCTCCCGGTTGGCGCTTTCCATCATTCGACCAAAAGGTTCCTGTCGCTACAGATACACTTTTTCATACTGAAAAAGCGGCAGATCGAACAACCAAACCAGTGGTGTGGATTCGGTACGGGTATCAAGGCGGGGTGAGGGTGGTCTACGATCAGGATTCGAAGATTCAATAAATAGAGTAGTACCGACTCGTCGGAAGGGCGGGTCGCCCCTCTTATAAAGTAAAGGCTCTTCTTTTCGAGTGAGACCCCGAACGACTCCACTTGTGGATCGAACTCTGTGTCTTTTCCGAGTTCCGATATCCCACCGATCTCAATGCATCACGTCTTTCTCACTACATGGCCTCACCCATCCTTCTTTTGATGCAGTGTGGTAGCCAGCCCCGTCAGCTAGTGGAGAGCAATCCTCAAGGGGGGATTTTCAGTCAGTGCTTCTTCATCCGCAAAGCATTCAGCCGAAGAAGCTTCTTACGTGATGAAAGTCCGCTCTGTGAGAGGAGGGGAAATGGTTCAGGACAATAACGGATCTTCCTCTTCCTCTTCTCAATCTACCTTTTGGATACCCTTGGTGGAAGCAATGACTGAAATAAAACCTGCTAGGCGACTGATCCCCTGTACGAACAGACTTCAGGCGGGAATCGCGCTATGCGCCCGCTTGTTGAGGAGCGCGCTTAAACAGCTCTGTCTTTGCTTTGCTCGGTGAATCCTTTGATTTAGTCGAATCAGTAAATCCAGTCGTTCTGGTACCACGAGGCATATCACCGTACGTAGGTGGGACTGCGGGAATCGATCTTCGGCGGGATCGTCGATAAGCTTCTTGTCACCGAAGTCCGACGTGCTTACATAATATATATACTTCCGCGCGATCATTCCCCTCTTCATCGAAGTAGGGAGGTGCGCCCGGCATTTGATGCGAAATATTTTACGGCCTTTGCGTAGGGCATCGATAGGGTTCTGCAGTCCCTGGCAGTCTTCTTTTATCCAGGTCCGTTCAAGCCTGTCTACACGACGCCTGCTTTCATCGGGATTGGTTGCTTCGTCAACATTGATTTATCAATAGGCATTGAGTCGGGCCCGTCAGGTTCGGACATTTGCCATCTGGCGCTCCATCCGACTCAGTTGACGACCGTTCTAAGTGGTGATCGGTTTATTGGGTGTGCTCCCCTTGTTCAAGACCAATACATACCCCGCAGCTGAAAAGCCTATGCAGCCACCAATCCAAAAAAAGAAAGTCAACTGCCTGGGTGTTAAAAAAGGCCAAGGCTTCCTCGATCTGGTTCGTGCCCTTCCCTGCCAGAAGCGTCGAGCTCTTTCTCGTCAGTTGCGGTGAGCGGAGCGTATCGCTCTGCTTGTGAGGGTGAGGTATTACATCGCCTGCATCGAAGTCTGATTCTGAGGAGTCTACTACGGAGTCTCCTTTTCTCCATTGGTGGTACTAAAACCTGTATCTTATGGATCAGTCCCTGTTGGTAAAAGGGCAGCTTGCCTTGTCAAAGTCGCTGTAGCTTCTGTCGCAGTTGTTTGAGCTGGGCTTGCTGCTTTCGGACAACTTGCAAAGTCGTCTTATTCTCAACCTATTTGGATTTGGCGCTGCAAACGGAGGCTTTCAGCAAACGGCAACATTGTATACTGTTTCAAAAGCGTCGAGTGAGTGAGTGGAGAGTAAAAGTCAGAGGGAGATTTACACGACCACGACTGTCGGGAGAGTTTCAAAGCGCGAATGAATCGGAGGAGCCTTCAGACAAGAAAGAGCGGTCATTTGGTAATCCACAGAATTTCCTTCTCCACCAGACCGTCGGAAACATAACAATTGATGAAAGCATTTGCACAAAGGGGAGCGTCGCGAGAAGGAAGAGCCAAAAAAGCAGAGCGGCACCTACCATTTCTCAACATTTGACGAGAGCCCGGAATTGTCGAATGCCAGTCCATTTGTACTCTTCTCTGAATCTTCGAACGAAATGGTTGATCCCGAAGGGAGACTTTGCTCCACAACATCGTGCTCACATTCCACTTTGATTCAACTTCAACAAAGTGGTTTAGGTGTGTTTACGAGACGGATTAGTTCTCTTATCCGGATCAGGCATAAGTAGGACCGTAGCAAGCAGACAAGACAGATGACCCAAAGTTCTGCAAATACCACAGACCCCTTGTATTGGTCACACCTCCTGACGAGTGCTTCGTGTTCAAGGCAGGAAATGATTAAGAACAATGAGGTTACCCTCAATGACTCAGAAGAAGAGACCACAACAGCTGCACCGGTGTTCGTGGGCTTTGATGAAGAGGTGCACTCCTCAATAAAAATGGAAGATTACTCCAATCTTTTCACCTCAGAATTCGAAGTCATAAGTTTAGACTCAGAGTTCATCGAAGAGGCGATGGAATCCCTTCCATTTCTTTGATGCACCATATGCAGAGTCTACTTTGGAAGCACTGATTTCAATCTTCCGACTTTCTTTGCTGCACACGACTTTTTCACGGAGTCTGCTTCCACAGTTGCTTGAGCGACAACCACCTTGCGTCCCAACCTTCTTGCTTCTCGACTTTCTTTGGTGCCAAAGACCGATGACTAGTTAACCGACTCCTGGTCGACATGAGGAAGACTACTTTTCTTCTGGTAAAGTGGACGAGAAGAGCGAGTCTCTGTCCAACTACTCGGAACAGGAGGGGGATGATAGGTGACAGGCCAATAGGAAGCTTGCTACGGTCTAGTCCGGACGGGCCTGGAAAGCGCGATGGATATGATCTACTTGTTATCAGCCAATGCATCTTCTTGCTACCCGATTTTGACAATACCGATGTCGATAATCTGACCGTCGGGCACAGACAACTATCAGCTATTTGCTTGCTTCCGTGTAAACTCACTGAAGGGAATTCTTACTTCTTTTTATGGACTGTCTATTTTCTGAAAATGATGGTGAGCTGTATTCCAAGTGAGAAGACTTCCGTAGGTCGCTTAACCAGTGAAAGAGAGCCCGCATGAAAGACGAGTCCTGTTCGTCCGACGAGTTTCACCAGCCAGGAAGGATGACGGGCAGGCTGAGAGGCAAGTGGGGGTAGTTTTGATTGAGCTCCTGACCTTTGACTAACCTGATTCCGAAAGAGTACTTTTGGTGTCATATGCTTGCAGCACCTCGTGCACACGGCTTTTTCACAGTGTCTGCTTATCTACTTCTTGACGTGAGAACTCCGTGCGTTGTATTCCCTAGACGTTTATAGGCTTTCTTTTTGAGTGTAAAATGGTGTTTAGGGGAGTCTTTCTTGGTTTCTTTGATTGACCGTCGACTTGCTTGCGAGGAAGAGGAAGGTGCTGGTGAAATGGACAGCCCATCCGATGATCGAATCGGGATCACCCACCCCTCCGATATTATTTACCAATGGAAGGAATGTGTATCCTTCAATGAGTGAAACTCCCAGGGCCTTTCTCGCTGGGCGTGCTTGCATCCTAAAGCATTATGAGCCTATATGGGTCTCCGCCCGGACCAACCTCACTCTCCCTTTCTGCGTGCACTGCTTCTTCATCAGCAGGTAGGGAATTCGATACTCCGGCCTCACCCGACCGCCTATGATCACTGATTGGCAGATTTTCTCTTCATCCGAGGGTTCATTTCATTATGAACTCAAAAGTGTGACGGCTTCTCCGTGAGTCAAAAGAAAAAACTTCAATCAATGAATGATCAGCCATTCCATTTGTGCTTTCAGCAAGTAGGCGACGCGAATCTATGGTGAAGATTTTCAATCGGATACCAATTGCTTGGATGCGTTTGAAAGCCTCGAGATGAATTGACTCGTCGCAGAATAAATTCTTTGACGTTGGGAAAGGTTTGTCTTGTGTCTCCGTAACAAATGGTCCATTTATTTATGGGCGAACGACGGGGATTGAACCCGCGCGTGGTGGATTCACAATCCACTGCCTTGATCCACTTGGCTACATCCGCCCCTACCCCCGCGCACTGCTTTCAGTCTCTATCTACGATCAGATCCTTTCTGAACCCTCCCTATGACCGCTATCAAAGATAAGCTTTTTCCGATAGTAGGAAATTGTGTGTTGTGTTTTTTGGAATTAGGGGAAGCAAAGCTTCAACAAGCAAGTAGAAGCTTCCTGGCAAAGCTTCAAACAAAGAGGTTGGGCTGTTCACTTCATTGATTTGAGTCCACTTTACTGGAGTTAAGAAGAAATACCGGGGCCGGGCGGCTTATTGATCAAAGGAAGGCTCGTTTAGTAGACAGCGAGCGAGCAGCAAGCGTAGGGGGCGCGCCAAGGCAATACTCTCACGTTGGGGTGGGGCGC
>ENA-UOVY01000447-UOVY01000447.1-plant-metagenome-genome-assembly--contig:-NODE-447-length-20598-cov-594.809473_pt1 | contig 20598 bp, 11 predicted proteins | sample MGYA00249840_ERZ761561 | MGnify/ENA primary metagenome ERZ761561 (study PRJEB28882, sample SAMN05720143) | plant metagenome | isolation source: Guanajuato, Mexico | place: Mexico:Guanajuato, Mexico...
GGCGGCGGCGGCGGCGGCGGCAGTGGCAGTGGAAGCGCCAGCTAACTATAAGTTTCTGCCCAACTTTAGTCCGCCCAACGGCGACACTTGGTCTTGGCTGGCGCTAGAGTTGCCAAGCAAAGCCGGCCTGATTTGCATACTCTCAAGTCGCCCGCAGCGAGCGCACAGCTCAATCGGCTTCGAGCGACATTGAAACAAATTAATGGGAGCCCAGGCGGCCGCCTGCTTCCGGCCGAAAACAGGACGGCCGGATTTGGCGACAACATTGATTGATCTGATTTTGTCCCGCTGACAGGCGACACTGTTTTCTGGCTGCAAGACTCTGCAGCCGCGCGCCTCTCCTCTTGCCGCCGCCGCCGCCGCCACTTGGGTCTTGGGGCCGCCGGAAGTGGGAGCAGCTAAACGGGCGGCAAACTGAGCCTCGCCGCTCCTCCTCCCCCCCTTTCGGTGCCGACTCGACGCGTGACTCCGGCGGAAATCACGTAATTCATTAGTGGCCAGGTGCGACGATTGGGCCGCCGCTTGTGGCCACTTTTAATCAAAACTTGGCCAGCTCGCGAACGGAGCTGCAGTCCTGAGAGGCGCGCCTTGCTCGTGCCGGTCGCCTCTCGAAGTGGCCGAGCAAGGCTGGCCCCTTCAATCAGCGGCTACGTGCGCGCTGGGGCCCCAAGCGGGCCGCCTGGGAGGAGGGAGGTGCGATTTGCACGTCGCTGACACCTTGGCGTGTCCGCCGATTGGATCGTCATTTGTGCGCCGCCAGCGTCCGCGTTGGCCCGCTCGCAAGCAGAGGACCTTTTGGCGGCGGCGGCGGCCAGACTGGCCACTTGACTCGCCGTTTGGGAGGCGCCGAGAGACAGCCAAAGTCGGCCAAAGTTGGCGCCAAAAGGGAGGGAGAAATTACTTTTGCCTCCTCGAGAGGCTGGGGCCAAGATGGTTGGTTAGATATTATTATGATTGAATTAGAGGCCGCGTTTGGCGCCCTGCGCCAGCCTCTGGCGGCGGCGGCGGCGGCGGCTCCAGTTTAGCCGCCTGTCCGAGCCGGCGCCCCTTGTTCAACGCGCGCCCAGCTCCCAAAACTCAATCCATCATAATCTGATTCGCATCAGCCAGCGCGCGCAGTTTTGCCGGCCAGTTTGTTGGCTGGGGCCGCCGCCAAGGGGCGCCGGCTCGCCCAAATGGCTCAGTTTTGGGCCGAGAGTTGCGAGCGCGATCACCTGGGAGGGGGTTTGTTTGTTTGTTTTACTCTTTTGCCTATTGGCCGCTAGTTAAAGGCGCGCGCCGGCAGGGCGGCCGCCTGAGCTGGCCACCTGAGAATTGAATTAGGATTTGGGCCGAAATCCCCAACTCGCTCCAACTGCAGCGGCGGCGGCGGCGGCCGCCGCGCAAACACCCCGCCGACTTACTCTAAGCCCGCTGCGGCCTAACCCGCGCCGGAACTGGCCAATTCCGATCTATCTGGGTGATATTATTAATTTCTCGCCCGGCCTCCAGCTTGATTTATTAACTGGCCGCGCCGCGCGTTCGAGCCGCGCCCGCTCAAGTCGGCGCCACTCGAGGAGGGGCCGCGACAAGCGAGCAAAGGCTTGCTCGCAACTCAATTGGATTATGTTGCCGCGGTTGCTTGATCTTGCGCCCAATTCCATCAATTAGGCGCCAGCTAGGCGGACAAGGCGCCTAATCCGCCGCTTGTTAACGCGCCCAACCCGTCGGCTTGCTCGGCCCAGTTAGCTCGCGCCCAGCGGCACCAGTTGCAAGCGACATCCAGCGACTAATGAATCCAGCAAGTTGCTAGCCTCGGAGCGGAATCGGCGCTAAACCAATAATAAGACATCCCTCACTTGGCTTCCCCCTCCGCCAGCCAACCTTTCCCTTACCTGTCCCCCCACCTGGCCGGCTTGGCAAAACATTAGCCGCTAGTGCAAATTAGTTTTGCCCGCCCTAAATGTGATTCTTGCTCTCCCCTCGTAGCGCCAGCTTGCAAGCTCGGCCAAGTCCAATTGGGCCGAACGCTAAATTGCAACCTGTCCATTTGCTTGCCCGGGCCACTTTGGCGCTCTGCTCGAGTTTGTTGTTGTGAATGCAAATTGATTGTATTGGCGTTGCAATTGCTAGCGCCGCTCCCCAGGACGAGCGAGCAAACTCGGCTTGTCGAGCGAGACGAGGCGGGCGAGACATGGACGCGGACAGAGACTCTGGGACGGCCGGCTTGAGCTCGTGAGAAACGGAGCCACTTTGAGAAGGAGGGTGGGCCAAAGCGGGCGCCTAATGAATAGCCACGAGCGACGGTCATTCCGGCAGCGGGCGAGTTTGGCCAGTTGGGCCCCAAGTGGAGCGGGCGCCTTTAATAGCGGCGCCAATCGCCACACTATCTCTCGGCGCCCATCTCCTGCCTCCTTCCGGCCGCCTCGAGTCGCACTTAGTCGCGCTCGTCTTGCCTCGCATTAGAGGGCCCATATTTTGGTTGCGCCAGTTGCGCCCGCTGTAGCCGCAATCAGCGCCGCCCGTCCAAGGTGACCGCCCCTGTTTTTGGCCTAAAACGGGCCAAAACAGGCGAGCTGGCCGCAAATTAAAGCAAACCCGCTCGGACCCACCTCTGGCCAACTCCAGCCTCCAAAACTGGCCCGCCGGCTAGCAAATAGGATGATGCAGTTTAAGTTTACGATTACGACCCCTCCAAATGCGGCGCCCCGCTCAGCCGGGCTCAATTCGGAAGCCACAACAGCATGGAGCTGGCCGCCCGATCGCCGCTAACCTGAAAAGCGAGTTCAGCCCCCACTTCCGGCTGCAATCGAACTCCGGCTGCCAGAGTCAGCGCGTCCGTCATTAGCTCATTCAAATTCCGCTCAGTTGCTGGCGCCGACGAGCGACAATTGGGGCCAACTTGGCCGGAAGCGGGGAGGCGCCTCTTTTATGGGCGAGCTTTGGGGGGGGGGGCTTGTTGCTGGCGCCGCTTTCGAGTGGCCCAATTGAAGTGACACATAAATCTTGCCGGCTCAGCGTTGGCCAGACACATTTTATACAAAAATCAAAATGTTTCACGTCCATTGGCTGGCCCATTCTGAGTAATTGAATCTTTATTGCCCGATTTTCTCCAACTCAAAGGGCCCAAAAGTTTCCATTTCCGCCCCAAAAGCATCAGGACGAAACTCCTCGTTCAATTGATCTGCCGCTGCCACTGCCGCTGCCGCTACAACTCGAGCGAGCCAATCCTATTCCATCACAGGGAAAACAACGGCAACAACAGAGAAAGCTGCTCTATTTTTTCCCGATTTAAAGTTCAATTTTCGCTCTCTTATCTTCACCTGGCCGAAGCGCTCGCCTCTGAAAGAGCGGCAATAACTGGGCCGCCTGATAACCGATTTGGGAGTTTAAAGTCATAAAGATTCACACTAAATAAGCTTTAATTGAGCCAGCACGAGAGGTGGGCCGCCAGTTGGGGCTTGAGTCAGGTTGGTTCCATTTGGCGGGGGCCAATTGCAACATTGGGCCCGCCGATGGCTCCCAAGAGACTTGCATCGGACACTCAGCCGCAACGCAGGAGTCTAGAGGCGCGAGAGGAGGAGAGATGCGTTTGCTTGCTTGCTTGCGCTTGGCCGGAAGTGGCCACAAGCGCGCGCGGAAGCAGCGAGACTGGCGGCGGACATGGCGACTCGAGCGCCGTCTCAGATCGAGCGCTCACCTTTTGCTCGCATCCGAATTTGGGCGCCACGAGTTGGGGGCAAACTTTCAAGTTTAAAACGGAGCAAGAGGCCGCCGCCTGTCAGCCGGCCAACTTGGCCGCCCCCGAGCAAGACTAATGAAACTTGGCCGCCAGTAACGAGGCAAAGTTCAGCCGAGGCTAGCCAGCAGTGGGCGCATTCAGGGCGCTACTCGGCCTAAATGTTGGAGGAAAAATGAGAACTAAATGAAAGGGAAACATAACACTGGACCTAGCGGCGTTCGCGACCTAGCGCCTGTTCCACTCGCCTGAGTTTTGTTTGTTCTTCCTCGCCCGCTCGCTTTGTTCACGTTCCTTTTGGGGGGAGGAAATTGAAAATTTTCATCCAACCAAAAAGTGTCACTCTCTTTGGTTTGTTGTTTTGGTCAGCGGCTGACAAGTTGTTGTCCAGGCGACTTTTCCATGAGCTTGGCTGGTTGCTTGTTTTGAGTTTGAGCCAGAGAGTTTAAGTTGTTGGTTTTCCTTGCGGCCGGAGTTGTTTTTCAACGGCGCATTCGCCTGCAAAGCTCAGCCCTCCAGCCGACTGCTCCAATTTCAGCCCTGAGCTAACACAACTCTCGTCAGGTGAACTAATATTGAATGATTCTTTGGCCAGAGGAGCGGCCAACCCAAAAAGGGGGTTCAGTCGAGATTAGCTGCGAGCGAGAGTTTAATCTCGCTGCCGCCGGCCAGCTGCAAGTTTCGCTCCTCCCTCCCCCTAGCGGCGCGAGTCGCCCACTTCCGCTCCTAGGTCCGCGCAAACCAAGTCGAGCTGCGCCCATTGATCAACGTCAGCGGCGCTTCCGGCCGCCGCAAGGCTTGCGGCTAAGACGGCTCAAAGCGAGCGAGCGGCCGGATTGGCCGCCAGCTAATCGATCAAAGTCGGACTGCCTGTGGTCCTGCGGCAACAGGATCCCCTATCAGTCGGACTCGGCCTGTTTATTCGGCCCGCGAAAGGAGTAAAAAATCTCCAGAGTCTCCTGGTTCAAGTGAAGTGAGGAGTTTGGTTCTGAGAGAAAACAAGCAGACTGGACCATTTCAGTAAGCTCGCTCAAGTGGCCAACTTGATTAACGTCTTGGGAATTGTTTCTATCCCACTTCCGCCGGCCACTTCCCCTCCTCGCCGCTCCTGGAGTCTCGCGGGAAAAGGTGGGACAAATTAAGCGACTTGCGACAGGCTTCCGAGTTTGTTCGAGCTTTAGTTTGAGCCCTGGACTCGGAGGTCGCGAACGGCACTAGGTGCCCGGCCAAACCAACCTTCTGCGGACTCAATTCGAATGTAGGGCGGGCTCCTTGTGAGCTCTCTCGCTCGATTTGGCCGACTAACTAGCAGAACGTGGACTCGGCCCCTGTTTGCGGGGCTCAATTTGCATTCATCCCCTCTCGCTCTTCCCTCCTCTCAGCCAGGTAACTCTTTAATTTGCGCCGGCTCATCAATCAGGGCCTCGTTTGGGCCGCTCCAGCTCTGGCCAAGCCGAGCACTGAAGGCGAGAGGGCGCCTAAATGTCCCCAACCAGCTAACTAACTAATAAATTCCATCCATCTTGTGCAAACGAACAAAATTCAGTGATCAAAAGCGCCGAGGAGCAAGCGGAAGTGAAGGTGAACGACGAGTTTGCGGAGTTGAACTCGCTCGCCGTGTTCAGGTGTCGGCCAAGCGCAAGCTTAGAGTTTAGCAGCCTAATTGAATGGTTCACCAGCGACGGCATTCAAATTGGCGCCGGCGAAACGAGCGCAGGTAAGGCTTCAATCCACATATATATTTATATATTAATTACACAAACCAGCGAGCCAGATAGTGGTGGCGCTCCGTCCAGCGACTTGGGCTGGCAAAACTCGTCATTAAATCGAGCCGGGCTGAATCTGCCAACTTCCGGCCGAGGCGCCAAACGAGCCCCAAGCGCGCGCGCGCTGAGGAGGAGCTTTGGGCATTGAATCACCTTAATGATGGTTCGATCTAACGCACGTCTCAATCTTTGTTCCCCCAGCGAGCGCTAGTTTTGCCCGGCGCCGCTCGCTTAATGAGCCTCCAGTTGGCAGCTTGGCGGGCGGAAGTCGACCGCTGGCCGCCGGAAACAAAGACGGCCGGCAAGAGGCGCCACTCTCGAGCGGCGGCGGCGGCGGCCGATTGGCGCAGCTGCAGCCGCTGGCCAAACCGACGGATTGCTTGCAGCCGTCGGCCGGCTTGGCTCTCGCGCGCGCGCGCGATACTTTGACGGGCCAGGTTGCCGGGCGAAATTCGAGCACACTGATCGGCGGTTAGCGTTGTGTCAAAGCGGCACAACTTGCATTGGCGCCCACCTCGAACCCACTAAACTCGGCCCGATAATTAGAATGCGCCCGCCGACCAGGTGAGCGAGACGAGGGGCGTCGAGTTTCCGGTTTGGCCGCTTCCGCTCGCGTGTCCGAGGCTAGTTTGCGCGTTGAAGGGCCGCCAATCTAATTAATCGTGCGCCAAAGCGGAGGCGTCAAGTTCACTTGCGCCCCAGCGCCGGCTCCAAGTGGCCAAACCGGAATTGGCCAAGCGAGGGGCAAAACTGGAGCGGCTCATTAAGCGGCCGGCGGCCAGTTGTTGTTGTTGTTGTTGCTGCCGCTGCCGCTGCCGCCGCTGCTGCAGTTCTAGTCGCTGCCACTTCCGCCGCTGCCGCAACGTTCGCCCGGAGCAAAGTTGGCCGGAAGCGGAAGTGCAAGCGAAGAAAACATTACATAATCATTAGTTTGCCTGTCCATTTAGCGGCCAAGATGCTCTGCCGAGTTGGATGGCCAGAGGCGAATGCTGGCGGGCGAGGCTTGTTTGCTTAGCGGCAAAGATGATGAATGAAACAATGTGCGCTTGCACAATGCTTGCAAGACGATCGTGTTTCTTGTAAACTGTTTGCAACACCTAATTGATTATTTAGCAAGCGTCGCAAGTGTCGCGCCAAAGACAACTCCCGGCCGCTTTAGTTTGCGCAAGTTGCGCGCGCAAGCCGGGCGGGCCGCTTCCGGCGCGCAAGTTGCAACCACTCGGGAGCTAATCAATCATGAGCGAGCGGCGAGTCTTGCAAACAAGGCCGAGTTTGCGCCCGGAAGGAGACGGCGCGCTTAGTTTGGCTGAAATTCAATCTGCGCAAGCCTATTCGGGCTGCCGAAAGGCCGACACTCAGGCGCGGCCACGAAAGCGAGTTGCAGCCGACGAGAGGCGACGAGGCGACGAGAATTAACATCAAATTATGATTCCATCGATGGAGCCTAAACTGGGCCCAGACGAATCCGCCTAGCTCATCCAAATCCGAATCAGAATCAGATTTGGGTCCGAATTCGAACCCAAATCTAAGGCGAGCGCGCAAAACTTGCGCCCGCAAGACAATGGCGCCCTCCGCTGCGCCACTAGATTCATCTCTCGCTCGCTCGTGCGAGCAGAAGAGGCAGCGGCGGCCAGTTAGCGCGAAGGCGCCCGCCAGACGGCCATTGTTTGCGGCCCAATCCTCTCTCTCGCTCGCTCCGCTTCCGCTTCCACAAGGAGAAATCGACGCCCCAACTGGCGCCCAAAGTCGAAACATTTCGTATGCTAATTTGGGCCGCTTTATCTCGAGCACAGCACTCGCTAAGCCAGTTAGGCAAAACCGGCCGGCGACATCCAGTGACCGGAAGCTTTGTGCCGGCCCACTGAGCAGATTGGGCCCGGAGCTGGCTCATTTGCTGCGCCGGCCGCGTTGCCTTCGCGCCCCCCACTCGGCCGCCAATAAGTATGAGAATATTCAAATTAGCTAACGAGACTCTCCATCCATCATCGCGCCCCAAAATCTCAAAACTCCACACCCAAACTAAAACCAAACTCGATAGGGAACAAGTTCACCGCCTTCAAGTCGGGCGAGTTGCACGTAAATGGAGTCGAGCCGAGCGACTTAAAGCGCACCTATGGGTGCAGACTGAGGAGCTCGCTAACTGGCCAGCTTGCAACGAGCTCGGGCCTGGCCAAGCTAGTGCTCGTTGAGCCGGGCGGCCACGCCGACAGCAGGCAGAGGGGCTCCCATCAATCCGCCGACCTTCAGCCACTCCACTCGCTCGCCCAAGTTGTTGCAACAGACTCGAGCGTCCAACTGCGAGAGCTCGAACGAAGGTCGCGCCTCCTCCAAAACCATCCAACCCAACTTGGCGGCTCGAGTTTGAATTTGGAGCCAAGATTGCTGCTGCCATGCGCAGTGCGGTCGGCGGCCAAGGCAAACCAACTGCGCTGGCTCTACCAGTTGCCAACGGCCAGAGCTGAGCCTCCAGTTGCGCTCGACAAGTTTGCCTCCGAGAGGTCGATCGCGTTTGTTCGCGAGCAAAGGAACGAAACCAACCCGAGATGGCAGCAAACCTTCGCCGGCCAAAGCAACCACAAGCACAACTCTGCTGGAAGTAGAGAGAGAAGTACAAGGTTTGTTCTTGCAAACTCTTACCTGGCCATCGAGTGGCCGAGCAAAGCGCAGAGCGGCCGCTACTTGGGCCAGCTGATTGCGGCCGAGGGCGGCGAGCCAAGGACTGTGTGTGATACCAATGTGATAATAGGCGAGCCGCTCAGCGTTCGGCTCGAGGCAAAGTCGCCCGGCGCCGAGCTGCCCGCTTCGATGGCCGCGCAAAGGGCGCCGACAGAGTCCGAGCCCGTCGCCGGCTCCTGGCTCAGTAGGGCCACCCAATGGCTTGGCCTGTCGCCCCTGGCCGGCTCCCGCCTGGCCAGCGCAGGTGGACGGCTGAGCCGGCGCAACTCCGACGTTGGGGAGGCCGGCAGCGCTGGTTGGCCGCAGCGGATTCAAGCAGGCGGCCGCGGCCACATTGGAGCGCCGCCAATCGCGCGCATTGGCGCCCAACTCCAACTCAACTGCCTGGCTTCGGGCAACCAAGTCGACTCAATCAGATGGTTCCGAAATGGGCGCGCAATCAACACTCAGAGCTCGAGCGACTTTCAGGTTGAGATAAGCACAAGGGCGATGCCAGAGCGGCCGGAGTTGGCCCTTGAAGGCGGCGAGCGGCTACTGAGCTCGTTGCTGGTGCGCCAACTCCAACCGAGCCACTCGGGCCTCCAACTGTTCGAGTGCTTTGCGCGCGGCTCACTGGGCGAGCGAGCGCGCGCTGGCCTGGCCGTGTTCGTGGCCGAGCAGCGGCTGCTCGAGTGGGCCAAGTCCGAGTGTCCGCTGGCGAGCCAAGAGGCGGCGCCAGGTGAGCGCCAGGCGGAGAGCCTCGAGGAGGAGGAGGAGGAGGAGGATGGCGAGGAGCTCGCTTGGTCAGCGCAGCCGGGCGCCTCCCTCTTCCGGCGCCACAACCCGCTGGCGCGCGCGCTGCTCCTCGAGGGCGAGCAAGCCGAGCTCGTTTGCCCCACGGAAGGCGTCGAGGAGGAGACTGGATCAGCTGCAAACAGGAGCCTCGTTGCGGCCGCCCCAAGCTGGCAGCGACTCTTTCCGGGTGAGTTCCACCCTTCACTGCCCACCTTTAAGGGCCCTCAAGTCCAGAAAGCCAAAGAAACTAACCCAAGCTCAACCTCAGGCGCGCTCAAGGGTCAGCTTGCGGAGGGGAAGGAAACAAAGTTAAGCAACAGCCTTGGCGCAAGGAATTTCAATCAATTGTTTAGCGGCGACTCGCGTTTTGTGATAAATGGTTCAAGTTTGCAGATGAGGTCGCCGAGCAAGCGACACGACGAGGCAGTTTATGTCTGCTTTCAAGCGAGCGCCCGCCAACAGGAGCAACCGGCGAGCGCAACACCAGAGGCTGGCTCGTGGCGCCGGAAGTGGGCCGACCCCCCGAGCGAGCCGGCGCCTCCTGGAGTCCATCAATCATCATTGGCAAGCCGAGTTTGGGCGCCGGCGTCTTGCGCGCGCCTGCTCGAGTGGGCGCTCGCTCGGAGCGCCCAATCCGAGCTGGCCGCGCACTTCGGGCCCATTTCATCTATCAGCATTAGGATTGTTGGTGAGTAGTAAGCCGGCCAGCGGGCGGCTTCGAGCTTGCCAGCCAGCCCTCTTTTGCTCGCACGTACAAACCGATGGAGTTGTTTTAATGCGCGCACATCCGACTTGAAATAAATGAAACTAATAATGAGACATGATTCATTGATTGAAGTTTGCCAGCTTGGCCGCTCGAGAAGGAGGCTGGCTGAATAATGGGCCGTCCGGCTCGGCTTGGCTCGGCTCGGCTTGGCTCGCAAGCCGCCGCCGCTGCAGCCAGAGCGAGCTTGTCAATGCAAACTGGCCGCCACTCTGATGCTTCGGGGCCGCGACGTGCGAGCTCGCCCATTAGGCTCGCCCTTGGAGTTTGCTCGGCCGCAAAGTAGCCGGCCAAGCTCCTTGCTTTGCCCGCCGCCCGCGTCAAACACTCGCGCAAGCCACGGTAATGAATATGGCCGCCCACTTCCGGCGCAGAGTTGCCAACTCGGATTCTGTGGCCGAGTTTGCGAGCGCGTCAAGCGGCCGACGACAAATCAAGTGTGAAGTCTCATATATTTATTTGATTGGGCGCCCGCTGACAGGAGGAGCCTCGGCCGGCGCACTGAGCCGAAAGATATCCTTGGATGCAGCCAGCCAGCCAGCCAGCCAGTGAGGTTGCTCTCCGCTTGTTTGCGGCCGACTTGGCCTCTGAACTCGAGAGCGGCCAGAGCTGTTGGCGGGGGCAGTTGCGACGCTTGGCGGCGCCACCCTCGCAAAGTGGAGGCGCCCGCGCAACAGCGAGGCGGCTTCGTGGCGCGAATTTTAAGTGGAACTCGGCCGGCCTCCTTGCTCGGCCCGCTCAAGGAGCAGGCAATTTAGCTCGTCAAGCGGCCGCCGAGCTAGTTAGGCGGCCGCCAGACCCACCGGATGGGCTCGGCTCGAGTCAAGCGCAGTCGACAAGTCGATTTCCAATATAGCGGCTTGGCTCGCGCGCAATTGCGGGCTCCGATATTAAGCTGGCTGGCTGGCGGGCGGCTCGGCGCTCCGGTCCACAATTTAGGCTCGCGGGCTCAATTAAGATGGCGCCTGATGGGCTCGCTGGCTTGCTACCGAGTGGCCGCCCGCCAGACACCCACGCGCGGCCAACAACAACAACAACAACGGCGGCGGCCCCAAGTCGCCATGTTCAGCCAGTTTTCATGCTCTAATGAATAGCGGCTCGGGCGCCATTGTAAAACCATAATGATGATTTGAGCACATCCGCCGCCGGCTTTCAGCGCCCAAGCCGCGCCAATCAGTCCATTTCCGGCCCTCGCGCAGCCACAAACTCGCCCGCTCCTGCGCTTGTATCAGACTCCACTTGTTTCCAGCCGCAAGCCTCAGCCGGCCAACCAACTAATCGCACCCTCACTGAACGCTCCCCCGAGCAGCAAAGCCGAAGATCGACCCCTTCGAGTTCAGCCGCAACCTGGAGGAGGGAATGCGCGCTGTTGCCGTTTGCGCGGTCATCTCTGGCCAGTCGCCAGTCGAAATAACGTAAGTAGAGCGCAACACTACCTGACAACCTGTCCAACTAACCGGCGCTAATCTAGAGAAAACTCGCCCCATAGCTGGTTCAAGGACGGCGAGCTGCTGCTGCCGGACGAGCAGACGAGCGTGGACCAATCAAACGGCTTCAGCTCAACCCTCACCTTCCATCGCATCCTGCCAAGCCACTCCGGCCTCTACACCTGGTGAGTGAGCGGCCAAGCCAGCCAGCCAGCCGCCCCTCTAGCCAAACTAACTGGCCTCTCAACTAACAAGCCTGAAAACCACACACACGCACAGTGTTGCCGCCAATGCCTTTGCCGCCGCCAATCACACCTCGCGCCTCCTGGTGAACGGTAAGTCGAGCAGCCGGGGCCAGAGAGTGGCTGGCAAACGAGCGTCAAACTAACCCCCACCAACCACAGTGGCCCCCTACTTCCTCGACCCGCCCAAGGACACGCAGGCCCTTCTGGGCTCCAACGTGCTGATCAACTGTCGCGCCGGCGGCCAGCCAAGGTGAGCTCGAGTCCAATGGGCGCTCGCACGAGCAACCAAAATCCAACCGCCGCTAACCCCAAAAGAATCTCTCCGCAGTCCGCAGATCAGGTGGCGCAAGTTGGTTTCTGGGGCCGCCGCTGCCGCCAGGCCGGTCGCGCCAGCGCCAGCAGGTGGCGCCATCTCGACTCTAGCGGCCGCAAAGTTTGGCGCCAGCGAAAGCGGCGAGCTCGACTCGCAGCCCGTTGGCCAGGTGGCGGATCGAGCGCGTTTGGCGCCAAAACTCGGCCAGGAGTTCAGAATTATCACTTCGAACTCGCATATCCAAATACATGAAAACGGTTCACTCATAATCAGGGAGCTCGAGTTGGCCGACTCGTCGCGCTACATCTGTCAGGCTTTCAACGGAATTAACCCCAGCTTGAGCGAGGTGATCGACTTGCAGGTTTTAAGTGAGTGCCCCCTTTATCCAATCCAACTCACCTGAGCCAAGCCAGCAGCAAGCAAACTAACCCACTCTCATGCCTCCACTGACACAAAACAGGCCCGGCACAATTTGATGTAAACTATGAAACTGTAAGCGTGAAACGCGACTCCATGATAAAGTTTAATTGCGCGCCCAGAGGAGACCAGCCAATGCGCATCGACTGGTTCAAGGAGGGCAGCCCGCTGGTTCCAAGCGGAGGCTCGCTGGTCCAGCCGGCGGGCGCTGCAGCCGAGGAGCCGGCCAGACAGCAGCAGTCAAAGTACAGCGAAATCGCCTACTTTTACGCGGCAAACTCAAGCGAGCAGCAGCCACGCCAGCGCCTTAGTAATCTGGCCGTCCAGCAGCACCAGCAAGTGGCGGCCAACCACTCGCTCAGTGGAGCAAGTGGCTTATCCGCACGAGACGCCCTGAGGTCGAGCGAGCTGTTTATAAACTACGCAGACCGAGGTGATACAGGCACTTTCGTTTGTTTGGCAAGGAACGCCTACGGAAAGGACGAGCTGACCTACCGTTTGATTGTGCAGGAGGCGCCCGACGTTCCCTACAATCTGAACGCCCAGAACATTCAGGCCACCAGTCTGCGGCTCAGCTGGACCTTGCCCTTCGACGGCAACCTGCCCCTCACGCACTCGATCATCGAGCATCGGAAGCTGCATCCAAGCGACTCCAGAGGCTTCAGTTTGCAGCCTGAGGCCGGCCGCTCGAGCGAGTGGAGCCGGCTTGTGGTTGGCGCGAGCAAGTTGGACAATGAGGAGTCCGCAAACAACTCCACACTCCAAAGCCAGAGCGTCGTACTCCGCCAGCTTAGCGCCAGGTGCACCTACCAGCTTAGGGTTGCGGCCGCGAACGCCATCGGCCAGGGCGCCTTCTCAGCGCCGCTAACCGTGACCACAGCCGAGGAGCCGCCAACAAGTCGGCCCCAGGACCTGCGCGCCCAGCCCGTCTCCTCCAGCTCGATCAAGGTGCTTTGGCGGGGGCCCGCTCAGGTGGAGGAGCAGGCGCCCATCAAGGGCTACTACGTGAGCCATAGACGGGCGCAGGCTGGCGCCAAGGAGGAGTCAAGTGGCAACCAGGTTTGGCTGGCCACAGCCTCAGTGAGCGCCGCAAACGTCTCCTTTGGCGCGCAAGCCTACGCAACGAGAAGCCAGCAACCGGTGAGTAGCTACGAGCTTCAGCTTGCGGCGCTAGAGAAGAACACCAAGTACGAGATTCGAGTTCAGCCCTTCAATTCAGTCGGCGTTGGGCCAGCGAGCGAAACCATCGGCCAGACGCTCAAGTTTGACAGGCCGAGCCAGCCAAACCTGAGGCTGGTCTCGGCGAGGAAGCAATCGATTGAGCTCAGGTGGAGTCTCAGCGACGAGCAACCGCTGATGGGCTTCTCGCTATTCTACAAGTGCGAGTACGACGATTGGCAAGAGATTCAGCTTGGCGCCATCTTCCACTATGTGATTGAAAATTTGCGTTGCGGTAACAAGTACCAAATCTACCTGAGCGCCTTCAACGTTGTCGGCCGAAGCGAGCCCTCGGACGTGCTGAACGTTAGAACCGAGGGGACTGTTCCAATTGCGCCAGAGAAGAGCCAGTTTTTCCGCTCGAACACAACCGAGGTTGTGCTCGACATGAGCGGCTGGCAGTCCGGCGGCTGCCCCATAAGCAGCTTCATGATTCAGTTCAAGCGTCTCCACGAGTCAAACTGGTTCATTCTGTCCGAGGGCGCAACACCCTTTGCGAGCGCCAACAAGATCACCATTCCCGACTTGGCGCCAGGCACTTGGTACAAGCTGCTGGTGACTGCGCTTAACGAGGCTGGAAGCACGAACGCCGAGTACCTGTTCAGCACGCTCACGCTCGACGGACAGCCAGCGGCGCCCACCTTTGCGGGCGAACACGAGGCCTCGCCGGTGGGCGGCGGCGGCGGCGCCAGAGCCACTGCGAGCTCCATGCTGAGCGGCCTCGGCCAGTTCCTGTTCGCGCGGCCGGCCGGCCACGGCAACGAGGCCCAGCTGCTCCTACCGCTCAGCTGCATCCTCCTCCTCGTGGTCACCAGCTTCGCCTCCTACCTCTACTACAGTCGCGCCAGCGCCGCCAGCCAATGGAACCGCTCGCAACAGGCCACCAACCCTGACGGCTCCTCGGCGAGCCAGCGGCAGCAGCAGCAGCAGCAGCAGGCGCAGAGGAGCTTCGGTCGCTCGCCAAGCCGCCTCGTGGACCAAATTGAGAGTTGCAACCTGGCAGCAAGCAGGGGGCTCCTAGACGAGAAGCAGCTCGTCCACTCGGCCAACGGCCACCAACTCAGCCACCTGATGAGCTCCAGCACCCTGCCATTGGACGGCGCCCACCTTGGCCAAGCAAACTCGAGCCAACAAAACTCGGTGCTCGACTCCTTCCTCGCAAGCACGCCGCTCCAGTCGTTCGTTGGCGCCGGCGCCAGAAACCAGCGAGCCCACGGACTCAGGCTCCTCTCCTCGGGAAGCCTCTTTGCCGGCAACCAAGCCTACCACCCGGCCAACCAGGCCAATGCCGCCCCCTCCTCCGTCTCAACAAACTCCACCACCTGTCCCGATGGCTCCTCCTCGAGCAGCTGCGCTAGCGCTGCCGGCGGCGCAAAGGCAAAGCTCCAGCTCATCAACGAGTCCGCAATGATCTCGAGCGCCATAGACGAGTCGCTGGACGAGGGAAGCAGGTTGCTGCAGCAGCAGCAGCAGCCGTTTCAGCAACACCAGCTCCTCTACGAGGACGCGCCAGCCTCGCCCGGCCGCCCACTCTACTCTGGCCTCAGGTCAGAGCACGTTGACATTGTGAATCCGCCGCTCGAGCTTGGCGAGCAAGCGGCCGGCCAACAGTTGATGGTGGAGGCGAGCTTGGCCCAATGCCAAGAGCAGCAGCAGCAGCAGCACGCCTACCAAAACCGGCTCTACGCTCACCTAAACCAGCGCCTCCTCTCGAGCTCGTTCACCACTGCCGCAGACTTGTTGCAGCGCCAACAGCAGCAGCAGTCGGTCCAACTCTACTACCAGCAGCCACAACCAGCCGAGGAGCCCATCTACCAGCGGCTGGAAAAGTTCCAGGCCTACAGTTTGCCTGGCCACAAGCAGCAGCAGTTTTCAACCGCCGGCCAGGCCAACTTTCAAACCCTCCGAACTCGACCCGCCGCCAACTTGATCGGCGCCGCCCAGGAGCCAATGAAATCGACCACTTTGGACCGGACGCATCAGCAACGACTTCCGCCCGCGCCAGACGAACACTTTTTGGCCGCATTCTCCGCCGACCAATGGAAGTGTTCCGGCCAATTTGGTTGCCAGGAGGAGTGCGACTTGGTCCAGCAGCAGCAGCAGCAGCAGCAGCTAGGACAGTCGACTTGCGACCAAAACGAGCGCCAAAACTGTTGACATTTGCTGTAAGCCCCCGGGCGCACTTACTGCAATAAACTGGAGCCCCTTCTGTACGCTTCCCGTTCCATTTGCATTTCGAGAGATAGCGAACGATGACTCACCGCCCGTGAGGCGACGCATGCGTCAAAGTGCCCTCACCTGTCCGCGGCGGCGGCGGCGGCGGCAGTCTTCTTGTCGCCACTCGTGTTGATTTGTGCCGCTCACTCTCAAGTTTGCTCTTTCCCAGCTCAGTCGGAGTCCAGTTTTGGTCGGTTTGTTGGCGAGAGTGCGAGCGAGATGGAATTGATCGCGAGATTGAGAATGCTGGCGATGATCTCGAACTTGGCGCTTGCAATAACACTGCTCGTCGCCTGCTTCATCCTGCAAGCGCGCGGCCTCCAACAACAAGCTGGCCAGCAAAACGCAACCAGCCCATACTGGCACCGGCCAGGCTGCTTCCTGTTGGGTAAGTTTGAGCTCGAGGCGGCCGAGCTGCTGCGCTTTTAGTGGGGGCCAAAACTAACCAAGTCCGAGCATCAGGTCACACGAGGACGATCAGCATTCCTGGTTGCGTCAAGTTTAACCTGTCGACGAACGCCTGCAGGGGCTTCTGCATGTCCTACTCGATTCCCGCAGTGGAGGATTTGGGTCCATCGTCGGCGTCCTCCTCGGCGCCGCTGTCGTCGTCGTCGTCGTCGCCGGCTGAAAGGGCAAACGCGCTGCTCGAAGCCGGCGAGGCCTCCTCGGATCGCAGAAAGGCGGCCCAGTCGGCGGTTTGGCTGGAGGATAAGATTTTGCGCGAACAGTTGGCCGCCAAGAGCCACTTTGGGCCTCACGAGGTAGCTGGCGCGAAGGTGGTTCCGGTTGGCGCCGGCGAGCGAGAGGCTGGCGGTCGGGTGGTTTATCCAGAGCAGCAGCAGCAGCTGGCCCTCGGCTGGGGCCTCCCCTCGACAGTCTCACCTGGCGGCGGCCAGACGGGCGAGCGCGACGTGGTCAGCGTGAGCCAGTGCTGCAACATGATGGACACCGAGGACGTAAGTGGCCCAGTTGGCGAGCGGCGCCATCCTCGCGCAACAGCACCGTTAACCTCGCCTTCTCTTTTCCCCCCTCTCTTGGCTTACTTTCAGGTGGTGGTCAATCTGCGCTGCGGATCCAACGAAATCAGGAGGCTCGTCTTCAAATCGGCCAAGACCTGTCAATGTCACTTCTGCAAGCACGTCTGAGCGTTTGCGGCGGCGGCGGCGCCCTCGTTCGCGAGCAAATAAAGAGAGCGGAGGAGGAACTTGTTGTAGTTGTGGCTGCTCATTATGCGTTGCCGTTTCCAAGTAATTAAGCGCCCACCTGTCCTGAATTGATCAGGGCGCTCGGCTTTACCGTCGGCTGCAAATTAGTTGTATAATTTGCGCGCTCGACATATGGCGACAAGGATAACATCTCGCCTTCTGAGCCTGATTGGTGTACGCGCTCGGCCGCTCGTGTCCTCAAAACCGCCGACCAGACTTCAGCGGCGCGCCTCTCGTCTGCTGCAAGTCCGCCGACTCCAATGGCATTGGGCGCGCTAATTGCCTCCGCCTACATCCCTTGGCAGTGCGAGTCCAAGCGGGCGAGACGAGCTCATTGTTGGCCACACAAACTGGGCCAAGACGGCGGCGAGCGCTGAAACGCTGAACGGGATGCGTCCTGCGGGGCGCCCACCTCGTCCGCCCAGCCGGTGAGCCATGAGCGAGTTAAACTTGGCGACAGTTTTCGCCGAGATGACATGACGTAAGAGTGTCGCCCGTTCATTAGGCAACATCCAACTTGTCGCTGTTGGCCGCTAATGGATTTGCAAACTAATTTGGACCAGAAAGGCTTCCGTGTTTTGGTGGTGGCCGCCAGGTGGCCGGATGGAGGCGGCGCAGCCAAGGGCGGGTTGAGGCCTGCATAGCGGGCGCTCGCTCAAGTTGGCTGAATTCACCGCCTGAGACCCGCTCGCCAACTTGTTTGCGCTCCTCCTCCTCCTCCTCTGTTTGCGTCCCAGAGGAGCCCCTAAGGTCAGGGCCGCTCGCTATCTCCTGTTGACTGGCCAGCTCCAATCTATATTCACGGCTAATGGCGCCCGCGAGCCGCGCGGTCACGGCCGCCGAGCGTGGGCGGCGGCGGCGGCGGCGCCGCCAACAACGACGACTCGAGCCGTGCGGGAGCCGCAAGCTGGGCGCCTGTTTGCCGCTGGGACTCAATCAGCTCGTCGCACTCGAATGAAAGGAACGAAAAAACAAAAACAACCCTCGCGGTCGCAATCCTAATCCGGCCAAACTGGCCCCCTCCTGAACGCGCCTTCCGGTTGGCGCAGTTCCGCCCCTTGGCGCCCAATTCTCGCCCCTCTGGCCGCTCGAACCTGGCGGCCAATTTGCGGGGCCCGCTCATAATGGGCTTTCAGCGCTCTGCCCGGTTCAGTCTGCCGGCAAGCAAACCAATCCAGGCCAGACAGAGCCAAGCCGGATGGACAGTTCTAAACTCGGACTCGAACTGAGTAATGCAATCAGCGCGCCAACGTTGGCTCCCTCTCGGCCAAAAACAAACAGCCTCTGATCGATGGCCGGCGCGAAACGTTGCAAGCTTAAAGAACGCGCAGTGGTCTGCTTGCAAAGTGATTTTATTTAGATGATGATGGTAATGATGGAACTCTAATGGCCGATGCGGCCCATTTTAGTGCGTCCGCTTGTGATTTTGCGAGCACGGAGCTGCCAGTCTCGCTTTGAAGCTCGTTTTGCGCAATCGTCCACCCGTCGGCCAGATTGCCCCCTGGCCAATCCGGCCGGCCAGCCAGCCAGCCAGCCAGCCAGCCGCCGCCTGAGTGGAGGGCCCATCGATCAAGATCTGGAGCGGCCACACTCAGGTGCCACTCAGTCGGTCAGATTGGGCCGAGGAGCCGGCCAGCGCTCGCCCGCGTCCAACTCCATTGGCGCTCCAGTTTGCCGCCAAGCGCAAGTCGCGCCGCTCACCTGCGGCCAGATTATCCTCGAACTCGAGCGCGAACGCCGACAGCAAATTGAAAAATGCAACCCTGACATTTTGTTACCTTTTAAACTCTAATCCAATCACGCCAGCTTCTATTCTCATATTCTGACTTTTGTTCGCCGTTCAGAGAGTTGAGGCGTCCGCCTGGCTGACAATTGTCGGTAGGCCGACACACTAGCGGCTAATCCGGCTACATCCGACTTGAGTTGGATGGCATCCGTGAGCCACGCAACCTGGAGTGACGTTCTCGCGCCGCCCACTTTTCAAAACTCCATCCCATCGGCCTCCCCCACTCTCGAGCTCGCTAACGCACACACGGCGCTCGCTCAGCGGACTGGCGCCTGCTCGCCCGAGCCAGTGGGCCCGCTTTCGCTCAGGCTTGGCAGGTAAGGTCGCGTTAGGCTGCCCAGGCAGGTTGTGTCAACTGAGGTACACTTTTTACATACGCAACTTGTAGCCTCCACAAAATGGTAATGGCGCAAACTCGGCTCCACAAGCTCGGAGGTGCAGTCAGTTAGCGAGACTCGGCGCTTCACTCGCTCGCCGTGCGTGCAAACCTTATGGATCGACTTCTTGTGCGGAAACAACCAATCCGCAATCTCGCCAGTCTCGCAGCCGCCGTAACAAATGGCCGCGCTCACCAAACCGGAACACCTATTTCCGGCTCCGTCGGATTTGCTCGCCTTGAACGTGTAGCGGCGCATGTTGCATTCGAGCGGCGAATCGTCGCCGCCCTCGAGCTGGCCGCCCTTGTCAGCGGGACTGCCGTTCAACCGCCGCTCGGCCTGGCCAAGCTCGTTGGGCGACCCACTTGTGTCCCTCTCGTTGCCCGTCTCAGACTGCTTTTGGTGCGCCTGCAACTGCGACTCTGGCCCACTAACACCTGTCTCGCCAACCTCAGATACTGGCTTGCTCCTGTTCAGCCGAATCGTGTACTGTCTCAGGTAGTCGCCCGCCTGATCGCCCTCTGCTCTACTGTTTGGCCCTCGATGATTTCTAGCCTCACTCAATTTGACCAAAATGATTGGCACTTTGCTCGCCAACAAGGGCACCAATTCGGACTGCGACAAAGCCCCCTGTTGGGCCTCCAGGATCCTCGTTGCCTCCTCGGCGGTCAAACGATTGTATGGGCTACGCTGCCTCTGCTTGCCTCTCTGCCCGTGCAAACTTCGCGTTGTTAGCTCGTGGCTCCAACTTGCTCGGCCGCTTGCAGCATTTTGGCTCCCTGAAGCCAGCTTGTTGCAATTCACTCGCTGTCTTGCATCCCTGGTGAGACTTGCCTCCTTGCACCTAGCGTCGTTCGCGACCTCCCCACCTTCGGCGCCCATAAGTGGGCCAGCTCGAATGGAGTCCAGTGAGTCTGTCGTGGCTCCAGCCTCGTTTGCTGGCCCCTCGTTCAAATCGACTTCCTGCACCACCATCCATCCAGTTGGATCTTTTTCAGTTTGTCGCAATCTGCTGTTAAAAGAATCCGAAGGCTTTCCAATTGTTTGCCCCCTTTCAGCTACAGCAGATTCCTGCAAATCAGTAAACCTCAAATTATCTGGCGCTTGAGTGAGACAAGAGAGTTAGTTGGAGCAAAGGGTTCACACAATGATAAAATCCGCCCTCTCTTTCGAGCTCATCCCCAACCCAGCCAAATCTCACAAAGGTGATGACAAAGAAATAACCTTACCTGCACATCCTGTTGGCCGCATCCAACAAGCAGACTTAATTCCATCACCTCCTGTTTCGTCTGAGATTGAATTTGACACGCTTAGCGGGAGCCAATCTGTTATTGGAGCCGATTCTGGCAGTTCGAGCTGATTTTGGATTTGAAATTGCTGTACTGAGGAAGCGCAAATTATGCTAGACAAAAACACGATGGCTGAACGAGTCAGGCAGTTGCCAAACATTGTAATGGGCTTTACTCCTGACAAAACTTGAAGCACCATCCGCACCATTATCGCCAAATTTGAACTACAGAACTCTCTCTAACTCGCTCGCTCGCTTCTATCATTGAATCAAAACTTCTCAACCTCTCCTTTGGCTCTAACTTGGTTGCCAGGCAAATGTCTGGAACAGTCTCTAGATCAACCAACCCTTCACCTCTCTCTCTCTCTCTCTCTCTCTCTCTCTCTCTCTCTCTCTCTCTCTCTCTCT
>ENA-UOVY01000450-UOVY01000450.1-plant-metagenome-genome-assembly--contig:-NODE-450-length-20252-cov-597.028668_pt1 | contig 20252 bp, 15 predicted proteins | sample MGYA00249840_ERZ761561 | MGnify/ENA primary metagenome ERZ761561 (study PRJEB28882, sample SAMN05720143) | plant metagenome | isolation source: Guanajuato, Mexico | place: Mexico:Guanajuato, Mexico...
GCAGTGGCAGTGGCAGTGGCAGTGGCAGTGGCAGTGGCAGTGGCAGCGGCGGCGGCGGCGGTGGCGGCGGCAGTGGCGGCTCAGGTAAGACGGGCCAGTCACGCAGCTCGTTAAGATTGCGAGCCGATCAAGCTGGATCAGCGCTCGGCTCTCTGGCACGCAATTGCAGAAACAAACAACCTTTGCGTGTAGCTCGAGATTTTCATGTTCCCTCGGCTAGCAACGGGCGGCCGCGCGAATCTTGCGCCCGATGAAGGTAAATGCGGCGCGGCAAACTGTGTCCATTTGTCAATCATGGCTCCAACTAGAGCCGCCGCCTGGCCCAGTCGGCGGCGGCGGTGGCAGCAGCCGCAGTGACAGCAGCCGCGACGCTAGCGCCACCTCGTGCGCGCGAGGCTCCAGCTTCCAAATCATTGAATCCAATTAGCTAACCAGAAGCCTGATTGATTGCCCGTTTGACCGCCAGCGGCTCCAAGTGGCCAGCGATAAGACGGCCGCCTGGATCATCCAATTATCCGAGGCCGGCCTCCTGGTTCCCTCAGTGGCGGCGGCGGCGGCGGCCGGATTTAGCGGCGCCAAACGGTGACCGGCTGGCGGGCACGTAGACGGCTAAACTGCCAGCTGATTAGCTGGCCAATGAAGTGTAATGCTGTCCATCTATTATTTACTCTCTTTAGCAAGATTATATCTCGCTAAAACCAATCCACTAGTTTGCCAATTCGCTTGAACCCAAATCCTGCAAACCAAACCCAACTAAACTGAACTAAATTGAACCGAGCTAAACCTAACCCAACAAAATCTATTCCAATTCCAAACAAAATACCAGACGGCGACTTGTACTCTGCAACTGCAACCCAATTTTCCGGCATCGATGGACTTATCCACCGCTCGCCCCTTCGAACGGAACAATTCAACCCAAAACAGCTGAACTGTAAGTAGCGGCCAGTGGTCCTGTTTGACTCCTCTGCTTCCTTTTACATTGATTTTTTGCCTTGCCCTTGCTCCGTTTTGCTTGGCTCCTCTTTGCGCAAACGAAACAGCAACTTGCTAACCAAGCAAACCTCCCCTTTTTATCTCCAGCACCGAATTTTGTAAGCTCCTTCCGGTATGGCGAGCACATCTACTTTCTATTCCGAGAAAGCGCAATAGAGCACATAAACTGCGGCAAGACAATCTACTCGAGAATTGCGCGCGTTTGCATCAACGATTCTGGGGGCCAAACGCGCGCAAACCGCGAAAGGTGGACGAGTTTTGTAAAGGCTCGCCTGAATTGCTCAATACCTGGCGAATTCCCCTTTTATTTTGACGAAATTCAAGCCTCAACAACAATCATCTCAAGCAAAAGCTCACAGATGGAGCCACACTCGCCTGGCTCAGATCTCCTATACGCAGTCTTTACAACGCCAACAAACTCAATTGGAGGCTCAGCCATTTGCGCTTACAGGATGTCCGATGTTTTAGCCGCCTTTGATGGTCCGTTTAAATCGCAAGCCGATAGTAATTCAAATTGGCTCCCAGTTCCAGAGAGCCGAGTTCCGCAGCCAAGACCAGGCACTTGTGTTAATGATAGCAAACGTTTACCTGACGAGAATATTAATTTTATAAAGGATAATCCGCTCATGGACATGGCCGTTGAGGCAATCTGGTCGCAGCCTTTGATTATGATGGCAAGCATCAATTTTCGTTTCACCCAAATTGCGGTCGATGCTCAGGTTGAAACGCAACTAGTGCCTGGAGCTGCCTCAATGCGAACAGATGTGATATTTGTCTCAACGGACGATGGAAGGGTGTTTAAGCTAATAAACACCTATCATTTTATTGAAAGCGCAAATGCGGCCGCAACACAACGGCTCAGCCAGCACCTATATCCGGCCAGCCAGCAACCCTACTACATGGCGCCGTCGCGCCAACAAGTGGACGGCCACTATGCTGGCCAACGGGCGCCGCTTGCGTCAGCACAAACAATGGCCAGCCTGGTGGCCAGCCAAGGTGGCGTTCGCGAGCCATTGCCAGACGTTAGCAGCAATAGTGTTGTGATAGAGGAGTTGCACTTGTTTGATTCGCGAACGCCAATCATAAACATGCTGATCTATTATCCAACTCAAGCGGCGCTCATGGAATCGGGCGAGCAAGCTCGTCCAAAACTGCTCGTTCTATCGGCTAAACAGCTCAAGGCAGTTCCATTGAGCCGTTGCGAGCGAGCGCTCACCTGCGCCGACTGTCTCGCCCTCTACGATCCATACTGCGCCTGGGACGCCCGCCAACAGGTATGCTTTGCAGCGGGCCGCTCCTCGCTGGCGCTCAACCAACTTGCCCCGATTGCAACGCCAGCTCGGGGCCAACAATCGAACTGGTTCCCGCCAAACAATATGGCCAACAACTACACCTTCGCCTGGTGGCTCCAATGTCCCTACCAGCCGGACAGCAACCAGCAGCAGCAGTCGGCGCTAGCCGCTCAGGTTGGAGCGCCCTACCGCTCCCTCTTCTCGTCCCATCTTCAAGTTCCTAGCCGCTTCGACTACGCAAGCGGCCATCACCTGTCCCACACGGCCCTCGTCTCTCTGGCCTCGCCCGCCAATGGCTTGGCCAGCTACCAGCGCCAGCAACCAGTGAGCGAGTGTTTAACCTTCTGCGGCGGCCTCTACGCCCCACAACCAATGGCCAGCCTAAGACAGAGCGGCGCCGAGCCGGGCAGCCAGCAGCAGCAGCAGCAATGCGCCGACTTCGTGCAGCAACACTATCTCGGCAACCTACAATCGCCAACTCTGGCCGGAGTGCTACAGCCTTCCAACTCCAGCTTGTACACCAGTGAAAATCTTTACTTTGCTGTGATAATTTGCGCCATCTCTGGCTTGCTGCTCGGCCTCGTGTTTGGCTTTGCAGTTGGAAGGAGCGCTCGCAAGCACGACTCCTCCGTTTGCTCGTCAACCTTCGACGAGACAAACCTTTATATGGCTTCCACGGGATCCCACAATGGCGCCAACCTGTTCTCGCAGCAACAGCAACAGCGCCTCCACCATCCCCTGCTCCAACAAGCCTCGGGAACGGGATTGCTTGCAACTCCGTCCATAAACGGGCTCCGAACAAACACTGTCGGCCATCACCTGTTTGACACAAACCAGTGTCTACTCCACGATACAGCGCAATCAAATTATGGCAACCAACAGCAGCTCCTGCTCACCATGACAAGTTCAGGAAGTTCAAATACAAACAACAACAGCAACTCCTCGTCCCGGGGCGGCGCCTTGCCTCCTTTGCCAGCACAGCAGGCACCCCTCATCAGCACCAATCTATCGAGTACCCTGATCAACCACTCGCAGTTGACCCCAAACAGCTCGACAGGTGCAGGAAAGCACCACCAAGCCCTAAGTACGAGTAGCGCGAGTAGCACCAATACCAGCAGCACCTCAGCAACTGTGCCGGCAAACGAGCACCAGCCGAACCAGTTGTACCTGAATCAGCAGCAGGTTGCGCAAAACCTCCACCAGAGATCATTCACAAGTGGCTCAGCAAATGGTTCCACTACAAGCAAGCAGTCTGGATTGAAGAATCCCACTTTCCTCCAACAGCAACAGCAGCAGCAGCAACAACAGCAGTTGCAGACACAACAGAACAATAAAATTTACCTGTGATTCAAGTCAAAAAGCGAGTGTGTATAAACCAAACATGATCTCTAGCCCCCCAATTGGGACAATAAAGCAAATTTAGCGCGCATGTCGAACGATTTATTCGATTTACCTCAAACTATGTAGACTCCATCTTGGAGGTTCATCACTTTGTCTGCTTGTTTATCACTTGTTCTGCGAGATCATTTTGGATGAAGAACCAAAATTTGAAAATCTTGCACTTGTAGTGTGCTCGCCTTTGGCGAAACTTTTCAGGCGAAGGAGCCGGTATAGTGAGGGCAAATCTAGCCTCCCTTGGATTGTACAAGCTCATGATGAAGTTTTTCAAGGCCATATCACAGATTTCGTCGCCTTTGTCAGCAAAACAGTACACTTGGTACTTGGAATGGTTGCAAAGTTTTACTATGTCTTCAATCCATGTGTCAATGTGGAATTTTCTCATACTCTTGTAACTGATAACAATGGTTGGTTTACTACATGAGGCTAGTAGCTCCATTAGAATGTCAAGCCCAAATACAATCTCGAGTTTGTTTTGGGCCGGAATTGTGAAAGATTTGGCCACTAGTTCCTCACTCCGTTCCTTGTTTTCTCTGAGCTCCAATTGTCTCTCGCATAGTTCCACCAGCTCCTCGAGACAATAGAAATCAGCCTCCCTCATCAAGTCAACGACATCCCTCTCGTTCCAGCCATCCAAGTCCAATGAGCTCGTATCTCTCATAAAGTTCAAGATGGAACCAAAGTGCTTTCCATCTCGGTCAATCACGATGTACTCAAACTCGCTCTTCCTTTTGTCGAATTGAGGAGAAACATATTTGGCGAGGGCCGAATTTTCGAATCTTAAGATGGTGCTTTTGTGGCAAACGAACAGATAGTGGCCAACATCAAATCTAACATAATTTAAATTTCTATTGCTCATGTTGGATCTGGGGGCTCTTTAATTTGGTTTTGTGGATAACCTTCAACAAGTGGCTGTAATAGGCATTAACGAGAGTTTGGGTCTTCGTAAATTTATTCAAATTTTCACCAAATCCGGCCGATGTTCGCTGGGATCCACCACGTGCGCGCCGCAACAAAATCGCTAGGAGCAAAAAGGAGAGGGTCAAGCCAGTCTCGTAGGCGGCTGCGCTTGACCAGGTTAGCAAGCGACAAGATCAGTCCATAAAACTTGCAATCCTGTCTCGTTTCACCACGCAGGTGATCCTAAAACTCATCACATGTCCTCGAAAATGGCTCACCACTTGTCAGATTGAGCGCCATCAGCTTGGTCAATTGAAGGTCGATGGGCTTCTCGGTTGTATAGTAGGACCAGGGAACCATAGCGAAGATGGTCACTGTGCCAACAATACAAGCGAATAGGAACACAATCAAAAATATCCTATCTATCACCATTGCAATATACTTCCAGTTTTCTTTCACCTGCAAATGAAGTGGGCTTAGAGTTAGGGTGATAAAACTTTTACGATCAGAGAAAATTGAAATTACCCAAACTTAAACTTACACTCTCAAACTCGTCCAAATTGTCAATATGTTGAGCAATAAACATGGCATTCTGAATGGCCTTGTCAACTTCGCCAATCAATTGCATCAGGCCGAGAGTGGTCAAGGGCGGCGGATGGCGCGTCACAGGTTGGCCGCCTATCCGGCGATCAAACGGCTGCGCCTCCCCATGTTCGCACCTCTTTGTTTCCTGACAATTTGGTGCCAAGGATTTAGTTTGCACGGCGCAAGGGTTGAGGGATCTCTGCTGCGTGTTAGATCCAGCAGCCGCCGTTTGGGGTCTGCAACCCGTTGAGTTGAGCCTTCGTCTCATATCACAGTCGCAGGCAACAGTTTGCTGGAGGCCGTTAGAACTCTGCTCATGCACCGATGAACCATCGGCCCTCGGCAAAGCTTTGCAGTGTAAACACTCTATGCTAGCACATTGTCGTCCAAGCGATGTCTGGCTCCGACTTCTGCGCAAACCCTCCTGATTTCTTGATTGCTGTTGATCGCTTAGAGGCATCAGGTAGGCGCGCTGGATAGGCCTGCTGGGCCGCTGGCTAGCCGCTTGCAGCGAGTAGATTGCGGGTTGCCGGTGCAAACGGTGGACGTAGGCCTGACCGAGTGCTCGGCCAATGGAGATTTGAGTCTGCGTTGGCGACATATCTGCTTGCTGGCCCCTCTGATGCTCGAGCAAATTGGGGCCATTTTGCAGCAGTGCGTTGAATATTGGCTGCTGCTGTCTCAACGCATCATCACTAGAACAGTACAAACTGCCAGCCTGCCTAGCGTTCATGCAGAGCCTATGATCTGTGCTCCTCGACCTGGGCATAGCTTGGCCAATTGGCGTTTGGTATTGCATCTGAGCTGGCGCAGCAAACTGACTGAACTGACTTGAGGCTCCAATCTGAGCCTCCCTGTTCGGGTGCGATAAGGAGACTAAACTTGGGTTTCCGTTCAACCTAACTCGGGACCCAATTTCGTTTGAGCTACTTGATTGGCCGGAGATTTGTTGCATATAGTTCGTATTCCATAGGTCTGAGCGAGGCCTACAGGTGGCATAATTGTCGAGCTTGGTTCTCTCGCCAGCGCTCAGGGTTTTCTGTCTCTCTTGGGCACAGTGATCCTCGAGGAGATAAGGACCGCTTAAAATATGCGATCCCATTTGGCCTTGTGGCACCAACATTGGTTGCTGCCGTCTCAAACTTGAAAAATTGGAGCCAGCGCTAGCCACTTGCTGCAAACCGGCATCTAAGGGCGGTGGTGGTGGCGGAGTTGGCATTGCTTGTTGGCTGCCGGTCGCGTACGCCATAGCCTGATGGTGGGCAGCTGAGTAAGGCAAAACTCGGTTGTCGATCATGTTTTGGCCGCGAAGCGACCTCAACTCTTGCGGGCCGGGTGGACCAAATTGAAGGCCAAAAATGGAATCGGCTTGAGTGTTGTGCGTCTTGACCATCGATGGAACAGTTCCATTGCAGTTGAACTGCTGCTGCATGGGGCCCAAGGTTAGGTTGCTTGTGGCGGCCTTGACTAGAGCACCAACCGCGCACTTTGGCTGTGGCGATACTGCTGCAGCCTGGCCTTGGAATTGGGAGCATTCGCCGTTTATTGGGCTCGTATGGTAGTGACCTTGGACAGTGTAACCGGACTGAGTCTGCTGACCTTGGCCCAATGCGAGGGGCCGATAGTATGTGGGATAGTTGGCTGGCACAGCAACACTGCAGCGCCTTGTCGGCCCAATGCGCCACAGGTTCGTGCTACAAACTGAGGCCCTCGCTTGGAAGTGGTTGTGATGCTGATAGTCATGCTCACTTGAGGATGAGGTTTCCTGGCGCCGGTTTGTCCTCGCGTTCGATCGCGCAATCTCATCGTCAAAGCCGCCATTTTCGCCATCCGAATCGTCACTTTTGGTGGACCCATCAGGTACCTTTGGCGACTTGGAGCCAAACATCGACCAAAATGAACTCTTCCTCTGGAGACGAACCCTCTTAGCTTCCCTATGAGGCTTGCCGCACTTTGGTCCCTCACACTTCGTAGCAACCTGGAGTCGTTCACCCACTCGAATCCCATTCTCCAGTGCAGAATTGCTCGGAATTCCAAGTCTCTTTGGATCGCATTCGGTGCACCTATCGGTCACTGGTTTAGGGCAACATTCGCTCGCGCTTTTATTGTCTTTATCTGAGCTCCTCGAGCGTTGCAGTTGCAAGCGTCTCGCTGCTTCAGATTGGAGGTAAGGCAAGAAAAGGCTCGACGGGCCAACAACAACCTGGCTTATGTCAGTTTCGAGCGAGCTCGGATCCAGTTGCTTAGGTAGATTCGCCATGTGATTGGCCGCTTGATGGTTTTGGCCATTCGCTGGCCCAAGAGGTTGGCCCTTGTTTTGGCCTCTGCTTCCATGCGAATGGTTTGTTGGGCTAAATTTTGTTTGCTCAGCAAGTTTCTGGTTTTGGTTGGCGCGAACACTTTGGCTTGATGCGTAAGCGGAATTGTGTGAATATATTAGCTGTTCGGGCAGGACATTCGTGTCTCCATTTTGGCATTGGGTGACGTTCAAGAACAAATATTTCGGCAATATATCGATGCACCAACGTTTAACCCAAGGCGCCATCGAGTGCGTAGACGGAGTTCTAAAGTGTATGTTTAATACGCAAACTGTTACACAAACTGAAACTGTTATAAGTATCATCGTGAACACAAGGTATTTGCCCAATAGAGGCATGGCCAACGAGGTAGATGGAATAGTCTCAATTAAGACGGACAAGAAGAATATGAGCGAGACAAGGATTGAAATTGTGAGCGTAACCTGGTTTATGGAGTTCATGTCATATAGATTATTGTTAGTCTAGGATGGCCTCAAGGAGAGGAGGTCACACTAACAGCTCGCTTTGCTCACCTTTTCGCCGCTATCGGAAGGCAAATAGAACACCAGGAAGGATAGAATTGTTATGGCTACGCAAGGCAGGATCAGATTGACAGTGTAAAAGAGCGGCTTCCTCCTAAGCGTAAAGTTGAAGGTAACATCAGGATAAAAGTCGTTGGGACAACAGATGTAGGTTTTAACATTTCTACGCGCGTTTGCCTGCATTATATCCCATTCGACGTTTTGATAGTATTCACTCAAGTCTGTTCCACGTTCAATTGATTGCTCAGTATCATTTATGTGTCTTAGATCAATTTTATCCGCAAACGTCCAGCTCCTAAGGATGTTTACAGATATTAGTTGATTCAATTTAGTCGCTAAATGAAGCTATGCGCGCGAGTTAGCTTACCCAAATTTGAGATGACAATTTTGGCTATCGAAGGGAAAATAGGTGATGTCGATCTGGCACGAACTTCTAAAGATGGCGGGCGGATTCCAAGTGACGTGGCCGTCAAATCGCACCTTGGCCTTTGTCATAATGGACACTGCAAAGTAGCCCTCGGCACTGGTGATTTGTTGGGATGGGCGCGAAGTTAGTTGGTTAGCTGGTGGTTGCTTAGACTTGAAGTTTCCAAGTCAGCCAGCCAAGTGAGTTGCACCGCCAAAAGGGGGCGCCAACTGACCTATTGTAAAGCACAATATCTGGCAGCCAAATCTGTTCAGCAGGTAGGTTGATGTCCTCTATGCCACCGTATTCGCTTGGGTCCCATTTGAGCTTGTAATCTGACCACTCCTGTTTGTTTCGTTTGGGTAGTTTTAATGTTGGCGCAATTGGTTTGTAGTGGATATGCGCGGTGTTAATTGCTGAGCCAGAGATTTGCCATGACATTGGCAAGAGTATTGAGAGAGGAGGGCAGGGTTTTCGCGCCGCCAAGAGGCCGGCAAGAGGGAAAGGTAACAGTATTTGGCCAATATACTCGCGAGCAATTGGATCCGGCCGGCCGCCCAATAATCAGCTTTTATATTGAGCTGTGCCGCTAAGCCGCCCACTTAGATCGCACTTGGTGGCTTCCAATTTTATCGCTCTTATGGGTGGACGGATTTGTGCGCATACAATAAATCATTTTTATTGTATGTATCTCCCAGCCTCAGATTGTCCGACGACAATCTGAGGCCGCTTCGGTTTGGTTTGGTTCGGGCGCCAGTGTAGCTGCACAAGCTCAGCTATTTGCGAGCGAGTTGAGGGCGGAGAGGACACCAAATGCAAATGATCGACTGCTCTGACCCAAACAAACGCGGAAGTAGAAGTGGAAGTGGATCCATGCAAAGGGGGCTCCTTGTTTCAGGCTCGGGCGCCGATATTGAGACTTGACTCTCGGACTTGGGCAAACAATCTTCAAGGAGCCAGCGAGAGGGGGAGTGCAGAGCAAACGACGGAAGCCGGCTGAGATTAATTTAAATGAGTGTTCAGCTGAGACCAAGACGACTGCAAGGATCTAGAGTTTGAAACACAAAACTCGATGGAGGCGAGACGCAAACATCAACACCAAGCAAAGGCAAGGATCCACTAAACAAACTTGAAGTCGCCGACAGACGAGCGCTTGACCCCATTTGAGGGCTCCAAGAGTTGGCCCTTTTCTTGGCTGAAACGAGCGCACTTCTAGGGGCGAGCTCTCGCCCTCTCAAGTTTGTCCACTGCGCTCGAGCTGCAGCCCAGGAGGGCTCGCAGGTGACTCAACTAAAACCCTGGCCGGCCTCTAGCTGGCTGATTCGTGTTGACGCATTTTAGACTCGCCGGCAGAGAGAGAGGGAGGGTTTCTCTTTTTGGCCAGTTTGTGGGCCGGTTGCGCGCGCCAAGGATGTGGAGTCTACAGGGAGCCAACCTAATTGGGCCGAAGCGAGCCATCATTGTGACGGGCGGCCACTGCGAGCTGTCCGCCCGTCCGGCCAGCGCGGACTTGCTCGCCCCTGCCGGCGCCCGAGGGTTTTAGCGGGCCGAGCCTGGCGCAAAGTAAAACGTCCGCCAAGCTCCCCTCGCTGACAGCAACTTCCGCCAATCTCGCAGCGCCAGCGAAGCCGCCACCAAAAGCAGGGCCCTGGCGCCAGGCCACTTGGCGGGCGCATCGATGCTTGAATAATTTTGATGCCCTCGACCGGAAAGATGTCATCTTTGGCCTCTACCTCTCGCTCGCTCGTTGGGCCGCCCGGCCGCCGACTAACTGGCTTGTCCTCGGGCCAAGGCGAGTGTAATTCAAATTTGTCATTCATGAATTAATGGATGGCCGCTCTTCCGTGGCCAAGCTGGCGCACTTTGCGCCGGCAATCTGCGGGCTGGGTCGGGCTCGAGTCGTCTCGAAATGCTAGAGCCCCATGAAGTTGGTTGGATTTGGGCGCTTCAGTCGGCTACTGTGGGCGCCCTCGTCTCTCGGCTGTGCTCGTTCAAGTGCAACAATTGCGCCTGATTTGGGTGGCATTTGAATGGTTAATGTGACGCAAATGTCACTTGTTTCGCCCCTCCCAAGAACCAAAACGGGAGGCGAGTTCGCCGACTGGCCAGCCGGCAAGCGAGCGAGCGAGCGAGACTTTTCGCCTCGCCCTCTCTCGGGCGAGCTGGCGCAGTCAATTGGAGACAATGGCTCTATGTTAATCAGCCCGCCCACTCTCTTGGCTGATGCGCAATCGGCCCCGATTGCTCCTGCAAGCGCGCGCCAGGTCGATTATCTGGGGCCAGGATTTGGGGCCCACTCAAGTGGAGTGCGGCCAAAGGGATTTGCTCGCGCCGGCGGCGGCGGCGGCAAATCTTGACTCGAGATCCATGGAAATTGATGGCTCCATTTTCTGCTGACACCGGATTGCGAGCGCCCTGCCAATCAGCGGCGAGAGCCCCCCGCTCGAGCTCACAACCGAGGCGGCCCCCTCCGAGTCACTAAGTTTCCATCCAAGGCCTAAGGACCAAATATTGTCCAAGAGTTCAGATTGCGAGAAAAGTTTTGGGCTTGCCGGGCACACTTGACAAATTGGGCCGCCTCCATGGTGGCCCGATGACAGGCCAAAGATGGCCGCTTGTTGGCGCCAGCGAGCGACAGGCGGCTGTCTGGCGGCGGCGGCCAGCCATCCATCATGAGTCCAGTTGGTTTGCGCTGGTGGCGGCGGCGGCGGCGCCACTAGCAGCGCTGGCACCAGATTGGCGCTTAGCTCGCGGGCGGCTGCGGCGGCGCCCACCGAGCTCGGCTTGGATTGCCTCTAACGAGGCGCGAGCTGGCGCCTCCCTGCCAAGTCAGCCCTTTGCCGCTCCCTGCCGGCGCGCTGACTACATTTGGCCCGACATTTGGTGCGCCTGCAATCGGACTCTCGGTCTTGGCAGCCGCTTGTGCGGATGCCAATTGTGCGAGTTAGGCTGGCCGGCGAGCCGTGAGTTTGGTCGAGTGGAGGCGGACGCGACTTCGATGCAAATGGGCGCTAATTCTAACCGAGCGGCCGGCCCACCAAGCTGGCGGCCTCCCCACTCGAGGTGCACGCAAGCGAGCGGCGCCTCAATCCACCAGCCAGCAGCGGCAACAACAACAACAACCGCCGCCACCACCGATGCTCGTCCGTCATTAGCCATCGCCGAGATTGGCGGCCCCAATTTGGCGGACAAGCGGCCGGTTGAGGAAATCAATTGCCTGGCCCCGTGATAATTAACGCGCCCAATGGGCCTGGCCGCTGTCTCTCTCTGGAGATGGTCTGAGGCAGAGGGCGCGAGCTGTCTCCTGGCGGCCACTTTGGTTTGTCTTGATGGCCCGGCGCCGACCCATTAAGATCCAATGCGGCCCCCCATAAAGGGGGCCCCCCTCTCGCTTGGCCGGCGAGCAATTGGGGCAATTAACGGCTCATTAGAATGCAGCTCGCTGGCTAGCCGGCTTGTGCTGCCTATAAGCAGTTGCGGCCACAATCCGTCAACAGGTACGCGCGGATTGGCTGGGCTGGGCAAATTGAACTCGCCTCCTCCAATCTAACCCAATGAATCGCCCTTGCCTTAGAGGACCTGTTGGCTTGGATTTGCGGGTGAAATTTGAGTTGGTCGCGGCGAGCGAGCGGCGGCGCCACTTAGTCGGCGAGTCCGGTTTCACCTTCGCGGCCGCGCAACCAACTCGAAGGCCAAGTGGAACGAACCACTCGAACGGCCAACCATCCAAGTGGAAGCCAACCGGCCAACGAGTAAACTAATTGATCCCGCTGGCTGGCTGGCTGGCTGTCGAGCTGACCGCAAACGTGCGGATCTAATTACACAACGGCAAGCCCATTGGCTCCAAGTCTAACGAGCAAAGCCCATTTTAGCCCTCGTCTCAGCTTACCTGATTCAGCCACACGTTTGTCGTCATCATTTGGTTCTTCAGGTTCTAGTTTGTTTCGTTTGGGGCGATTTTGTTGGCGAGTTAATTTGGCCAAGGCGAACGTGAGCGTTCAGTTCGGGGAGGCCAGGTGGGCAGGGAGTTGGTTTGGTTCGGTTCGGTTAGTTGGGATTGTTTTGGTTTTGGTTTTAGTTTTGCTCGAAGGACAACGACAGCTAAAGCGACAGCGAGAGCCACTAAGCCGAGAGGTAGCAAACCCGCCTCTGAGTGCACACGAATGGGCCCGCTAAGCCTATTTGTTTCGCTACCCGAGCCAGCCAGTTTCTGGCACTTTATGGGCATCGCCGCCCAAATTAAACCGGCCTCTGGGCGGCAAAAGATGGAACAATAAATAACATTGAACATGTTCAAAATTATCGACCACCGAGCGGCAGTCTCGTCAAGTTGGCCGCGGGACAGTTTTGCCCGCAGAAGGGAGCGGCGCTCGCTGTTTGCCACCACTTAGGCTGCTTGGTGCGATGTGGGCGCCTAGCGCCGTTTGCGCACTAGCGCTCGCTCGGCTCTAAAAACTTTCATTGTTTCTCGTGGAAGCGGGCCCAAGTGCGCACACTACAGCACTAGAGCCGCCGCCGCCGCCGCCGCCATGTTCACTCGAGCCGGCCTCTTTATCTTATTTATTGATCTTATTTAACTTTTTGCCCGCAAAACTGGAGCGCCGCTCGCCTTGGCCCATTCAAGTGGCTCATCGACCTGAATCAGGACAATCTCACGTAGCAAACTTGGCGCTGCCCGCCACATATCTTGGCTCGAGTGCCGGGCGCGGCCTCTGCGCTGAGGCCCCTCGTCAAGCCAATCTCTCCCCCCTCTCTCTGTTTCTCGGCTTCCTTCCGATGGGCCAATGGGCGGCCAGTTGGCATTCATTCGTGTACGCAAGCTTGCATTCTATTATATTGCGTGGGATCCAATTAATTCGAATCACGTCCGCGCTCTCGAGCAGCGAGCCGGCCTGCCGGCTGGCCGGCCAATCACGGGCCCACTTGGCCTGGGTCGGGCTCGCGATCGGCGCGCCCGTGCCCGCGGCCAAGCCCGCTGCAAACCGCATGGCCGCCTGCTTAACCTACCGCACTCGCGGCCGGATAAACATCGGCCGGCCGCCCGCCCGCAGTGGGCGCAATCAAGGCGCCTCTGGAACAAAACACAAACTTGCGCCCGGCCCCACCTGCGCCGGCCTCATTACGCGCGCCCGCCAAACAGGCAGCGGAGGCGCCCGAGATGATATCAATCCAATTTGGCCTCCAGGTGCAAGCGGCCACGCCCCTCCGCAGGCGGCCGCCCGAACGGAGCCGAGCCGAGCCGAGCTGGGGCCCAAAAAGCATAAGCCCGCCCGACAGCTAATCACACCTTAAGCCCTCCGCCCCGCCGTCAGCCAGCCAATCGGAAGTGGCCGGCGAGCTTGTCCGGAGCGGCGGCCTGGCTTCCGGGACGCATCAATAATGACAAGGCTGGCCGGTGGGCCTAATCGCTCGCTCTTGTTACTGCCGCCGTCGCTTCTTCTAACTCTGCTTCTGCCTCTCCTTCTGCCTTTGCTTTGGGACTGGAAGCGCCAGCCAAGTGGCCGCTTCCGATCCCAAGAGCGATAAATGGGCTCTTGCAGGCGGAGGCTCCAGTTTGGCGCCCATCCCAGCGGCCTCCTGGCCTCGTCGGCAGTCGCATCCGAGCCCGAAGGAGCGGAGCGAGAAGATTGCTGTGGGCCAGCGCAAGCCCAAAGGGGCGCCCACTGTGAGCAAACAGGCCCACTGTGCTTTCCTTGCCGGCTGCATAAACAGCAGGCCAGCCAACCTATTGGGCCTTATATGGGGCCGGCCAAGCTGGCAGCCAGGAGCTTTGCGGTGGCCGCTCAATTGGGGCTAGCCAGCGCGCCAGACTGGACGACGTTGGGCCAACTGGCAGAGGAATTCGGCTGCCAGCTCGGCGGACACGAGGAGGAGGAGGAGGAGGAAGAATACACATGACTGGGTTTCCAATCGAATAGCTCGCATGTTTACATCCCTCATTATTCCAACAATCAATTTTATTGCTCTCCCTGTTCCGCTATCCTCCTCCCTTCGCCGCCATGTCCGGATCCCAGAAGTCTCGCAGGGAAAGTCAACGAAGAGAGACGTTTGGAAACATCGTGCGACCTGAGTCGGCTTGCTCAAAGCGTCCCCTCTCTATCTGTGACCCAATTGAGCTTCAAGTCTCGAAAGGTCTCCATCTGGCTTTGACCTGAAAGCCAAACACGGCCGCTAGAGCCGAGGCCAGAAATGGAGACGACGAGTTCAAAAATGGCGCGCTCAGCTCGGCGAGCCTCTAGCGCACATGTGCGCCGGCCAACTTCTGCCAGAGCGCGACAAGCATTAGGTTTCAAGAATCGTGCAATACAGGTTACGGCAGCCTCTGAGCAAAAGCAAAAGCTCTCTCCCCTTCTATTGAAAGCCCGAGCCAGAGAGAGAGATGGAGAGCGAGGCCCCCAATCAGGCCACTCTGGTGGTACCGTTGCCGCATTGGTAAACATGGCCGAGCCAGCATGGGGGTCCAACTGTCAGCCGACAACACTACCACTCACTCACCCTGGCAAATCAAGTTTGCCTCTTTGCTGCGGGCGCACCATCGGAATCAGCGAGGCCTTTGTTGTCGGCCAGACTCTCGTCAAGGCAGCCGATTGCGATTTGTTGAATAAACAACAGGGATCCTCTCGTGTCAGCTCGCATAAGCCAGCCAGGCGGCCGAGTCGCGCGACGTGCCCGCCAAAACGAGCAGCCGCCGCCGCCAGCTTGTGGATCCGCTTGATTGGCTGGCCATCGCAGCAAGTTGCGCCCGGAGTGGGCCTTTTGTTTCACTCGGCCAGCTTTTTGTCACAACCTGGAGGTTGGTGGCCGGAGTTTGGAGGTTGAACAGCATTATGGGGTTGCACTAGAGGGGGGGGGGCTGTTTCGTGCTTCCTCATCCCCTTCGCCTGGAGCGAAAGGGACAAGCTTACTGCCATACTCGTCACTTCAGAGGCCGTCCAGTGTACGCGGCCCTCAGTGGTCCGACTGCTCGCTAGTTGGAGGGGAGGGAGGCGGCCGAGACAAGGCTTGCGGAAGTTGGCCCACATGGAGACGGCCCGAGAAGGGGGAAGGCCGAGCGCAAACAAGCCGGATTCGCCACTCTCAAGTGGAACATTGCAAAGTTTCCGCCGGATTCAACTTCAATATGTTTGGCCCAGCCCTTGGCTGTTCTCTCCAGCTCGCTCATTGCGATGCAAATTTACCCGCCAATGCACTGGCCAGTGCTGCTGGCGGACGGGGAGGCACTTGTCGCGCTTCCTCATTACGCGAGACGGCTAGATAATAAGTGTTGCCAGCAATTCCCCCGTCAAGTTCCGCCAGCAGCGAGGCTCTCGAGGGTTTGAGACTAACCCTCGAGGGTGGCGACCACTTGATGGGCCCTCTGCTGGCCAGTCAAGTGTCAATGAAATAACGATCGTCGCACGGCGCCAGCATTGGAGGCGCCCAAATCTAAGGTGGGCGCCGAGTTCGCATTGGGCTGCTTCGAGGAGGGCAAATCTATCAAGCGAGCCGAGCTCGCCGGCTGCTAGCCAAACCACAAGAGTTGAGAATCGAGCGCAAAGGTGATCGATCATCGGTAGGTGCAAAACTGCGCCCTGCGCAACTTGAGTTTGGGCTCCCGCATCAAGCAGCCAGCAGCCAGTGTATTGAATTTAATTCAAGCCGATCCAGGCCGATTGTCTCGTGCGCTCGCCCGCTTTTGCCCCGAGCTCCAGTTTGCCGCTTGGTCCGACTTGCCATCAATCTAGTGGAGTTGCATTTTTGCGCCCAATCCAACTTGCCTAGCTGGCATAATTCCTCTCCCCCCCCCCTTTCCCTTTTTCCTCCAAACCCAAGCCGGCTCAGCAAGCCTCAAGGGCCTCGCATAGGCCGGCCCAGTGCGCAAACACTTGAGGCGGCCGCTCTCGCCGGCAAACTCATCCAGGGGCCCTCCTGTGATCGCGGGGCGGAAGCAACAAATCGGCGGCCCAAAATCGATTGACCCCAGGACGAGGATCAAGTCGAGCAGTGGCGGCCGCCGGCCTGCCTTGGCGCGCGACACTCGGCTGGCCCAGTAACAGGCGAAATGGAGACCAATCCAAAACTGGCGCCGATCCAGATGGAGTTCACCTGGCCCGAGGAGTGGCGCTAGAGGCAGGCCAGCGAGCGGGCTGAATCCGGCTCCGATCTGGCCCAACAGTGGGGCGGATAATTTATTGGCCTCTGGCGCGCGTTTGCCGGGCCAAAGTCGGCCAGCAAGACGACTGTGTGACAGAGTCGCATTAGCTCGGCCGAGTTAGCCGAGTTTGGGGCCAAGTTTAGCGGGCGCCAGTTCCGCTCTCTCTCTCTCCCTCCGAGTCCAAAGACAGATGATGATGATGGCGAGTTTAGGTGGCGAAATATCAACTGGAACAGTCTGCGCGAAATCTCTCATCGTCGGCGGTTGCAGCGGTTGCAGCGGCGGCAGCGGCAGCAGCAGTAGCAACTGAGGCTGCATGAGCGGCAGTGGATGTAGCACTAGCGCCGACTACTGCGACACTTTTGGGGCCCCGAGTCCATTTGCAGGCTGCGCGCGCGGACCAACCAAGTGGGGCGCCACTTCACGCTGGCTTATTGGCGCAACGCCAGTTTTGATTGGTATCAGCGGAGGTGAGCCTTTGTTGGCACATTATCTTATCGGCTCCATGTCAGCCGCTTGCTCGGGGCGCCGCTCACGGGCAGCAGCGGGAGCCGGCGAGCCAGTCAGCTGTGGCCGCGCGAACCCGGCTCGGCCAGAGCGGCCCTCGGTCCCCACTGGCCCCGCCCCCACTGCCCGCGAGTCCTTCAAAGGCCCGCCCCGCCCTCGACCGAGCCGACCGAGAGACAAAACAAGAGAGGCCCTGAATCTTCATTGGGCCTGTTGGTGTCGGAAATCAGTGTAGACGTTTGTCGTCGTGCTGAACGTTGCTCTGGCTCAGAAGTGGCCCGCCACTGGCTAGCCAGCTCGAGTGGCCGGGCTATTGCTTTTTATCAGTTATATTGCAGAGCCCACTTGCACCATTGGGCCGGCCGTTATTTGGCTGTAACCGGTTATAAATGGTTATAAATCTCCTCGCTTCTAAATTCAATTGAGCAGCTCGCTCGAAGGCAGCCTATGGGCAGTCAAGTTGGTCTGGCCAGCAAGCCAGCCAGTTGGCTTGGCCGCACTGGCCAAATGTTTGCCGGTTGACACAATCAATAGCGCAAAATAGAGCCACGCTAATCATTATCGGGCTTGCGCGTTTAGGCCCAGAGGCGCCAAGTTGTTTTTAGAGGCCAGTGGAGCCAAACAAAGGCCAATTTGGGCCAACCAAAACGCGAACTGGAGCCACCGACTGCCTGGCTGACTGGCCGCCCACCGAGAGTGGCCCATCGAGCGGAATTATAAATGTTTCTGTCCGAAACGAGTCAACTGGCCGGCCAGTCGGCTTGCAGGCTGGATGATGATGATGATGACCATGATGGCCTTTCGCCGGCTTTGGCTCAGGCTGGCGACAAAAGAATTAGTCGGCGAGTTGATTTATTGATGCTAACAAACGCCGCTAGGTCCCGTGAGCGGCGCGCGCCAGCACTGCCCATCTTGCTTGGCCTCGTTTCGTCCCATTGGCTTTGGCCCAGATTGGTCCGCTCGGCGAGGGTCGAGTCAAGTCCAGTCGAGTCCAGTTCATTCCACTCCACGCCGGTTGGCCCCCAGCAGCAGCAGCATTGGCCGATTGCTTATTGGGGCCGCTGGAGAGCGTAAACAAAGTCCGCGGATGCAATCAGCTATCGGCGGCCCAACCGACTGGCTCGCGACACTAATGATGCGATTGGCGGCCAGAGCAGACGTTGGCCAGACCGCTCTTGTTCCATGAGACTGGCCGAGCGACCAACGAGCAGCCCGGATGGCCGCTCCTTTCGGCGATGGCCCGTTGAGAGAGAGGCAGCGGCGACCCTCTGGTCTCGATCATCGTGGGGCCCTTGATATTTAAAACTGCCCCACCCTCTCCAATGCATTCGCCCCTCCACGCCCACGCCCCTTGAGCCGGCCGACTGAGCCCCTCAGCGCATCTCGATCCAGCCTCCTCTGAGCTGGCGCAAGGGTGCAAATTAAACGCCCACTTCAAGTCCTCCCACATTGCCTCTTGTCGCTGGCAAGCGGCGCCCCATTTCAAGCCACAGAGGCTAAATCTCTCTATCTTCTACTCGGCTGCTGATCTAATTTTATTCCCACAAGACGCTCGGACAAACTCTGATCGGCGGCCACCGATGCTGCGGCCCCGCTTAGTCTGGCCCAGTCAAGTCTAGTCTAGTCTAGTCTAGTCTGGCGCTAGAAGCGGCCCAACTAGCTAGCGGCATCGCAAACTGGCGCCAACTCGCCGGCCATCGTCTCTCAACGCCCAGCCCTCCAGGCTCAAGGTTAACCGGCGCCGAGTTGGCCAGGTTTCGTGCAGTTTATTTTACAAGAATCGATGACTTTTAAACGAGCTCGAGGGGCTAAGGCCGACGAAATCAGCCATTTAACCAACGATTTGCCTCATTCAATTGACAATCAGCTGGCGGCAATTTGGGCTCGGCCAAGGGGACCAGCAAACGGGAGGTCGAGCAACGGGGAGGCAAAGTTCAAATGAAGCAACGAGCGGCCGGCAGAGGGGAGAGGCCTCGGCGGGGAATAATAATGGACTGATAGGCAATTTGGTCTTGCCGAGTTCGGAGGAGCTGACGCAAAGTGACACCAGCGCCTGGCTTCCCTTTTAAGCCCATGGATCGAGGGGCGGACATGGCGGCTTTTGGGCATCTAGCGGTTGCAAAGTCGCGCTCCCTTCTAGGTGAAATGAGCCGAGAAGTTGGATGTCATTGTGTTGAGTGTGGCGCGCATAATTCACTTTTTGTGCGCCAGTTCAACGGGCCTTAGCATTGAGTTGGGCGCACTCGTCGCGCAACTCGGTGCCCGTTCGTCCAGCGCGCTCCTGGCGCAAGAGGCGGGCGCAGGATGCTGGCTTGGCCAGGGGTTCGTTCAAATTTAAACCGGCGCCAAGTTTAAACTTGCGCCGAGGCAAAAAACGGACCCAAACGAGAGCATCGAATAATCGATTTAAGATGCCAAACTGTTCCGCTCAAGGGCCAACTACCTGCCGCTAATGATGGACGACTTTGCGAGTTTGGCCAGGCTTTGCTCGTTGGCCGCTTTCAAGCCGGCGATCGGGTGTACGGTCAAGCTCGATTTAGTGTCGTCATCTTGGTGACGCTCCACCAAAGGGATGTGAGCGACCGCAAGAGGAGGTGCGCGCCTATAAGCTCGCCAATGGAGCAGACGGGGCGATAAGAGGCGGCCGGTTGATTGATTAAAGCGAGGGCCCCTCGGCTGGGCCAACCACAGGGCGCCGCTCTGCAGCCTTGGCCACCTAATTGATCTCTCCCCTCGCTCCTTCACTTTGGTTCGGATCGGAAGCAGATAAGGCTCGAGTCAGGTGGCCGCGAGCCAACCTGCGAGTCTTTGTGGACTCGCAGGTCTGGGCGGAGGTTTAATTTTGTTTTACGACAAAGATGGTCACACTTTTGGCGTTTGGTTGGCGCCAAGGAGGCAACAGGGTAGAGGGACGAAGCTCCAAGGCCAAACTTCCAGAGTGTTGCCAATCACTATTGTGCCTCGCTTTTGGGCGCCTTTTCCGCTTCCGCTGGCCCGAGCGCTCAATAGCCGCCGTCTCGTAAAGTTGACCTATCAGGCCAAGTCTATCTACCTATCTATCTTAGTCAGAGGGCCAGCAACCCTTCCCTTTCACAATAAGCGCGGCCTGCGTGCCCCTGCAACCCTAGGCGCCCGTTGAGTCGCCCTCTCTCTCTCTCTCTCTCTCTCTCTCTCTCTCTCTCTCTCTCTCTCTCTCTC
>ENA-UOVY01000454-UOVY01000454.1-plant-metagenome-genome-assembly--contig:-NODE-454-length-19909-cov-623.158860_pt1 | contig 19909 bp, 11 predicted proteins | sample MGYA00249840_ERZ761561 | MGnify/ENA primary metagenome ERZ761561 (study PRJEB28882, sample SAMN05720143) | plant metagenome | isolation source: Guanajuato, Mexico | place: Mexico:Guanajuato, Mexico...
CGCCGCCGAAGCAGCAGCAGCAGCGGCGGCGCTCTCGCCGGTGGCAGCTGTACAGGTGGCAGCTGGCCGGCGCCGTCTCGCTGCCAGCGCTTTGCTCAAAAGCCAACCGGCCGCCGACCGGCCGGCTCAGCTGGAGCACACCGGCGCTCGCATTAGGTGTATAATTATCACAAACACAAGCTCGCTTGCCGGATCTCAGCCGGCGCCAGACTCTGCAAGGTGAAGCCTCAGTGTTTGAGTGAGCGCCGACTCCCCTTAATTGATTGCCTCCCATCGAGCTGGCCGAGCCGAGCCGAGCTGAGCCGAGCGCCGGCCGGGGGCGAGCCGCGCGAAGGCCAGCTCAGTGCAGTGGCGGCGGCCCGCTTGTTATGCAAATCCCATCCCCAAGCCCATCCGATTGCTGGCCGCGCAAAGACGACTCAATTAATGATTGGACTTTGGCGCCTCCACGCGGGACGAGCGGCCAGAGGTGATCTATGGCCGCCGCTCCAAGCTACGCATTGTCTCGCCCTCGATTTCGACTCCTGACTCCTGACTCCAAGTCTCGACTCGACTCGGCCGCCGCCGCCGCCGCCGAGCGCATGATTTTGGCGCAACAATTATCACTGGCCGGCCCGACGAGCCCGGCCAGCGGCGCGAGCGCAAGCTGGGTGGCCGAGCTCGCGAGATAGCATCTGGCCGAGCGAGGCCTCCGCTCGAGAAGCCGCCTCTGCCGAGCTCGGGGCAGCTCGCAAGCCAATCAGCCCGGCCGAGCGACCACTGAGCTGCCAATTAATCGATTAGTTGGCCGAGGCTCGAGGCTGGCCGACGCAAACCATTGTTACGTATATTCAATTTTCCACCTCCTTCGAGTTTGGCCGGCGGCGGCGGCGGCGAGCGGCGAGCGTAGAGGCGGAAAAGTGGCGCGCTCTTCCGGCGGAGGAGCGGCCTTCGTGCGAGCGGCCGGCGTCACGCAAACTGACGCTCGGCGCCCAAAGCTAGAGATGCTTGAGGTGGAGATGGAATTAGACTTGAAGGCAAACCTCAAAGCGGCTCCCTCGCAACGAGACTAACACTACCAATCCAACAAACAGATCCTCGAGCGACACTTGCTGGTGAACAGGAAGCTGGACAGGCAGGAGCTGAGGCGGGCCGAGTCGCTGCAGACGCTCGGCGCCACCTTGCGTCTCGTCGAGAGCGGCAGAGCGCCACTGCTGACAGGTAAGTTGAGGTTGAATTGGTTGTAGCGGGAGTTCAATTTGCATTCCCATTTCAAGCAGAGCGATCGCTCCACTTTCGGCCGATCTGTCTCTCTCTCTCTCTCGTTGCGAGCGATTCGCCGCCGGCAAACAATCAACACAATGCGAGCCTGGAAGCGACAGCCAGTTGTCACTATCGAGCCCCCGATCCATTGGCCGGCGCGCCCCAGTCAGCGCATGATAGATGGGGCCCGGCGCTCGATGGATGGATTGCATTGGATTGGACTGGATTGCATTTGATTGGATAGTTGAGTGCTGTCCGCGTCCCTTGAGAGCCGGCCGGCTGGCAACCACGCAGGCGGCCGGCTAGACAATGTAAACAGAGCGAGAAAGTGATTCAATTTGTACGCTCCGAAGTGAACCCGAGCTCGCCGGTCGGAATATTATGCAACGCGCGATTGCAGCCCCACTTCCTGTGCCGGTCGGCCCGCGGGTCGCTTGTTAGCCGGGCGCCGCTTCCACGTCCGAGCGGAATGATTGATGAGCGCTTTAATCACTGTGCAAGCGCCGCCAGCCATACTGTCCTCGCGCACTGCGAGCGGCGGCGGCTGCGAGGAAGTGACCAGAGTTTGCGTTTGGCCGGCGAGCAAGGCTGCTCGGCGCAACACTTGGCCTCCTACGAGCGCAGCCAGCCGCCCGCCGCCAGCAGGACCCGACGAGCGCTCGCGGGGTCAGATCGGCGGCTAGGGCAGAGCGGCCAAAAGTCGCCCGTCTGCTGCCGCCGGCCGCAATGGGCCCGAGCCAGCCTCTCGGGCCCGCGCGATCCATCATAAAGGTGAACCGGCCGACAGATGTTGGGCCGAGAGCTCCTTTGTTGCTCTGGACCTCTACTGGCGCCTGCCGAGTCAAGGGCCCTCTCCTCTCGCCCGAAAATCCTTTGCCGCCCTCGAGGGCTGCCAACGTCGCCGCCGCCGCCGCCGCTGAGCTCTCCTTGCCTAGCGCTGACGGTGACTTTGAACACAAAAATGGCTCTCCCAAAACATTGCTCGCCTCGTGAGAGATCGGCGCCCGCTTCCGGTTGCATCATTTATCAAACTCTGAGCGCCGATTGTTGTCGTCGCCCCGAACTGCGGCTTACGCTCCTGCCGCTCGCTCAACCTTTACTCGCAGCTCCAAATCCGTGACGCGCCAATGAAACGCTCTCAAATGCAAATTTGGCACCAATTTTAAACCTAGTCTCTCTCTCTCTCTCTCTTTCGCTCGCTCATATTGCTCGCTGACATTACCTTTGCCTCTGAGCGGGCCAGCTTTTCGAGCACGAGCTGGTTGGCCGGCGGCGCTCGATTTGTTGGGCCTTAATGAAGTGATAATTTATTTTTGGTTCGCTCTGGCCGCGCTTGGGGCGCCATCTGGCGGCGCTCTGGCGCAGTTGCCAAATGGAATCTCGTGTGGGCGGCAGGAGTGGATTGTGTCCGACTCGAACAAGCACCGACTGACGTGAGCCTCTTCGGTCTGTCAATGGGCCGAGCGGGGGCCGCACCTGTTGGCTCGCTCGCGGCCGCCAACAGTCGAAGCGAGTTTGGAGTAATAAAGTGGCCAAGTATGCAAGCTGGCTGACATTTTGCCGCAAGCAACGCGAAAGATGTTTATGGGCACTATTGACTCGAGAGAGCGTTCGAGTCAATAAACTGGCAGCCCGAAGGTGGGAGCTGGCGAGCGAGCGAGCCTCAGAGGTAAGAATGAGGAGGAGGAGGAGGGGGGAGGCCGAGTCTGCGGGCGCAATTCAATTCAGTTTGATGGGGCTCGAGTGCGGTCCAGCCCAGTTGAGCGCACCTGCTCGCCGGCCAGCCGCCCACCTGAGCCGGCCCATTGTTGTTGTCGGGCGCATTGACATTGAGTTTGGCTCGCAAGGCCGACATTTAAATAACAATGCGCGTTCCTCGCCGTCGCCGCTCCCGTCGCCGTCGCCTCGTCGCCTCGTCGCCTCCTCGCCTCGATCGCGAGCTCAACAAATTATCGCCGGCCGACGGCTCAGTGGAGCCCAATGGAGCAGCAACGAGCCAGCCCGGCGGCTCCAAATAGCGGCCATCTTTGACACCAAGCGGCTCTGCTCCCGATTGCAGGCCGGCCATCTCCAACTGGCTCGCTCACGATTCGGGCCATTTATTGCGCAACGAGAGCGGCCGAGAACCTGTTGCGGCGCCTCCGCACAATTCAGGCCCAACAATGGAATTCGGACGCCACATTTCAAGGCTCCCGGCGCCAAGATGGGCGAGTTTAGATAAAAGGCCGCCTATCTCGCGGCTCGAATCTCTTGCGCTCGAAATGTTGGCCGAAATGGGCGGAGAGTTTGCCGGCCCATCGGCTTCGAGTTGCCTTCCGAGCCTCCATTAATTAGAGTCCACCGCTGGCTTGTGTCAATCGGGCTGCTTGAGTTTAGGTTTCGCGCGCGGATTTGGTTCACCTGGGTGCGATCGCTTGGCTCGGTTTGTTTTCGCGCTCGCTCGCTCGCTCGTTTGTTTGTTTGCTCGCTTGTTTGCTCGAGCCGCCGCCAGCAGTTGGGCGCCGGCCAACGCGGCCCATTTCACTTGGCGGCGGCGGCGGCGGCGGCGGCGGCGGCGGCGGCGAAACAATGCGGTCAGCATCCAAGCGGCCAGTTTATTGGCTCGGCCAGTTTGCCGCCGCTGTCCGCCGGCCGGCGCGAATTGCGGGCCGAAGGCTAGCGGAAATGGCTGATATCTTAATTGTTTGCCCTCGACGGCCGATGAGCCCAATTGAGTTGAGTTGGGTTGGCTTTAGTTTTGTTTAGTTAACTTCAGTCGAGTTCAGTTGGGCTGAGTTTTGCTTGCGCAATTAAGCGGCCCATTCGAAGGCCAACGAGCCGCTGGGCCAGGTGAGCGGCGCGGAGGGAGCCTCCAATTGGAGATGTGAGCCTGAGATAAACTCGTCCATCGCACGCAACTTGGCAACAAATTAGCCGCCGCCTGGTTGCCCAACTGGCCGAGTAGCAGCGCAGGGGCCGGCCGGCTGGGCGGTCGAGCGGGCCCCTCGGTTAGTTGCGCGCGAGCTCCTCTTAGGCTCGTCCGGCCAACTTGGATGGCGATTGAGACGCAACCTGGACCAGCCAGCGGCGGCTGGCGCGCGCCAGACACCCTCGGCGGAAGCTCGAACTCGAAGCGGCCGGCCAAGCAACGAGGGGGACGCGCGCACAAACGCAAACAAAAACTTGGGCGCAGCTACAGCCACAGGTGGCTCCACTCTGGCCAGCGTGGCCCGAATTAGACTCGAGCTCGGCGGCTAATTATGCGCCGCTCGCGCTAATCAATGCGCCGCCAGCAACCTGAGACGAGCGGCGGGCGCGTTAAATGAATTGCTGCGTCCCATTTGCTCGCCTCGCCCAATTGGCGAGCAATCACGAACATCCATCAGGATCCAATCAGAATTAGCCCGCTCGGCCGGCTCTTGCGTTCGTGATCTACCTGAGTTTGGCGCTCGAAACTTTGAGTTCACTCGCTCGGCCTCTCCTCTCGCTCGTCGCGCGTTGATGGCAAGCGAGGCGCCCGCTGACGAGCGGACGCAATTACATGCGCTCTTGTCTCGCTCCTTGCTCTTCCCACTTCTTTCCTGCCCACCGAGAGCACTTGTTCCATCGCCGCCAAAGTGTTGCGGCCGAGCCGAGTGTTTCTGGCAGAGCAGTGCCACTTGGCGGCGGCGGCGGCGGCGGATGTGGCCGGCGCATCTGCTGGCGCCAGCCTCGTGCCAGCCCCACACTGGCCGGGCGGAGCAAAACGGCGGCCCAAATGGCTTCCTGTTGGCGCGCGACTGGCCGCCTCTGGCCAGAACTCGGCACAACTCAATTACGGCCGCTCGCAGGTGCCGGCCAAAAACGGTAATAGGTGGCCGTGCCTTTTGGGTTCGCTGCTCGCTCCTTGCGGAAACAAACAATTGCAGGCCGCGCGCTCGGCACCCCGATGCTAGGCGGGCATTCATCATGGCGAGGAGGCTAATGCGCCAGGTAATGATGATGACGATATCAAGCGAACAAATCTGCGCCAACCAGCTGAGGCCAGCTGGCCGGCCGACGGAAAACAACAGCGGCGGCGGCGGCGGCAGCAGCAACAACAACAACAGTCCAATGTCATGTTGCGCGACTAATGGAGGGATTTTGTTTCACTTGCTCGCGAGTGGCCGCTCACTTTCGCCCGACTTCCAGCTCGGCCCTTGGGCGAGTCCATGGCGGCTGCGGCGGAGGCACCTGTTGACTCGCCGTTGGCCCGCCGCTCTCAGCTGGCGCCGCGTCAGGTGAGCGGGGGGAGCATAATTTATGTTCAAGCGCCGAGCTGGAGCCGCCCTCCTGGCCGCCGCCTCGGCCGCTCCGCTCGAACCGAGAGCAAACCAACCGCCGCTCATCCATCCTCCGCCCAAGAGACAGTCTCGCTGGCCCTCGATTGGTCGCTTGGAAGTGACACGACCTAATAAAGGGCCTTATTGAGAAATCATTAATTTCACTCTGCGCCGAGGAGGCCGCCTTAGTCGGCCCATCTGGCCGCCAGCCTCTAGCCGGTTGGCCGGCGGCCCAGTTCAGTTCAGTTTAGTTCAGTTACACTGCAAGCGCAATGCAGTGCGCCGAGTAGCGAGCCAAGTCAGGCCGAAGCGGGGAGACGAGCGTGAAATTTACCTTGACTCGGATGTGTCATGTTGCGTCCTCCTTGGAGGAGGCGAGCGCAACTTTTTAAAGTTTTGCGCGCGCGCGCGCAAGACCGACGCATGGCTCTCGGCGGCGCCCAAATAATAAAACTTGAACACAAACTTTAATTGGCCTCTTTGCGCGTCCACTTGTGCAACAGTTTGACAGATTAGCCGCTCTGCTCCAGTTTTGCGCCCGCCGAGCAATAAAAGCACAAACTTGCTCGCAAAACCAATTTAAAATGTCACTCAAAACTCTTGCTCGCTCATCTAATTGCTGATTTGTGATCTTGGACTTAAAGCGCAACCAAAAGGCGCTTACTCTCTGGCCGCCGACAGGTTAGCCTGCTGAGGGGAAGATGTTCATCCTCTCGCAACTCAACGCTTGCATACACACACACTTGTCAAGCCAACCATGCTAATCATCGGCTCTCCTCCCTCAAACTCGCAAACAGCAACTCCAAGCAAAGCTCATGACTCCATCCAAGCGATGGGCGACTTTGCAGCGTTAAATTTGGCCGCCGGACAGCCAAGTGGACGCCAGCAACCGCCGGCCAAAGACGCCTGGCCAAAGTCGCTCAGGTTGGCCCAATCGAACGCAAACATAGTGCAGGTTAACGAGGCTAGCAATGGTTTTGTCTACATCATCGACAACGTGCTCCTCCTCCCAGAGGACGCTGACTACATTGTGCAAACAAGCGTGGCGCCCGCAGTCTCATCCTCCCTCCTTGGCGCCCACAACTCGGCCATCCTAGACTTCATCAACGGCCTCCTGTCGCCTGGTCCGCTTAACCTGAGTGCGCAATCCATTATTGCAGTCATTGGAACTCTTTCTGTGGCCATAACAGTCCTGCTCGTCCTGGCGCTCGTGCTAACCGTTAGAAAGCGGCGCCAAAACAAGCTTAACAGGCACCACCAACTTGAGTCCGGCCTAACCTCATCCTCGTCGGCCAATTCAGGCTCAACCTCAACAACTAAAAGCTTATGACTCGCAAGCACAAACTCCAAACCATCACCTGGATAAACCAACACATTGGAGGCCAAATTCAATACTTAGAGATAGAAAGATTTTCCTTTTTTCCTGTACAGTTGCATAAGTTGCATGTAAATTTAAACCCTCCAAACTGATAATGAGTCAACCCTGCGCTTAGTCCACATTAACTGGACCAAAATTTACTTTTTCACAAGCTGGACGTGGTCGCAAAGTAGGAGCAGTAAATATTTGTATATATCTTTCATCATTGTCCAATTTGGGGGAGTTAGCTAGAATTAAACTCTCTCGGTCCAACTAAAGTAGTCTGAAAACAACTCCAATCTTCATTCTCGTCCCTCCTGTTTGGTCCCACTTTCATGCCTAATCCATCACGCTGAACCATGGAAACCATGGAAATCGAACCCCGCACGCCGAGGTAGATTCATCTGTCGTCTCGCGTTTCCAAATAAGATCACCCCAAATTAGCGCATTCGTATGGTCAACCAGTTTATTGCCCAAACTTAACGCTTATATTGGCCACTCGATTCGATTGGAACTTTAACCCCATGATCTAACGGAAGGGAGCTCCTTTGCCGTGGAGAATGTGCCTGTGTACGATTGATAGAAAAATTGGTTGCTGTACGAGGGCAACGATTGGCGTAAGAGAACGCATGCGAAAAACAGCATCTAAACATTCAGCGACCCAAGCTGGGGCCCGAATTATCTTCCCTTGTATTAGATAGATAGAAATTGATCTCTGCTGTCTAAATTAGTTACCTTTATTAGTGGAGACACAATGGTTTAGTAGATTAAGTCAAGAGGAACTGACACTTGACGGAGCTTCCAATAAAAGCTTCCAGCCTCTTAGTAATCAACAATCTCACCATGGTGCTCAACGTTTTGATGGTCGCCGAGAAACCCAGTTTGGCCCAATCGCTAGCTGGATTCCTGGCCCAAGGACCAGTGAGGAGTCACAAGGGGCAGGGAAATCCTGTCCACGAATATAATGGTCAGTTTTTCGGAAGGCCAGCAAACTTCAAGTTCACTTCGGTCGCAGGGCACGTAATGACGTGCGACTTTCCCGCCAGCTATAATAACTGGGACCGCGTAGAACCTGTCGAGCTGTTCAAGGCACCAACCATCAAGAAGGAGGCTAACCCAAACATGCACATGCCCAAGTTCTTGCAAAGAGAGGGCAAGAATTGCGACTACTTAGTGTTGTGGCTGGACTGCGACAAGGAGGGTGAGAATATATGTTTTGAAGTTATGGACGCGCTGGCGCCAGTGATGCAAATAAGTCTCTACAACCCACAAACAGTTTATCGGGCTAGATTTAGCGCATTGACCGCTAACGATATCCGTAAAGCAATGCAGAATCTCGTCCGACCCAACCAGCTCGAATCGCTCAGTGTCGAGGCCCGCATGGAGATAGATCTTAGAATTGGATGCGCTTTCACTCGATTCCAAACCAGATTCTTTCATGGAAAGTATGGAGACTTAGACAGTAGCGTTATCAGTTACGGGCCTTGTCAGACGCCGACGCTAGGTTTTTGCGTTGATCGGCATGATAAGATACAATCCTTCCAGCCAGAGCCATACTGGGTTCTAGTTGTCAAGGTCCGTCCCTGTTCCACAGACCAAGCTGCCGAGCTAACTCTCGATTGGAGTCGCGACCGAGAGTTCAAGCAAGCGAATGCAAAGGCTGCCTTAGCTGAGGTTAAATCTCATGGAAGAGCTCGAGTGACAGACATTTGTTACAAAGAAAAATCTAAGCCAAGACCAACTGGTCTAAATACCGTTGAACTGCTTAGAGTTTGCAGCTCTGCCCTAGGTATTGGTCCTCACTCTGCAATGATAGTCGCCGAGCGACTATATACGCAAGGGTACATATCATACCCACGTACAGAAACAACTGCTTACCCGAAGGAATTTGACTTTCATTCGCTGGTTAACATGTTTACTTCGAGCCCTGACGTTGGCGATATCACCAGGGAGCTATTGCGTGAGGGTATCAATAGGCCGAAGGGAGGAGTTGACGTCGGTGACCATCCTCCGATAACTCCATGTAGATTAGCTACTCAAAACGAATTGCATGATAGGGATAGCTGGCGTGTCTACGATTACGTAATGCGCCACTTCCTCGGATCTATAAGTGGCGATCTCAAATACAAACAAACAACTATTACTTTCATGATAGGCAAAGAACAGTTCACTAAGACGGGCGCTGTGGTTACCTATGCCGGTTTTAGCAAATTTATGACTTGGATCTCAATAGCTGAGGGCTATCTGTCCTCTACAATCAAAGTTGGCGATGAGTTTAGCATAACTGAAGCAAAAATAGTTGAAAAGAAAACTTCACCACCTGACTATTTAACTGAATCAGATCTTATTTCGCTCATGGAGAAACACGGTATTGGAACAGATGCATCCATACCAACCCATATAAATAATATTTGCACGCGAAATTATGTTCAGATTGGCAATGGGCGTCGACTGATACCCACTCAACTAGGAATCATTTTGGTTCACGGCTATCAAAAGATCGACAACGACCTGATACAACCAACAACGAGGGCAGCCATTGAACGCGAGCTGAATCAGATAATTGAGGGTAAGGCCGATTATAAGACTGTTCTGAACGACACAATCCGGTTGTTCAATAAAAAGTTCGATTTCTTCGTGGAGAATATAGCTGCCATGGATCAACTCTTTGAAGTATGTTTCACTTCATTGGCGGAAACCGGTAAACCCATGAGTAGGTGCGGCCGATGCAAGCGATATATGAAGATGATTGTTGCAAAACCGCAGCGATTATATTGTGTTAACTGTAAGGAAACGTTTTCGGTACCCCAGAGAGGAACCATCAAGTTGTTCAAGGAGATCAAGTGTCCTATTGATGGATTCGAAATCTTGTACATGCAATCTGACAGAAACGAACGTTCGTACCCATTCTGTCCAAATTGTTACAACAACCCACCGTTCGAGAACATGAAGAAGGCTGTTGGTTGTAACGAATGCACTCATGAAACTTGCGAGCATTCTATGACCACAAACACTATCCGTCCTTGCACTTCGTGCACCTACAATGGGAAGTTAGTCTTAGACACTGGATCCGGCCCCAAAAAGTATTACATAGCCTGCAACAGGTGTCAGGTTATGTATCAAGGTCTGGACAAGGCCGTGAGAGTTAAGGTTAAGACGAAAGAAGAATGCGAAAAGTGTCGTGCCAAACTAATGTTTGCCGAATTCAAACCTGATCCAACCAAAACTCTGGACGACAAGACAAAGTTCACAGAGTGTATCTTCTGTGGCCCAATCCTGAGCAAGATGTTACATCTTAAGGGAGGCCACAGAAAGCCAGGCGAGGATGGGGATGGTGAGGAAAATTTTAGACAGCGTAGAGGTGGTAGGAGAGGGGGTGGCCGGGGTGGACCTCCGGGTAGGGCCGACGGATCTGGATTTGGGAAGCACAAGGACCCCTTTATGATTGACAACAACGGTCCCGATGGCTGGGACAATGATGATCCCGAGCGACCGGGAGCTTTTAGGCGAGGTCGTGGACGGGGTAGGGGTAGAGGTTTCAGCGGTGGTGACAGAGGAGGTTCAAGAGGTCGTGGGGGGCCGGGCAGGGGTGGCGCACCTAGAGCTCGCGGCGGACCCCGCGGCCGATTCTAGACCTTCCTCTAACATAGTGAGTGACGGACCTTGATATTTCAACCTCATATATTTGCATCTGAGTTTCGTATGTGCAACACTCATCTGGAGGACAATCTTGCATTTCAGTCAGCTTCCTGTTGTGCTTAATTTGGAAGGGTTAGCGCCCATAAAGGAGTTCAGTTTTATTAAATTGAATTCATATAAAGTTAGATGGAACAATCTGTATAGTCTAAGCAGAGGCGTTCTTGCAGGCAATAATGGACTCTTCGCCAACAGCCGAAATAACTGTAACCAAAACAGTGTTGTCCTCTTTGGCAAACTCCTCTTTGATTTTAGCTGCTAATTCGCCGTCAGGTAGGCGCAAATCATCACGAGTATCTCCTTTGTCTGTCATCAAAGTAACAAAGCCGTCGTCGCTTATGTCGATCAATTGAAAATCAATGCGCGATACATTGGGCACATCGATATTGTGAGTAGATGGGCATAGATCCTCATAACGTTTACCATTGAAGATATCAATGCCAACTAAGTGTACTTTGGCGTGGCCGTGCTTTCCAGTTTTAGATGTGGACATTTCAACAATTTTACATGGACGGCTCTTAATCATAACAAAGCCGTTTTTCCTCAATGCTGAACATTGCATGGGATAGGTTGAGGAGGCATTGGACGAGGCTCCCTGGTATTCAACAGTATCTTCGCCTTCCATTTTTGTTTGGGTCAAGTAGAGTTGCTTGGTCGATTAAACGCGCTACTATGACAGATGAGATGAGATGCTGATCTCAGATAATAGTTGAATAAATTTCAAGTCAGCTCGCAATTAGAATGGGATCGCTGATGATGCTAATACATTTGGGTATAGATACAATTGTGTGCCCAGAATGGTGATAAAGATTTTGTTTTGGTTGGAGTTTCTTCAGGTTTGCGCTTCACGTTCTTGGACACATGCGCACGGGCCGCATCGACTGGCTCACGAATCATGCCGGAATTCCGCTGCAGCCGGCGCGCATGTGCCCGCTTAATTGGGCGGCAAATTTTGAACTGATTTGCATGATGAGCAGTTGGCTTTGGCGCTCGCTAGATGGCAACATGAACGCTATAATTATAGCCCCCATGCATCCCGTAGGAAGCCGGCCGAGTAAGCTGATGTTTGTGTCCCTAAACTCTGGCCCCCCTCTCCATTATTACCTCTCGCTTAGAGTTGAATTTTTCCCGCGCACTCGTACATTTATCAACAATGGCCAATCTGGTCAATTTACTCGAACTATATAATCAAATGTCCATCGATCATCCACCTAATGCCAACGGGTGCCTCTCTATGCATCCGTCTTTTCATCGGGCGACGACAATGATAGAAAATCACGACACTACCGAGCACACAATGGGCCGAGCTGGGCCCAACTCTGAACAGGTAAATCCGATTTGTCCTCGCTCTTTCCGGACCAACTGGCTGTTATCGCAGTCGATTATGAACGACGACGACAAGAGCTCAAAAAGCGCCAGCAGCACTAACCTGGAGCGAGCCGTTCAACTCATTAATCACTTGCCTCCATTGGCCATAGTTGCCTGGCCACAGAGGAGACTCGACCGACGGTTTTAGCTGCGATCACAACAGCGGACGGGCCGATTTGTATATCGGGCCCCCGAGATTGCAGCGCGCCCGCTACCAGCGGAGTGCGGTCTGCCGCGCCAGCCCGCGGGCCAATAGAGAGATCCAAGGGGCTCTCCAGCTCGAGTGTCCTTACCTGGCTGCTCGGTTGGCGTAAACATGAAAAATCAAATTACCGCCGCCAGAAGCGCCAAAGCAGCTTGGCCCACAATTGAGAATCCATTAGCCTAGCTGATTGTTGCCGCTGCCGCCGCCGCCGCCACAACAACAACAACAACACCAACAACAACGCCGCCGCCAACAGCAAGAGTGAAGAGGACAACAATGCCTCTGCGCTGACCAGCGGCGACAAACGCGCCACTTTGTTCAGCAAACTGGCCGCAGCCTGAGGACTGGGCGGCGCCTATGCACCGGATATCAGGTGGCCGACGGCGGCGCCGCGACAGGCGCGACAAATGGGCCCTTGGGAGCGCGTCAGTGGGCCGGCCGGAAACGGGGCGAAACTCGAGCTGCAGGGGCCGGTTTGCGGCAAACCTTTGCCAATGCATGGGCGCCGCCTGCTTGGGTTGCATCTAATTCGGGCGGCATCACCGGATCTCTGGGGACGCGCGCGCGCAGCTCTTATTAGATTAGCCGCAATCCACACTCCCTGTCCCTTCCGTTTCTGCGCGACCGCATTGGCCAGCGATTAGGATGTTGATGATGTGGATGATCATCATCAAAGATTCGTCATCTCTTGATTAGCCGCCCATGTTGGCCGAAATGAATCCGCGGGCCTTGAATTGGAGCGCAAAGGTGAGTCACGAGCGGGCGGCCAGCTTCCGGCTGGATGGCCCGCCGCCCGGCCGGACGATGGCGCCACCGGGCTGCCCATGGCCACCGGGCGGCGAGCGCGGCACCGCAAACTGGCCGCCGCCGTCGGCGAGATTGATCGCGCGGAAAGTTTAATTGATCATGAGATTCTTTTGTTGGCCGGCCACTCTCAGGTGAGCGCAAGCTTTGCTTGACCTGGCGGAGCCGCAACCTGATTTGCGCTCGCTCGCTCGTCTGCGCGGGCGCCACTTGTTGTCGTCGGGGTCGTTGCAGGTGAGCCTGATATTGTTGATGCTCATGTTGATGTTGAAGCTGATGCGGCTGATCATTAGGAGTTTGTTTTAAAATCTACAAACAATCTCTCGCTCGGCTCGCCTCGAACGGGCGGCAAAGCTGCACTCAACTCGAGACCGCCGACCGAGCGGAAAACTCATTGTCTTTTTAACCTTTGCGCTGTGTTAAAAGTCATGTTACCTGAAAACTGGCAGCAACAACATGAAGAGTGGCCCAGAGAGAGTCCGCAGTTGGCCAGTTGCACAACCTGAGGTTGAGGCGAACACAAGCGAGCCACTCCAACTTCTGCGCCGGCCACAGGCGAGCTCGCCGAGAGGCTCCAGTAATTAGTTGGGCCGCAAACCTGGAGCGAGGAACAAATTTGATCGGCCTCACAGTTGGATATATGCAGCTTGCACTAGATATCATCATCGGCCGCTTGATCTTGTTGATGTTTGCGCCGCTTGAATTTGTTCCGCTGGCGCCCCTGTTGGCCCGTGTGATCGATAGCCCAAAAGATGATTTATTGCCTCGCTTTTTGGGTTGCAAGCGGCGAGCTCGGGTCGCCAGTTGGAGCGAGCTAGTTGGTTGGCCAGTCTTCTCGGAGGCGACAACAGGTCGCTCGCCCTGCCCTCAGCTCGGCTCAGTTTCGAGAGTGATTGCATGTATGACGCGATTAAATCAGACGAGATCTATATCGGCCACAGGGTTAGGCCGATTAATGGCATCATTTACGCTCAGCTTGAGTCGGCGGCAAGCTCGGCCTCCAAGTGGAGAGGTGTGAACTCGCTCCTCACCTCGTCGCTCTGAGTGCAGCTCACTGGCCGCCGCCGCCGCCGCAGTCTCGGCAGGTGCGACAATTTGCGCGCTTGACGGGCGCGGAGGCCGGCGGAGGAGAGGCGAGCTTTGCGGCAGGAGGGGAGCAGCCAAAAGCGCGGCCTCCACTTTAATCAAAATGTTTTGATTCCAGCCCATTTGTTTGGCAGCCACGCGAGCGCTGCAATCGATCCGGCCCGCGGAATTCCTCTCCAAGCCGCCAGACCGCTTGGGGCGCGCAAATCGCGTGTCCTCTAAGCTCAGAAGTGGGCCGAGCGCGACCATCACCCTGGACGAGCGGCGGCCTGAGCACAGGTGCTCACCTGAGCGCGGCGGCACACAAATTGCACAAGCGGCGGCGGCGGCGGCGGCGCCTACAAGGGCCCACCTGCCCGCGCGAGCAGCGCCGCTCGGCCCCGCGCGCTCTCCTGCCAGCCAGCCGGCCAGCCCGCTCGCTCGCTCTCTCCCTCCACCTGGCGCCTCCTCCGCTCGACTTGGAGCGGGAAAATTAATTGAAAAATGGTTTTACATAAACACACTGCTCGCTACCTCACTTGTCATGTCCTCCTCGCCTGTTCCTGCCGGCTTGCGGTGCAACACTCGCGGCTAGAATGCAAATTTAGCCCTCGCTTCTCGGGCTATAAATCAAAACAAGCTCTCCCTCTCGCTGGCTCGCAACAATGGGAGCTCGGGGGCAACGGAGCTCCCATTGGAGCCGTTAGAGGGCCACTCGGCTCGGAATTCGTCTCGTCCCCGCCTGTACCTGTCTCATCGCGTCTCGTCTCGTCTCGTCTCATCTCATCTCGTTTCGCCTCAATCTCACCTCTTCGCCCGAATGGCGCAACAAATCTGGCCTCCAGGTCAGCGGTGGCGGCATTGTGCGGCCCGCAATATAGATGCTGAATGGCGGCCGCCAACGCGCTTATCAGCCGGCCGCCATCTATATTGGCCGCTCGGCAAGCTGTCGTCGAGCTGCCTATGCGCGCAAAGAACAATGAGCCGCCCAATGGAGCCGAAAGAGAGACGAGAGCGCCCGTAAACAAGTGGCGCCGCCGCCGCCGGCTCATCCACTCGGCCGCTGAGCCTCTGCAAGCTGCGGACGAGGCCGAGTTTGCTGAGCCCAACAGGCCGGCCGGCAACATAATTCCCATTTGCCCGCCAAGAGCTCATTGCGCGCCACTGATTAATCAGGCGGCTGATTGCGATCTCGCTTGCGCTGATTGATTATCGGCTCCACCATAAGATTGGCCGCCGCCGCAGCCGCTCTCAATTCGCCTCCGCTCACAATCCACTCGCCGCTCACGCAGCCAAATCTAATTGAAACTTGCCGCCAAAGGGATCCAGGCGCGGGCATTGACGCAACTCATTTCGTTTCGCCTACCTGGCTGGTTAGCCGGGAATGATAATGATTTTGTTGGCGCATTTCTGGAACCCAGATTCTTGTAATTCTCGTTGCGTTCCCATTGTGTGTGTTTGTGCGTTTAAGTTTGAGTTTGCGTTTGCGACTACGACTGCGATTACAAGCCGGCGAGCACGCAAAAGGCAAAGCCGAGAGCAGAAAGCCAAGGGGCCAAGTGGCTCAGGTGCCACTTTGCCGGTTGTGTTGCTTTAAAATCTGCGGGTTGCTAATAAACTTTGCCGCTCCCTTTGGCGCCGGGCAGCGAGCCGCCAGGTGGCGCTGGCGGGCGCGCAAACACGCGCCCACAAATTATAGTGGCCACTCTCGAATCTAGTAAGTGTCTGTGTGTGTGTGTGTGTCACCTGCGCGCTCTTGTTGCCTGTCATGTTTATGTTTATCAAGGATCGTCCGCTTCTTTCGTCAGAGCAACTCGAGTGAGCTGTCAGTCTCCAATTGCAGGCTCCCCCAATCGGAAGTTAGCCCCGCTTGAGGTTCCACTAAAATTCGGCTCTAAGCTTTTTATTGGGCGAAATTGCAAACTAAAACGGCCCGACCTTAGCTCACCTGGCCGCGAGCGATTGATTCCAGTCGGCGGTAGTTCCAATTTGGCCCCTCTGATTCCATTTGATTCGATTCCATTCGATTTGATTTGATTTGTCCAACCTTCGACCGGCGAGAGTCTATCTCTTTGGCCGGCGAAAGTGGAGCAGCTGGCCAAGTTGTGTCAACAGTCGCGCTCTCGATTGAGCGGAACGGACAAGTCTCGGCCCAAAGGCCAGCAACTGCAGCAGCTCCTTTCACTTGAACGGAGCCCCCAGAAGCGCTGCCCTTGGAGAGGGAGAGAAACGGGCCAGCTTTGGCCAAATCAGATTGTCAAAACTAACAACACATTTAAATGTTACACTGCCAAACCTCCTGCCAAAACCAATAATTATTCTTACCTGCCGGATTCCGGGCTGACTTTTGGCGCTGGCCAGTCGTTGGGCTCCTTGGCGCCGTTTAGCTCGCGCGCCGGCCGATTTGAATCGGATTGGATCGGATCGGATCGGATGGGCTGGAGTTGGCTGGATTGGAGCCGATGCAAATGCAACTGGCTCGCGACTGCCAATTAGGGGCGCGCTGGGCCGGCCGCTGAATGGCGCCGAGAAGGGGCGAGCGACAGGAGGAGGAGGAGGCGGCCAGCTCGCCACTGGCTCAATGGGCTCGCTGGCTCGCCCGCTCAATGGCCCGGTCGCCGCCCATTGAGAGCGCCGACCTTGGCCGCAACAGGCGGCGCCTCCAGGCCGGCGCTCGGCCGCGCCCACGAGGAGGCGCGGAGGGCGCAGCCGGAAGCCGCGCGCGCCCGTTGTGCAACTGGGGGCGGCGGCGGCGGCGCCAGAGTTGACATGATTGGCAGGCGGCCGCGGCGAGCCGGCACAATGGAACTCGGCAGCGGGGCAGCGCGGCCAGTTTGCGCCTCCGCCGTCTCTGGCCGCAGCGAGGGGCGGCGGAGAGGAGAGAGGAGAAGAGAAAAGAAGAGCGGCCTTCGCTGGCAAACCGTTAGCCTGAGCCGGCGCGCAAGATCCTCCTCGCCTCGCCTCTCCTCGTCCCCCCCCCCTTACCTGGCCTCAAAAATCAATTAGCGCGCGCGGACAAGGCGAACGATAAAATCAGTGCCAACGCGGTTGCAATTATCGTAAATCGTGTTGCACGAAGCGGCCAAGTGGCCGCCTTTTGCGCCGGCCAGCGGCGAGCGGCCGGCCGAGGGGCCAGATCGATGGCGGCCGCGCGCTCGGAGGCACGAGCTCGTTAATTGTTGCGCCGGTTGCGCCGGTCGCGCCGGTCGCGCCGCTCGGCTCGCGTGGCGTGCGCGGCGCATCGCAGATTGCACAACCAGCTGACCTTTGAGCGCGCTCACCTGGCGCCGGAAGAGCACGATCGATTGATCGGCGGCGGCGGCGGCGGCGGCCAATTGGCATCCGAGTGGCGGCTGGATGCGGCCGAATGTGATTAGCGCGGCGCTGGCGGGCGCGACCGCAGCCGCGAGCTGTCAGTCATAAGTGGATGGCGTCACAATAAAGCGTCCGACTTGAGTTCAAGCGAGCTGAACTGGACTGGACTGGACTGGACTGGACTGAACTCTGGCCGCCGGACGCATCACGTCCAAACGTGTCTTGGCCCCAATTTGCATTGGCCGGCAGATTGAGCGAGTTAATGAGAGGCACGCAAGCGCGCGTTTGTTTGCGCTTCTGCGCGGGCCAATTTGCGGGGGCGCCGCTTTGGGCGAAATTTGAATTCGCCCATTTGGGGCTTCAAATTGGGAGCGCAGCGAGAGTTGTTTGATGGATCGGCGCTCGGCTCGTTGGCCCGAGTTGCGCGGCTGCAGATTGGGGGCGGCCGGCCGACCGACAAGCAGGACAAGTGGGCGCCCCCAGAGTTATAGGCGGCGGCGAGCGGGCCCCTATAGCCGCCTATAGGACACCCGCGGCGCTTCCGCCGAGCGCCCGCATGCCGGGTGACTTACTGCGCCTGTCCTGCGCGCGAGCGGCAAAACCGGCAGCCGCGCGCAAAGGCCGGCAATTTGGGTTTTAGCGGCGCGCTTAATTGCGGGCCGCCCGCAGCAAGCGGCCCGCTCTGGGCCCGGGCGAGCCAGGTAGCCTAATTGTAGCAGCGCCAGCAAAAGCTAATCAAATCTGGCCGCGAAAGGGAGAAGCCGACAATTAGGAGTAAAACACGGATTTTGCTAGCATTTGAATGGCGGGCCAGCCAGCCAGTTGGTGGCGCGGCGCCAACGAGCGGGGGCCAGGTGAGCCCAGGGCGGCGGCCCAGTGAGTTGCTCGACTTGCCTCCCCGGCTGAGCCCGCATTTTGGAAGTGGAGCGGCCGAAATCAATTAGAATCCGGGCAGCTTGCGTTGCCACGAGCAAAGTGGGCCGCCCTGCTGCACGACTCACGAGGACAACAGGTTGTCTCTGGCCGCCACTCTCGCCTGGAGCCGGCGCGAGTCTCGCTCCTGTCAGCCCTCGGCTCGCTCCTCGTGCGAGCGCCCGCTCAAAACGGCCGCCGCCGCCGCCGCCGCCCCTGGAGGCGCCCCATTGTGTTGCCAGCCCGCGGGCCGCCCATTTCGAGCGGGCCGCGCGCGCGAGCAATGAAATTATGGAAAGTGGCCGCTTTGGGCGCCGCTCGGCCCCGTTGACAAAAGTGGCCCCTTTGTGTGCCGGCCACTCGGCCTGCCGGCCGGCCGCCGCGCGCAAAGTCGCCCCTTCAAAGCGGAACTGTCACTTACCTGTCCCATTGTTGGCCGCTCAGCGGCGAGCGGCCAGAGTGAAGCGGAGCGAGAGAGAAACGCTCGCTCCGTTTGGCCAAGCAAGAGGAGTCACGGGCTCAATTCCATCGACTAGCGAGCCAAAGTTTAGTGAGCCGAGCGAAAGGGTTTGGCGCTCTTGCTCGCGGCCGCCGATGCGAGAGAGATCGTTGCGCTGTTTGCGCTAGTGTTGGCGGCGACGCTGTTGTTGCTCTGGGCGGCGGAAGTGGCTGCGATTGGGCGGCGGGGGCGCAAGTGCGCTCGCAATAAAGCAAATCTTGCGCGCGAATTATTCTAATGGATCGTTGGGCCGGCGCTGCGAGTTGTGAGCCACGAGCTGCGAGCCGCGAGCAGCGAGCAGCGAGGAGATTTAAAGTCAGCAAATTGCCACCACCAATCCGCCGCCTTTGGCTCCCCCCGAGCTCGTGACGCAATTGGATGCGACTTGCGCGCGCGCATCTGCGACTTTGCGCTCACCTTGCGGCGCCATTAAAGTCAAAGGATTATTGCATGTTGCCAAATTGAATTATAAAACGCGTGTTCCTCTCGCGCGCGCTCGCCTCCATTGAAGAGACTCGGCCCGCTTTTTGCAGCAAAACCAAACCAGCTCGGCCCGTTTTGTCGGCCCGCTTTTGGTGTTGCTCGCCACTTCCGCTTGGCCAATAAAGTGAAACAATTTTGACACAATTTCGCAAATTGATGAACAAAAATCATTCAGCTCAATTGTGGCCGCTCTCCGTTTGCGCTTGCTGCCGCCGCTGCTGGCGCTGTTTGTTGCGCGCGGCCGCCAAGTGCGCCATTTTTCATTCGTTACCATTCGGCCAGCCGGCCAACTGAAGGCGGCCACTGAAACAAAGGGCACCTCTGGGAACAAACACGCGCCCACCACTTGTCGAGGGGCCCACTTCCGCTTCCGGCGGCCGAGGTGCCGCCAAAGAACAAGTGTTGGTTCCCTCCTTTTTTGGCCCACTCCTCGCGCTGCTCTGCCCGCTGGCTGCTGCTGGCCGCCGCCGCCGCTGCTGCTGCAACAAATTGGAGAATAATTAATGATGGCCAATGAGCTGCGAGCGGCTGGCAACACTTTGCGCTCCAGCGAGCACGCGCCCGCCGCTTCCGATTTGGATCTAAACATCCATTTCCGCCCGCCGTCCATTAATAATTCACACGCGCGCTCGGCTCTTTCGGAGCAGAGCAGCGGCGGCGGCGGCGGCGGCGGCGGCGGCGGC
>ENA-UOVY01000455-UOVY01000455.1-plant-metagenome-genome-assembly--contig:-NODE-455-length-19896-cov-617.910791_pt1 | contig 19896 bp, 12 predicted proteins | sample MGYA00249840_ERZ761561 | MGnify/ENA primary metagenome ERZ761561 (study PRJEB28882, sample SAMN05720143) | plant metagenome | isolation source: Guanajuato, Mexico | place: Mexico:Guanajuato, Mexico...
CATCGCTTGGCTTCACATCGATGACACGAAGTATGGATTGAAAATTGTCCGGCTGTAGCAAGATCCACAATTTTGCTGGATCTGTTGTCTGCGTGATCCTCCTCTCATTCTTGAACCAATCGAAGCTGAGATCTCTTAGCTCACCTGAATCGACAGAGCATGTGAAGGTTGCATTTGCACCCTCGGGGCGATCTAAATGCTTAACCTGATCAACTATTTTTGGAGCCTTGCTGACTGTTATGTTGGGTGAGTTAGCCGATGTTAAGCACTATTTGGAAGGAACCTAATTTTGGGTCTTTGAATATTATTTTGCAACCTTACCTTCGGAGGATTTGCTAGGCTGGACAATAGATGTCAGGACCACTATTGCCACCATGCGATACAAACTTGAGCAAACCATCTCGTCTGGTTGGATGTGAGCTATAACGACCTAATTGGAGAAAAGAATCGCTAAACAAAACATAAAATGCAACTTACTGAACGAACTGGCGTAGTGTGATTTATTTGGGCTCATAGTTGCGCTGGAGCATAGCGCTCGCGATCAACTCAAGGCAGGCCGTTCTTGTTCTATGATATTCATAGGAATATCGCATAACTTGGAACCTCTAACAACGACTGACCGTAGAGCCTCATCCTCCTCTACTTGCGTTGAGCATCCAACTCGATCCACTCTGATTGGCCCATCTCGAGCTCAATTCTGAACTGACACAACGTCTAACAGCCCCACTTATGAGAGCCGAAAGCGATAACAGTGGGACCAAACTTAGCATGAGCACCTGATTTTGTATCCCCTCGGAGGCTGTTCACGGACTGCATAATTTTAAGGCAGGCAACTCTTTGGCCTTTGACGAGTGCGATCAGAGATTCTCAGGACCAACTAGATTTGTCCTCAAAGTTTGAGACTTGCTCTATGATTCATTGGCAACTTTTAACCGGCGTCCAGATTGGTCCCGGATTAATGTGTTGTCTCAACGTATAGCCCCTGCTGAAGACATCTTGGATCCTCTACAGGGGCTTTTGCTCTATGCCCTCAGACTCGAACGTTTCTTGCCTCAGGTATCGAACGAAATCCGAATCGGCCGATGAATCTTGGAACATAATCTTTGTAGAAGTCAATCTGACAGTTTAATTACATTTCAAATCATGATTCGCCAATCAAGTGGAAAAATTACCTCTATTTATATAACTTAACCATTCAACTCATCACGCTTCCTAGATATTGCTTCTCACTTTTTGAGTGCTTTCAAAGCTCCGTCTCTTCCTCTCCTCATGGGGCCCCTCTTACGCTGGCTAGCTCTTGCAAATCCTTGTTAGGGAGCAATAACATCCGCTGGGAGAATCCACCTCCTCGCTCAAGTTCAACGTGGCATTTTTCCTTCTTGAGCAGCCTCTGGGTTGAAGGAAAAGTAGTTCGTGCTAACCTGGGAGCAAATCGTTCAGATCAACCGATGGCATTCGAAAGCGCCGCTGCCGTCGAATCGCGACCCCGAATCAGGTGGTTCCGGCTCGCGCCTCTCCAAGTCAGCCGCCAGTCTGCCCCCTCCATTGGTGGCCAAATGTTGGCCGAGTTTAGGCATAGCAGCGAGCGGCCTGTTGTTGGCGCAGCTTCTTTTGGATTCGGCGCCAACAACAAACAGCAAGCGGCCAACTCTCCATTTTGGCTCCATGAGGAGCAACTCCGCTCGATCCTCCTCTAGGCAAGCTCACCCCTAAGTTTGGGCAACTCCTTTCAGCGGTTCGGAATTGCCGACCATCCAGGTGAGTCCCTGTCTCTCTTTCTCTCTCCTTTGTTGGTCAAGCGCGGCCGCATAACAAATGGAGCTCGCTAACAAACATCATCTGCTCCTATTGCCCATGAATCATGAGCAAAGCGGATGGACGGAAGCAAGTGGTCGGAAACGAGACAATGAGATGGCGTGTGGAGACGAGCGCCGGCCTGAGCCAGCATGAGACCCATTCCAAGCTTGAGGTGGACAAAGCGGAGGCGAACAATGGCTGCCTGTACGAGTGCCAGGCTGTTGCTGGCGCCGAACCCTCGGCTGGCGGCCTCTTGCAACATTCGAGCCAAAAACATCAGAGCGGCGGCGATAAATTACGTCGCCTCTATGGTTTGCTAGCGAACGGTAAGTAACTTTTTGTTAGAGTGGCCCGAATCGGGCAAATGAATTAGCAGGTTGGTTTGTTAGCGCTAGTAGTCTGGCTGTTGCAAATGGAGCTCGACGCTCGAGGGCAAATGGTTGCCGTTTCAGCCATGGCAAGAGCTTGGCAAATAAACAAATAAACTAAATCAGATCGCTTGTCATTATCATCTCCCTTGCTTTTTCTCTTCCCCTTTCCATCTCCCGTAGAGCTGATGTTGTCACTCGACAAGCTTGCCCAATAACTCAGCTCGCCGGCTTAACTAGGCCAGGCCAAGGCTAGAGCCGCTTAACGGCAGCGCTGCTAGCCGGCCAGCTTATTGGGCCGGTTCAATGTCACAGGCTGCGCTCCTCCTCGTCCGCCCTCGGTGGGCCTTCCAAGCTCTTGCTTGTCGCCAGCCACTCAGCTCCAGCTCGGGAGCCTTAGATGTCCAGATACTGGCTAAAATCAGTGGGGTTAATCTAGATTAATTGATAACTCCGACTCTAATTCTGGTCCCAGCTTGCAAGCCAATCGTAGATTTGAAGCCTAATCGGCTGTATGAGGAAGCAAAGTTTGGCTCAACTTTTATCGAAAGCGCCGACCAACAGGTTGATGAATATTTGCTCATTGTGAGATTGTGAGAGCTGGTCCATAGATCAGGGTCTTCGTGAGCGCGCGCGTCGCCCAAACCTCGCTCGCCAATCCATTCAGCCCAAGTGGAGGTCACTGGCCCCCTCAAAGGCGGCGGCAACAGTAGAGACCACAGCGAGCTGGCAACTACGACGACCTGAAGAAACTTCTCCACCTTCAACTCAAGCCCTCCATCTCTGGCGAGATCCATCTGGCAAAGACGCGAGCTGTCCGCTCGCAAGCCCCAAGTAAGAGGGAGAGAGAGAGAGAGAAAGAGTGACGAGCCAGCTGGCGCGAAGGCGGCCGGTCAGCTAGTTTGCGGCCGTTTAGTTATATGGCAGTTTTAGCAAGTAAATAGCGGCACTATCTTGGGAGTTAGCTTGCATAAGTTTGAAGGTAAATTTAGTTTGTTTGAGAGTTTGGCAAATTTGCACTTAAAGTGCCTCCTCTCTCCCTCTCTCCTTTAAAATCTCGTTTGCTCTCTCCTATGAAGCCCAGAAGAGGGCTATGGATCGTGCGTTTGCCTCTCGTTGCTGGCGGCGACGCCCGAGCCAGGACAAAACAGGAGCCGGCCCGCAACCTGTCCAGCCAAGCCCCCTACTTGGAGCGGCTCTAATCAAGTCTCGCTTGCTCGCTGTTCGCCTGGCCGGATCCTTGGGCGGTGGCGTATGGGCGAGCCAGCGGGTCGACTGGCGGAGGTGGAGAGCGTTTGAAATTGGCTAGCCGAGGCCTCGATCAGCCTCATCAGGCTGGCCGATGAGTTACGCTACAATTTATATACGCAACTTGCCTGACTCCCACAAGTCTGAGCCGCCTTTTAGCCAGGCCAGCGACAACAAGTGGATGCCACAATTTGCTCGGCGTTGATTATAATGATCGCGATTAAGGTGGAAAGGGAATTGGGAAATTGGTGCTGAGACTGATAAGATAACTTGTATTTGCAAGTGTCATTGGTTGGCTCGTCGAGTTATGTTCATCCCTCTGCTCTGCTTGTCTCGCTAGAGTTGGCCGCTCTTTCGCATGGCTCATCCCCGTGAAGGACTTCAGGGCATAAATACCTTCACTAAACATTGCTCTGGCTCTTACCATTCACCTGCCCGCCGCCTCCCAATGAGCTTCGCCTGCTAGCTTTCCATCAAGCATGCTATTGGAAATCTGAATTGGAAAAACGAAGCCGAAACTCTATTGCTCGCTCTCACTGTTTCCAATTCGACCAGCATTTGCGCGCGAGCCGCATACAGACGAGCTAGAGAGCGACTCACGGTGGCAGCCGCAGCCATTGCCTTGCAGCAAGCAGAACAGTTTCGGTCTTAGCAAAATAAATGACTGGCGTCGCCATGGAGTTGCCCTACTGTTGATGGAGGAGTAACGCAATTGCAATTGCTATTGCAATTGCAGCTGCAACTGCAACTGCCACCATGGAACCCCCGTTAGTTCACCAAGCCAACGGAGCCACAATCTGCAGCTCGCTTGTTTGCATTAGCCACAATGGCGGCGCATGAAATACTTGAAAGTGTGACGAGATTCAATTCCATTGCTTCCCTTTCATTCATCGCGACTGTAGTGGCAACGCCAACCGCGGCCGCTAACCTGGGCCGCTTCCTCCTTCTGCCTTACCCAGGCAGCCAGCCTGCTGGTTAGCTAGGCTGGCCTAGCTCGGTCAGGTGTTTTGTTAGTAGGCAAACGTTTCTGGTCTTCTGTAGAGAGCGCCCGCTTGTTCGGGTTCGTGTGTGAGTGCGCAGCTGTCTCGCCTTTGGTTGGTAAGAACGCCCATATTTGTGGCCTTTCTCAGTGAGACACCTCACTCGTTGGCTGTAGGGAATGAAGGCGACGGGTGTCTCGGCGGCAAACAGGTGACTTGTGTTCGTTAGGAGCAGTTTACGGGCACGCCTGTGTACGAGCGCAAGCTGGCCCTGTGAACCATTAGTATGTGTACGATTGGCGAATCCAGCGCAACTGGTGGCGGCAACGGAAAAGCCAACGGCTGCAGCAATGGCAGCAACGGGCAACCTGCGTGTGAGCGCGGAATAGGATGGATGAACAGGAGGGCGAGCAAAAGCCAGCGAACGATACAGGCAAGCCAAGCGAAAGCAAAGTCGCTCAATTACACCTAATAAAAATTCGCGTTCTTCTCGACATCGTTGGCTAGCAACGAATTGGCTGACAAACTGGATGGCTCGCCCAAACTTCACATTTCTATCTCACCCTCTCAAGCCCGCAACTCGTCGAACATAAACGTTCAAATCCACCATATTTCCTCGCTACAGATCGAATCCCATGCAAAAATGGCCTCCAATAATAATAATTCAACAAGTAACCTGAATAACAACAACAACAACAGCCACTCAACAGATGCCTCCTCAGATTATGGAGATATTCCAGAGATCGAACTTATTATTAAAGCCTCCACCATCGATGGCCGGCGCAAAGGGGCCTGCTTGTTTTGTCAAGAGTATTTCATGGACTTGTACCTGTTGGCTGAACTTAAAACTATTTCATTGAAAGTAACCACTGTTGACACACTCAAACCGCCGCCAGATTTCCGTTCAAACTTCGACTCAACACCACCGCCCATCCTAATTGATCGAGAGCATGCCATATTGGAGAATGATAAAATTGAACGTTACATAATGAAGAATATACCTGGTGGACATAATTTGTTTGTCTCAGATAAGGAAACCGCCACAACAATCGAGAATTTATATAGCAAATTTAAACTAATGCTTACCAAAAAGGATGAGACTTCGTTAAAAGCTTTATTGAACCAATTGCAAAATATTAATGATCACCTAGAGAGAAGAGGTTCGAGATTTTTGACTGGCGACACAATGTGCTGTTTCGATTGCGAATTGATGCCCAGGTTGCAACATATTAAAGTTGCTGGAAAATACTTTGCCGATTTTGATATTTCACCCAAATTTACAGGAATCTGGCGTTACATGTATAATATGTATCAATTGGATGCATTCACGCAATCCTGTCCTGCTGATCAAGATATCATTAATCATTACAAGAATCAACAGGGGGTTAAAATGAAAAAACACGAGGAGTTGGAAATGCCCACCTTCTCAACAACCATACCCGTAAACGTGTGCCCTTAGGCCATTCCAGAACTAAAGTTAATGAAGAGTTACAATTCCCCTCCAGCCCACCCACTTTCTAATAAGCGCTTGCGCTTAAAACTACCCATATGGACATACACAAACATATTCAATGATGACGATACTAATTATAATTTAATATCGCACGTATTACTACATGATTATTATTGCTTAACCGTTATTATAGAGCGCGCGCGTCTCTTACCAACCGACTCGTGCCGCTCGATCAATCACCAGGTTCCTGCTTTAGACTGTGATGGATTGTGGCTGATGGCTGGTCAACCAGATTGGTGGTGCTCGCAACCATCTGATGGGTTCTGTTCAACGGCGCAAAAGCGTGCGCTACTGTTGAACTATCTTGGCCCGGCAAATGTTGAGAATTAATCCCTTGTTCAGTGCCAATCGAACGCGTTGAGTGATGATGGTGAAGATGATGGTGGTAACCAGGTTGTTGAGGTTGATATTGCAGCAAGTGTGAGTTATGCTGGCTTACATCATATAACTGTTGGCTGACGGCTTTTGCATTGTTGCGCCTATACTTGGCTCGAGCGTTTTGGAACCAAACCTTTAGGTATAATCAAGAATGAGGAAGCGTTAAAATCGTCGCATTGGTGTTACTCCACAAATGTAATCTATTGGATGTAAAGAGAGAAAATACTTCCAAAAATTGCTTACCTGTAGAACACGTTTTGAGAGTCCTGTCGTTTGGGCTAAGGTTTTCAAATCTTTGGCATCAGGATTTTGGTTCTTTGAGAACCACCTCTTCATTTCCTTCAATTGATTATGCTTAAACGAGGTCCGAAGCCTCTTAGAGCGACCTGGATTATTGCCATTACTAGCCGTGCTACCATTGTTATTACTGTTATTTGTTGTACTGTTTGTTGCATTTGTCCCATTATTGATCGAGCTTGGCGAGTTGATAGCTGTCCCATGTTGTTGCTCATCTAAAATCACGGCACACTGCTGATGTAATTGGCTCAATTGGCTTTCCTTAACTTCCTGTTCTGTATCGGTGGCGCTCGCCGATAGCCTATCCTCCATGGATTCTTGTCTAGATTGGTCAAGCAAATTCAAATTAGACACATTGATCTGACTCCCCAGAGATCCGTTCGTAGGTGAATTAGTTGGACTTTGGTGGTCACTTAAGTTGCTGCCAACGCTGCTAGTGCTGATCACCGACGACGACTGACGCCTGCATAGTTGGGCGACACCAACTGATGCCGGCGATGCCAGTGAGTTTTGCGAATGCAACTTAGGTGACAGGTTGGCGCCCATATTCCTGGTATCACTGGTTGTCGATGGCACCTTTATATTTGCTGTATAATGTCTAATTACTGGCGTAGACGACTGATGATGCATCGATTGGGTAGGGATGTGGTGTTGGTGATGCGAGAGAGTATTGCTTTTCGCATTTGAGCCCAAACTAGTGCTAGCAATTCCATGGGCAGAAATAATCTGCGAGCGCTGAGAGAATTGATCATAAGCTGGGCCGCCGGAACTGTGTTGATGTTGATGCGAAGTAAAGACGTCGTCAGGTACAGATGTTTGCATCATGGCATGATGGTGATGGCTATGCTGTGCTTGGTTATGATGGTGACTGGGTGCATAATGTTGTTGTTGTTGCGGTTGCTGTTGATGAAGTTGATAGTCATTCGTTAAAACGGAATTCGCATGGTTGGCATATGGAGAGACTGAGGCCGTAGGATTTGGTTGAGCTTGCTGAGCTCCACCTAGGTGGAATTGATTGATGAAAGCGGGAGATGTAGCGACTTGTGGCGAAGTTGACTGGCTAAGATTCGGCCAACTCTGATTGTTGACAGCTACTTGAGCAGATTGCTGCATCAGTGGCTGGCTATGGTGGTGCTGAAATGGGTCGATGGCCCTTTGTTGTTGATGGATCATACTGTAGTAGTCTTGATGGCATTCTTGATAGGTGGTGTCATAGTAGTTGTTGCTACTGTTGCTCTCTGGTTGGCCAAGTCTGCTTCCGGCCTGCTGATTATGAGAGTATGGCTGCGCAATATGGTGCAAGCGCTGGTCATGAGTTGGACCCATCGTCATGGTTGGCTCCTGTGAGACGTAACCGGATTGCGACTCTTGGTGATGGTGGTGGTGAAGATGACCAGACGTAGCTGAAGGCATGATATCGAGACCCTTAGCTGATGCTTGAGTGGGTGTTGATGGGGATGTTTTGCGACAGAGTGAGCTTACAAGTGGCATATAGGCAGCCGAAGCTGCGGGCAGGTGCGTGGATGGTGTTAGCTCTGATTGGGTGATATCACTTGATCTACTATTGGGTGCGGCAATGACAGGGACTCCGATGGTTCCAGCTGTTTCGCCTGTTTGTGCCTGAAGCTGGTGATGGCCAGCAGCGAGATGCCGAGCGGTGTCGGCAGGCCGCTGGCCATATCGTGTCGATTGTTGGGATGAGCTTGCACAATTTAGATCACTCATGTTTGGATTCACCTGGTAGTTTGGTTCACTTGAATCTTGCTGCTGTTGATTGTGGAGATGCATATGATAGCTCGATGCGGGTTGGAGGGCAGTGATGCTTGCGCTACCTGGGTGCCAACTTGTCATCGCCTGGTGATTGTGGTGCGACATCGAGGTCATGGATGTTTATTGGTTGGATTCAAACCTTTTCACTCAGCCCAAATATTTACGACAAACGACAAGGTGTTCTTCAAATGAGCACAAATCACCTTTGTCAATTTATCTCCCTCAGTTCAATCAATCTTTTGTTCGATGTTGAGGTTTGAAATTTTCATTTGCAAACCTCTGATTGTTCCCACATGAGACTCGATTTGTGGATGAATTTACAAATCATGTTACACTGACAATGCGTATGGCTATTTCCAGATTAACTGGATATGCTGTTATGGAAATGATGACAATCGCTCCTAACCTCGCCAACCAGTTCCACTAACTCTCCGTTTATTCCTCTCATCACCGGTTAGCATCCTTCATCTCAACTATCTCAGCTCTCCTTGCAACCAGGATGGGAGAATATTAAAACAAACGCCCGCGGCAACCAGGATAAAGCATGAGAGAGAGAGAGGGAGGGGGGAGAAAGGCTGCTCGCGGTTGGTCGGCTTTAGTTGTTGCCGCTATAGTAGAGGTAGCTGCTAGCTCTGCGTCTCCACCTTGTCCTGCTTGAAGAGGTTGGAAGCTTGCCCTTCATCACTGTCTAACATTTAAATAATCCATAGACTAGGGTTGGCAGGGAAGAGGGCTGGTGAAGTGGCTTGGATGCAAGTTGTTGGGAGGTTGTAGTGCGGCTTCGGTTTCTCAGCTCGAGTTGCGCGCCCAAAAAGATCACACCAAGCAACCGACTGGCGTAGAGCTGGGCTCAGGAGGGCGCATGCGCCAGCGAGCCGGCCACTCGACATGCGAGGAGCCATAGGGAGACGATGGAGCGGCAGACGGCGGGAAAGAGCGCGCGCGATAGAGAGAGAGAGAGAGAGAGAGAGAGACAGGGACAGGGCGAGCGGGAGGCCGTTTGAGGGACGAGGTGGTGAAGAGACAAGGGGAGCTCTGAGCAGGTCTCGCGCGCCGCCCTCGCCTAGGAGGCGCGCCGACCGCCCGCTCCTGCCAGCTGCCAAGTTCCAAAAGTAGCGCCTGCATCCGCCGAACTATAGGGCAAGCAGGACCCTACTTTGGCCCAGTTCGTCCTATAACCAGAGCCAGCCTTTGTTGTTCGGCTTCGATCAGCGTGGACGCTCGTGAACGTGAGTGATGTTCGCATGTAGCTGCGCTATCTCCATCCCTCTCTCGCTCTCAATCCCCCTTGCCTCCTCTCATGTCTCGTCCGAGAGTAAAGAATTGGATGCTCGCTTGGCGGATGTTGGTGCCCGAATGAATGTGTTTGTTGCAGTCCCAAGCTAGATTCGTGTCCTGTTTGAGCTTGAATGGCAACGCAAAGTGCGTCGCCACTCTCTGGCCACTGATGATGGCATCAACAATGCCAGCACTTTGAGATGAGGCCGCCTCCGTCAGTTTTTGAGCAGTGCCGGCAGATCCTTCCCTCGATGGCTTGCGGCAAGAGAGCCGTGAGGAGCGTTAAAGGGATCGAGAGAAAAAGAGAGAAAGAGGGAGCCAGAATTTGCCACTCGTTTGTGAGGATGAGAGGAGAGGGAAGTGAGGAGAGGATCGGCGGCTAGCCAGCTAAACAAATTTGATTCCAAGAAAAGGTATCACCATGGGAGAGGCCGATTGCAGTCACGCAGGCGACATGGGCCCGCTGGTAGCCTCCTTTTTTATTGCTCCAATGCGGCTTCCGCTCGGGCATCAAACTAAACTGGATCCCCTGGACACGCCTGATTAAATGGGCTAGTGTCACCTGAAGGGCTGGTTTAATTAATGAAAGCATACAATTGAATCCTTGTTTTATAAGAGCGGGACAAACATGGCACATGAAAAGCGCACAGGTAGGCGAAACTAAAGCCTTTGGAGCCCTGACCAAGTTGGAGGCAACTGATGGCGCCCACAAGGATCAGTGGACCAGTTTTAATTTTAGCCGACCTCTGAGCCCTTGTTAGGGGTGTTCTCCGGATTTAAGCCAGAGACAAAGCGAATAATTGATGCCCAATATAATTTGTTTGACTTTCCATCAACAAACGCCAGGGAGGGAGGATTCCTTTTTTGGAACAAGCGCAACCGAGACCAGTGGGGCACACTCCCTTATCCGACGGCGCCCAGCCACATCAAACCTGGGCAAGTTGAAGCGGATAGGTGAGAGTGAGGGGACGGATTGAGAGCGCGGCTTTATTTTTGATTGGTCCGAACATTTATCACTGGCCGATGTGGTTGACGTTTGCCCGAAACTCGCCAGAACTCCAACACGGAATCGCGAGGCCCCAGACCCTCAAACCAGGAATGGGATAGCATCCATCCAGGGCTCCTATCGCTAAAATCTTCCGCCTCATCCATCGTTCGGCTAAAGCAACAGTTGCCACCTCTCTCTCTCTCTCTCTCTCCATTGCTCTAGTTATTCTTGATTGACGCAAATCAATCAAGCTGAATCGTGTGGCCAGCATAGTATGACTGTAGTAGTTTGCGCCGAAACGGGGCCCACTACTAGAGTTGCAAATCGTACCTGCGCATGAATATTCAAACTGTCCTCAGTTCGCGAGCGTTGTGCGTATGGATAGGCGCAGGATGGTTCACCAGCGCTAGAAATGACGTCGAGCGGATGCTTGTCTATCTCACATCTTTCCGCCAACTTTTGACTTATTTCAATGTACAAACAGGGACCAAGGAGGGCTGAATTCGTCCAGGTGACCAGGTTCATCTGCTGCCAGTGTCCAGATTGCTGTATAATGAGCAGCAGCTACGGTAGTCTCGCAGAAGCAATACTATAGTTTTATTTGCACACACGCACACCAGGCATGCTCAGTACGTCCCTCCAATCTGACTTTTTGGCCCATTTTCAGTAGTTTTGAGCCGCAAACAATAAAAATGTTGTCCCCCACATCCAGTTTCTCTGTCGATCGAGCAGAAGCTTCCCTCTTCTCTGTCTCCTCCAGCACTTTTACGGCCTCCAGTCGATGATTTAGGTACGCAGGGAATGGATCACTAGCACCAAATTTACCTGGCACGAATGTCGGACAGCATGCTTGTTAGTGGGCTACCCTCAGCTCGCTGCTTCATATAGAGATGGACTGGCCATCGGATTTGCCCGAGTTCTACACTCCCGTATTCGATTCACGCCAATCTGATTTGTGCTCGCTTCGCACCAACTTCGAGCCGAGTATCAAATTCTGAGGAAATGTCAAATACAGTAGACGGTGATAAATGTCTCGCATTCGTGGACTCTACTTCCCCTCCGAGCCTATGCCCATACAAGCTGCCTTTCCAGACTTTCGTTTGCGCAGAACGTGTGCTCTTGTTACTCAAAACCGAACTGCCACTCGTCTCTCTGCATCTCAAGCGGAGATCACAATTCAGAAGCTGTCGCTCTGGAGCATCCGAAACTAGAGCTTCGAGTGGATGAGTGACTACACTGTTAGTGACAATTTTCCTACAAGAGTCGTCACACAATCAGGGTAGCAGGCGAGGGCCAATATTGATTTGTGGCTCATTTCACCAACAAAGTTAGTTACCAATATCATGGCTGCTTATCGGCAGCAGATAATCTTCAAACAGCTGCTTGCTCTCCCTGGATAGACGGACAGAGGCACAATTCGTGACTGTCGAAAGGAAACTCATCTAACGCTTCTTATGTAAGTTGTATAAGTTTCTCAGTACAATTCAACTGTGCTGCTCGTCCTCAACATGACTAGTCGATCAGGAATCTTCATTTATTCTCTATTACTAGAAAATTGCAATATCTCTTGTGGCATCCAGTTGGAATTGAGAAAATTGGCTCAGTTTTCGGGCCTCAAAGCGTTTCTTTCGCCATTCGCTTCAAAGTCGCATCTACGAATCGGGTAGATTTACGTTGCCTTAAAAGTTAGAGTAATTAACAAATGCTCGCTTAACGTCTAATTCGTTTGAAATCGTTTGCCCAAGTAAGCTCGTTCAAACTGTCGCTAGTACAAGTGTCAACTCTTGACTGTTTGCCGTTTGTTCTAAGCATCGTATCGCAGCTATCTAAATGTCGCTTTGTCTTGTTTCAGCTTCTATTGTCTCAGAGACTCTTGTGAACTCGCTTGGCATGATTTTAACCGTTGACTACTGGTAGAACACGGTCACATTTTGGGCTTGACTCTGTTGCACTGGTCGGTCAGGCGTTCTCCAAGTGATTGGCATTCAACGCTCATGTTGAGGATACAAGATCGATTGGACATTGGGAGCGAGAGGTTCCTAAGCTGAGGCTTCAACTATTGCAGACTCACAAATAGACCCCCTCTCAATCGTCGCCTGTGATGTTTCGTCATTTTTCTAGCACCAAGTATTCGGTTAGATCGCGAAAGAAAATCGAAGAGTCTCGCTCTTGTTTGTTCGATTTCAGAGCTACTTTCAATTCTGGTTGCACTAGCTTCGCTCGTCCATGCAGCTCCGTTTCCAAAGTTTAGGGTGCCGAGAAATTATGTTGGTTATTATGTTCAATTAGTTGGGGGCAACGCAGTCCAATCTTGCTTGGATTCGGCTGATTTGGGATCATTTCAGCGGCTTACAGATCAGATGTAAGATTCTCCTGCCGAAACATTCACCAGAATGGGCAAGGGGTCTAGGGTCAAGCAGTGTCCGCTTGAAAAGAATTCTAGAATGAGAGGCAGAGCGTCCAACGAGTGGACTTGCGAAAAAGTTCGCTCACTTTTGGCGCGAAATGACCGCGCTAATTTGAATCCCGCGGTGCGCTCGCGCGCCAATGCTCAAGGCGCTGGCGGCTAGCCTCAGGATCCCCAGTAGTTCTCTTAAGGGCCCATAAATCATTAGCAGATGCACCACCCAAGGAGAAATTTCGGCCACACATGTAAGTTTGTACATTATGCCTATTCTAAATCTTTTGAAGGACTTTAAAACTTTATTAGCCTCGCCGATGTCTACGTCATATGAGTGGATGATATAACACATATCTTGCGGCCCACCAATCAAGATAGCGATCAAAAATTGCCCGCGGGCCACCAACTTTGTCACCATCCTTGGAAGGTTTTGTCGATTGTTGGAGCGATACCACCTAAAACTGGCAATCCTCATGAGTTATGCTTTCACCTATATGCATTTCATTTCACGAATTATACACGCAGACACAAAATTTGAGCCAACCTTTTACCTGTGAGCACAGATAGGTTTATGCCAACTCTGTGCTCGAGCCATGCTGTTGGTTGCCCGTCGGAGTTGATAGGTAGAGATTTATCAGGCTGAGAATTCTGAGGGATCAGCGTTCAATCGGACACGACTTCTATGGAGTCGAGCTAGAGGCACATGATTGTGAGCACGTTTGTTTGTTCAGAGCGGACTTTGAGATTCGAGATTCCAGCTCAGACTGGGATGGAGATGTTTGCGGGAAAAAATTTTGATGATCAAATTAGTGTAAGCCCAGGCCCCTTGCAATGGGCTGATCGTTCGCGCCGCAACTGGCAGCGCACACGCATATACAGGTGTGCTTCAGTTTTCATGCAAAGCATAGCTTGGCCAAGAGAGTCAGAATTCTCTCGGAAGTTGAGCGTTATTTCTGCTAAAGCTGTGGGATGTATCGCGTCAAATATTAAGGTTAAAAGAATGAGGGAGGGTCAAGTGGAGCAGGGTTTCCGTTGAAGAAGAAAGCGCTCAAGAGTCAATGAAGCGAGTTAGGTCGAGGCGCTCGAGTGGAGTGTACGGACGAGAGAGGAGATGACGCGCAGGCAACGCTGGAGCTTGCGAGTCCCCACCGCATCATCCCAACCGCCTTGAAGTCAATCAGACGTCAAAAGATCTAGGGAAAAACAAGCAGGCAGGCAGGCTGTCAAAATTAGCCTCATGCGCTCAAGAGTGAGATGGAACAGAAACTTGCGAGCTGAGCTGGGGAGCGGGTGGCTCGTTGTTGTTGTTGCATCGTAAGGCTACTAACCAAGTTTAAGAAACTTTACTGCACGACCAATACCATGCCATGATGCAGGATCTCACAATATGCCTCCGTGGCGATGGTGCAGTTTGTTCTGCTGCTTGGATCTTATTCCCACTGTCAGTGCGGAGAAATATGAATTTGTTTCATGAGAGCTGACGCCGTGAAGAAGAAATCTCTCGGATGTTGCTAGAGGTTTGATCAAACCTGACATGCACTAAGCAAGGAACCATGCTCAGGCCTCGCAACAGTCGAAGAGACGACAAAACAAACAAGCGCATCACCGTGAACCTGTTGTCGTCGCTCCGCCCTCCCTTTCGTCAATTCCGCCCTGCCTCCCCATTGAACATGCTTATTCATGAATGAAACTCTAACATGACTACGATGAACATGTTGGCGCCGAAAATCGGTCGAATATTTCGGCTTGGATGTGCATGCCTAGATGAGTTCATTGGGAGATTGTTAGTCTCGCACGCCCTCTGGACTGGTACCCTCTCTCTCTCACTGGGGTGATTGTTGAAAATGGGCTCTCTTCTCACAAAACACGATAACTATTTGTGGGTTTGACTCGGCCAGCGCCAGAGTTCTTGTGTGGCATGTTTATGCTGCCTGAAATATGAGCCACCACCGATTCAACCCGGCATCCTTTCGACAGGATTGGCTCGGCGCTCTTTCAAGCCGGTGCCAAACAACAGGTTAACGCCACCATATGGATCCAACAAACCCCCGGCCTGGTATGCGGACATGCACAAAGTGATGCAGCCCGATCGGTGGCAGGTCAAATTAGCATTCGAAACTACCATACACTCGGCCCACCATCCAAGCGTGTTTGTGAGCCCACAGTTGAGCGCACATCCGACCAAAACCATCACAATGATCTATGACTTCCTCTTGGAAGGCAGACGCACATTATATCTGTAGCCCTGATTTCCTCAGTATCGACCATCAACGCTTAGCTTACACAATTTTAGCCATTCAGGCTAACTTCGAGTAACCAGGTGGTTCACCTCTTTGTTGCAAAGCTTCCGCTAACAAGGCAAAAGAGGGCAATAAAAGGCAACAATGGTAATGCAAGAGGCAGCACACGGTGGCAAGGTGAGCGAGTCGGTAAACCTAAAAGATGACCAGAGGGGAACAATAAATTAACGCGCTAATTGGATTTCTTCACATTCTGGGACTCTCGTTCCGGCCAAGCCGACGCGAGTCCCTTTTGACTGGCCAACCTATGCGGCCAGCAGCTCGTTGGCGACTGGTCGACGAGCTGTAAAGATGAGTGCTCGCATTACCAGCTCACAATCCAAGTTGAAGAGGCTGCAGTGAGCTACCACGCCAACTGAGCGAGGCTCGGACATGTAGACTACCATTCAGTGTTTCCATTTCGCAGTCTAAACGCAAGCAGATTATCCGATCCTCACTACGATCCTATATGAGCAAAACCCACCTTAGTTGCTGCATTCTGTGAGCGTTGAATATAGATACTACGACTTGTCTCCAGTCACCGCTCCTTGACCAAGTTTTGCTCAACCCTTTTTGGCGAGATAATTGTGAATTCTGATGGCAGTCTCTCACCCAATCTCACTCTTAGTAAAATGCTATTGTTGTTTGGAATCCAATGTTAAGGTACGCTGAGAGCACAAGCTTGGATACGACTGCAAGACGATTGTCGCCCTGGTAGCTGTCACAGTTGTTCTAATTTTTAGTACTCCGCGAACGAGAGATGCGAAGCATTCAAGTGGAGGCAGGGTGCAAAGAGCCGGAACGTCTGGCTGGACAAGGGTGATGATGTCAATAAATTAATATCGCCTCCTCTCACTTGTCTGCCCAAAGGCTCCACTGCCTCGGTTATGGCAGTTAGCAAGGGGATCAGATTGTTCTAATTAGTTTGCTCTGCAGCTCTGAATTCCAGTCTGGAGTAGCAGTTCCGTTTGCAGTCTATCTGTGGACAAGCGAGCAGTGCGCTAGCAAAGCTATTGGATATAAGATTTCCGAGCTGCCGGCCAAAGTCGTAGTCGAGCATGAGCATTCGGATGAATGAGCGCGCGAATGGACGCAAGAATGAGTATATCTGAATGCTAACGTCTTCTATCCAAGGCGCAGCCATGGGCAATTATGAGCCTGTTCACACGAAACAATGGCACCGGCATCATATTACCGCGCGAAAGTCAAGCAAGAGGTTACTGGTGGCAGCCAAGCGGCCAGCGACAAGACCAGCCATACTAATGAACCATAATTCAGACCCGTAAACGAGAATCAGGATGCCAGAAGGCAGACGGAAGCCAATTTTCAAGTTTCAAAGATGCAGCTTTTAGTTGGCAATGGCTAACCAAGTTGGCCGCTGCGAGTTTGCAATATAAAATGGAACTGTGAACTCTTGATGGTTCAAATGGTGTTAGTTTAGCGGTGAACGCTTTTAATACACTTGAATGGTTATTGTCACTTAACCGATTCGTTTGTTCGTATTTGTTTTGTCACCTAAAGCGGATCCATTGTTTGCATATTTCTCGATGGACTCAGGTTTCAACTTGGTCTGCGGCGGTTAGGTTGGTTTGCTGATTCAGTTTTAGAAGTGAATGCATATTCTACGCCGCAAGATTCAACTTTGCTTGTCGAGAGTTGGAAGTAGTTGGTCCCAGACAGGAGAAGGGCGAACAAGGGCGACGATAGATCCGCTTGACAAATAAGCGGCAGCAGAAGAAGTGGAACCTCAGTTTTCTCTCCCCCTCGCTTCCAAAACTCAATAGTTGTGACACATGTAGAGCGTTGGAGCGACTCTGGAACCACCACCGCCGTCGTCACCACCACCAACAGTCTGTCGCGGCCAAGTAGACGAGCAGTATGGTGGAGAGAAAGAAGCGAGAGAGAGAGAGAGAGAGGGAGGGAGAGAGTGGAGCAATAGACCAACCAATAGACTCTGACAAAGTTGCAATGAGTTGTTGTTGGTTTGGTTTTGGTTAAGGTTGAACGTGGGAAACAAAAGCCTTCGAATCAGTCACGTAAGAGGCCTGGCCAGCGTTGAGGGCGAGACATTGGCCAGTCAATGGTCGATGGGCCATTCGCCACAAGTAGAATCAATTGTTGTTGCTGATTGTCATGATTATTCGAACTTGTGGGCCCATCCTTGTCCGGCTCGAGGGCTCGAGGCTAAAACGGCCGACAGGCGGACAGCAATAGAAGGAGAGAAAGAAACTCCTCCATCTCAGTCCGTCCCTCCCTCTTCCTTTCCCTCCACGCGCCTCCCCTCCCTCCTCTACCTACGAGTTATGGGCGACTCTTTTCGAGTGCTTCGTCGGTAGACTGAATCGTTTTCAATTCATTGGCCATCAACTTCCTCCAACCACTCATGTCAGCATTTACGCGGACAGCCTGACGTTCGCCGGATCTAGCCCATCCGCTAACCTTCTCTTGAAGCGCGCTCAAATTTGAAGAGACTTCACAATATTTGTCAACCAGACTAACCTCACCCCAAAGATGATAGCTTCAAAGAGGAGCGATCATCTGAAGCCTTTCCTCTGATATTTCAACAACTGTTCTTGCTATCCCTCGATTGGGAACAACAAAATTCCAGTTCCTGTTGGATTATTTACACGACCTCTCAGCTTTAATTTAGATGAGCAAAGCAGTGTGGATAGGAACTGGACCATCCTTGGTCCCACTCTGTTAGCTTCTTTTGTCGATTAACTTCCTCCACCACTAGATCCGATAGCTGTCGAGGCAGAGTTGCGTTGCCTCTGCAGCTCGTGGGGCAACTTTGCTCAACCTCACACCATAAAACTCATCTCTGTCCATGTGACTCATTTTGTAATTAATTAAACTCATCCCTGTTGCATGTTGGCATTGGGCCTCCAGTTGGCCCCAGCAAAGATTCTCCAGTCGAGGGGCGGAACAGGAAAGGGCAACTCAAGGCAGTTTGCGCTCTCGGGAGGCCAAGAGGCGGAATGGAGGGAAGCAGCGTTTGGATGGCGCTTGGTGTAAGCGTTGTGCGGACGAACTGTCGAAATCAATGTATCATTTTTATTATATTGTCGACTGTTTTAATACGATGGACCAAACTAGAGCAGGGAAAGTTATTTTTCTCGCTCTATTCTGGCACCGCCTGCCATCTTAGTTTGCGCTGAATCACCGCATAGTTTCATCATTGTCGAGTGAAAGCCTCAAGTCAAGTACTACAAGATGGACTCTAGATACACACAAACCAAACACTCGAATCATGAACCGAAGCTATGTGAATAGACTAAAGTTTTGCCACACAATCACTCAAAATATCGTTACCGTGGATTCGCCTGCGGTTTGTTCGAGCAAGTGAAAGTAGTTGATCTCAGTCATGAAATTATGACGAATATCCTCTTGGCCACAAGTGATGGTCTAAGAGCACCAACAACAACAACAACAGCATCGGCGTCAAGTTAGATGGCGTTTAGCCATGACAATAAAGTTAGTTCAATGAGGGACAGCAACCCATAGACTCACCCTTGGCTTGTCTAGACTAGAATAACACTGAACCAGCCTGAGGCGCGCAACATCCGAGAGTATCGCGTCCGTTCTCACACACATCTCGTCATTTTGCCTCGGGTTCTCGTTCTCATATCCATTCTTCATCTTCAACTAACTAACTTGTCCCCCCTCCCCCGCGGCCAGCAATTCAAGGCTCAGCACTTGGGTCCGCTCATGGGCGTTTGAATTTGCCCTTACAAAGCGTACGAGGGACCTCTTGTAAATATCCAGATGTCACATGCTGCTCGCTCAAACGCTTCGTGTTCAAAACTAATCAAACGGAAATTTGCCAATCCGATGCTAAGTAACACACTCAGGCACAAAGTTCGGCTCATCTAGAGGTCGGGGGGAGATCTGCACGAGCCGAAATCACACGGGCACTTTACATAGCGAGCACATAGGATTGAGCCGGTGGGCCATGCCATTCAGACCGAGCAATTTAGTTCCCTTTGTTATAAATCGACCGACCTGATCTATTATTCACCTTCTATTGCAGAACCAGAGGGTTAGCTCTGTTTTTAGCAAACAGTAGGGTTGAAGAGACACTTGCGCATTTCAAGCTCTCATCCACGCGCATCTATAGAAAATTCGCCCACTTTATTCCTTCACCATTGGCGCGCTTTTCAAAAATCGAACTTGAGCACTAGTGACGCGTGTGCACTTATGAAGATATAGGGAAACAGAGCAGAGCCTTGCCAAGGAACCGCTTCTAATCGCTTCCGATCTAGCTTGTCATCGATCTCAATTCGATTGGACAGGTTAAGCTAGCTGCTGCCTTAGCCTGTGGTGAGCCAGCCGAGAGGAGCTATTCGTTCCGACTGACTGACCTTGCGCGAGCACCCGATGGGGATGTTTCAATTTGTCGACACCGCCCGCCGACCAAACTCATCACAGCTCTGCTCGAGAACGCTCGAGTGGCGTAAGTTAAGTGGGCCACGTGCAATGGAGAGTTACATAACCGATGGGGCACGCAGACGAGAGCGCACGGAAATGGGAGGCAGCCGCGCAAAGCTGCTGGGGGCCCGGAAGGCTGCCAGCTGGGGAGGCCAGCGTGGCCATTCTGGG
>ENA-UOVY01000456-UOVY01000456.1-plant-metagenome-genome-assembly--contig:-NODE-456-length-19867-cov-646.008177_pt1 | contig 19867 bp, 13 predicted proteins | sample MGYA00249840_ERZ761561 | MGnify/ENA primary metagenome ERZ761561 (study PRJEB28882, sample SAMN05720143) | plant metagenome | isolation source: Guanajuato, Mexico | place: Mexico:Guanajuato, Mexico...
GAACCAAGGCAAGGCGAGTGACGAGATAGTTTTGTTAACGGCCCTTATCAGGGCCGCACTTGAAACAGGGAGGAAAGGGAACCAAGAATCACGGCCATCCAGAATTCGATCCGACTGTCGAGTGAGGTTATCAAATAAACGCACCATCTCACGGCCGTTCGGGGTGGATCAAAAGTCTCAGAAATCCAACGCTCCATTTGGTTGGAGCGACTCTAATAGAACTAGTTGTCTCACAGGTAGTGTTAGTTTCTATTGATGTGATGAATCAAAATTCCCTGGTTCACGGGTTGCCCCGATAGCTCTGTTCTATATTGCCAGCAATGCCTCGTGCCACACTATGAGAATGCCGGAGAAAGTTGTCTTAACCTGTCAGTCAAGATCACTTCGGATGACACTTTCCTGAGCTCTTGAACACGCCTATCCTTGATAAACATAATGACTCAACTCGGCCACGTCCTCAGACGTCCATCTGTCAGTGGATAATCTTCGTACCATTCAAACGGGCAGTAGCCGTTCATCACGGGATTTGCCGGAATACCTCGTTCCAACATTTTGCACCTGTGCTCATCTAATCTAAACCGAGCATCGTCAACATTCTTTACACTTGCCGAGCTCCATAATCTCTCAGCAACAGCGGAGGCTCTTGGCCAAGCTAGCTCGAGTAATTTGGCCCCGTCCACATACTCGGTCCAAATTGCAGCCTCACCGCCAATAACTCGGCTTTGTTTTATGGGATTGTCACTGAAGCTGTGGGGATCACAATTGTAATACTTTTCCCAATCTTGACCATAACTGATATAGTTCAGATACCAGCATGCTGAGAGTAGGAGAGGATTTCCATATTCGGACATGAGATTCATGCTCTCGGTCCATGATTTTGATGGGTAATCTTTCCAGACTTCAACTATTGTATCGGATGGAACTTGCGCGTGATTATCGAGTGGATCCTGCCAAATGATCGTATTGTAACCCAATTTTCTCACATTATCGATCGTTTTTGTCACATAGAGAGTCTCCAATTCCTTCATAGAGGTTAGATTGTGCTTTAGCATCCAGAGACGAATTTCCGGATTCGATTCCCAGCAATCATAGTAGCTTTCGTCCATTCCAAGATGTATGAATGGATCAGGGAAGAGTTGTTTAACTTCTTGAATGATCTTAGTGACCACCTGATAGGTGTAGTCGTTGATTGGGTTTAGAATTTCCTGTTCAGCGTGTTTGGGATAATTTGCCGTGTTCGGTCTATTTGGTCCCTCGCCATAACAGGACGTTAAAATGCCAGGTATTGCTTTGCCCATTGTTTGAGTGTGTCCAGGAGTGTCGATTTCTGGTATCACTCGAATACCTCGCATTCGAGCATACTCTATAATTTCCAGCATATCAGCAATAGAGTAAATTTTATTTGGAGCATAAGCACCCTTCTTGTGCAAGGCAGGGTAAACCAAGCTCTCCATTGGCCAACTCTGGTCATCAACAATATGCCAATGGAATACATTCAATTTGTTGTAAGCCATTGCATCTAAATTAGCCATTAGCACTGGCTTCGGGATGAAGTGACGCGAGGTATCGATCATCATTCCCCTGTAATCGAATCGGGGCCAATCACGGATTTCTGTCTCATTTACAACCAAGTAACCGTGATAGTTCCATACTAACTGAGAAAAGGTCTCCAGAGCTCTGAGGGCGCCCCAAATAGTTGTTGCGCGAATCTCTGTGATCGTTTGAATGCCAACCGCAATGCTATAAGACTCGTCGGCTTTAGGTTGCGGATAGTTGCATTCTTGTGAGCCAGGAATATTGATGAAGACCGAATTGAGGACAGGTAAATTTTGAACGCTCGCTTGAATTTGAAGTGCCTCAGCTGTACCATTTGCTGGTATATCCGCTGGACGAGTTGAAATTGACTTTACAATAGTCCTGTACCTGTTGATTGCATTGTCGATAACGGAGCAGTTTTTAACGTTCGACACAAAATTGAAGGGGCCAGTGTTTATGAGCAAAACGCGAGGCGAAGTTTGCCAATTCTGGGGCAGTGGCCATACTGATACCGGTCCCGGATGTTGGCCCTTTACGCGAGCGATACATTCACAGCGTCAGTAGTTTCAATGAGAGACAATTGCATTCATAATATGTGAGAAACTTACCTTCAGTGGAAATTTGACCTCGATATAAGTTATATGTGCGTCAACATGTTCTTTCCGGAAAAAGACTAACTGACTCAATGCCGCTAGAGCCAATAACGTCAGTAGTCGTATGCTTCTCACCTTTGATGGCAACATCCTCTTGTCGGACCCCTCGTGACCAAGACCAAACTCTAAAACTTCTCAATTTTGAGTTAACATTTATCAGCTACTGATCAGTTTGAGACACGAACTCGGCAGTCAGTGTTGTATCCGGTCTAATGCTGGATTGGAGAAGCTTTGAGCCTGCGAGCACCACCACTTTCCTTGGATAGTCACTCTCCGCCAACGCTACAGTCGCAAAGCCCTATTGTCGGGTCCAGCAATTATCCTCCCAATGCCAAATTTACACGATACTCGATATGCACAGAGTGCTGTTGACTTCCACCGATGGTTCATTCAACGGATGAACGTTAAACTTCGTGCTATAATTGATACCAAAACTTCTCTGCTTTCCGTATGCATTCGAGCTCGACTTGCTTCTTTAAACGTTTAGCGCCATTGTTGAGCCGTTGATCGTTGCTCATAAACACCCATATAGCTTCAATGGAACGATACTAGCCAGATAATTTGAGCTATCCTGTTTGAGTGGCAAGCGGGAATCTTGTTCAAAGCACAAAACTGTTAGAGGGCCGTTTTCGTTTGCTAGATTTATTGTCCAGCAACACAGCTAATGCGAATCCTGTATGACTCCTGCAACTTCTACCAAGACCACGCGCTCGTATCTTTAACAGAAGCTCACAATCTCTGCCTGGCCTATTTTGTCTCCACATGCAATTGTATCCATTAGAGACGTGCTAATAAGGAAAAGTCTACGAGTTGTAGCTCGGTGTGGAGAACAGATGGATGCGCTGCCTAAGACACTCAAATGGATCCTTTTGTTTCCTACAGACCAAACTATCGGTTAATGAACGCAAGTTTTGGTTAGAGCGGCCAATGTTTGCTCTTAGTTTACGCCAAGGAAGCAATCTGACTCTCATCAGTCACTCGAACTTTGATTGCCCAACAACAACAACCGATGCCTATCCACAGATTGCGATGATCAAGGAAGGAAACATGACTGTCGTCTGAGCTAACGTCTAGCTTCTCGTCTCTTGGTAACTCTTGTGACGACTTTATTTGGTGTTCAGGTTCGAGCGATATCATCTCACTCCTAGATTCAATGAACTGTCATTGATTCGTGTCAAGTCGCTTGGATTCGTTAGCGCTTGATTGCGGTCCGATCGGACCGGACGAGAAACTCAAGTATATGTTGAGTCCGCAAGCCTTTTTTGCTTTTTAGGAAGAACGATATGAATTTTGGTGAAATTCTCGATTTGAATGACATAGAGAAACAAGGATTTTGAGAGGCGAAAGGATGTAGCCACGCTGGTAGAATGAACTGAGCAATGGCTATTTCATCAACCCTTTCATAATTTGGTAGCAAAGCTTGTAGAGATTGATCTAGTGATCGACAGGTCTGGTGGACGGGCTTAATTTCCACAGCATCTCTGAATAATCAATTGATAGTTTTTATCGCATCCTCTCAGAATGCTGTACTTTCATTCACGTACTCAGTTGATTGCCATGTCGTGATATTCAGGCATACTCCGCTTAGGTTTGGAATTTCTAACGAAAAATCCAAAATCCACGCTAGGAATTGTCACTCGCGGTACAAGATCGATCTCACCGGAAGTGTTATGGATCTTCGTCGAATTCAGATTTGTGCATAAGCTTCCAAACTTTATTATCGCCCATCACAAAAGACAAGTAATGTTGGCATTAATTTTTCCGAGGCTCCAAACCGTTTTTGGAGTAGTTCGAATTCTCTCTCTCTTCCTCTCCCTCAAAAAGTCAGATGGAATTGTTTCTCCTCAGAATAAATCCATCAACTTACTCGTTAGGCCAGACGAAGATCTATGCCAGTCTGTAGCAGCGACCCCTGGCGAATCGGTTTAGTCGATCAGCTGATTGGCATAACTTTGGCCAACATTTGTTTCCCTCGATAATGTTTAACGAGCCGTCTTTTATTCTCAGCTCACGATTTTTGAACTCCATGTATGACTTGCTCAATGTGACTAGCAAAGCAAGCCTGATGCCAAATTAGCGCATTTTAAATTACCGGATTCGATTGAACTGGGTGGCCATTGATGCCTACGTCACTTTATTATCAGCAGAGCGACTAGAAAAATTCACATGACATGAGAGTCCGTCTAGTGCTAGTGAGCATTCCCAAGGTTGCGCTCTCATAACCGAGAAAACTCTCGCTCAATATAGTAGAATTCTATATTTGACTCGACAAGATGAGGAGGCCACCGAGAAGATTTGCGATCGAGATCCTCTTTAAATTGGCCGTCTTGGCTGTTAACTGTATTGTGCCCGTGAAACCGCACTCCTCAGCTCGGTCACCATCCGTCCAGCAAACTGCGTTCCCCAATTATCTTGGACCCTCAAACCGCCCACTACCACTTCCACTCCTCTCAGCTCCTATTCCGTACCATTATGGTCTCTTTCAGCCTCGCACAAACGGCAACCTCAGCTCTGAAGATACAGTACCATATTCCATAAGCATCAATGAAGGCGACTCAATCGATGTAAAAATTCAAACAAAATCATCCATCACTATCAATTTGAATCGTCAAGTTTCTTCTGATGTTAAAGTTAAGGTTTCAGTCTATTCGGGACCTTCGTTGGTTAGTTTTGAAGGTCAGAACAATTCAATTGCAAATTCTACTAATGCAACAAGTTTTATTATTGTCACTTTCCCTGCTAATAATTTTGGTGATCGAGAAATACCCTTCCATACAAATGATGCTGCTGGCCACGCTGAGATTGTTTGTCAAGTTATACAAAAGCCTCCAAACATAACCATAGAGGATTCCAGCGCATACATATCACTCAATATTCACAAGGGATGGGTACTATTAATATTGATCAATATTGTTGGTTGGACGTATTTCGCGGCATGGTCATTTAGTTTCTATTTCCAGGTTGCTCTCAACTACCAGAGGAAATCAGTCATCGGTCTCAACTTCGACTTTATCGTCCTGAACCTGCTAGGATTTATCTGCTACTCAATATACAACATGGCTCTTCTATTCTCGCGTGAAACTCGACAAGACTACTACAACAGGTATGCATATAGTAGAATACCTGTCGAATACAACGACCTATTTTTCGCTTTACATGCGTTTGTGATAACTTTCATCACTGTCCTTCAATGTTTGGTCTACGAGGTAAGTTGGAGGCCGTTATAATCGCCCACACTGTTACTGTTCATATGTCACTAACCTTATCAATCTACTTCCAGCGAGGACAGCAGAGGGTCTCCATACTTGCTGCAATATTTATAGGTACAACCTCTGTTGCAGCCATCGGTCTCTATATAGCATACCTTTTTAAAAATGTCGCCCTCTTAGATGTCGTATTGTACCTTTCCTATGTCAAACTCGCGATCTCTATCATAAAGTACAGTCCGCAAGCGTATATGAACTACATCAGAAAGGCTACAACCGGATGGTCAATACACAACATTTTGTTGGATTTCACCGGTGGTATGCTCAGTATCACCCAAATGCTCTTGCTGGCCTACTGCTACGACGACTGGTTGTCTATATTTGGTAATCCAACAAAATTCGGCTTGGGTTTGGTGAGCATCCTATTTGACGTGCTCTTTCTAGTGCAACACTACGTCCTCTACAGCCAGACTGATGCGCTAGAAGCGTCCTCGGAGTCTATTCCTGAGCCTGTCATCAACCAGTCAATAAGATCCGTAGGTTACTGCCCACAACCGATTCACAACCAGGCTGGCTCAGATCGTGATGAAAATGAAGACGTCAATGCCTAATGGTTCCAGAATGCTGAGATCGACATATGCGTAGTCAATCTAGTCCAACTTTCTTGTTTATAACGCATCTAAGGTCTAACCTGACCACATCATTAAATCCTACTCACTCGTCAGTCCTCAGACTATCGTCAAGAGATAGTCCATGATAGTTTAAACAAGTGATATGGCCACTTGTAGTTGGCAAATTTGCAGGAACACAGCATAAAAATCCTTTCGCAATCTCTGCTCGATGTGGTATTCAATCTGAACATTAAAGGGTGTATTCTTATCTCCGAATTTCCGGAATTTTTTAAGATCAGCACAATCTGGTTGGTGTAGACCTTACGTGCTACTTGCCAGGATTCTCTGGTGGAAGACCATAAGTGATCAGGAGACTGTGGACCAGAGGACATGAATAGTATGTACCAAACGACTAAAATAAATAAACATCCGTTCTGAATTCCGTAAATTTTCGCAAAGTTCTTGTGTATTTGGACCAACTTCAATGGTGGCGAGCTTCCGAACGGGGAGTCTGGCAAGCTTTGTTGATTTTCAACGCTCGTGCAGATGCGCGTGTTCATGCGAATGAAGCGCGCGCCTACGAGAGCGAAGGTTTTGCTCATTATGAGGGCCCAAAGTGTATAATATTGATCCTCGAGAGTTAGTGCCCGCGTCTAAAAATAAATGAAAGTCTTATTCATTTTAGTCGTGAGGTGTATACTATTCTTGAACAAAAGTAAACGCAGACCCGTTACTGAAATAAATACATACATGCATGCCTCCGTGGACAGACCCTGGTCCGAATGCGGAATGATCTTCACCCTACGGAGGAACACAATATTATCCATCTGATTTAAGGTCAAATATTCATGCGTCTGTTTTTGGGTTCTCGGCCCAGAAATTAGGCGTTTACGCCTCGGAACTTTGTCCGGACGAACGCTCGTAATTGATAAAAGCCGTTTCCTGAGCGACTGAAATTCGATTCGTAACATCAATGAGAAAAAATGCTCCTGGTCAAGAGACGTTTTCGCTTCAGAAACAGAAACCTTCGGAAGCCTATCCCGAATAAAGTTCAGATTGTGTAATTAATCCAGGATTTGTGCTCGTCAAACGCCCAGATATTGTGCGTCTTGCCAACCGACCATGGCTTCAACTACCACGAATAAGCTGTTTCATACCTACGAGAATGTGGGCTATGATGATCAAATAAACAGTCATTACTCGGCACCGACCATAGTGAACGCAAATGCAGTTTCAACTGCTATAGCTACAAACAACGGCAATCCAAGCGGCAACAAAAGCGCTGCTGAATTACCCTTTCCCGATCCTTTGCACGGTAAGTTTTTTTGGAAATCTCGAATTGCAATTGCAAAGACGAAGCATGATCTCATCGGCACAGTCTAATCTCGCGTAAACCTTCTTACTTCCCAAATAGATACAGCCACAATCACGTCGGCAGCAAGAGTTTTCTCTGCTACAGACTCATCAGGAGCAACTCGGATGCTTACAGCTGGAGCAGCACCTGGCCAAAACTTGGTGACCAAACTCGTATCATTGCCATCACAATCTCCAATGGACTCTATTCGCGAATGGTCTATCAGTACATTCAAATGCACCAAACAGTTAATTAACGAGAAGAGAGGACTATGCTCAATAACCAATGACGCTCAATTACAAGCCGACATTGAACAGCTACGTGAAAATAGGAATAAGTTAGTTCAAATGTTGAAAGCTGCCCAGCAGATGAACAATCATTACACGCATTTAGTCCAAACGCAAACTCAGCTCCAGAGCTTAATGAGCGAAATGTCCGTCAAGTGTTTCGCGAGCAATTCAGCCAGCAACTCCATTCCTAGTAACAATTATCGGAAACAGTCATGTGGCAAACAGATTGTGGCAAATTTTTCTAGTCTAAGCAACAACCTATCATCGACGACAACGACAAGTCCAACACATAAAAACTCACATCCGAACACAACCGACGGTTTAAGCGAGTTTCTTCCTATTTTGAATCACATGAGGAGCTCCAACGTGAACTTAGCGGAAGATTTTAAGAGGAACGCAATATCTCTCAACGTAGCGATCAAAAACGGTGAGAAACTCGTGGCAGCCCTGACATCATTTTGCTCCAATTTAACTACTTTGATCAACAAGACAATCGAGGATACACTTTCAACCATAAAGCAATTTGAGTTGGCTCGTTTGGAGTATGACGCTGAGCGGAACTCTTTGAATCTAAGCTCGCCAGCAGCACAGACTTCAATCACGTACTCCAGCGATAAATTGGAGTTGGCCAGGTTACGTTACGAGCAATTGAAAGAAGATGTTCAAATCAAAACGAAATTTCTTGAAGAGAACACAATTAAGGTGCTGCATAAGCAGCTGCTTTTGTTTAATGGCGCCTTTGCCTCGTATTCATCAGGTAACACAGCATCACTTGACTCTATTCTCAGGGAGTTTAGCATCCGGTAGAACCCCTCAGGGAACTCTCAAAATGTCGAGGGTGGTCGGACGATCGAAAGGAGCATCATGCGCATCGCATCCATATGAATCGACTGAGAGGTAGTATCCCAACGACGAAGAAGTTCTTTCTCACGTAAAAACACAAAATCTACAGCCAGACTGAACAGCTGGAACTACTAACTCTAATATTCGAAATTGACCACATATTCGAGATCGAGTGATGCCAAGCTGCTATCGGACCGATGGCGCAGGCTAAAATGTAGAGAATTGTAAAGGTCTTATGGCATTAAGTTCAAGTTGGTGATATTAAATTTAAGTAGTGCGCTTCATGCTATATAACATTCTCGATCTGTGGTCTCAGAAACAGTCTGAGGCATCGCGATACGATTGCTCCGAGGATACATTGTAATTATCGAAGAAGGCAGCTAAGAATTCGAAAGTTGGTCGCTTATCTGGATCTGTATGCCAACAGTCTCGCATTTTTCTGTATACTTCGTCCGGACAATCACAGTTGGTTGGCTTTGGAATCCGGTAACCACGTTGAACGTGCTCAATGACCTCCTTATTGTGCATTCCAGCGTACGGAATTGAACCATGAGTAATGAGCTCATATAATAAGATACCGTATGACCAAACGTCCGATTTTATGGAAAATTTTCCATACATGGCTGCCTCTGGAGCTGTCCATTTAATCGGAAATTTTGCTCCTTGACGGGCTGTATATTCACTGTCTTCAATCACGCGCGCCAAGCCAAAGTCAGCTACTTTCACAATACGGTTCTCACCCACCAAAATGTTTCTCGCCGCCAGGTCACGGTGGATCAATTTGACCTGTTCCAAGTAAGCCATACCATATGCGATTTGTGACGCCATATCCATCAGATCTGATAATTTCAGATTTTTTCCTTCGGGATTGTTGCGCAGGTACTCAAGTAAGCTTCCGTTGCACATATACTCAGTCACTATAAGTAATGGTTCTTCTTGAGAGCAAACCCCATATAATGGAACCAGGTTGGAGTGGCGACACTTGCGCATAATGACAGCTTCCTCTAAGAATGCTTGAGGGGACATGGTGCCTTGCTTTAGCGTCTTTATGGCTACTTCTTTAGTTTTTCTGTAACAACCGTAGTAAACTTCACCGAAACAACCAGTGCCAATTTTCCTGACGAAACGTAACTCTGAACGTTGTATTTCATCGCTTCTGTCGGGCCAAAAGCTCGGTTTTGGTTTTGGACATGGTTTGACGAGCTTATAGCAGAGACCGTTTTGACTTTTAGAATAAAATGCTATGAGCTCGCTCATCGTTCTGAACGTATTCCGAGTGGCAACGAAATAGCCGCCGTTGTCTAAAGTTTTGATTCTATAATGTTTAACATGGTCACCCTTGACCTGATCCTCGTCTTTGATAGAGAGAGAATAACCCGTTTGCGCCTGCTCACTATTTCTAACAAGGAAGGTACCTCGACAGTTATTTGTAGAGAGAAGTAACTTCTCAGCTTCGCGCCTGTTGATCTTAGGGAAGAACCACTCCTCCATTTCGATGGCTCCAGATGCGACATAATTTTTCGGCACAAAACCACTTCTCTTTGTAGCAAGGTGTTCGGCAAAACACCAATCTGGATTGTGGGTGTCGGTGACCAATAATCGATCACCTTTCTTGACACTGAGATCACCTTCGTGCTTGGCGACAAAATCGGTTAGACAGATCATAACTCTCTGTTGCTGTTCCATATTGTTGTTATTGTTGATGACGCTATTGTTGTTGTTGATGCTGCTTGAGATTTGATTGTTTGTCTGAGAGTTGATGCTGCTGACTAAATTGCCACCTGAAATTTTATTGTTAGTATCACTTGATTTTGAGACATTGTTTCCTATCGAAGGATCGTGCAATGTATGTGCATTACTTAAAGTGTTGACATGGCCTCCCGAAGAGCGTAGGAGGAGTGGTAAATCTCCAGTGAGTAGATCAGGAATGAGGCGGTTAGTCATACCATTCTTGTCGGAAACACTGGACGGACTAACATTCGAGGAACTAGGTCCGTTCGGATTCCTGGGTTCAAGATTACTGGACGGTATCGGTTGGTTATGACCATTTTGGGACGATCGCAAAAGTCGCGAAACGCTTGATTTGGACGAGCCATCAGCGGCTAAACAGTTGCCCATCTTATCTTTTTGCTGCTTTGTTGTCCCAGAGGCTGTGGGTATGCTTCAAATTAAAAACGATTGCTTGAATGGATTGATCCTGTAGCACCATGTGGTTGTTTTCATTTGATCTCTCATGTACCGGTGCCACCTGGCAGGTGACCCGAATTTGATCTAATGTTATAACGTTTGGAGAATTTTTGTTCAAAAAACATCGATCAGACTGATGCAAGGACGGGTGACAAACCAGGTTGAGTGTGCATTTAGATGCCCCCAGAGACAACAAATATGTGTAGTTTTGGAGCCCAAGTTAACCCATTTTGTTCAGATCTGGCAGTCCAGCCTGTTGACCAACAACAAAACTGGTTCGTATTTGATGGGTGATGCTCCTGAGTATTTGGTTGCGAGAGTTTGATTTTTTTGTTCTCTATTTGTTGCCGGTGGATTATAAATCTATTTATGGAGGTAACACAGGTGTTGGGAAGTGTCCAATATCACCGAACTGACCGGGTTCACTGGGACTTCTCATTGGTTTGGAAGAGAAAATTCGATAAAAATTTAATAATAAATACTCATAACAAGTTGGAGGTTGGCCTCTCAAACCAGACAAGATCCATCGGATGAAGGGTTGGTGCGTTTGTTGGGAATGGATGTGTTTGGGTCTCAATAGAAGATGGGTTGTATCTGTTCGAGTTTGGGATTGTTTCATCATCGAACGAATCCTGCGCAAGAAACGCTTGGAACTCACAGGCCGAAACGCAGTGGGTTCACTGCTGGCCTTCGGACTCAAAAGCTGAACAGAGTTGATGATTTGGTCCCTGCGTGCTCAGCAGACTATCCACCCTTCTCAACGGACATCGTCGAATTTGCGAAACATATTAACTCGTCGTCGTATCTGTGTAGTCTTTTCATTCTAAGGTTTATACCCCACGGAAAAAAGAAATCACAACGATGTTTCACTGGTGAATAGATCAGAGACATATGACAAGGTTAGGTTGCAATCGCCGTCTCGTTTTGCAGCGATCAGATGTCTCTAACCGACTCTAAATCTATTGTTGTATCATATTTAAACGATCTGGGTCCAAGAGATACTCTTACAACACGCGTGGGCTTGACATGGCTCGCACAACTGCCCGGCAAGCATTCACCCGGGCAAGATCAAGACGTGAGAAGGGACGTTACGAAGCGACAAAGACTAGATTAGCTGCCAGGACAAAATACCTCCAATTGATGTCAGATCTCAAAGAAATCGCTGAAACCCAGAGCGCGACAAATTCTTCTCGAAGTGCTAATGCTCTCCGTCCAGCTAGTCAAGAGATAGACAACTCGCTGCCCCAAGCCTCAAGTAAGTCTAGGGCTAGATCTAGAAAAAACGTCAGCCAGAACACCAAGATAACTGACTACTACACAGTACTATCGAGAGGCAGGGAAAATATGTCAAAATCACCACCACATGAGACAAGATCTCAAATATTATTGCGCCCATCGCGTGGCGAGAACCCAACCGACCATCGGAAAGCCCAAGGAATCACTTCGAACAGAGCTGTGATCGATAACCCAGAAACGATAACAATAAGCGATTCAGAGGAGACTGATGGGGGACATGTGACAAATGTTTTTACTGACAGACGTATGAAATTCGACCCTGATCCGGCCAATCCTAGCGACGCATCACCTCTCGTTAAGTTAAACGTCTCTTTCAAAGACCTCAACGTTAGTGTCAAAGTCGACGAGGATATCGAGATTGTCGATATGCTACCGCCAATCTGCCTAAGAGATCATCCCGTTGTTGATCTTGAAGATTGATTCCAATTGATCTTGTGATTTCGTGCTAACATAAACGGAATAAATTTCGTTTACTCAGGTCGGTAAGGAGATAGCTCACCTAACGTTGGATCTGAATTTCTTGTTCGGTGAGAAGTTTCGGCCTTGATTATAGCCTCCTCCGCCACCTCCGCCTCCACTATTCTGGTAAAAGTTTCTGTTACCAAAATTTCTCTGACCTCCGCCTCCTCCGCTGCCGCCTCTTCTATTTCTGAAATTACCTCCGCCTCCACCACCCGGCCTGCCACCAGAGTTGCCCCGGTTAAAGGTTCCTCGGTTGTTGTCGTTTCCCTTGTTACGGAAGCCAAATCCACCTGGGTTAGTTCTAGTGTTCGTTCCTGGATTAGGTCTGAAATCAGCGAACACCACTCTCAGCTGCTCGCCTTTGATATTGAGATTTTCAGTGGCTAAAAACGCTTCTTTGGCCTCGTCATGCGATGGAAATATAATTATAGCAGAGCCAAATGAGAGGTCTTCTTGGCTCTCTTTCTTACTCTTTCCACCTTTGAGTGATATAGAGATTGCTTTGATGAATATTTGTGCAAAATCCATGATGGATAAGTCAGGATTACTGTATTGTACAATGAGAGTTTTCACATCGATGTTGGCCGGATCGATTTTGACAGTCTTCGGCTCAATATTGAGAGTCTGACCATCAAATTCTTTCGAAGCCAATTCCTTCTGCTGCTTTTCGCATTCGACCTGAGTTCTATAGCGTACTATAGCGTTTTGCTTCTGAGGACCAACTAAAAATATATTAGGTCCTTGGCCAACGAAGGCTCTGACTTCCTCTTCAGTTACCTTTTTTGGGAATGGAATGTAAAGAGCACTGCCTACATGCTCCTTCTTTCGTCTGAGGTTCATCTCATAGAGCTCATCTGTCAGTCTAGGTCTCTTGTCAGGATTGGTGCTGCTCGAGCTTGTATTGGCGGTATTTGCACCGGCATTCTGTTGAGAACCTCCTTGCGATGTTTGATTGGAGCCTTGCGTAGACTTTTGCCCCTTCCCCTGTTCCTCTTCATCTTCCTCCTCCTCTTCCTCCTCATCCTCCTCAACCTCCTCCTCTATCTCTTCCTCCTCTTCAACGACATCTTCCTCATCCTCTTCCTCATCATCGTCGTCATCCTCCTCCTGCTCAGCATCCTCGAACTCTTCCTCCTCCTTTACATTCACTTGTTCCTGTTGCTTTTTCATACTTTTCTTTGTGAGTTTGCCAGCGTTATTGTTAGAGTCACTAGTGTCGACTTGTTCCTGTTTCACAGTAGCCACCGATTCATCTCCATCGACCTGTTCATAAGATCGCTTGTTCTGTTGTTGCTGTTCACGTTTTCCCATTTCTCTTTGTCGAATTGAGTTCGGAAATTTTTCGCTTGTTCTTTTTGTTCGTTGATACGGGTGCGATCGTAGCCAAACTACCAATCGCTTGATGAATAATAAGACGTTGTTATGCTGAATGAAGTACTCAAGTTCATTGAATGATTCGAATTCACTAGGTGGAATATCGATGGTCTTCGGGAACAATCATGAGGATAGCGCATTCCAACAGCGTGTTTTTGCATCTTAGAGATGAGTTTTGTTAGAAACTTTTACATTGCTGCGCGGCATGCCTTTTGGCGCGGATTTTCGAATTAGAATCGGTTAAATCGTTTTGTTTCGATTTTGACAAACGTATTAGTCATAACGAAACAGAATTCGAAACTAAGGGTATATATCAATCTATGTCTATTGTGTTATTTTAGTGATGGTCTGGCTAAGCCTGTAGTGGTATTCCATACACCCCGACACAAATTCGACTGAATTGGATCCCTCTCCGTATGGATCGTTCAAGATATCGTGATCGCGATCGTGCTCGAGCCAGAGACCGCGATGGCAACCGGGATATCACCCGCGAACGCGACAGGAATTTAGAGAAGGATGTAGGGGTGATAAGGGTTGATCGAGGCGATCTAGAGGAGGCCCGTAATCGATATTATGGCATCAAACCCGAGAAGAAGCAACGGCGGAAGGCCAACCGAAAGTTTGTTTTTGATTGGGATCCATCAGAAGATACAAGTGCCCAGCTTCATGCTGAAAGGCACCAGCCTCAATTTTTTGGAAGAGGCCATCTAGGTGGTATCGATATTAAGGAACAGCGTGAGGAGCAGTCCAAATATTACAGAGAGTTGAAGAAACGAAAACTAGAAGAGCAGAGACTGAACGACACTCACTGGACTCAAAAAGACCTCGCTAGTATGACCGAGAGAGATTGGAGAATATTTAGAGAAGACTATGAGATAGTCATCAAAGGTGGTAGAGTCGCACATCCAATCAGGCATTGGAAAGAGAGCAATTTACCCAAAAAAATTTATGACATAATCAAAGAATGCGGCTATGATGAACCAACCCCAATTCAGAGACAGGCCATCCCAATCGGCTTGCAAAATCGCGACATTATCGGTGTCGCTGAGACTGGTTCAGGAAAGACGTTAGCCTTTCTCATCCCCTTGTTAGTATGGATAACCTCACTACCTAAAATTGATCGAGCTGAAGACGACGACCTTGGCCCTTATGCTCTCATATTAGCACCTACTCGCGAACTAGCTCAGCAGATAGAGGAAGAGACGCTCAAATTTGCTCGGGCTCTGGACATAAGGACAGCTCTGATAATAGGAGGTGTTTCGCGTGAAGTTCAGGGCATGAAACTGCGTGGTGGAACTGAAATAGTTATCGCAACTCCCGGTAGACTGATCGATGTACTGTCCAATCGATATTTGGTCTTATCAAGGTGCACATATGTCGTCCTCGACGAAGCTGATAAAATGATTGACATGGGTTTTGAGCCCGAAGTGCAAAAGATCCTCGAGTATATGCCTGTGACTAATGTTAAACCAGATACTGAAGCAGCAGAGGACGAGCATACACTCAAACAGAATTGGCAATCAAAAGACAAGTACAGGCAAACTGTCATGTTCACAGCTACCATGCCACCAACTGTAGAGAGGCTAGCTAAATCGTATCTCAGAAGACCTGCGATCGTCTACATAGGATCTATCGGAAAACCGGTAGACCGAGTGAAGCAGAGGATATATTATTTATCGGAGGCTGCGAAGCGTAATAAGCTATTTGAGATACTTAGTCATGAGAATCCAGAACCTCCAATCATTGTATTCGTGAACCAGAAGCGTTCTGCTGACACCCTAGCCCGTGTCTTGGAGGAAGCAGGCTATCATGCGTGTGCTTTACATGGTGGCAAAGATCAGGATAAGAGAAATAATGCCATGACTAACATCAAGTCGAAAAGTAAAGACATCCTCGTTGCAACAGATGTAGCTAGTCGAGGAATCGATATCAAAGATGTTGGCATGGTTATCAATTACGATATGTCCAAAAACATTGAGGCCTATACCCATAGGATTGGTAGAACAGGCCGCGCTGGTAAAAAAGGAGAGGCAATCTCATTTGTCACCAAGGAAGACTCACACCTATTCTACGATCTCAAGCAAATACTTCTCTCCTCTCCCCATTCATCTATGCCGACTGAATTTGCGAATCACCCGGATGCTCTCAACAAACCAGGGACCGTGTCCCAAAAAAAGAGCAAAGACGGACGCGACATGTTTGTATAACTGCCTCCTACTCGATGGTGCACACTCAAAACACAGATAATAACAAGATTTCCTACCCAATACTAAAAAAGCGAGGATTCAAGACTCTATTCAAAAGGTAACTATCGAGTCCAGCTCGATAGATATGGTGCTGTATGATAATCATGATGCTATCAAACCTAGAGACTTCATGTACTCATGCTTGTTCGGATTTTTCAACGCACCACGACAGCTAAATGGATTTGTCCTATTTGGGACAGTGCCCTTTCCCTTCAGGCTCTCGCTCGAGATACCAGGGGGATCCAATCCAAGTTTCTGCGTTGCTTGAACAGGGTTCTTGATTTTGTTGAGATCATTATGTTTATGAGCTGTGATACCAACGTTCTCCGCGGGTTTGACTTTGTAAAGAGTAGTTCTTCTGGAACGTTTCTCGAGGCCTAAGATGCCCATATAGTTCATCTTCAACCTGCTCGAGTTTCTGTTTAGCCCTTCGATCAAGGGCAGATCATTGCGCTTTATGTTCGAATCTATTTTCAACTGTATATCAATCCCATCTGTCGTCAACATTGTGTTAACAAACCTGCTGAAAATTTGTGGTATCTCAGAACCATGTTTAAAAGCTAGAGGAGAGAACAGTTCCAACTTTTTCTCACATTGCGAGATTTTGATCTTACTTCTTTCGACCCTTGACACAAGACCAACACTCAACAAGTGGTTCCTTTTCTCCTCAGTTTCGATCTCCTCGAGAGGAAGTTGAGCCTCTATAATGCCAAAGTGTTCGCCATCAGCGTCATCATCACTTGACCACTCATCTTCAGACTCAGCACTGTTGTCTGCTGGGTTGTCTACTTTAGATGCTAGTCTTCCGCTGATGCGCTCGAATCTCCTTCGCTTTTTCCGCTCGATCATGCTATCTATCTTTGACATAACCCGTTTTGATCGATTAACGAAGATCTCGTCCGGCTCCGAAAGTGCTGGGCGTGATTTTTCACCCGTCTTGTTGGGCATCATTGAGTTCAACATGAAATGCCGATCACTAACATATAGCTCCCTCTCCTCACCGGCCTCAACATTGATAGAGATCAAGTTAAACCTCGATCCTTGAACTAAGGGTTCACGCTTCGAGACTGAGTCGTCAGATTGAGACCTGGGAACATAGAGACGATACTTGGAAGTTTTCAGCGGTGGTTGCGATGCCTTTGGTTGTGATGACAAGGTGGTGACATTTTTCATACACTCTTTTCGTTTGGCCCCATCGCACAAGCTGAGAATGTGGCGGGGTGCAGTCAAGATGCACTCTGGCTCCAGGATGGAGGGCTGTTGAGATTGGTTGCCAGACCAATTATTATCTTTAGCTTGATTGGCGATGTGTTTGAGGAGCTGGGCAGAGACATTAGATCCCTTCACACCAGATGGGACTTGTTGCATCATGAGATTTCTCACAGAAGTCGAAAGCATAGTTGGATCATTGAGCTTGTTTGGAGGTCGCGAGCTGCCTTCGTTTCTCGAATTTCCAGGAATACTTGACCACGGGCTCGCTCTTGAGAGGTCATTCGCAGTAGAAGGTAGGGTGCCACTATGATTGGATGACCGATTGATTTGATGCTCTGGTTGTTTCTTAGCCAAAGAAATTGTCGGGCGCGCATTAGATGGATCTGAAGACGCACCGGCTGTATTAGAGCTTGCTTGGTCAAAACTATCATTTTGTCTCGTTTTTCGTGGAATGCTTGACAGACAATGACTATGAATGACTTGAATATTTGCCGCTGATTGTGGGACACGAGTCCTGTTAGTGATCGAATCAGTCTGCTGCTGACTATGTTGCTCGGTATCGCTTTGTCGAGTTCTGCCTAAGAGTCCTAGGAAGGAAGGGTTTAACTGTTGACGATCAGGCTGGTTTGTGGTTGCTGGAAAAGGTTTATCGAAATCCATGGAGAAATTGGCCGCCGGCCTGGGTGGATCCCGGTTGCTCACTGCTGTTATAGTTAGCGCTGGATTGTTGAGTATTGCCATGAGTTTGATCAGACTAATGTTATTTTGGTCGCCATTAATATCAACACATTGACTGTCCACGAACGATTCGAGACTAGGTAGTCGTACTTCATTGTTGTCGATTCCTTGATGAACTTTCTGTGGTCTGGAGGAGTTCGAAAAGATGGATAGGCTTTCTGAAGGAGGCAGATTGAGGGTATCATCGGGACGAAAGGCCGAGTCGTCAAAAACTTGTGGCCTCGCGTTCCTGCTTTTGTTCGGAGGACTGTTAGCAGCAGTCGATGTCGATTTGAAGTTTCTGAGTAGATCTCTTGGCTCTTGTTTGTTGAATTCGGACATTGCACTCTTCCAAGGAATTGTATTAGGCGATGTCTGGCTCTGGTTGAAGGAATATATAGATGGCATCTCGACCAGATCAAATGATGGACTATTGCATGGGTTGTTGGTTGGTTGTGTCGTTATCTGGCAACCTGGAGGCCGTTGAGCTCTAATTGTAGTTGGTGTGATGATAAAGTTAGAGGGAGTTGGATGCAGAGTAACGCTCGGGGGTAGATTTGTGGAGAAACTCTGGAGCCTCTGGCCACTTTGATTCAAATTAAGATTTAGACTGTTAACCGGTAGACTGATTCCGCCGAGTTGAGCCAAATTAGTCAAGCTTGTGGGCGCATTTATAATTGGCAGAGAGCCCGTCAGTTGTTGAAGAGGATTTTGTAAACTAGGGCCGCCCGTCCTGATGACATTCTGCCTAGTTTTGTTCGTTGGGTGTCGAACGTTTTGTCTGGGAATATTGACTTGTGTTTTTGTCCCATGTTGAACATTAATAGATGTTTTGGCATTAGCCGTCGACTTGCTGTTGCTACTGGAATTCATAACGTTGACTGTTTTAAAATTAAAATAGATTAGACTAGAAATTTATGCAGTGGTTACCTCGAACATGGGTGATCTTAACGAGAATCCATACTAGACTTCTCAGTGATGGGTCACTTTCGTCGTTTGACGTGAGCGCGCATCTTAAGGATGCTGAAAACTTTCTCACCGAGTTCTTCGACGGTTAATATCGAAAGGGACTAAAATTGCACCAACCAACCAGGATTGAGTCACCTTCCGCTTCCATAGGTAGCTTTGATTAGCTCATTTGAGACTTTCGATCTGATAGTGTTGGTTTGAAATCTCGATTTGAAGCACCGTTCAACCCGCAGGCGAGTATAAGTACATTTGCTAGTTTTGTTTGAGTAGTTCGTTAACCAAACTTGCCCGAGCAGAGTTATGGCCGCGCGAGACAATACGCTAGGCTGCTTTAACTCAGATTTTTTGGCCGCAAGGAGTGACAAATCTACATAAACGACTCCACTGATGACAGCTAAATGTTTCATTCACAATTATTGAGCTACAAGCGCCGGGTTTCAGTATAAGTCGATCGACGGGCGTGACAATTCTTCCTTGACCAGTTCTTTCTCCACGAAAGTAAGCACAGCTTTGGCTGCCACCAATTTTGTCAGTCTGAAGGAACGGAAGTCGAGTTGATATGGCCCAAGCTTCGTAGATTCTAATCCGGGAAGTTGGGATTCGGAGGAGGTGTTATTGTCCGAGTTGTGGTGTTTTCTTTTTCCTGGTTGGTTTGCTTCATTCCAAACAAAGAAGCCTTCGCTGCTTCTGCCGGTGGCAGCGCAGCAGCAAACCTCTGCAAGAGATAAACACTCGCGACGGCGACGAGGGTTTGGCAGCACAGCAGGGCACTCTCGATTTTCACCCCCCTTCTTCACGCACGGTGGTGGATGTACGCAGCAACCTTGCCTCCCCCTCGACATGCACACACAGCACCAGACGCACTCACAAACCTGGTGAGCGCTGGCCGCTCCGGCCGAGGAGCTCTCGCA
>ENA-UOVY01000459-UOVY01000459.1-plant-metagenome-genome-assembly--contig:-NODE-459-length-19797-cov-602.714771_pt1 | contig 19797 bp, 21 predicted proteins | sample MGYA00249840_ERZ761561 | MGnify/ENA primary metagenome ERZ761561 (study PRJEB28882, sample SAMN05720143) | plant metagenome | isolation source: Guanajuato, Mexico | place: Mexico:Guanajuato, Mexico...
TCCGCATCTAGATCAAAACTAACCAACTCTCTCTCTCTCTCTCTCTCTCTCTCTCCTTACTTCCAAATTGCCCAGATCTACCATCATTGTGCCGTCGGAAATCGATACGACTTCCTCTGCCCAAACTACACCCTCTTCGACCAGACCACCTTCACCTGTCGCTTCGTGAACACGGTCGACTGCCCAGGCAGCGCAAAGCACTTCGATCGCAACAACGCGCTCTATGTGGAGAAGGACTCCCCCTCGACCTCGTCGCCCGCTCCTTCCGCTTCCGCCTCCTCCTCCTCCTCTACCACAACAGCGGCCACAGCGCCGCCTCCGCCGCCATCTAGCTCGTCGAGCCCAAGCACAAGTCCGGCGCAACCAGCCCCGCTGCTGAACATCCAGCTCAGCCCGAGGAGCAGCTCGCCGAGGCCCCAAAATGGCGCGAGCTCAACGCCGGCGCCAGTCTCAGCTCTGTCGATAATAAACGTTATGCAACAGTCGCGTAACTCGCCCGCCGCCCAGCTGGCGACAGGTGGCGCAAGCTACCGCAATAGGTGACACTCGCTTGCCTGCTAGACCGACCTGCGCCGCTTGCCCTGCAGAGTGCGCGTCCAGCCTGAGCAGAGGGCGGCCAAGCAAAGCCGCCCTCTCCCACCAGACACCTCAACTGGTGGGCGACTTCTCTGGTCAGCAGGCGGCGGCGGCGGCGGCTTGTTAGCCGAGTTGTCGTGGTTATGCTTGCGGCTGCGGTTTCGCTCCCGGCTCTGAGCTGAGCTGACACACATTATGTTGTCGCCCAAAACTTCAGCGCTGCAATAAAACACTCAAACAATTCTCGCCAGCTTCTAGGCTCCCCGGCTGCCAAAGCTCCCGAATTCCCACTAGCAATTGGTTGTGCTTTACTCTATCGGGCTCTCGCGGGTCCGTCTGTCTGTTTGTGCGCGCCTCTTTGGGCAGCGGACACTCGGGTGCGTGCGTGTGTGCGTGCGAGCGGCCGCCCAGGGCGGGCGAGCGAGCGGCCCTCACCTGTCCGAGCGAGCGGCCACGATATTAAGCGGGCACGATTGACGTTTTTGGCTCCGATTGGATCGGCTCGTATTGCGCATGAGAAGCGTGAGAGTTGCCAAGCAGCCGGCGAGTCTAGCTGGCCGGCCGAGCTGCTTGGGTTTTGTTGCGCCGGCGGGTGTTTGCCAGTGTGCCTACAGGTGGCTTCAGGGGAGACGCCGGCGTCGATCACGAAACTCGGCCGCCGACTAGGAAGTGAGGGGAGAAAAGTGGCGAAATTGTTTCAGCCAACAAGCGGAATCATCCTCCTCCTCCTCCATATCGGCGCTTATCTCGCCCTTATCAAGCCAACCTGCCCGAGCAAACATCAAATCCAGCCGCCAAGCCCAAGCAGCAATCGGAACGGCCAACTCCTGGCTCAATGATCTGAGACAAAAGCTAGCTGCTTGAAATTGAATTCAAAATACTACGCTGCTCCTGTTTTGTCTCAAAAGTGGGCAAGAATATTCATCACGAATTTATTGCTACCAGAGGCAATCGCGCTTGTAGCTGCAAATACAAGCGATCAAGTAAAGCCGTCCCACTAATAATAGCAGCGGCCGAGTGACTCCACTTTGGCCGCCTTTGTTTTGACGCACGAACAGACAGGCCTGCCAGAGGGACGCATCCATGAATTGATAATTCTTCATGGATTAAACTCACCGGCGGCGAGAGGATTGGCGCCAGCAGCAGGTGAGCGGGTGGTTGCTGCCGCAATCTGGCCGCCGCCGCCGCTGCCAGTTAGTTGGAGGGAGGAAACGAGCTTATCAAGGCAACTCCAACGCTGGGCTTGGTCTACATTCGAGCCTCTCGGCCGGCGCATTGGCTGGCCCGGGCAGGTCGCTTCCGCTTGGCGCCCAACTTCCCTTGAAAGTGAGACGCAAGCATCTGTTCAAATGAGACCAGAAAATCGAATTACAACCTTGAGTTTTCGGACGCAGCGCACCTGTTGATTGGGCGAGGATTGTGATTGTGTCAAATTAGAGGCAGAGGGAGGGAGAAAGAAAGAAAGAGTGAGTGGCTCCAAATCGAGACGACTGCACGGAGCGCGCAAAAAAGCATTGCGCCTCAAGTTTGGTTGAGCCCGAAGGCGGTGAGCTCTCATTGCCGGCAACACTCGTCATGTTTGGCGTTCCACTTGGTCCAGTTGCAATCGATCGGCTCATGGATTGTTTTTCACCTATTGCATCCAGTGCTGGCGGCGGCAGGTAATGCAGACGATGAGGACCGTTTCAGACGGTGGGGAGCAAAAAGGCGGCCGGCGTTGCAACTTTCTCCCCGCCCGCCGCCACTGGAGCCGCAAGCGCCGCTGCTCGCTGGGCGCCCGAGCAAAGGCGGCCGCTCAGCCCACTGGCAGCCGTCCATGGGCCGAGTGCGCCGAGCTTGCCGCCGGGTAGGTCCATTGTGGGCAGGGAGACAAACGAGAGGAGCAGCCACCGAAGTCATGCGGTTCCCAGCGGCGAGCATTGGAACGGGAGCTGCGGTGGTGGAGAGCTCGGCGCTGGCCTTACCTGTGCAGCTTGGCGCGCAACTGCGCCCGGCTCGCCAACTGGCCGCCCATTCACTTGGCCGTGCACTCTCTTTTTACTCGAGTCGGCGGGAGCGCAACTAAGGGGCGGCTTAAATTCAATTGCCTTTAGTGGCTAGCAGGCAGATGATGTATCAGGTGGATGAGCGAGAGCAGGAGCGAGCTCGAACGGGGACAGGCGAGCCTCCATTGGGGCCAGTAAGCTTGAGTTAGAGCGAGTGAGGGAGAGATAGGCAAAGCGAGAGCTGCGGCGGAAATCGCCCATTCCAATCGCTGCTTGTTCGTGGCCAAGAGGGCGAAAGTAAAATAAACTTGCCTGATTTCAATCAAACGACTGCCAGAGTTGAAACAAGACAATCCAGCGCTATTATTAGAATAGAGCAAAGGCGCGTCCAGAGAATGAAGCGATTCAATTAGTGCATTAGTGGACCTTTGCTTTGAAGAAGACTCCACGCTTACCTGGCCAGCGGAATCTCTCTTGTCCGGCTTAGACGGCGAGTGGGTTTTGCTGTTGTTGTTGTTGTTGTTGCTGCTGCTGCTGCTGCGCCGCACAATACAAACAGCGACTAGACTCGAGCATGCAAACGCTCGGCCGGCCCAAGCTCCAATTGCTCTCGTTGTCGCCAGAAGGCAGACGGGAGAGGCAGCCAGCGTGAGACTTTGAGAGAGGGAAAGCTGAGACGGGACGAGATGTGGGTGAGCGCGAAAATCGCGAGCAATTAAAGGCAAACTCGGGCAACCAGAAGCGACGGCGGCGGCACCATCATCGTTGTTGCTGCTGCTGCTGTCATTGGCGCACATTGAATGGGCAGTAAGAGTGAGATCAACATGGCGCCAACGAGCCCGTGAATGGAGGAGATAAGTCGGCAACAAGTGGCAATAAAACGAGTGGCCTGACGAGCGAGCGAGAGTTCTTTGGGCAGGTAGATTGGGTTTGAATTTGAGCCAGCGGCGAGGGTTGTTTGCGCCACTCTCGCTCTCCAGGATCGAGCGCCGCTTGAGCCTTAGAGGGGCAAATATTGCGCATTAGTCGGCTATTCGTCTTCCGACTGCCGCAGGTTACACTTCCTGCGTGATGTCCAGAGCACAATTATAAATCTTAACCAATCGAGATTGGCAAGCCAGTGTCAAGCGAGCGACTAAAACCAAGCGTCCAGGTAAAGAAGATTGAATAATTGATCGGCGCGAGCGGCGCTAAATAGCCGGAGGCCAGTGGTCATGTTGTCGGAGTGTGTAGATAGTTATCAGCTTTGAGCGGGCTGAGCTGGTCCGGATCAAAACTGGCTTTTCAACCTGCACAAAGCGTAGAGTAGATCGGATAGGACAAACAGTCAGAACGAGCGAGAGGGCCAACTGAGGGGACAAGACAAACCAAGGCAAGCAGTCGGCGAGAAAGGAAGATCCTGGAACAAAAGCAAGAGAGTTAGCATGAAAATTGAGACAGACTTATTCGCATCAAGCAGACAAGCGGAGAGCCAGCCGGCCAAGGGGCCCACCAAGTTCCATCGGGCGGCCATAGATGGCTACGTGGATATGCTCTGTGACGCCTCAAAGCGAGACACAAACCTGGCCGACGAGCAGAGCGGCCTGACGCCCACCCTGCTGGCCGCCCAAAACGGCCACCTAGAGGCGCTGCGGATCCTCGTGGGCCGCGGCGGCGACCCGGAGCGCACGGGCAGGGAAGGCTCGAACGCGCTTCACCTGGCCGCCGCCAACAACCACCTCAATTGCGTCTCCTTCCTCGTCAACTTTGGCATCAACATGTGGGCGCTCGACAACGACCTCCACACTGCCAAGGACATTGCGGCCATCGAGCAGCGCAAAGAGGTAAGTTGCCTCCCCCTCTTCACCCTTCTCAGGGGTTCGACTCCCCGAGAGCAACCGTTTTTTAGCTAACTCTCGCCTCCAAACCCAGATACTAGATTATCTCGACCAGATGATGGCCAAGCAGAGCGCACTGAACACGAGAACTGTGCAAAAATTCAAGGAAAAAGCCAAAACTGCCACAGAGAAGCGCTTGAAACAGATGAGAAAAGCTCAATTGAAGGCCATCAAGCAGGTGGAACGGGACGAACGATACTTGGTCAAGCTATCGAACAATCGGCGCCTACTCAAGGCTGCCCACTCAATAAGCGATATAAAGCTGGTTGGTCGATCAGAGAACGCGCCCAGCAACGCTCTTGCGGATAGGATTTCCGCAAACACTGGCCACCCGGCCGATCGAGCCTCGGCTGTTCTTGCCAGACTGTCGCATTCGCCCAGTTTTGCAACCTTTATGCATCAGAGGGCTGATCTAGCGGCCAAAAATGGGCGTAAAAAGTTCAACTTTTCTTCAACGTCAAACTCGGACGAGTCAGCCTACTCATCGTCGTCCATCTCCTCAAACTCAGGTTATCTATCAAGCTGCAGCACGAGCGCCCTGAATAAGCTCGGCCAGTTTAGGCCCAAATACTCCGAATTGGTGGCCGTGAGCTTGGACCAGGGCAAAGAGGCGAAGAGGCAGACGGGCGAGCAGCAGAGCGTTAAGAGTAACTCGACCATCGGGACCAAATTGCGCGGCATCGCTGGAGTCTCGAGAAAGGTGCAAATGAAGCGCTTGCTCCAGGTTGGAGCTAGCTCGACGAGCGAGCAAAGTGCAGCCATGCAAACGCTTAGCGAGCGGCCCCAGCCAGATTCAAGCGGCAACCAAAGGGCGGCGAACAAGAGCAAGCAAACGTTGGGCGAACAAAATGCGCCAAAATCGAGCCAGGAGCCAACGAGCGGCATCAAGTGGCCGCCGGCGCCTTCCATGACCAGAGCCACCAGCGAGCCAGACTTTAGCGCTGCCCTCAGAGGTCAATCGCCCGACAGTCGCGAGGAGGCCGAAGAGGTCGGCCCGAGGCTGGATCAGCGGGCTGAGGTTGCCCGCCCCAGATTGAACGCGATTTCTGCTGAGAGCGGCCCGAGCAGACAGGCCGACAGTTGTAAGTCTGATCACAGGGACGAATCCCAGCATCACCTGCTGACCCAGTGTTTGTCGCAGCTTAAATCGCGCCATGAAGCCATAAGCGGACAAAGAGAGTCCAATTCAGACCAGCTCATCAAACCCTCGAAATTGGCCCAACTGAGGCCGCATGTGGTGGGCAAAACGGGCGCACAGTTTGGAGACTCGGACGAGCTCCTTCAGCACCAGCTCAACGCTGGCGAGTTTCCGCTCAGACCATCGGCGATTCGGCAACAGCAGCTAAACTTGGGCGCCCAATCAACCTGCGCCCAGCGGCTCGCCGAGCCTCAAGCGGCGGGCAAGGTGACCACAATAAGCGTCGACTCGATCGGCTCAGCGGGCAGCTTCGCAAGACGAAACTCGCGCGCTTCCTCGCCCAAGTCCCAGTCCTCCTCGACCCAGTCGACCTCCTCGCCGGCGCCCTCCTATTCCTCCGCCCACTCCTCCTCCATTGAGGCCTCCAGCTCCAAGCTGGCCTCCAGCGCGCAGTTGCAAGGTCACAACTCGGCCGGCAGTCGTCTTGCAGTCGAGAGTAGAGCAATCAAGCGGCCAGACCAAAGTCTGCTAGTGCCAACTGCCTATTACGACGAACCCTTGGAAACGTTCCTACTGCAAAATGGACTGATCGACCTGAGCGAGGTGTTTGCGCGCGAGCGGATTGATCTTGAGGCGCTAATGTTGTTGAGCGAGGAGGACCTGAAATCGCTGAACATCCTGCTCGGCCCGCGTCGAAAACTCCTGAAAGCAATCTCGGAGCGCAAAAGATCGGCTGGCCATTTGGCTACGAGGAACTTGGCTCACACGAACCCCATGTACGTTATGGTTGACACCTTGCTCTAATGTTATTTATTCCCAACAAACCCAAATAAACTGATCCCCTCACACTTTCATGAGCTGTGCCCCGCCTTTACATTGGCAAAAGCCAACAGGTTTATCGCTAAGAGGTGGTGCGTCGATCAGACTCGCCGCTCTGATGCTTTGTATGGCTCGAGTACCATCCGCACTTCCAATTGCCTCCTTCCATTGTGGAGCAGCCCTCTCATAGCAATAAAGTTACCGCCTTGTCAGTGAGGTCCTAGCGGGGGACCGCATCTCCGCGCCCAGCTAGCAACGCTGCATCATCTTGCTCATAGAAAAGCTCAGATTCTTGGAGCGATCCAGGGGGACACCTAGCGTCCACAGGCACTGGGGTGCCAGGCTGCCGAGCTAGCTCTGTGGCTGGGAATGGAGCCGATTTTTGCCAACATCTCGACTAAAATAAATGCACATATAGACGGCGAGCAGATTTCCCCACGAGCGAAGACAAAGCGACGACTATAAACAGCGCACGATAGGCTAGAGAAAAGATGTCGCTGCTAACTAAACCTAACCTTTACGATGGACATCCGCAGAGCTGTCGAGACCTGAGCGGCACCGCTAACAATTCCTGGAATCGCTTTATTTGAAGCCTCCCGTTCGCACTCCCCCATTGGAACCTCTAGCGCAGAATTGTCGCTAACGTGATGATCTCATCGGGAGAACGAGTTTTGCCGAAACGCAAGAGATCAGATCATTTGTGTCAAAATCATCCCACCTGTTTCTATGATGCCCAGTCGCTCGATATGACAGACATCGGCCCATGCAAAGTTGATCAATAATCGTACAGTCGGGGAGAAACTGATCGCAACACACCATTAAAAGCCCGACGTTTGGCAAAAATAACAGGCATACTTACTCCTCTTCTGGCAAGTACCAAGTCAAGTATGATTTCTTTGATTCTAATTTCGGGTCTCGTGAGCCTCGTCTCGAGCGCCAGCATTGGCAAGGAGCCTGACAGCTTCGATTGGCGCAACACGCCTGGCGTTGTCAGCTCTGTCAAGAACCAAGGTAAGTGGCTGGTGTATGTCACGTGCTCATGAGTTATGACCAGAATAAATTCATGGGATAAATAAGATGGGTTCTGGAATCACTAAGAAAACTATCGTCGCCCATAAACATGTGCAGGCAAATGCAATGCAGCTTGGGCCTTCGCTGCGGTAAGTAGCTTGAAGACCTGAGCACTCCCGTTGGTGTCCATCGACTAGCTCCAAACTAACAGAGCCAGAGCTACAGGCCGGACTGTGGGAATCAAGTCTTAAGCTCGTCTACAACAAGACTTTGATAGACTTGAGCGCACAAAACTTGTTGGATTGCACCAACAGCAATAAGGGTTGCGAGGGCGGAGATCCATATAGTGGTGTGTTCGAACCGAAAGGTATACTCTCGGAGTCTGATTATCCTTACAAGGGAGCCCTCGGAAGGTGTAGATTTAACGCCTCTAAGTCAGTCATAAACATCGATCAGGACACCATCAGAGGGAGCATCATGACCAGAGATATCAAACTTGGTGAGGCTCTAATCAAGTCTTACCTCCCTGTAAAGGGACCGATCGCAGCTGTGATAGATGGTAGCGGAGACGGCTTCAAGAATTACAAGTCGGGTGTTTACTACGATCCCGATTGTTCCCAAGAGACCGATGACCTTGATCATGGGCTTCTGCTTGTAGGCTACGGATCAGATCCAAAGGAGGGCGACTATTGGATTGCGGTGAGTATTTTAGCTAAGACTGCGATCAATGATATCAATCTCACGAATTACGAGTGATAACTCTCTCCCTCTCCTGCTCTTGTCCTTGTTGAAATATTTAGAAAAACTCGTGGGGCACCCAGTGGGGCGAGAATGGGTATATACGAATTGCGCGTAACAAGGATAACAATTGCGGTCTACACAGGAAGGCTGTATATCTCGCCTAGATGTAGTCTAGACGGATCTACAGTTGCTCTCGAACTTAGCGCAGTGATCAATAAACTATCGTTTGATGTGATAGTCCTGAAGACTTTCAACATTTAACATGTAAACACCCGTATCATTGCAATTGCATCGTTGAGTTTGGTACAGTAGTCAGAGTTGTCTCATCGCCCTTTCATTCCGTCTCACAGTGGAGCAAATTTCGAAAACTCTGAGCTTCGCTTGTGCCCCTCCTTTCAATCCAGTCAGGGCCTCAACCCTTTTTGTCACATTTGAAGCACTCTTAGGGTCGCAACGAGTTGACCGTTAGGAAAGGTGTGGATGTCACCTTTCCTCGAGTCCTTTTTTAATCCATCTACAATCGGGGGACCGAGATAGTGCGCTTGTGGAAGAGGGTAGTGCGCTGAAAAGAGGTCGTCCTCTGGAGCGGACTTTCTGTACTGCTCGCGATCCAAATCTGTCCCAAGGTCGGAGCTTCCACGAGCAGGCTTGCCGTCTTCGGCTCCACAAGTCGGCGCATAGCTGTTTTTCATTGAGCGAAGTCCATAATTCAAAGACTGAAATCGCGAAATACGATTTGTCTCTTCGCGCAACATCGGGCAAAGCATGCACTATCGTACACAAGCAGCAGAGCGCGAAAAGTCGGCTCAAGAAGACTACCTTTCCCCAGCGTGCTACCTTCATCAACAAGCGCACTATCCCGGCCGACCGGCAGTAAGCCGACAGATACAGCGATTTCATCCACTGATAACCAGTGTGTCTGTACAATGAGGCTCATTTTCGTATGATGTCACCTCTAGTCCGCCACGAAATCCGCGATGGCTCCACATTAGGGATAACGCGGGCCTACTCCTCGCTTGCAGGTGATTTCTGTCCGTTCCACCAGGACTCTCATCGACGCCACCAGTGGGACGCTTTCAGAGATCAAGAAGCAAACATGGACACTAAGCGCAGATTATTGATTGCAATCGTCGCAGTCACTGTCATTCTGGCCACAATCGGCATCACCGCCATGATTGTATCTATTAAATTGAGATCGATGCAGTCATGCAGGCTCATAGGGAGAGCACCGGAGCCTGACTTTGAAAACCTATCAAATATTGTCTCGGAGGACTCGAGGGTGATCGCAAACTTCCAAGGCTACCTGAGCTTACCTCAGGACCATCTAAAGCCGAGTGATGTTTTACCGCTTAGGCTAGAGGCAGTAAGATACTGGCGAACAAGGACTGGGGTAGAGATTGTTCTTGCCGCCGATTGTGCTGAGGTCCACCTAAAATACGACTTAACGTCATCCCGATACTCTAAGAGTGTGATAAGGGAAATTGCAGTCAGTGTGAAGAATCACGCAAGTGGACATATTGATTATTGCCAGATCGAATACCCCGGGATAGAAGCTGAATACATGAAACACTATGCATGCGTGCGCCCTAGGAGATACACCTGTTTATCGCGAACCGGACAGTTCGTCGCATTTCTGGTCACAACCGCTTTAGAGTTCGAAGTCTATGGAGACATCAAAACGTTGCTAGATGGAGATTTCAGTACACCTCCAGACTATTGTGCCTAGAGTTCCGGCTTGGGGATAAACATATCTGATTCGAGCAGCGCTTTGAAATCGAATCGACGTGCACTTGTCGCCCAAAAATAAACTCGCTTCTAAAATGATACCTGACATGGCTGTTCAACGATGATGCGGCTCAACACTAACAATATCCTTGTTTTTAGCTCCAGGAGGAATAGTTATTGTTGTCCTAGTCAAGAGCGAGTCTCTGTGGTTCCGGCGGTCGAGCGCGTGAAGCTTGGCAACAGAATCCCTCAGATCTGTGAAACACAAGAGCTCCAACAGGTGGGTGCCTAATTGGTGCCTACATGGATAGGCCCACGTTGATCTGATCTCTGGTCTCCCACCCGGCATGAACAATAAAAATCGTGGTTTGCTTCAAATGAGTTGCTGTCATCATTTGGGTTTATCGCTGAATGAAAATGGCACAATCCTCGATATCTGATCAATCTCTCAAACTCGACCGTAAATCTGATGGCAGTACACCGAATCAATGAATCTAGATGTAAAAGCCAGGATTGATATGAAAGCTGGATCATCACCAGCGATCAGCAAGCTAGAATTGAGCTATATCGGCCCTCTGCTCGGAACATCCGCCGAGTTTTCAAATTCGTGTTGTTTTTGCCCAACAAAAAGGATATCGAAGTCGTTTAAGCTGAAAACAAAGTAACTTGTTCAAGAGTTTGCGCAAAGAATATAAATCATAAAAGATGCGAACGATCCTGAGTTTATTTCTTGTGGTTTCGCTTGCAGGCCTAGCCATTTGTGATGACGATGAGCTTCCGGCTCAGGTTGATTGGCGCAAGGTCGCCGGCGTGGTCAGTCCGGTGCGAGATCAAGGTTAGTGGATTGGTTCGCGCTGTTATGGCAAATTCTGCTTGCAAAACTCTAATCTAACCAAATTCTTACCCAAAACGAAAGGCACTAATTGCAATGCCGGCTGGGCGTTCGCTACCGTGAGTACTACCATATAGACCAAACCAAACCAACCCTTTCGATACCAACTGTCTAATAGAAGCGATAGGCTGCCTCACTTGAGGCCAGCATGAAGTTGGTGTTCAATCTGAGCTCCGCAGTGCTGAGCCCGCAAATACTCATTGACTGCGATATGTTCGAGTCTGGTTGCATCGGTGGATCAGTTTTCCAAGCACTCTACTTCAATGGAATTCAAACGGAAGCAGATTACCCCTACACAGGTGAGGTGGGCAGGTGTCGGTTCAATAGTAGTAAAAGTGTCCTGCCGTACACAGACACACCCACTGTTTATCTTACGGACGAGAGCAACGGAGAGGCTGGACTGCAAGATCTGGTGGCAAAAAAGGGGCCAGTTGCGGCCCTAGTGGATGCCAGCAGCGACAGCTTCAAGGAATACAAGTCAGGCGTCTACTACAATCCAGATTGTAAGAAGAAGGAGAAGGACTTGCATCATGCAGTTCTAGTGGTCGGCTATGGAACCGACCCCAAGGAGGGCGACTACTGGTTAGTGGTAAGTGTGATACCTGGTTTTAATAATTCGATTCCTAGCAGCTCATTTAGCTAACTGTTCGTTGCGCTCCACCTGCAAAACTAGAAAAACTCGTGGGGATTGAGGTGGGGCGAGCAAGGATACATGCGCATCGCTCGCAACAAGGGAAACCCCTGCGGCTTGATAACAAAATCGGCTGTTCTTGTTAGGTAAGATTGATCCGGGATCAATGATCCCTCACCGGACAATCATATTGGCAAGCCTACAATTGGTCTTGCTTGTTCATCGTGAATGTATGGAAAAACATTACGAATTGAACTCAAACTCAACTGCACTCGCACCTATCGTGCGTGCCTATCAAGCCTCTCGAATTCTGTTTTGGTCTGCTCCTTGTCTAAAGTATTGTCTTCAAGAGCTGACAAACTTGCGATGTTAGATTAATGTTACTAAACAAGCCGAAATCTTCTCTAGTGAGTGAGCTTAAGTTGCAAGTTAGTTTGGTATTCATGAGCTGGAGGGTGATATAGATTTGAGTGAATATTTATCAATGGGGTCATTGATGTTGCGCATCGATGACCTCGCACCTCAGATGCAATTGTTAGCTGATGTGGCCACCGCGATGCTCGGCTAACCCAAACTTTCAGTGGCCAGAGGCTTCAAATACAGTCATTGCTCGAACGCTAGTCTCAGAGTTTAGATCTGGAGAAGAATGGTCGTTTTCTTAGGTCGAATATGAGTTATCAAATTGTGATTTTAGTTGTGGGCCTCTCAACGCTCGTCGGCTCGCTCGTGTCCGGCGGCAGTATTGGCCAGGCGACCAACAATTTCGATTGGCGCGACACACCTGGCCTTGTGAGCTCCATTAAGGACCAAGGTGAGTCTCGTCCGCTTGAACGAGAGTCGCTTTACTCCTTCAGATGCAAGTCATTGACACCAGAACAACTCTGGCCGCCTAACGGCGCCGACTCGCAGGTAAATGCAATGCAGCCTGGGCCTTCGCTGCGGTAGATCTCTCTACTGCAACTGGCGACGAGCTAGCTCACAAGTAGACAACTGACCGATTCTTTAATTTGCAAACAGGCTTGCTTTTGGGAGGCGAGCTCGAAATTGCACAACAACACGAGTCTGGTTTATCTAAGCGCGCAAAACACCATTGACTTCACGACGGCCGGCTTCGACTGCGAAGGCTGCCTTCCTTGGGCGGGCATGACCGCAATCGAGTCGGAGGCTGACTTCATTTACAAGGGAGCTCTGGGCCCCTTCGCCCTCAACGCGTCCAACTCGCTGCTAAACATCGACTACAGGATTCAACGTGGCTCCTTCAGAACGGACGCTGTCAAGTTCGGTGAACTCCCCAAGACCTGCCTGCCCGTCGAAGATCAGATTGCGGCCACGATAGATGGGAGCAGCGACAACATCAAAATTTACAAGTCGTGTTCGCAGCAAAAGGAGGAGCTGAAGCATGGAGTCTTGCACATAGCTGTTTTCATTGAGCGAAGTCCATACTTCAAAAGATGAAATCGCGAAATACGATTTTTCTCTTCGCGCAACATCGGGCAAAGCATGCACTATCGTACACAAGCAGCAGAGCGCGAAAAGTCGGCTAGAGAAGACCACCTTTCCCCAGCGTGCTACCTTCATCAACGAGCGTATTATCCTGGCCGAACGACTGACGTTGTCTAGAGGCTCGTAATTGCGCGCTTGATTAGCACTGTATTCAGTAAAACTGAGGGCAGAATCAATGGAATCCTCATGATCTTAGTCAATGCACTACCACACTTCATATACTGTTGACCAACACCAAACCTATTCGATAACCCATCGTAGTTCATTTTCCTAAAATCGTTTCGATTTTGTTGCTCGAGGCATACATGATACGTCTGGTTGGCGACAATTCGTGGTGTACTAATTTGTCCACGGCGGGCATCTTGGTTGGCGAGGGCATACCTGCATGACAGACCTTCTCAGGGAGCTCATAGATTGGTCGTAAGACTCTACTTGACGATATATTTTGCGACAAAAGATACAACCACAGTACGACGACGGAGGACGATAGTTGGAAAAAGATCTCCCCAACACTCGCATTGAAATTCTTTGTCCAATCCGAATGAGGCACCAAATCCCCAATCCTACCAATCTAACACCACACGATCTACTCATGGCGACTCCACGCCTGGACCTTGCTTGCAGTTTTGATACCATCGAAGCTTAGTTTTCGGTCCACAGGAAACAAGTTTTACGAGCGACCAAAGAATCTAGTCCAGTTGCAGCCCTCGTTCGAGAGCATTCGAGGCATGGAGATCGGGCGCAAACTTGCGATCATGGCCACCGTGGTGACAGTGGCTCTAGCTGCGATCGGAATCATGGCTCTCATTGTGGTCGTCAAGTTGAAGTTAAGCTCGTGCGATCTCGTTGCACTGGAGCCAAGGCTGAACTTGAAGGAGCTTGCAAATTTAGAATCGGCAGATGCAAAAGTGATGGCAAATTTCCAAGGGTACCTGAGGTACAGCCAAACTCGAGCAAGCGCGCACAATATCTTTCTACCTCTAAAACTCGAAGCAGTCGGCTATTGGAGAACACAGAATGGTGTTCAGGTTGTTTTAAGTGCCGACTGCGGACGAGTTAGTTTTGATTACATGTTGGCGAATGGGAGCCAAGGCAAGAACTCAGTCGTCTCAATGACAATCACAATCGGACGTGGCTATGAGCAAGCGGCAAAGGTTTGTCACATCTACCACCCAAACATTATGGCCAGGCCGTCAAAGCATTACTCATGTAGAAGACAAGTCAGTTACTCGTGCATCTCGCCAGAAGGGCAGTTGGTCGCCATTCTCGTCATAACAGCGCTCGGGTTCGAAGTGCGCGATCAACCTGAAAAGTTACGAGCAGGAGAGTTCAGTACTCCAGCCGAATATTGCAACCAGCCAAAGGAGGAATCTTAGTATTCAATCAAGCCAGTTGCTATCTCTTTCACTGGCACAGTTGTCAATACAGATCAAAATTTCATTTTTCGAAAGTGACTCAGTGTGTTATCAGGCTTTCACCGAGAAGCGGGCTCCCATTCCTGGCAGAGTGCAGGAAATCACTCTATGCAGCTTGTGAGCGGATCTAGCTAGGTGTGGACGATTTATTCGGCAGGTCCGATACAACGTGGAACCGGCGAAACTATCCAGATTTGACGCAACAAATCAGCGGTGATTTCGCAACCGCTTTCAACACTCAACCCAAACCGACGACCACACGTCGAAGTATATATCTAGCAAATTCGACAGCGCCACCTGCAAACCAGATCGAGGTGGCTTGATAGAACCTGGATCAGAGATGTGCCGGGAGTCGACGTATTCATGAATCGCATTCCGAGGCTGCGTGAGCCTTGAATGTCGCCACCGAGACCATGAGAAATGTCACCACCACTAGGGGGTCCAAATGAATCCCTTGCTTGTTGAATCTGAATGGCGTGTGCTTCAACAATTTACTTTCCTCGGCATCCTCACTAGTTTCTGAATAGCAGGTCAACTCGTTGGCAAATTCAAATAAACAGCCACTCTCAACCGCGACAAAGATGGAGATGAAAGGAGAAATTTTCTTTTGCGCCATGGTGGCGTCTCTTGTGGTCGGAAGTTTGGCGATGACAATCCCGGCCGACACCAAAAACGTAGCCTCGAACGACTTCAAAGTGATGGTTAGCATTGAGGGCTCCTTCAAGTTCAACAAGAGCTCGATCAACACCAACATGGATTATTTGCCGCTTGATTTGCTTGGCGTCAGTTACATCGAGCTCGGTCACTATGATGAAATAACAATCGAGACTAGCGGCCTCGATCTGATGGTGGACTACTACTTGAGACACGATGGTTATGCCAACGATTTTGTCAGCCTGATTCAAGTGGAACTCAAGCAGCCGATTGGCGGCCAGACTGTTTGCTACATCTACGACACCTTCATTGAATCCGACCCGATTCAACATTACTCGTGCCAGGTGGAGAAGAGTTACGACTGTCTAACGGACAGGCAAAGTGGCGAAGTCGTCCTCGGTAGTCTGGTGCTGAATTCGTTCGAGTTCGAGGTGGAGGGCAATCCAGAAAGCTTAAAAAAGGGCGAGTTTTCAAGTCCGGCCTACCCTTGTTACTGAGGGCGCCGCTGGTCGGCGAGAAGTTCGAAGAGTGGCCGCGAGATGGAGGCAGCAAGAGTTTGATTGCCTCCAGTTTGGCGGTGGAAGCTCGAAATAAACAAACCTTCACCCTACCTTACCTTTGCACCATCCATCTCTCGTATCAAAACCGTTCACCCTCCTTTCAGACCCCCCTGGCTGAGCACTGCGCTATTTCAAATGCGAGAATGTAGATGGCGAGCTCGAGCCGACATAAGCGGCCCCTCGCGGGCTTCATATAGAGTTGCATAGCAATTCTGCTGACTCGGCCCGCTCGCCGCTCCAATATAAATGTCCGCCCGGATACTCTCATTTCCTGCCCGCTCGCGGCCGCCAACCAGAGTGACCATTGATTAATATTGTAGTGCTTTTATATTGTCAATAAAGGCTGCAACTCGAGACTGCCAACACGACACATCTCGTTGGTCGCTCGCTCGCGTTTTCCGCTTACAAGATGGCCGCTCGGATTGCGCCCCTCGCTCTCTCTCTCTGCAGTCGCCGCCTAGGAGCGCTTTGGTGGGCCCCTCCTAGCAGCAGGCTTACTGTCGGGCCAGCTCGCCTGCTTGGGGCGCAAATCAAAATTGATCGAGTTGTCCGGCCGAGGGGCCGAGCAAGTGGGCTCGCGAACGCATGCACTTGGCGCAATTAGGCCGCCCTTGGCCCCCTGATCGATGGGCCCTGTCTTGTTTGGCTTGACGGCGTTCGCGTTGCCGGTTTTGTTTGCGCGCTCGAGTTGCCGAAATATTGCCGGCCAAACTGGCCTCGATTGATGGCGCTCATTAGCGGTGGTTGTCGAAGGTGCTGCAGGTGCCAGGTGCGCCAGTTTCGCGCTCAGTGTAACCAAGCCGCTCGAGGTCTTGTGGAGCCGTTCGGTCAAGAGCACTTATTGTGTCGCCTCCCACAATGGGCGCCTGCACGGTCGGCTGGGGGCGACTCTCAGCGTGTTGGCCGGCCAGCGCGACCAGTCCGCGTGTCCGGCCAAAGTCGGCCTCCTCGCGCTTGGATCGGCCAGAGAGAGTGAGCGAGTGAGCCAACAGCCCCAAGCCTCTTGCTCCAATGCATTTGCGCCGCTCGCTTTAAGCATTTGCTTGCTTACTCACTTAATGGGCGCACAATGGAACCAACGGAGGGCCCATCGAGCCAGTGTTGCGCTGCAGCCCATTTAACTGCGCCAAATTTGCACCATCGCCCTCAGGCTGGAAGGCCGGACACATTCACACTGCTCGGCCAGCCAGCCAGCCTAGGAGACCTTAATCAATCGGCCGGGATCTTTGTGCTAGATTGAATTCCAAGTTGCTGGCGACATATTAGAGTTGTCGATATGGCTCACTTAGTTTGGCTTGGGCGGCCGCCTTGGGATTGGAGGGCGCCAGCTGGAGGCTTTGGGCCTCCGAGGGGCGCTGGCCGCCGGGCGGCGTTCGCGGCGCGAGAAATGTGAGCTCGCATTTCTCGCGGCCGCCAGACAGGAGCGGCCGGCGGTGTTGTAACAAGACCCTCGACGATGATTTGTCCGCCCGCCGACAGTTTTGCAGCGGCCGCCAGTCGGCCCTCGTGGGCTCGACTGGCGGCCGACGGTTTTAGCTTGAGCTCGAGCTCGGGCTTGAGCTTGAGCGGCCATAAATCAGGCGAACATGGGCGCCAGGGAAGCGAGCGTGATAAACGATAACAACTTTGGCCCGGCGGACGCGGCTCAGCTCAGCGCTCGCTTGGTTGGCCAGCGCTGAGTTTGGCCGGCAGCGAGAGGAGGAGGAGAAAGAGGAAGTGCAAGAGCGAGAGCTTGCGCCATGATTGGCTTCAAAATGGGGGCCGCCCGGACAGGTTGCGGCCGCGAACCAGTGTTTGTCGGTCGGCGCCAACACGGCCGAGATGTGCGGCCCAAAGCGAGCGCGCGGCCGGCCGACTGGCTGGTGGCTGGCCTTTGCTGAGCGGCAAATTTAATTACTTTGCAGCCGCGTTGGCCCGGCCAGCGTTGCCAGGCGCAAAGAAGTCGCGAAAGTTGCTAGGCGAGCGCTCATTGGTGCCGAGCGAGGCCGTTGCGCGCGGCAGGCAATGTAAATCGGCGGCGGCGCTGCTTCGGCCGCTGCTGGCGCGCCGCTGAAGCGAGCGAGGCGCCCCAGCTAATCGACTGGCTTGCACCTCTGGCCACTAGAGCCGGCCAGCCGAGTGCAGCGTGGCCGCCGCGCTGGGCTGGTTCGCGCGCAACTCGATTAATCATAACAGTTGTTACCTGGCCAGCGCGACTGGATCTCGAGGGTTGAGCGGCGGCCAGTGTGACAAATGAAACGTGAAGAGTCGAAAAGTTGGCACAATTTGTTTGCTTGCGGTCGTGGAGCCCTCGACCGGACTCGAGCCGGGCGCCGGCTGCATTTGCATGCAAATAAGCCGGCCAGTTGGCTGGCTAGCGCGGACGTGACCGCTGGACAAGTCCATCCAAAGTCGCGCTTGTTTGTGTTGCAAGCCGAAGTGGGCGCCGCCGCGGGCGCAGACGCAAGCGAGACGGATTGGGGCCGAGCAAGCGTATTTTGCTCACGTCCTTGCCGAGTTTGCCGGCCAGCTGAGCTCCTCCCTCCCAGCTCGCTTCTCGCTTCACGGCGCCGGCGCCCCCGAAGCCGAAGCTGGAGCCGATGCTGAAGCCATCGATTGGGCGGATTCATTAAGTTGGCAAGTTTTGGCTCGAACTTAATGACCCAGAGCGAGCGCGGCCAAAACACGGCCGGCCAAGCCTGTAGTTACAAGGGCGATAATTTCGCCCCTTAACCGCACCAAACAAGCGCCAGCGCGCTTCGGCCGCTCGCTTGACTTTTGCGATCGATTTTGGGGCCCCAAACTTGGCCAAGCCTGAATCGCGTGCCCGCCGCGCGCGTCTGTCGTGCAAATAAAACGGAGGCCAGAGTTTGTTATTATTGTTATTATAAATGGCCGATCGTTAGCTGCCCACTCGTTGTTTTGGCCTGTAATGGCTGCAGCGCAGTCGACTTGCGCGCCCGCCAGCCGGCCGAGCTCTGCCGGCGGAAGCAGCGCCGGCAACAACAACAACAGCAGCAGCAACAACAACAACAACAACAACGGCCACCGGCCAAAACAACAAAGGCAAAAATCGGACGCGCTCGCGAGCCAAAAAAGCGCCCTGGCCAGTGGAGCATCAAAATGGGGCTCCCACGAAGCTCGGCCGGCTCTTTGTCGGCGGCCAGCGGCGAGCGAAATGTCTGTTTGATTTGCCAGATAATGGAACGGTTTTATAGTCGCTCGTGGCGGCTTGGCCACTTCCGGCCGAGCGCAAGCGGAAGGAGGGCGTCGAGTTGGACGGCTTCTTGGGCGAAAGTTGAGGAGGAGGCTCGCGCGTTGGCTGGATGTGAGCGCACATCCAATTACGTTGAGTGGCCGCCATTTGGAGCGCAAGCAGCGGCGGCGTCGGCGGAAGGGCCGGCCGGCTGGCTGGGGGCTGAATCACTGATTAGATGGCTTCCTCCCTCTCGGCCTCTCGAGACTCCAGACTTGGGGCTTAAAATTTTAAAACTCGCGGCTCGCGAGCGGGCAAATTAAAATTGCACCATGAAGGGTCCAAGAGGGGCCCTCTGCTTGAGCGAGCGCGCGCACTTGGCGAGCCTCAGCGTTCAGGTAGTAGTGGCGCCCATCCGGGCCGCCCCCAATGCGAGCGCCCTCATCGGCGCGGCCCATTCCGCTCTGGGCCGGCCGGCCTGGCCCGAAGTCGCTGCCGTTGGGCGCGCTCGTTGCAGATCAATTGATCGATCGAGCCTCCTTTGTTGGCCATGCATTTGAATGCCATTCATGCCGAGTTTTTTGGCACTCCGCTAGACAGTCGGCAGTCGGCAGTTGGCAGTTGGCAGTTGGCTTTTGCCAGCGCCGCTCTGCTCGCCGCGGCCGACCGGCCGGCCGGCCTTCCTGACTCGCGTCTAGCGGCGGCTTGACTTACGCAACCGGAGTTCAATTCTGCGCTTCCAGTTGGCTCCCATGTTGGCTCGCTTCCGCCTCGAAAGCGGGCGCAATTGTCAGTTGAACCTGGCGCACAATTGGACGCGCGGTGGGGCCACACAAGTTTGGCCCCAGTTGGCCGCTCGAGCGCGCGCGCGCACTAATTTGCCCCTAATACGTGCATAATGGAAACGAGCGGGAGTGGCGCGAACTGGCGCAGAGTTTGTCTGGCCAGAAATTGAAAGCCGGCTCACAATTGGGGCTGCCAGCTGGCCCCAAACACGGCTCTTGCGTTTCAAGCGAGCGGTTGCGTTTGAGTTTGAGTTCGAGTTTGAGCTCGAGTTTGAGTTTGCTCGCTCCTCCAAGCGGCCGGCCGCGTTTC
>ENA-UOVY01000467-UOVY01000467.1-plant-metagenome-genome-assembly--contig:-NODE-467-length-19321-cov-582.806291_pt1 | contig 19321 bp, 9 predicted proteins | sample MGYA00249840_ERZ761561 | MGnify/ENA primary metagenome ERZ761561 (study PRJEB28882, sample SAMN05720143) | plant metagenome | isolation source: Guanajuato, Mexico | place: Mexico:Guanajuato, Mexico...
GTAGCTGTCCATTTGGCGCTTGTCCTCGGACTCGGTCGGCTCTATCATAAGCGTGTTACTAACTGGCCAAGAGACTGTTGGTGCATGAAACCCAAAGTCTTGCAACCGCTTTGCTATGTCAGTGGCTTCAACATTTGCCGTCTTCTTGAACTGACGGCAGTCGATGATGAACTCATGCGCTACGTTTCCATTCGCACCCTTGAATAGAATTTTGTAAGCACCCTCGAGCCGCTTCCTCATGTAATTTGCATTTAAAATTGCGACCTGACTCGCAAGCTTCAAGTCCCTGGACATGAGGCGGATGTAGCTCCAACTGATTGGCAAAATTGCCGGCGAGCCCCACATGCTGGCTGAGACTGTTCCAAAGCTTTTCGTTGGCGAGGGGAATGATTGGTCAGTGACTAGCGGGTGCGAGGGTAGGAATGGGATCAGATGCTCCTTCACTCCGATTGGGCCGGCGCCAGGGCCGCCGCCGCCGTGGGGAATGCAGAAAGTTTTATGTAGATTCAGATGGGAAACGTCGCTTCCATAATCGCCCGGCCTGCACAAGCCGACCTGCGCGTTCATGTTTGCACCATCGAGGTAAACCTGCCCGCCAGCCTCGTGAATCATCTCGCAAACCTCTTTAATTCCGTCCTCGAAGACCCCATAAGTCGAGGGGTAGGTTATCATGAGACAGGCAAGCTTGCTCCCGCACACTTTAACCTTCTTTGCCAAGTCCTCCAAGTCTATGTTGCCGTCCTCCCTCACCTTGATCGTTTGAATGTCAAAGCCGGCCATCTGGGCCGAGGCTGGGTTCGTTCCATGGGCTGAAATTGGAATGAGACAGATATTTCTCTCACTTTGGCCCAGTGATTCTAAGTAGGATTTTATAACGCGCAATCCCGCATATTCACCCTGGGCGCCAGAGTTCGGTTGGAAAGAGATACGATCGTAGCCGGTTATTTCGCACAAATAATCGTTCAACTCCTTGAACAATCTCGCATAACCAGCGCACTGGTTTGTTGGCTGAAATGGGTGGCAGTGGGCAAATTCTGGCCACGAGGAGGCAACCATTTGGCTGGTTGCGTTTAGTTTCATCGTGCAGGAGCCCAAGGGAATCATCGAGTGCGTTAAAGAGATGTCCTTGTTCTCCAAACTCTTGATGTACCTGACCAGCTGAGCCTCGCTCTTGTGACTGTTGAAAGTGGGGTGCTTCAGATAGGAGGTGGTTCGTTTTAAGTTCGCCAGTTGGCCATCAATGGGATCAGGTAGGTTTTGATGCTCTCGGGCGGCGCTCGTTGGCCGCGAGCTTGCTGCTTGGCCACAACCAAACAGGGAGGCCAAGCGAACGATATCGGCCAACTTTGTTGCCTCATCCAGCGAGATGCAAACAGTGTCATCGTCTGAATATCTCAGGTTTATTTTAGCCCTCAGCGCCCGTTCCCTCAAGCTCGCTTGGCTTTCCACGCGCAAGGTTAGGGTGTCGAAATAGGAGCCATCGTTTAGGAGTTGAACTTGCGGATTTGAGCGCTTGATGAGGCGAGCAAGTAGGCCTGTTTTCGCGTGAATCGATCTTGCTATCTGCCTGATCCCCTCTGGCCCATGATAAACCGCGTACATGGCGCTCAAGTTGGCCAGCAGCGCCTGAGCCGTGCAAATGTTCGAGGTGGCCTTGTCGCGCCGGATGTGCTGCTCTCTAGTTTGAAGGGCGAACCTGTAGGCCTTGTTGCCGTTCGAGTCGCGCGTTAGACCGACCACTCTACCTGGAATCGAGCGGAGGAGCTTTTGTTTGCAGGCCAAGAAGGCAGCGTGCGGGCCCCCATAGTTCAGCGGAACCCCAAAGCGCTGACTCGAGCCAACCGCCAAGTCGGCCGGCTGCTCAAAGTCGCCCGGCGGCTTGAACAATGCGCAAGCCATGAGATCCGTTGCAACAACAACCAAACAATTGGCTTCATGGCAGGGCTTTGTTATTTGGTCCAGGTCGAACAAGTGGCCGTTTGTGTTTGGATATTGGACCAGCAAGCCGCTATAATTGGCCAGCTCGAAATCGCTTAAACGCTTTCCCTCCTGGCCAAGTTCGTCAAAATGATCCACCTGGACGCCCAAGGCCGAGGCTCTCGTTTCAACAACGGCGCGAGTTTGCGGGTGGCACCTGAGCGAAACTAGCAGCTTGTTCCTCTTAGACTTGTCGTAGCGCAAACAAACTTGCATCGCCTCAGCGGCCGCGGTCGCCTCGTCGAGAAGGCTCGCATTAGCCACATCTAAGCCGGTCAGATCGCTCACCATAGTTTGATAGTTCATCAGACCCTCGAGCCTGCCTTGCGCTACCTCAGCCTGGTAGGCTGTGTATGCGGTCGTCCAGCCGGGATTCTCGAACATGTTTCGCAAAATTGGCTGCGGCGTAACGCAATCGTAGTATCCAAGTCCAATGAACGACTTCCAGCCGCTAGATTCGTTTTGCGCTCCAATCTCCTTCAGTTGCTCCAAGAGCTCATGCTCGCTCAAAGCCTCGGGCAGCTGGAGCTCGCGGCCGAGCCTGATCTGTTTGGGTATGGTGGCTTCGATTAGCTGCTCGAGGCTTTCATAGCCGAGCGTATCGAGCATCTCGCCGATCTCACCCTTGCTTGGCCCAATGTGGCGATTTACAAACCTATGCGCCCCAATCGGCGCCCATTCGGTCTGGTCGCCCAAGTTGCCGCCTCTTAGCGGATCGTTGCAATCGTGGATGAGATCATCCTGGTCAACTTCAATCTCAACATCCTCCCCCTCTTCATCCTCCTCCGGCAAACTGGCCAACTCTTTGCGCAAAACTGGCGCCTGGCTGGCCAAGTTCGACTGGGTGGTTGATTGTTTGCGCGAGGACGAATGGTTTGTCCTGTTGCCCTTTGAGCTGGCTGCAAACTTGCTCAGTCGTCTAAGCGCAAGCCGGCCCATCTGTTGCGTCAACGCCCTATTGTGGGCTCCACCATTTCCGGCTGCACTAGTCAGCGCAATGAAACTCTTCCAGTTCTGCATCCTAACTGAGCGGCTCGTCTTCGCGCGTTCCAGGTGGGACAGGTGTGTGTGTGTGTGTTCAAGAGTTGCGCTAATACTGCAGCTTTCACCAGCTTCGAACGAGCGAGTCCTCCTTTTTTGGCTCACGAGACTGTTTTGCTTTTGTGTCTAAGCCTTAAATGAAAGCGCCGCTTCTCCCTTCAGATCTATTGCAGCCAGTTCAAGCTGGAGCCAAGTCTGTTTGGCCCCCCGATTGGCTTGCTCGTATTGTTGTTGTGGATGAAGCTAGGCAAACGCCAATTGCGTCACCTTGATCAGGGCAGGGAAGACCAGTGAGAGGATCTGTTGACAAAGGGCGCAAACTCGCTCGCTCTGGCGCCTTAAATAGGCGAGCCGACTAGTTTGGCGCCGATGCGACAGGCGGGTTGCGCTAGACGCCACTTGTTGGTTACTGGGCGCCGCTTTGTTATTATGACAGCGACACAAGTAACCCTGCACGCTGCTTTGATTCAATACCCAGGCTGAGCGCGAAAGTGAGCCCCTAACTGACAACAAGATTCATGTCAAATGATATCTAAAAGCGGGCTGAGCCTTACTATCGAGCTGGCTGATCTTGAGAGCGAGATCAGCCGAGACAACAACAACAACAACAACAGCAACGACGACGATGACGACCAAGGCGACCGCAGTGCTCGGCGGATGATGAGCGCTGTTGGCCTATTGTTGCCATTCCTGCTCCTCCTCGTCCTCCCCCATTACGGCCGCTTGCGTATTATCAGAGAGGGAAGGCAACCAGAGCAAGCGCATGGCGGCCACAAGCGACAATTACTCATCACCTTCTTCGCCCCCAAGAAGCTGAAGCTGGTGGCAAACGTCTAGTTTCTTTGTGAAAGACGCGAGCCGAGCCAAATGTTGCAAGACGGCCGCTCGGCCGGCTAGTTGCAGGGAGAGAGGAAGGTGGAGCGGGTGCTGGCTGGCTGGCTGGCTGGCGAGAGGATTCAATTGGCGCGACTTGAACTGCTTGCTCTCCACTATATTGTCTTGCTCCGGAATGCTAGCCCGGCGAGAGTGGCCATTGTTGCCATGGTAATCAAGGTTCGGGCTGCCTCACTATCTAGTCATCGCGCGGACGGTGCGACACACATGCAAGTTCATAGGTGCATTCTGCCTTATTTGGTTCGCCTTGCGCCAACAATAATACGCCAGACCAGCTCTCTCCCATAAACAACAGCCAATGAACACCAACTAAATCGGCTTAGGCTCGCCCAAGGGGTGAAAGAGTTGCAATCGAGGGCGCAATGAACGGGGGTGGCTGGTGCCTGTCAACGTTGCCCGCAACAAGCGGCGGGCAGCAGAGCCAAGCTAGCGCTGCCGCCAACTCTGGGCTCAGCATGACGGCATCTGTTTGCGAGCGCGACCAAGTCTGCCCACTCTGATGCACCATGGTTAGGGCGCGGAAGCAACGGCCCAGTTTGGACTCCGCTCAGCCGGATGGAGCCACCGAGTTAACCTTAGCTTGTTGGCCTTACGAGTGGCAAACAGGCTGGCCAAGCGAGCGACAGGTAGTTTGTCTAATGGGCAAGCAGGTAACTTGAGCGCGAACGAAAATTGTCCACCCTGTTAGCGCGTTGAAACGAGCCGCGCTTCGTCGGCTGGCTTTCACTGCCGACTGGCTCGAATGGGTTCTAGCAACCCTTGGAGCCTCATGCGCCGCTTGTTAGCGCTGGCGCCGCCTCTCAAAGCAACTTTCTCTCTCCCTCCCTTTCGGCCAGCCAACAGCGGCGCCTCCCCGGCCTTAACCTGGCGCCAGCCTGCCCACCGGCCAGCCCAGCGCTCGAGCCTAATAATTATTATTAATTGCTCATTGTGTGCCAGGCTGGCCGATTGAAGCAGCATTATCTATTCATCTCGGCCTCTCGTGCGCTCGCTTGGTCGACAATTTGACTGAATAATGATCAGTTGCTTTCTCTCTTTGGGTCGTATTAAAAATACGCCAGCTAGCGCGCTCCCAGTTGCTCGTTTGGTAGTCGGAAGGGGACGACGGCGACGGCGACGACGACGACGAGGAAGGGAGGCGGCAAAATGAGTTTGTTGCTATTGGCTAGTTGTGCAATCAAACTAACAGCCTTCCAAGCGTCCGTTGGTGTAGCCTTAGTTTGGTGGCCAGCGAGTGTCAATGGTGAACAAGTCATGATTTTTCTGCGGGAGCCAGACTATGATGGCGATCGTGATCCAAGCTGCTTGATCCAGGCAAACTAGCCACCAGGCTTGCAAACACCGCCAACTTGGCTTACATAGTAATCTAAACGCGCTTCAGTCAATCAGCTCAAAAAGTCAGACCAACCAGATAGGCTTGGCCTTTGGTTCACTTTTGCCTAGATTGATTGCTAACAGCAAGCGGTTTGAGGAGTCCAGTGAGCGAATTGTAAACTTGCGTTCTCGGCTCTTGCGCTCGGCACCTCCGCTTGCATCCAATTGGATCTCGTTGTTTAGCCAAGCTAACACTAGATCGGATTAAAAGCGGACGCAAGCGGGTCGGTTGGGCTGGCCAGGTGGGCAGGCAAACAGTTAGCGGCTGGCGCAGCAATGATTTATATATCTTTATATTGTTTAGCCTAGGTAAACAACAATCGGCTCTTAAGCTGCGTCCTCCTTCAAAGAGCGTTTGTTTGATCTTGATGAGCTCAGCTCGCGTTCCCAATCTAGCTGCTCATGGCGGTTTTGGGTTTGCCGCTATCGCTCTTGCAAGCCAAAAGGTGAACCAAATCTCGCCCGCTTACCTCGGACAACAATGGTAATAATAGATCACCACAATCAGTGAGCCTTGAATGGAGGCGCCTGTTTAAGTTTAGATCTAGCTGGCGGCAGGTTTGATGTTTCAAATGGAGTTAGCTGGCGGCTAAATCTGGCATTGCCGAGCACCACAGATGGGCCAGTAGAGTGGAGGAAAAGTTTGGTGAAACAAATTTTCGAGTCTATTCCGTTCAATTTGGGACTAGACTAATGGATAATGACTACGAGAGCAACTGTCTCCCGTGCACTCTGCTCGACCATCCGCTAGTTTAGCTGAAAGATCCCTCAGACTAGAGGTCACCGCAGTTAGTTGGAGGACAAAACTGGATGTGGGAGCCGAGGCAAATAGAGCTAGCACTTGTTGAGTAAGGATTCTCGTCAACGCAATCATATTGCAAAGTTGATAATAAGGTGAATGCGGTGGCAGTAAGCTAGACTAAGGGCGGCAAGGTGCCAAGGTCATCGCAGCGCAAGAGGTAACGAGGCCGACCAGACGCTCGGCAGGTCTAAAAGTCTACCGTTGCCTCAGCGCTCCACTACATACATAATCTCCACTACAACCAGCCCCACCTATCGAGACCTTGAAAACAAAATTGACTGGGAAAAGACAAGAGAAACTAATTAGCGCATGTAGACAGAGGAGGCTTGAAAGAGGCTTCGTCAACTCAAGAAATCCAATGCAGATGGTTGTACTCTCTCAGAGTGTCAACGTTCTGGGGGCATGGGAATAACTAGCTTTAATCAGAGCTTTTATCATCAAACTCTGTCCCAAACTAGTGTGCGCAGTTGGCTTGAACCTGCCCCAAAAGAGATGCGCGTCTACATCCTAGATTGGCGCAGAGCTTACCTTTACGCGAGTGAACCGTGTTGCTGCCGCAACCGACAGAGGACGTCTACTCATCTTAGCTCGGCTGGCGTCCACTCGGCTCTGCTCACGTGTGCACTGGACATGAGCACGAGTTTTCCTTGGGCGAATCTTGTGATCTAGATCAATCAGATTTGCGAGAACATTCTCGCTTTCTGGTTCCACTAATTGACGAGAAGCAGATAGCTTATGATCACGACAGCGGCCATCGCGCACAAGCACGGCATATTGAACCTCCAATGCATCATTGCTCTTATGCCAAACGAGTGCTCTTTCCATGGGTGCGAGCCATTCAACGTGCTACATCATACACCTTGCAATCAGTATCTCTGGCCGAGCAGGTTGGTTGGATTTGGACCTTGGTAGAGCCAGAATCGGATTCATAATCAGACCAGCGTATCATGAAAGCTTGATACGATACAATCATACAAGGTGGTACGATCGATGTGTTGCTGGTGAGCGACTCATTGAACTAGCTTGCTTTTTGTTCCTGGCCATCTGGAGCAAACTCGATGAACGGATTCGATAACAATGGTCGTGCAGGAGCGGCGGTGCAATAAGGTGCGCTAACCCTCCAACCTCTGTCCGTTCGCGGCCGACTCTTCTCGTGCACCCTTTCCGCCCTCCTCGATACCCAAAGCCACCTATCTGGCTGTGCGTGCACCGCTTGAACTCTAGGAACTGGAATCGGACTATTTATCCTGTCCAAGCAACTATGCAGACGACCATGGTGACTATGACTAGCTTGAGGGTGACAACAACAAATCACATGCCTGTCAGTAAATGGATCCTAGGAGCATAAAGTCAAGCAAATCTTCGTCTCAGAGCAGCTAACCGTCTAGCTTAAATCGAAACAGTTCCTTTCACCCGAATCCAAGCTCTAGTCCAGGTTTTGAGTCACGAAACCTTTTGTGTTAGTGCGCTCTGAGAGCGCTCAAAGACCTCTCGTGTTCTGCCATGTTCTCGCCATCAATGCCACCTTGGCCACCAAGGTTTCCTAGGGCTGGCGAGCAAGCCCTTACTGCCAAGCATTACCCTACCTGCCGACCCTACAAACTAGTTGCTGTCGTTGTTCAGTTAGATTCAAGAGTTGAGCGAGCAGCTGATCGCTGTTGTCATCATCGCTGCTTGTTTGGTAGATGATGGCTTGCAGTGTCGCCGTCTCGAGAGCAAGCTCAGTCTACAAACACCATCATCCTGTCCGATTGCGGCCTAGCTTGGTCACGGCCATCATGCTCAATAGGCAGGAAATCGCCTCTACCGCTGAACTTGACTGTCGGGACTCATCTAGCTTTCTCTCTCTCCTACCGTTTCCTTTGCTTGCCTGTCGTTTGTTGGATGCCGATTCAATCGGGGGGTGGAGCCGGCTCAAATGAATGGAGCGATCGATCGGCAAGCCCCTCTGGGCAGATGTGAGTTAAAACTACGGCAACACAAAAAGTGCCTAGCTAGAATCGGTGTTGCAATCCATCTGAGGGCGCGAGCCTAGCAAGTTAGGCATCACAATCATGTTGGCATTGGGGTCATTGTTGTTAGTATCCTCATCTCTCAATCACAATGTGACTGTAAGCCACCTCGATCAAACACCGCTAACTTGCCTCCTCTCAATGGGTCAGTCCGAGTGCAGTGTTTATCCCCAGTGCGTTCCTGGTCACATAAGCGCCGAGCTCGCCTTCAATGAGGACTGATACTAACCTGAGCTGGCCATCGCTCTATTCTGCTATCTGATCCGAACCCGAATCGAGGCATATGATGGAGTTCATCACTTATGAGAGGTTTATTTATGAGCCAAGTAATTCAATTTCCTGCAGTCGCCTGATTTTGTTTGCACCAAACGCAGCAAGGCAAGATAAAGACACTTGCAAGCGGACAGGTGAATGCAAGTTTGCTTGTTTTTATGGCCAACAAAGTAAACCAAACCTTTCCCAACCAAACACTTCGAGGTCCATTGAGTTGCAGTGGCTTGTTAGAGGATTGAGTTGAGTTCCAGGCGAGCAAACATGCCGAAGCGTGAGCGCTGGAAGGGCATTATTATTACTTCGCAACTAACAGACCAACCTCATCCCAGCGCTAGCAGGGCAGCGAGTTCAGTCTGCTCACCTGCCAGGCTCGCAGACAGGTAGAACAAAATCCTTGCGTTTTTTCTTCACTTGTCCTGCAAACCAATAACTCACACAAACATAATTTACCTCTAGGAAGTTTGGCTGTGCGTTTTTCAATTTTTGTCAATTTCTTCGAGTCTTTTTAGTGCTGACTCCGGTCCCTACCAAAAACTTCCTCTTCGGTCCGGGACTATTTGGAACCGGCAACTCATAGACCAGTTCCACGCCAACACTTCTCTCCTCTGAAAGCCCAATACCATTCCTTGAAGTCACTTTGGTGGAGTCAAGCCGGGTATTATCTGCAATCCAAATGCAGGAAGAAAGTTACGGAAGGGTAGGAGACAGCTCTCAAACCCTCTCCTCGCACTTAAGTGCCTTTGTCTCACGAAGTGAAACTCGCTACACGCTAGTAGTGCCATGTGCCAACTACTGGACGCTGAAAACTTTGCTCTAAAATAGTTTCGCCCTCCTATCGAGGGTGGAACAACTTTGCAGCGCATAAGCATTGCTACTAAGGGAGTTCAATTGCAAGTGCAGAGCACCTGTTTGTTGGTTATTTGACCACTAAGAGGTCACGCTCTTTCTATTCCATTCCTTACCCGCCTCTCACAGCACAGGGGAATAGAGCCTCGGCGCCGTAACTTGTTGACATATAGTCAGATTGAGATACCTTGAAGCCAAGCAAGCTAGAAATCGCTCGGCTTTCGCGCAAACAGGGTCTCCGCTACTCGCTTCGTGACTCGAAAGGGTAAATTTTTCTCGCTGACTGAAGAGTCTAGCACATTTTTATGGGGGGGGGGGGCTTCGAGAAGAGTTTAAGATGGGCGCTCAAATTCTTACCGAACCCAGGACTTATCTTGAGTCGTCATCCCGACAACACCTCAAGGATTCTTCCTGAAACTTGCACTCGAATGTGGAGCTTTTTGGATGAGGCGGGCTAAGGTGGCAGCATTCACGGGACCATCGTTTAACTTTCGTTCTACGACCCATTGTACATTTTTCACAACGGCGTGACACACAATTTATGCCTATTGTTGGGCACAATGTGTAATCTCCCGGGATGGGGAAAAGATTTAGCCAAATTTTGGTCTGACCAGACAGGTTACGAGTGTATCTGAGAGTTGGAAGTTGAACCCTAAGGCTTGCGTTTCTAGCACTGTCCATAATCGAAACAAATGCAACCTAACTCTTCCACTCAACAGATCACTAACTCTCGAATGTAAGGTTGGCATTTTCAATTATTTCCGATTATATGAACCCATCTCATAGTGTACAACTGATCAGCACATCGTCGGCCTCTATACCAACAGGCGAGCCAGCCTTGTTGATGAGATATCGAATGCTTGCTTAGTTTTGGCAGAAGCTATTCCACAACCAGCAGTCTGAGTATGCATTGGCAATAATCTGTCCTGATTCATCCACAGCCCTTCTTTGAGCGCCTCCGCCATTTCCAAACCCCATCCGTCAAGCTTCATTGCATTGAAGCCGTTGTTTCTAGCGTTCCACTCGTTGATTGCTGATGTGAGCGAGATGCGTAGATGCTCATGAGTGATTGATACAGTATGCAATTCTTAACAAAGAGTATAAGTTCAACCACCGAAGCCGTCCATTCGGGCTAGAAGGGTATCGTTTACAGTCGAGATCAAAGATTTACGAGCGCTTTCTGTTATGGATTGTAAACTCGCACTTGTAACACACTGACACAAGTAGTTTTAGTTCCTTTTGTTCAGCCGACTGATTGTCTCTGGAAACTTTGTCGTGGAGAGAAAGAGAGCAAAAGGGATGATGATACGAGGTAATCAGTGTATAACTGAAATATCTGTCACTCACTAGAATGGGGTTGATGTAATTTTCTACTCCAATTTACTTCGTTTCAAGCTACCTATCAAGCACCTGCAACTTGAAAGAGATAGATCGTTAACATAATGAAACACAAGCTTGCGACTGAATGAAGAAACCAGTTGCTCGTTTGTCTGCAAAAGCAGATCTCTCATCCCAAGATTTTTGTGTTCACAATGATACTTTGGTTAATAGAGAGCCGGTAATAGCGGATTATTAGCTGCTCACGCTATTGAGCGACATTCTAGAGAGTAGCAGAGTGGTAAGGGACTTGCTATTTGATTTAGCAAGGTAGTGCCAATGAATCCGCATACAAGAGTGCCGCACCTCTGATCACGATCGGGTTAATCTTGATTGGACACTCAATTGATGGCTAAAATCGATGAAGTCTGATCATGGGGTAGTCTGTTGAGGTTGATCGGACTAGCGATGAGGAAAAGTTGTTTCCAGTGAGCACAACTCTTGGCTATCTGCTGTTTGTGCGCGATTGGTTCTCAACCAATAGGCGTACCTGTTTCTAAGTTCAATTTTAATACCTGTATTCTGACATTAAATTGTGGACTATCAGCGCGGCTTGTTTCGTGCGCTTGCACACTAATTGGGCCGGCGCACTCATGAGTTCATGTGAGAATGTTCCGTTTGATGGCCACTCAAGGCGTGCCGCTCCAGGGGCGGCCAAATATGAACACTATGGATCATGATGATGTAGAGACGGCAATTTCACTTGGTCCTGTTGCGGCAGCTCCAGTAACTGATGTGAGATTAGAGGTAACCTAGTTTCGATGGCTTTAGTCCAACGCCAACCACAAAAGCGGCGGCAACAGGAACAGTAACAACAACGACAATCAACGCATCTAGATTGTTCCACCTTTCTCGAATATGTATTCCAATTAGAACTTAGAGTAAATCCGTTTCGTTCGCATGCAGTTGGATGGACGCTAGAGGTGAGAGATTTGAGTTCAAAGGCCCTTTGTGAGCGTGTGGTTCATGTTGTTGGCCGGACGGATTTAGGGGCGGCCAGTTGTTGGTCAGGTTTCGAGCGAGAGCCCAACGAGCATTTAGTGCAATGTCGCTAAAAGAGCCAATTTTGAGCCGGCGAATTACGGCGAACTTTTACTGTAATAATGTGACCAATTGGCGGGTGTCGCTGTAAATCTGGTTGCGTCAATTCTGTCTGCCCGACCTAATGCTCCGAGGGGCGGCGGCGGGTTAAACCCCCGCAGCGGTCCGCCCGCACCGGCCCGCAGACCAGCGGACGCAGTCTCGCAACTTGGTCAGACGACTGCGCGGCACGCATGCGCCGATCGTCGCCCGTTGCCCTTTGGCTCCAACCGTTGAGCTGTCGTGCGCTGCTCGGCTTAGATTTGCAACCGCTGTGCGCGTCTGCACTTCCAAATCCGAGCACCTCAACGAAGGTGAAATCCAAGAAGATTAAGTGAATAGAAAACAGCCGGCCAGACAGACAGATGGGGAGAAAGTGAGCGAGCGAGAGACATACGAACACCGATTTAGAGAGGGACAGGCGCACATGGCGGTTGTTGCCGGTGTTGTTGCGAGATCTACTGTCGAGCAGTTACGATTCCAAGCTCGCGAGTTGCCCACCAGCACGATGCGAGTCAATGTGCACGCATCAGATGGATCCTGCCGGTCGCAGTTGGAGTGATTACATGAAATCCCTCGTCAGCCACCTTACATACTCGAAGCATATCAACATCGATTCCAGACCAAGCGCCTCTGGGCCACGTTCAATATTTCGAGGTTCAGTCGACTGATCAAGCTCGCCTAGGGACTTAAATTAACCAACTTAAGGGCGCCAACTTTGTTTCTCAGGGCAGAAACAGTAATTTTGCTCCCGATTGGGTCGATGAGAGCCATCCAAGTTAGACTGAGCGCAGCAAAAGTGTGATAATGTCGGCGGCTGTTTGCACCCGAATGCAACCCTCACAAGCCGTCTCTTCGAGCTCAAGTAGTCTCGTCAAGACTTACCTGGCCACCAACAATAACAATAGCGATAGCCACCCCAGCAAGATGGCAAATTCGCCTGATCCGCCAACCTTACAGTCCTATTATGCGAGCGGGTCTTTGCCTAGACCGAGCAGCCGGCGTCCAGTTCCGCCAGCACCACGCAATTCATCATCCTTGAGCCGCACGAACTCTATGCGGAACTCATGGGCTATCAACCGGTCTCTTTATTATCCCAATCCCAATGGAGAGCAATCACCTAGATCTCTTATTCAAGCTGATTCTATCTCCATGAACAACCAAAGCAGCAGCAATCAAACTAGTGCAAGCAATGTCAATCGTGGCAACAAGTATAACACGCTAACGCCAGCAGAGGCGAAAAAACTGTCGAGATACTTGAGCGTGAGACAGCCAACGAGAACTGCTTCCGTGTTGCATAGACCCCGCGCTCCTCCTTTGGTAATTACCAATCTCGATGACTATGTTTCTGGTGCACCTCGTGTGACAACACCTAATACGGCAAATCTAGCAAACACGAACGGGCTCCTGGCGAAGGGGCAAATCGGAGATACTTTCAATGGAACTAGAAGTGCCTCTGCATGCGGTAGTTATGGATCCCGCAATTGTTATAATCTCGGACCCACAAGCGTCTACACAACCTCAAATCCCAACCAAGATACTAAATGCACGGCGCTAAACTCTCCAAATGACTCAGTATCAGACTTATCATTCAGAAGCTCCCTCGATATTGTTGATAGCGCCTACGGTTCAGATCGGCTCCAAACTATGAGCGTTGACTTAGGCAACCCCTCACAACATCATGGCAGCTTAAAATTGTACAACCTTCCCAAACAATGTGATCCCGACAAAGTGAACAAAGTATCTGACGACAGTTATTCATCGGCTCTATCTCATCAATCCGAATCTAATAAGCAGAGTAAGAGTATTAGTAGGACTTCTCTGTCGGCCTCTACCTCTAAAGTTTTCCAGAATCAGCTATTCAACATTAAACGATTCTTCCGCCACATGCCAATCAGAAGATCCCTTGTAAATAACAACGAATCAAAACGTCTCTCTCAAAACAAGTTAGAACAAAGCTTAAGTAATGAGAATTCTCTGACGAACTCGATCTCTCAGGTCTACCTTAATAGATCTCAATCGCCGCCTGTTTGTCCACCGCCACCGAAAGAACTTAAAAGCATGTCATATATGGAAAGCTCTGTAAATTACTCAAACTATGATGATTTTACACAAATGCGAGCAACTAAACCATCAACGTTATCGGACGGACACTCCAATGAAAATTACCGTCAGACTGGTGTCGATAGCATTAAACCTGCAATCGCTCAAGATCGTCCGGATGTCTGGCAGGCGGCTTCACTACCAATCTCCTATGAGAGGAACTTGACCACTGTCTTTGAAGAAAAACTAAATTTGACTCAAGGTTGCGTCAAGACAGACCAGTTATGTAATACCTCTCAGAATATCTATCCCAGAGGCACCGCCAAGGGATTGGTCAAACTGCCCGCTAACTTTGAAGATAATGAGAGCCTCAACGTCACCCCCATATCGACAGATTCATCCCAGTCGATGAACTCTATAACTACTGCAGACTCTGTGCTTGATTTCCATCGACAGACTGCAACTTCATTTAGATTCTCTTATGCACAACCTAGCGCTTTCGAGCATGTTAGTTTGAATCCAACCAATCAGTATAGCCACATGAATTTCAATAACCGAGTTCCAAATTGGAATGCCGCACGGACTAACCTAGTTCCTCCCGCCATTACCCAGGGTATTTCCAAAAACAATACTGGACTGCCACCAAGGCCGAGCAGTGAGATCAAACAGGAAACTGTTGGAGATTCCTCATCTAACCATGACTCATCATCGATGAATGGACCTAACAATGCCAACCAGCCTACAGAGATGGAACGAAACTCTCTTTACGATGATTCGGCCAACTTTAACTCAACCAATGGTTATGATCATGATGCCGATGTAACAATTCAGTCGGACACTTCAACACTTCGAGGGGATACAAGTTCTCTAGCCTACAGATGCGGGGAACTGGAGCGAACTGTTGCCACTTTGCGAAACAAATTAATATCCAAGGAGAAGGAGCTAACTGATTTACAATTGACACAGTTGTCCTCTGATTATCTTGTCGATCAACTGAAGTCAACAATCTGTCGTTTGGAAAAGGAGAACGCCCAGTACAAAGCCATGATCGGTAGATCCAACAGAGTTAATTTATGAATACATAAGGCTATACCAAAGCTTACCTCATGCGACCCGACGGCAGTTCGGCAAGACTGTGATTATAGTATAGTGATTTTTTTCCTGACTAAAAGATTCTGAGCGAAAGGGCAGCTATTTAAGGCAGCTAGAAAGATAAAGATTTTCGTCCGAATAGAATTTCAACTCTTTCTGTGTCCTACCTTCATGATTATCATTGAGACAATCAATCCGCTACTAGCTTATGTTCACCACTTCAGATGGAGCGACGATCGCCGATGGACAGTTTTGTCTTGCCTCGACCTGAGATAACGGCTTCTATGATCGGTGATCTGTGATCGTAATCGAGACCTCGGATTAAAATCGACTTTGATGTGCCGCAAGCGACAGGGTTCAAGTTGTTGCAGTTGCACTTTTGATACCACGACGATGATGGTGTTCCTTGACCAAGAGTATATTGCATCTGATAGACAACAGGTGTCGCTAGAGGAAGTTTGCCGCCCCAAATCGCCGATGGAACCTGTTGTGCTCCCAGTTCGGGCGAGTCTTACCCAGTGTGAAGGTTTCAGCTTAACTCTGAGGGGGCAGACGGAGGAAAAGGCTAGGACGAGCCGCGCTAGCTCGAGCTGATTACGTTTTGCAACCATGATTCAAGGCACACGTTCGTGTTGGCTTCACTCAGAGCCCTGGCAGCTGCATCCTTGCAAATCGTCATTTATCAAGCTGAAAAAGATTTCCAAGCGGCTGGCCCACGACCACAACTAAGGCAAGTGTAGCGAGGCAAGAGGGAAAAGGCAGGAGAGAGAGGGAGCGATAGCACGAGCCAATGTCGACAATGTAGGTGCTCGCTCCTCTCGATAGTCGTCTTAGAGACTTGGCGCTTGCTAAGAGCTTTCCACTGGCCAGCTAGAGGGCTAGCTGTGGAGAAGGGGCTAGTCGTGAAACAACAGGTTGGTCTGCCGGCTGAGCGGCCAGAATGCGGCAACAACGGCGGCACCAGCGGCGCGAGTCAGCAAGCGAGCCAGCGAGCCAGCGAGCCAGCTAGCGGGCAAGCGAGCAAGCAACAACTCCAACGGCTAGCGGTACACACGAACACTATTAAGTTGGCAGTGATTACGACGACAACAGCAACGATGACGGCAGGTGATTCAAGCGTTCCCGTTCTCTCTGCCTGGAATAATGAAAGGCCGAGTCGGTGGAAGTTGGAGCCATTATGTTCACTCTTCTTATGGCAAGCCCGGCGAAAAAGTGAGAGTGAAAGCCAGCCAGCCAGCCAGCCAGCCGCCAGCCAAACGAGCGGCCGGACCGCCTGCCTGCCCGCTAGCCAGGCCTTAGTTGGATAGAGCGGGGGGCTGAAGGCAGACAAGAGCAACCTTGTTTGCCCGCTCGGCCGCCCGCCAGTCTGGCCGCCGCTTGGTCCCATGGGACCGGCGGCACCGCTGCTGCTCGCCTTCCTCCTGCCCCCTCCCTCAAGCCTAAGTCTCCATTCCATTCCATTCCACTCCACTCTACTCCCCACTCCCCACTCCTCGCTCCCTCTCAGCCTTAGCCTGCCTGCTCTCCGGTTTGCGGTTGCTTTTGGGCGTCAGATGGCCGCGATCCGAATGCAAGCGCTGAATTATTGTTCCTAGTTTGCTGGGATTGCTTGAAATCGGCTGAAACCTGTTGCCATTGCTTTCCCTACTCGTGGCTGCGCCGCCAATGAGGCTCGTCGAGTGCCGTAGAAGGAGGTTGAGTTTTTCATTGCTCTTGCTGGTTTAGCGGCGGCCGCGCGGTTGAAGTTGCACACTCAGCCCACCTGATGACCCAGTTCATGCAACAGGAAGAGGAGCACACAATTGTTGGCAGCTGAACGGAGGCATCCGCTGGAAATCCATCCTAGCCGGTCCGTTAACGTTTGACACAGCTAACCGAGAGCCCATAAAGCCTCTAAGAGCGAGCGAGGCAGGCCGCCTGGCCGAGAGCTTCGCCGAGGAGTTGGCAATGGTTGGTCGGCGGCGGCGGCGGCGGCGGTGGCTTCGTTGGTGTTGTCAATTGCTGCCCATGTTGGCGGCTGCAGGTCCCACAGAGAGAATGAGTGCCTGTGAGGCTGCCAGTTAAGTAGGTCACCGGCAACCTTCAATGCCGCCCTCCTGGTCGATTGTTATACGTTCAAAGGGAGCGAAAGTGAGGGCGGAATGTAGGAGCGAAATCCGCCACTTGCGCTCCCAGCCAGCACAATGGCCAGAGCAAACCGGCATCAGGCGCCACTCTGGCTATGGAAGTGCAACTTAGGCGACAGTGGCAAGCTGCCAGCCGATTGGCACTCCGACAAAGGTTCCCAGCTCAGACGGATCCGAGCGGCGCACTTAGCGTATACACAAGTCGCCATCATTGTTGGTCCCGCCGGCTGTCGTCGCGGTTCTTCAATGCCGCTGAGTAGTCATTACTGCGCAACAATCGAGCTTGGCCGCTGTTGCGTCCGCCGCCGAGTCCAGGTAGCTTTTAGGAAAGCGTATCCGCGCTATAATGGCGCTTGCATGCCCACAATCAGCGCGCTCGGCTTGCCAGAGTTGCGGCCAGATTGAGGCGCAGGCAGGGGGCTGGTTTGGCCGAGAGCGGCTGAGGTGGTCAGACGAGGTAGTTGGCTGGCCGGACAGGCGCTCGCTGCATGCTGGCGCTAACTGGAAAGCTGCAGGAGGAAGGCAGCGGGCAACTTTTCCTCATTTCGCCTCGACGTCCCGTTTCACTCGTTGCGCATAAATTTCGCTCCCTTCCCTTCCTTCGCGGGCCAGTTTGGCCGCTCAAGCAGACGAGCGGCAAGCAGGCGAGCTTGCCACGCTCGCCGGGGGTCCGAGGGTCCGGCGAGCTCATGCTGGCCAGCTCGCACCTCCTGGCCTCTGGCTGGACCTGGGCTGCGCTCTGGCCTCGGCCAGTCCGGTCGGACGAGGCATTGTGTTGCACTGGTGGCGCGCACTCAACGTTAATGGTGGCGGCCAGCGAGATTGGCGGCCGAGGGTCGAATGAGTCATCCGGCGGCGGGGCTGAATCAAAAGGAGGAACGGCGAGCCAGCGATTTGAATGGGTCGAGAGGTTTACAGGATGGCCGGGCAACAGTGGCTAGAGGACTTAGCGGGCAGGCAGGCGAGCGAGGGAGGGAGGGAAAGTGAGCTAGTGGACCATTGTGACGCAACACAACAACAGGTTGCCGAGCGACTACCAGAGTGCAGCTGGAGTGTGTCCGACGGCATCACTGGCGGGCAAATTCAGCCATCGCCAGCGACCGGCTCTGCAAGCTCGCTGTTGGGCCAGCTACTACGCGTGAAAATTCCACCCAGCCCAACTAGCTCCATCCTCTTCCTACATTTCGCTCGCCAGCTTTCCAGTCGGCCGGCCGACTCGTTGGCTGCCATTGCCGCCGCCGCTGCCGCTGTTGCTGGCGTTGCCGCCGCCAGCAGTCTGCCTACCTGCCGTCTGCTGCCTGCTGCTCGGTGCCGGCGGCTCGCCCGCTGGCCCGCCCGCTCTCGCTGCGCCCGCTCGGCCATCCAGCGAGCGGGCGCAGTTGCCTGGACCGCTAGCTTGCCCCAACCGTCTGCGTCCCCTTCAACGATCTCGCAGCCAAACGGCGAGTTGGGCAGAGCGGGCGGGATAGGACTTTCTCCCACAGCCCAAACGCAGCAAACGAGTTAGCTGTCAGACAGGCCAGCCCGTCTGGCCGCCCGGCTGCAAGACGGCCAAACCAATTGGGTTCGCCTGTCTCCCTCGCGAGCCAGCGCCAGCAGGGCCAACGTTTGGCTGCAGGCCGAGCTGGCGCCGCAAGTGTTGCCGCCGTTGCCCCTGTTGCTGCTGCCGCTGCTGCTGCCGCCGCCGCCGCCGCCGCCGCCACCGCCGCCACCACGCTGGCACCAGTGCCGCTGGTGTTGTTGTGGCTGTCGAACGAGTTGCGAGAGCCTTGGGTTTTGGTTAGACCAGAACTTGGTACGAGCGACGCCCTCTTTTCCAGTTTTATTATTGCGCGTCCATTCTGGCTGGCGGCTTCAGCAACTCAGTAATGCCGTAGCCATTGGTCCTGCCACTGGCACTAGCGGCGCCGTTGCTCTTGCTGTTGCGCTGAAATTCTCATCAAAAACATTGAGAGGGCAGGTCGGCTTGTGAAGGCGAGGGCGAAGGCGAGGACGAGGAGGGGAGTTAAGGACGAGAGTTGGAGCGAGAGTAGGAGCCAGTGGAGGCGCGGGCGAGGGCAAGAGGGCCAACTAGGAGGAGAGCGGCGACGAGAGAGGCTGGCGGCCGAGGGCGAAGCGGATGCGTAGTAAGGGAGGATCGATTTGTAGCAAGAACGGCTCGCCAAGACAAAGATCCTGTGGTTGCTCTTGACGTACGTGCTTGTTCGGTCTAACCTGAGAGGAGGTTTACAGTTGGACGGGCGAGCGCGCAATCAGTTGCCGTGCCAACAATCTCGTAATCTTGGCCTCAAAACTTGAGGCGAAGCAGATCGGCGCGAAGGCTAACCACATCAGATTTGGAGTACGAGAGGAAGAGAGAGAGAGAGAGAGAGAGAGAGAGAGAG
>ENA-UOVY01000468-UOVY01000468.1-plant-metagenome-genome-assembly--contig:-NODE-468-length-19298-cov-666.541444_pt1 | contig 19298 bp, 10 predicted proteins | sample MGYA00249840_ERZ761561 | MGnify/ENA primary metagenome ERZ761561 (study PRJEB28882, sample SAMN05720143) | plant metagenome | isolation source: Guanajuato, Mexico | place: Mexico:Guanajuato, Mexico...
AAACTCCTAGCCTACTTATTGCAATTGCAGATTTATTTGGTTTCGTGATTTTATTACAACTGTATTCATGAGCGCGGCCGCCGCTTGCAGCGCACTCTGTGCACTAGCTTGCAGGCAACAGTAACTTATAGGGGGAACAGGCGGTCACAGAGAAAGAGAGAGAGAGCGAGCGGGCAGAAGAGATGAGCCGAACTGTAGCAACGATGTCTCATAGAGAGCCACTCAGAAAAATAACAATGAACGAAATGCGCAAAGTAACAAGTGTCCGACCGTACCATTTGAAGAGCTTCATTAACTTATTAGCCATCTGCTAACTAGTATGGTCTTCTTAATTTAAATGGACCAACATGGAGGTATTATTTGGAAAGATAGGATATTTGTTCCGAAAGTCGGAGGGGACGGTGGAGCAGCGGCGTCGCAAATTGTATAATAATATTAAATTTGATGAAAACCCTGAATCAACATGGACACTTGTTGGCGAACTTGGGGATGGATCCTTTAGTCGTGTTTATAAGGCACAACATAGGCCAAGCGGACGCTTGGCCGCAGCTAAGATTTGTGAACTGAAAAATGAAGAGGAACTACAAGATCTCAATGTTGAAATAGACATACTCTCAGTCTGTCGGCATCCAAACATAGTGGAATTAATCGAAGCTTATTACTACGAATCTAGGCTTTGGATGCTGATTGAATTCTGCGAAGGTGGAGCTGTTGACAATATTATGAGCGAGCTCGAGAAACCTCTGACTGAGCCCCAAATCAGATACATTTGCCATGAACTATGCGAAGGACTATCTTTCTTGCATAAAAACAAAGTCATTCATCGTGATCTTAAAGCTGGTAACGTCCTATTAACTCTTGGCGGTGAAGTTAAAATTGCCGATTTCGGTGTATCAGCTAAAAACAAGTACACTCTCCAGAAACGCGATTCTTTCATTGGCACGCCCTATTGGATGGCGCCGGAAACAATTCAATGTGAAACTGTGCGAGATAATCCCTATGATTACAAGGCAGACATTTGGTCGCTTGGTATAACGCTTATAGAGTTTGCACAGCGTGATCCGCCGCACCACGATATGTCACCCGTGAGAGTGTTGCTAAAAATTCAGAAAGGAGAACCACCAAAACTAGACTTTCCGTCGAGATGGTCAAGAGAGTTCAGTGACTTTTTGACAATTTGTCTCAACAAAGATCCCACGAAGAGACCAACAGCTGAAGAGCTGATCGAGCATCCCTTTATCGTGGACTCCACCAACGTTAAGCCAGTTCGTGATCTTATATTAGAATATAAGGCAGATATAGTAGAAGAAGTGGAGGAGGAAGGCAGCGAAAAAGGCCAGCCCTCTCCTGTTGCTTCCTCGGCACCCTCGCCTGTTGCCTCAACTAGTCGCAAGAAGTACCAGGCCCCACCGCCACCTGTTACCAAAAACTCATCGAACAACAACACGAATAATAATAATAATAATAACGTCAACGACAATCACCCCCAACAATCGACACCAAATCACAAACAATCTCTCAACAATAGTAGCTCTTCATCGCCGAGTACTCAAAGCAGCTCTTCCGCAGTCAACAACTCATTTGCTTCCTCAGCCACCGTTAATAATCATCACAGTTCCAATCATCATCACAATAGCAACCACTACAATTCTCAGCAACCAACGCCTCAAGAGCAATCGCTCAAGACTAGACGTAAGACGTTAACTAGAACTAGAAAATTTGTCATAGATGGTGTAGTGATGACAACAACTACAAGTAAGATAATATATGCTGAAGAGGAAATAGTGAATGATGATCAAGACTTAAGAAAACAAGAATTGCGTGAGCTTAAGATGCTACAAAAGCAAGAGGCCCGTCAATTCCAAGATCTCCTTTTCAAAGCTCAATGTACCACCGAACAGTTGGAGAAACGGCTCCAACAGGAAGTTGCTCAGCTGTTAAAAGATTTCGATGTTGAGTTAGAAGCGACCAATAGGCAGCAAAAGCAATTGGTCGAGAAGTTAGAGCAGCAACAAGAGGAGACCCTCAAGGAGGCCTCAAGAGAGGTCAGATCGATGCAACAGAATGAGCTAAAACTTTTCAGGGAGCAACTCAAAATGGAATTTAGGTGTGCCAAGCAAGATATTGAATACCTGCCCAAGGCAACCAGAAGGGCTAAGAAAGATAAACTAGCACTGGATCAAGCGGACGCAGCTCGTGCATTTATAGACCAACTGAATGCTGCACACGATGTGGCTTTGAAACAGAAGACTGAGCAGTACCAAGAGCGGTTGGCTGCTATGGAGAGACAATTTTTGTTGAACAAACAACAGATTATCAGAACTCGCGAAGCGGCCATTTGGGAACTTGAAGAAAAGCATATGTTAGAGAGACAACAGCTTGCTAAACACCAACTCAAAGAGATATTCTTTCTACAAAGACACCAGATGCTGGTAAGACACGAGAAGGAAATGGAACAGGTGAAGCGCATTAACGCAAGGCACGAAGAAAATTTGCTCAAAAGACAATCACATGAAAAGAGACAGCTGCCAAAGAGGATTAGGTCAGAAATGAAGACTCGCGAATTGATGTTCCGCGAGAGTTTGCGTATCAGCACATTGGCAAACAAAGCCAATGGGGGCGATTCGAGCAATGAGGAGCGTGATAAATTGCGCCAATTTCAGGAGAGTGAGAAGAGTAGGTATAAAGCGGAACAACAACGCCAGGAACAAAAACACCAGCGCCAGTTAGAAGAACTCCGTCAATCTTCTCTGAACACCATCAGAGAATTGGAGCAGTTACAAAACGAAAAGCGGAAAGCCTTGATGGAACATGAGACGGCTAAGCTCAAACAGATGCAATGCGAACACAATAATGAGCAAATCAAATGGCGACGAAATCTAAAGACGAGAAAGGCTCGTCTTGAGGACGAGTTTTTGCGACAAAGATCAGAGCAGGAACGTTTTTATAATCCTGGTATTGTAGACTCGCGTAACTTCATACCATCACCCTCGCATATGATCCAATAGGTTCAGCCGAATACTGGTTAACTCTCGCTCACAAACTACACCATAGTCTTTAAAACGTTTTCATTATACTTGTTAGGATTGATTATGTGCTCGTTTACAGTCACAATTATAAATGTACCCCTGAACCGCTCTATTGAGCGGATGTTCAGTAGATCTCTAAATGATTTTTAGTTTTAGCTCTGTTACTCGTGTAGCTACTGAAGGTAGCATTCACATGCTGACATAGTTTGTGCGCCATAAACGAATTGCACGTGCTGCCTCTGAGGAGCGGCTTCCGCTTTTGCAAGTTTTCGAACATTAATCTTTATTGTTTGGTCAGAATGTAGATTTAATCTAAAGGAACTTTACTATCGTTACAAATACTACAAATCTGCACGTAAAGCGTGAGTAGATATTCGGTTTGACATGGTACCAGCGATGGCGAGTTTTGTTTGCTTGAATTAGCCTGCAACGATCGAATACTTGCATGATGTTGGCAGGAAGTTGGAGTGTAATATTCTGATACGAACACCTCTAGGATTGAACAAAATAGCAAATTTCTATGTCTTTGAACCTGTATCAATTCTTCTGCCGATCTTCATCGGAAGCATGTTTAGCTAGAGCCAGTAGAACGGTGGTCAGCTCTCGCTTGTTGATCTTGCCATCTCCGTTGGCATCGCAACCCTCCATTACCATGCGCTCGAATTCCTCTATGTCCTTATTATCTGGCACCTGGGGCTCATTTAAGTTTAGCAGTGAGCGGGCGTAAGTGTTAGGGGAAGCTTATTTTAAGGGGATGAAGACGATCAGGGAGTAGATGGCGCATCGAGTCATTTAGCAGGCTTGCCCGCCTCTTTTAGGCCCAAAATTCTTTTATTGCGGAGACAAAAGTTAATCGCAAACAACTAACCTTGCCCAAGAAGTCCATTAGATCCTTGATGAAGCCTTTCAATTCCTCGTTTTCAATCAGCCCATTGCCGTCCTGTTGGGAGGCGGCCGCGCCAGTGGTGGTTGGTTTGTTGTTCAAAGATAAGGGTTAATGTTTGTTGTCCTAGTAGAAGTTGACTCGAGATTAAGATCAACTATCTGTCTGGATATAATTGTTTTCCTTCCGCCCGAAGCAACGGTCGACAGGCTGGTGGAATGCGGGCGCAAACTGGCAGAATGGTAGCAGACTTACTCTGTCGTATGAGCTGAATATGCGCTCGATGTCTTGCTTGTCCAACTTTCGACTACTATCTCTGAAAATGCCCGAACAATGGAGCAAGTTTTCCTTCACCAAGAGCAAGCTTTGGGTGTCAAATCGGTGGAGTCATTAGAGGCTTGGAGCAACTTGTTGGCTTTGGATTACTCTGAAGGGCGATCGACTTACTTGGTCATCTCGTGCAATTGCAACTTTCCGTCCTTGTTTGCGTCGAAAATCTTAAGCAAAGTGTCCGTATACTCGTCCAGCTTATCCTCCTCGATCGATGTTGATTTGCGAACCCTTGCGCCATGTCCGCTGGAGCCATGTACTTGCTGGTTGGTGGCAAGGAGATCGCGCAGAAACTCCCGCAGCTCGTTTGACTCGATGAAACCGCTCGAATCCTTGTCGTACTTGGTCCAAATCTGGACACCCAAGAGAGAGGTCAATGTTGTTTGTTTTGTCGTTTTCCCTCACCTCGAACAGGTGAGGTTGAACGCAGCTGAGCGTGATTAACTTACGCGCATAAAATCGACACTAGAATCAACCTGGTTCTCGAACTTGAACAGAAGCTTGAAACTCTCCTCGAGCGGCAAAAGCTGCGCTAGTTCTCGAATGTCAATCCGGCCGTCGCGATTATTGTCATAGGCATCCATAAAAGCCTTCTTGAGCTCCTGTAGGAGATCCTCATCGAGTGGTTCCTAATTAATTAGCGGCAGTTGGAGGTAGAGTTTTTGATGGCTACGTTAACTCATTGGGTTTCCGCTCGTGCAGGAGTCAGGTTGCTGGAGTGGAGCTGGCTAGCGCCATTAATCATGCGAGAACTTGAGCCCCGTGGCGCGAGGACGGCCGAGCGGCCCATCGCCACCGAGCGGGCCCGCCGACTCGTGTTTTGCCGCCGAGAAGGAGGATGAGAGAGAGAGAGAGAGGAAGCTCATAATTGCACCACGCAACGGATAGATGAGTGCAAGCGCTCAGGGCTTAATTATGCTAATTGCAGAGTGGTCTGCTCGTTCCAATTTGCGGGCGCTAAGCTTGGCTTGGTTGCATGTTTGCTCTGAGGAGTCCGTTTGCTCCTGTTTCCCGAACTTTAGTCCAACAACGAAACACGGCTGCAGGAGCGCGCTGATGGATCGAGTGGCGACAGCTGAGGTCGAAGCCCTCGAATTCCATCCCTGATTTCGAGTGCCGAGCTAGCCCATCATCCCTATCATCGGCAGCAAGCCTGAACTCTCAGCGCTCAATCTCAGCTTGCAAATCCTTGTTGGACATCCCCTTTGGTTCCACTGGCGCGAAAGTTCATGACAACACTGCCAGCGCTCGCTTGCATTCGACACAGATGTCGCTCGGCCGACTTATTGGCCCAACTAAGGCCTTGTGTCCCATTCATTATCATTTTCGTATTCTTATTCAGATTTAGAGTTGGCTGGCTGAGCGTGTAATTGAACGCACTTGGCAATTAGACGGTGGCGCTTGGCTGCTTGGCGCGAAATCAATACAGTTGGCCCGAGACATTGAGACGTCGTCGGCGTGCACGCCGCTTGGGTGTCGGCCTGTTGTTTTGGCTCGGGCAACATTCAGGGCCGGATATTAACGGCTCGGCTAAGCTCGGCTTGTTCAGCTTGCAAGCACGAGGGTCCAGTGGGAGGCGCAATTTGCTCTCGCTCGCGCTTTGCTCTGTGGCGCTTATTGCGTCACGTCGGTTTGAGCCCACAAGCTCGGCCGGCCGATGGCCGCGCGCTTGTTACACACAAACAAAGGGGACCTGAATGGAGGCCTCGCAAGCTCGCCACTTGGCCAGCCCTTTCCGTGGGCTCCGAGCCGCCGCTCATTGGCTGCTTGCAAGCAGTTTTGGGGGGGGGAGGGGAGGCGCTGGAAGTGGGAGCGCGAGCCAAGCTGAACCAAGTCGGGCGCCGCCAACAGCTAAACGACGTGCGTTCAATTTTAAGAGGGCGGCAAGCGCATTTTAGTTTGACCGACTGGCTGGCCCCCATTGGGCCAAATGTTACCGAGATTGATTTCGCCGGCATAGGCGGGCCAAGTGTAATCATTATCGCCACTTTGGGGTCTCCGATAAGCTGGCCTGGCGGGCCGCCGCTGCTGGCGTGCATATGCATTGGGCATAAAACGACGCTTAGCGGCTAGGCCAGTGCCCATTCCGCCCGATTAACCTTGGCTCGGCCCGGCAACGAGTCCGCACGTTTGCTCGATACCGGTAATGATGCCAAGTGGCCAGCTGCAACCAGTTATCTCGCCGCCTACCTGCCAGCGCCAGCAGGCGGGCCCGATCGGCCGCCCGGAGTCGGCGAGCGCGAGGACCAACAAAAGGTTGAATCGGTCTCGCCTGACAAAAGTGGTTTAAAAGTCGACGCTTTTGCGCCGAAGAGTTGGAACGCCAGCAACATCATTATCTGGCCCAAGCTGCCTCGCTCGCTCTATACTCGAGCGAGCAATAATTGATTCAAAGGCGAACAACATCCGCTCCCTGCGAGCCAAAAGCGACTGCTCAGGAGTCCAGAGGCCTGGGGGTCGAGTGCAAGTGTCTCAGATGGAGGGGCGTTGGTTTTGCTTGCGGAGGCCACTTTTGGCGACATGTTTACATTCGAGTTTGGCCGACATGACAGCTCGAGTGAGGGAGGGTGGCAATAAACGCCAGCCACCTGAGCGAGCCTCTTTGGCTTGCGGAGGCTCAAAAAGTGTGCGATATTATGTTTGGTTTGCTCTGGCGCAAGGGGATGGAATTTCAATGAGTTTAGGCGGTGCAATGAAAACCGCGAATGGATGGTTCCGGCGAGCAACCTGGACATTCAAGCTGACATCAATTTGCCACAAAGTGAACGCGGCCGCATTGGCCAGTGTAAGCCAGTTGCGGAATCAGCACCACAAGACCGCAGTGGTGGCACCAAAGCGCGCCCACCAGCACTGGCCAGGTTGGCGGGCCCAAGGTGTGGCGCAGTCAACGGAGCGAGAGGTGGTCCTCTCGTCCGGCCTCATCGACTGCTCGCCACTTGGCCGCCGCGAGGGGCCGCTTGTCTGTCTGGGGCAGACAGCCAGAGCTAGAGCAAGAGCGAGTGCGAGGAGCAGAGGGAGAGGGTCAAGCGGCCGGCCAGACAGCCGAGTGGCGACTGCTCTGAGCTGGGCTGAACGGCCCGAGCGGAGGATACAAGTTAATTTGAGGCTAATCGGGCCCGAGCACCTGGCGCCTCGCAAGCTCCGCTTCCGCTCGCCTGCACCTGGCGCTCGGCCGCGCGAGTTGCCTCCGAGCGGGCCAGCAAGAGGCGCCCGCCAGTTCCCATAATGATATCGCTCGCAAACATGCGCCCAGAATGATCAATCACTCCGTGCGGCCGAGTTTGGTTGGAGAAAGATGGCTTGGCGGGGACAAAAAGCAAGCAAGTGGCGCCAGCTAGCCAGCCAGTCGCCTCAAACGTCTGAGACTCAAACTACAATCCAATTGAATGGTTGGAGCCAACACGCCTGCTCGAGCGCCAGCATCCTTGCACCTTGCCGCTCGCACACGAAGCCACTAGGTTGCAATGAATGAGTTTAAGTGGCGCCCGTGTTGGCCCACTGAAGCCAGCTTTGAGCGGCTCCAGCCAGAGGCTCTCCTTGGGAGTTTTGAGCCAGATCCACAGTTAAGGCGCCTCAGCCCCGAGGGTCCAACGACAACGACAACAACAATAACCCGCCCCCTCGGCTGGAGTTGGCCCCGACCGGAAGCGCGCGAAATTCCTTGTTTGTTCGGGCGGCCGAGTGAGCGGCAATATGATAATCCAGGGCGCTCGTTTCGCCGCCAAGCGAGCACCTGCTCGCTCGGCCCCCTTGAAATCGACAACCATTCATCATGGGCCCTCAATCGATCAATCAAGGGTCAACGGGCGGCGGAGGGGGAGGCGCCTCAGGGCTGCTGCGTGGCGGCCGCCAAACAGGTGCGCCGGCTCGCTTGCTGGCTAAAACCGCGAGAGGCGATAAGTGCGGCCAGTTGGGCGGCTAAGCGAGTTGAGGCTGCCGCATTGGCGGATTTATCGCTCTTGGGGGAATTAATCGCCCTTAGGCCAATAATTACAAGCGCGCCCGTGTCTGCGAGCCTGCGGGCCGCCAATTGGAAACGCCCAGCTTTGGAATGATGGCCTCGCGCGGCCGGCCGGCCAGCCCTGGCTGGCTCGGCCAACCCAAAGTGGGTCTGTCCGCGCGCGCAGGGGGGGGGGGGAGGAGGGGCAGCAAACAGAACTCACCTTGTCCTCACGGATGCTGGTGACGAACTCGCGCAGGAAGTTGTCCAGCTCGCGGCCCTCGATGAATCCGTTGCCTAGATTTGAAATTCAAACAATCAAGTCAATGGGCGACCCTTCAAAGGCGCCGGCCGCATTCGGACGGTTCAAATTCAAGCTCAAACTAACCGTCTTGATCGTAGTTGTTCCAAACCTCGAAAAACTGCTTTGAAGTGAGATGCTTGAGCGCCACTGAGTTCAAGTCCGCAAACTTGCTCATGAAATTGTGTCCACTTGCTGGATCCATTGCTCTCGATTGCTCCGTCCGCTCTGTTGTCAACAACTTCAAACCACAAACTTGCGCTACACTCGGAAGCGATGGAAGAGTGCGCGAGGGTTACTTTACTCGTTCGGGTCGGGCGCAAAAGTTGCTCTGGGCGCCAAGTTGGACTTGCGGGCCCCTCGGCGGAGGCTCCCAATCCAATCTGTCCAGCGTTGAGTTTGCGCACTGGCGCCCGTTCCCAAAGTCAGCTCGCGCGCGCCCAAAGCTCAGGCAAACTCAGCCAGCGCTTCTCGAGGGATACTGGGCGAGACGCAGCAAGGTGTCGTTTGCCTGCAAGTCCACGATGGCCAGCGAGGTGAGACTTCCGTCGGCGAAGGCGAGAACGAGCGCATAGCCGTCACTCGAACACTTGATCCTGGTGACCAAACCCGAGAGCTTGTAGTTGGCCACCAGTTGGCCGTCGCGCAAACGAAGCAGGAGCAGCCGCTTGAGGCGCGGATCATAGTAGTAGACGTAGGAGTCGTTTGGTTGCGTGAAGCCGCAAATTATGTCCGCCTCGCTTCCTGTTGTTTGGACGTCGCCCGCGGACAGTTGGGACAAAGTTTCGTTTGTTAGGAGGGACTTGACGGGCGAGCAGTGGCGCATTTCGAGCAGTTGGAGGCCCCCGGCCGCAAGGGTTGCGCGCGAGCTACGCGATTCGCGAACCCTGGCGCTCGAACCTAAGCCACTCGTCTTAAACATACGGCTCAAACCGAAGCGCCCATCAGACGACAGTTTGCCATTCCAAATGCTAGAATGTGCCATGAGTTGCTTGGTGGAAACGTCAATCAAAAAGCTCGAACCCTTTTCATCGTCAAGCAGCGCCACTATAGTCTGGCGTTCGCGATAGTTGACCGACTTGAGGCGCGTGAACTGGTCCGCGCCAACGCTTACGCTCCTCGACGGCCCCTCGCCAGCGCTGTTGCTCCAGACTCCCTGCTGCCTTGACCTGCTGGCCGACAGTCCAGCCTCAGTGTCCTTCACCTGCGGATTGAAGTGTTCGAGCTGGTTGAGTTTGATCGAGCGAACTAGGGCGCCCTCGCGCGTTGAGTAGACGTTGAGCGAGATCTGTAGCTTAGCCATGGCCGACGAGCGACGCCTCTCGAGCCGACCGATGCCTTGCTCCAGCTCCCCCCTCTCGGCGCCGCTTTCAACGGTCACTATGTTAAGCTGGTCGCGAGTTAGAACGGGCAACCGGACGCACCCATTGCGAGCTGCGGCGGCCGCCCATTCGTCTGCACCAAGCTGGCCACTCGTCTCGCCTGGCTCATGGCGGGACGGGCGACGGGCCGCCCGCTTTGCAGTGAGATAATGCGAATCGCGAGCTCCGTTTGCAATGGCGGGAGTTGAGCAATCAATCGTGAAGAGCAGCCGACCGTCTGGAACAGAGTGGCAGAGGATGAGAATGCGCCGAAATGGGCGCCAGCTCGGGGGGTCAGTCAGTCGGCTTCCAGCGCCACTGCTGCTCATTCCACCTGACGAATCGCATCTAGCTTCACTGTCGGCCTTTGCGCACTCTGGCCCATCTAGAACGGTCAAGAGCCGAGAGTCTTGGAGGAAAAATTTCAGCTTCACCACGAAACAAGCGACTGGAAGCGCGTGTTTAAAATTCAACTTGAATTCAGGATCTCCACTAAAATGGCCGTCGCCTTTTCTCTCACGAACTGCAGAAGTAGCAGCTGGCGCCTCTCTATTCGTTGCAAGAAGATGGATTGAGTCTAGCGTTGCAACGCACAGGTATCGTCCATTTAAACTGAGTCGACATCTCACAATTCTCGTCGCCCGCTCGTTGTCCTGTTGCGAGAAGTCAGACTGGTGAAACTTAGCCACCAACCTCAGGCTGGACCAATCCCAAACACCAAGCTCGCAGCGGGTCAAGCAAGCGACTAGAGGCCATTGAGCCGCCAAACTCAACCACTCAATTGAATGCTCCAACCTGTCAAGCGCGTGGATGTCCTTGTTCAGATTTGATAGATTCCAAATCTTCACCGTCTTGTCCATGGAGGCGCTAGCCATGCAGAGTTGCTCGTTGAAAATCTGAGCCTCCTGGCGAGTGTTGGTTGAATTTCGCTTGAAGACGGGCAACAACTGGACAATCCGAGCACTGTGGGCGTCCACAAATCTTAGAAATTGGCCGCTATCGATGGAGTAAACGAGCATCCTCCTACCAACGGCAGCGACCAAAAAGTTCCTTCCCGCCGCTCCGCCCTCAACCACAAGGCTCTTTACTTGGCACCTGTTTGGCTGTATGCTGATGTTGCGAACGCTCTTTGGAAAGACCAGGTTCTGCTCCTTGACTCCGTCGCCAGCAAGCCGCAGCAATACTATTCGATTGCAGAAATAGAGCTTGACTAAAACGGACCCAGTTGGCGCCTCTCTGCTTCCAAGTGAGCCTCCCTCCTGTTCTTGATCAAATATACGATTTGCGACTATCTCATCGTTCTCAGCAACCGAATCAAATCTCTGCTCGAAGGAAGAAATGGCAGCCATCGTTTCCTTCGAGACGAGCAAACGTGGATCTAGACTACTCAAGCATTCATCGCTGGTCTCAAATTCAACCGCCATTGGAGCGCTCTCAGACTCCTGCTCATTTAGGGCCCCAAATGCTCTCCAATTCCTGGAACCACCTCGACACATTGAATCACTCTCTGATCGAACCTCCTGATGAGTTCTTAGAAGCTTTTTGCGCGACCAACAAGTTTTGCGTCGTCTCCGCAGGTAAATCGCGCCAGTAGAATCGCAAACAATGAGTTGCTTGCGAGAAGCGTCAAGTGCCAACGACTTGGCGGTGATGGATTCCGGCCATGGCTCAAACGTTCGTCCGTAGCCATTTTTCTTCAGGTTCAATGTTAGAAGTTGGATTTGATCGTCTCCAGTCTCGAGTTCTATGAAAGCTAACTCGCTATCATTAGTCGGAATCGGCTCAACGGCAACACTCAGGATCCCAAGTTCCCGCTCACCATCCCCAATCTCGGTTAAATCCATTGAAAACTCCAACTCCACTGCGAGCCTCTGCATAACCGGGCCGCTTGCTTTGAGCTCGTTGCTAGTCACCCCAAGGACATGAAAACTGAGCTTCGTCCAAACAACAAACCTGGTGGCCCCAAACTTGTCAATCAGTTCCAGACCCAATATTGGTTGACGCTTACTCATTGCCTCCTCCAACTCGAGTTGCCCATATTTGATTACTTGTTGGGTTAGGATATCAAGAACGAGGACAGTGTTGTTGCTCGTGTAAGCAATCGCATATTCGTTATTGTAGCCCATCTTTAGCTCTTTCATGAGCGAGCCCTCGATCTTAGGATCAACATCGCGAGAGACCTCACCAGTGGTTGTGTCCCACATTATAAATCTGTTCGAGACCGCCAATAGATGCCGTTGATCGGCGGCCAATTGCATGGACATGATGGCAAACGAGTGGCCCTCGAGCGAGCTCAACTGCAGTCCATCTGGCGATTGCAAACAATGATCAACGGGCAACAGGGCGCAATCTGAGCAGCCTACCTTATCGCATTGATCTAGAAGCTGGCTCAGGTACTTGACACGGACTTGTTCCTCTGAGCTTGACTGTCTCACAAGCGGCAACAGGCGTCCAATGAGCTGGGGTGCCAACATTTGGGTGTCGTTATGTATTGCGCTACAAGACAACCGTATGGTGCTGTTCAATGTGTCAAGCTGGCTCACCATCGATTGTAAAACTTCAGTGTCCAGACGATCGGCAGGAGTCACTTCTCGAAGTTCCAATTCTTGCCAAGATACAGGAGCTCGCTCCTGGCTCGAACTCGGATCCATGTTAACTGTTGAATTCTCAACAGCTCTGCGGAGACTCTGACGGGCCTCAGCAAAATCGATCAGCAAACTCTGGAGGCCAGTCGAGCTGATTCTTGCAAACAGCCATCTATAATTGAATAGCACTTCAGTGGCCAGGTCAAGGTAGCGCCCAGACTGCATCAAATGATACGGCAATTCAATGAGCTTTCTCATGTTGTAGTGCCTCTTTACTTGCTCTCGATTCACAACGCTAGTACCACCTTCCATCTGCTCATGGCCCTCGCCAGCCTCTGAACGGCCCTCGTAATGTAGCGGCTGCTGCGGGACTCTCCGATCGGCCTTTGCCTGCATCCATTGCAGGCGACTATCGTACTGGTCGCTACTCCTTAGCCGACTTCTAACACTGAACGAGGCGCCCGAACGGACACTAGCCGATCCAGTTCCCGATCTGACCCCCGATAGGCTGCTTCGCTGGCCTCGTGGTCCAAAAGTTTGACTGTCTCGCACAGACTGTTGCACCGCCGATTCAAGTTGCTCGGCAGCCATTTGAATCTGCTGTTTCGTGCACCTGAAAGGTTTAGCCTTGTCTGCCCACTTGCCTTGAAAGTAATCGGCTAAAATAGAGTGAATATAGAGCACTTGCTGAGGATCCGAGAGGTACCTGTCCTCTGTGACCCTCTTGAATTCGCCGTGATGCCAATTAATAACTATCCCATCGGCGTCTCGCTCGCTCAGGTATTCGGGCAAGTCGTTCCTAATTCTTGTCCACAATAAGGGTGGTATACGTCGCACTGGCGGCAGATGATATTGGAAAACATCATCAAGAACAACATCGTCCAACGACAATATGTCCTCGAGTTCGTTCTCGCAGATTCCATCACGAGCTGATGTTATGTAAGACAAACTGTGCTTGACCAACAGGTAGCCGTGTTGCAGCTCAATTCGCGCAAACAGTTGGCAAATTGCGTCGTCAATGGTGCTAGATAGGTGACAGATCGAGGCTGAAAAGGTGCTCGAGCTGGCCGAGCTGTGAACTAGACCCGATCCACTCATTGATTTGACTCTAAAAACCACTGGCTCTTCATTTGACTCCAGCTTGCTCGAGTTCCTCTCGGAATCTGCTGATTTTTGCGCTCTGGTTTGCTCATAATCAAGGTAATTCAGCCACTGTTGCTCCATATTCAGTATCTGCCACTCTAGCTCGTCTGTCTGATCTGACTCTCTCAGCAACTGAGCCAAAATCGAATCAGTTGCACTGTTACCCGTCAAAAGGTCCTGTCTCCCGATCAACATGGAGGATCCAAACGTCAAGCCTTTCGTATCGCTCTGCATGCTGTAAGATTTCCAATTGACAAACTCCCCGAAAGCGAGCTTGACAAATATTGGTCGACTACACGAGGCAAAAGACTTGCCCACCATCGACCACTGCTGCTGGGTGAGAGACCTATTGGCTCCAGCCAACCAGTTTCGGACCACCTCCAAGCCCAACTCTTGTCCAAGCGGTCTTATGTGGAGAATCCAAACATCTTCAGCAAGCCCACTAGTGTATTCGCTCCCTACACCAGCGCTAGAATCATGGTAACCAGAGGAGTGAGCGGATTTTTCATCGCCACTTCGGGCATAACATTTCAGGGATAGTTTGAGTAGAAGCTCTCCAAACACCCGATGAAATCCAGTGGTCGTCGAGATCTTAGGATACGCTTCTAGTTGTGCCGAGGGGCGAGTCTTGCCCAGCGTCCGACTGAAAAGAATTGTTGCATTTGCTGAATCAGCTACTTGAACTCTTTGCTCGGACTCCATCCATTTTGTGTTCAGCATATCCTGATGTTCCAGAACTTCAGTATTCGTCGACAGGCTTTCGACTCTCAACTTGGTTTGGTTGAAGAAATAAGCTTGCAAAAAGTGCCTCTTGAGGTGAACGAAGTCCTCATTCTGGGAGCTTAGAGTTCTTTCAGAACTGCATGAGATTATCAATCTGACATTCGGTGGCAACCTCACAATACTGGTGAGCCATGAATATTTTGCACCGACGTTGCTTTCGGTTGAAGATGTTAACCGCTCGACTGAATCCAAGATGATCAAGAACAGACGGTTCCTGTTGATTCGGTGCCGGCAGTTTTCCAACAGTTGTCTGAAGGTGAAAACAAGCTGGATAAAATCGTCAGGGATTTGCTGGTAGGGCAACTGCGGGTCATCCACATCGCCACTGGTTTGATCAAGTGAGATCCCATTCTGATCCGATGTACCGTTCAAAAGTCCATACTGGTAGAAGTTGTATTGCAACTGTCTACAAACGCTCGTTAGTACGCCAACCATGGACGAGCTATTAGGGGTTGTGCAGCAGAATCTCATGATTATACACGGTTTTCGGTCCCATTGGTCATCCGAATGTCCACCTTGAGCCCCGTCGGCGCTGAGGATCAAATGTTTCGCCAGTGTAGCTGCTCGTGCAAGGATTGATGTCTTCCCAGAACCTCCAACTCCATAAATGAACATTGGTAGCACACCATTCTGATGGGGTCCGAGGATATAGGATCGAAGTCTGTTCAACTCGTCCCTTCGTCCATGGAACGTTTTGCTAACATAGATAGCATAATGCGAATGTTGTAAGACTTCGCCGATAAAACCCGACTTAGATTCATGCCTCTCTTTGCTCGCTTTTCTGATCATACGTTTCAAATTGTGATAGAAATGGTCGGTCAGATCATTAAGGTAACGCTTGTGCTCCTCAGACTTTACACTTATTCCACCAGCTTCGTTCCAGGACACTCGAAATTTAGTTAGATTTCTTACATTTGATTTGAATTTAGCCTCGAGTTTAGTGTCTCTTAGTTCTGCCAAAGCTTTTTGAGCCTCCTCGTTGACGGTCCAAACATTATCCTTTGCCACAAGATCTACATATCGTCCAATAAGCCGCCTACTCTTCTCGCTCTTCCTCTTTCCACCTTGCGATCCACTTGTATTCAAACTTATAACATCTTCGCCAATTTTTAACGAAGCTTTACGCACTTGAGTGCCTTTCGAACTTGAACCGGAAGTTGATGATGGCTCCCCTGCTTGAGTGTGTGATTCTAATTCAGAGATTTGATCGATGAGACATTTTTGAACTTGGTCCCTCAAATCAACTATTGAACGAACATAGACCAAGCAATGAGATTTTGCATCCTTCATATCCAAACAACCCTCGATTATTTCTCGCTCCGTCACTGAGATTGAATATTTCATCAACTGCTCTTCCCTGCTAATCCTACCTTGCTCGACCAGCCTGTTCGAGCCTATCATCAACAATTCATGAAGACGATCTTGGACAGCTTGCCAGATGCACTGATCTGTTGCTTGTAATACTGGTTCAGTTTTGTTGGTGAAATTTTTCAATATCGAGGATACCGGCTGGAGCAGATACTCGGGAGGAACTGCATTTAGGTCCTCCTTGTACCAAGTGTCCATGAAATCTGTATTGACATCCATCTCAATCAGACACCTACGCAAGGCTCGATATTCAGTCGACTTGATCCTATTTCTCAGCGGTCTAAATCCGTATTTATCGCCCAAGAATGCAACGAAGTTTGGACCGAGAGACATTCTTTGACAATTATATATCTCGCGGCTGCAGAGGTTGACCGTTTGATGGTCATCGGTCGCCTCGTCTCTTACACCCCAGCGCATATCAACCACTAAGCGATCGTTAGTTTGCAAGTTCAAACATCAAAGAGGCTTTACTAGACTCACCTTGAAAATCTAAACCATATCTTTCACGGCAGTACTTCTTCAACTGAGGGTAAACACGCTCTATCAAACTGTTCCTCTCCAAAGTCATATCAGTGAATGTAGAGCTGATGAAAAGTCTTACGACTCTCTTTGGGAGATCCGCAAGTTTATCGAGATCGCCTGAAAATAGCCGATCTAAAGCCTCGTCGTCCATCGTAGTGAGGTTTATTCATTAAGAGATTGATCTTAAAAGAAGCTGGATTTGCTTGCCGAGTGTTGTGGCATTGTATCGCGTCTGGAACAGGAAGTAACGGCGAGTTGGTTGCTAGCCGTTGGTCTGCGCAGGGAAGATTAGGAGCTTAAGAAGAATTTATTTTAGATTGAACTAAGTTTATTGAGCGTCTAGTTGAAGTTGTGATTAGATAATTCAGGTGTGATAGTTGATTTTGTAAAGTTTAATCCGTATTACTAAGATGAATACCGACATCCGTATAATTCTTTCGGTCAAAATTTTATCTCATAGTCGATCCGAGTACTTCGCTCAAACTTCAGTCACCTAGTCCATGGCTTGAGATGCAGTTGCTGCAAATGATGTAGGCAGGTAATGATGATATCTCTTGAGTTCCTAGTTGTGTTATAATATTGTTGATGATAATATTGTAGTTATCTTGAACTGTCGATTAAAATATGTCTAACCTGCTAACTTTGATACCTTGATTTTCACACCAATTGGGAGTTAATGGCCAGCAATCCAAATATTGACACCACGAGCACTTATACAATGGATATATTTACAGAGGCGATGGTGGTATGACAAAAGTTAAGATCACAAGCACGATACAGATCCATATCTGTACCACTTTCTGCGCCCTCTAGGAATCATTGAAAGGAGTTGGATAAGGAGTGAGGGCTGATGAAAGCACGAGATCTACAAGAAGATGCGTAATCATCAATCCACGGAAGTAGCCCGAGAATAAATATGCCTACGGCTATCAATTTCCGAAGTGAACTCATTGGATCATCCAGTAACTTCCAACTGTTAACTGTTTCAGCCATGAGGCAAGCTAATAGTGCAAATTGACTACCTGATGGTCCTACTTGCGAGTGATATGGAACGAATGTTGCGCTTGCAAGATAACCGGCAATTCCGGGTAAGATGTAAATTATTGCCATCCGCGTTGACCCTAGTAATCGCTCTATATCGCGCATTATGTAATATTGTAATATAACGATGAAAGATAAGTGTATAAGACCGGCATGTAAAAATAAAGCTGTAATCAGGCGATAAAATTGATCTGGATATTCGCGCGCGTAGAATGGCACCATACCACAGACGTCCTCCATGCAAGATACCTGTGAGCATAGTGTTGCTTCGGGATGGAATGTTCCTCTTAAGAATTGGCAATGTTGACTAGTTATGATTCGACACTGTCCATATATACCGATGCAACAAGGCCTACCGACTACCTCGCAAGACATATGATGCATTGCCTTCGTGGTTTGGAGAGGCTCATGGCAAATCGGCCAGAGAGATATGTCATCAGGCCATTCATGTGGGTGATTTGAGGCAGGTCTTAGGCAGTATTGAGGATCTTGACCACAAACAGGGCCTGAAATTCGACGTTGATTGTCAATAGAAGCATATGTTTCAGACTGGTCCGTGCGGATGCAACATCCAGTAAGTTTTTCTTCTTGCCGATGTTGATCAATCTCATGATAGATAAGAGAATCTCTACGCATACATGGTGTAAATTTAGCTCCTAGATGTATCAAATCCATCGAGCGAGGGCTTAACTAAATATTATCCTTCTCATAATAAGCTTCATGGTGGTCTGTTAAACCTGACACGTACACTATACCTTTGACTAATGTTTCACTAAAACCAAATGGACCGAATCCGTACGTGAATAATGTGATGATCATGATGAGTATCTAATAACCTAGTATGTGAAATGGGGCCAGTAGTCATTGAAGCTACATAATGCGTTTAGCTGAGCGTTGGAGAGATCTCTACGAAATTTTCGCGATAACAAGTTGCCGACTGAACCGGTGCTGAAGACTCGCCTCGGCTGATGCTTAGATAGGACGTCATTCACTAGTTTGACAACACTCTCTTTGGCGTTGAAATCAGTCAAATCGTAGGAGCCTAACGAGGTTTAATCGCCTTTTAATTGTTCTAGATCTTGAGGAAGTTGAGGTTTCGCAGTAGTGCGGTGGATGGCAGTATCTGAATTAGTTCTTAAATTGCTGGTGGAGGCCTGCTTCTGCTCTTGATAAATTTTGAGATCCACAACTCCCCGAATCCCTCCGCGGTATTGAGAGATGAAACCACTAGGGTCCTCTGCGTGAAGTCGCCCATGGCTGAGGCAATCACGGTGATGATTGTACTCAATAAATTTCTGAAGAATATGAGGCAGTGCTTTGATCTCATCTTGAGCCTGTGGTCTTGTTCCTGTCTCAACTCTGTACTTGCTGGTGCGAAAGATGCGAGTGACTCTTAGCCAGAAAGAGGTGGAAAAGTTGATTGAGGTCGAAGCACTGCCTGATATTCTTCAGGAACCTATTGAGCGCAATCATTACCGTGATTGCCTCATCCATGAGCGACTTCACGCAGAGGACCCTATTGGTTTCATCTCTCAATATCGCGGGGGGATTCGGAGAGTTGTGGATCTCAAAATTTATCAAGAGCAGAGGCAGGCGTCGGTATCAGGAGAATGGCGGTGACGAGCCTAAAGAACTTGTAACTCAGTATGTAGTGTACTTTCGCTCCGATTGTACAGCCGGTGCCAAAAGTTCTGATGTTGAAACGGGTGTTTTGGGTATTCGGGATAGCAAACAGCGTTACCGCAGTAGGTAGTGGTCCTGATTTGGATAGTAGAGTGATATCTAGATTGGGTTGAGTTAGATGTGGATTTACTGGAGTCTCGACATTAACTGAATCGGAAATTGCTCGCAACACGAGCACACATCAATTGGCTGACCGCCGGCGCGAATTACAAACAGATCGCTACAATGTCTCCGATCAGCTAGGCTGCAGGCAGGATAATCCGGGCCACGAATTTAAATTTTTAGCAAGATCCTGCCAACTGATAAGCTCATCATAATTTTCGGCACCG
>ENA-UOVY01000469-UOVY01000469.1-plant-metagenome-genome-assembly--contig:-NODE-469-length-19213-cov-630.409855_pt1 | contig 19213 bp, 12 predicted proteins | sample MGYA00249840_ERZ761561 | MGnify/ENA primary metagenome ERZ761561 (study PRJEB28882, sample SAMN05720143) | plant metagenome | isolation source: Guanajuato, Mexico | place: Mexico:Guanajuato, Mexico...
GTCTTTTAAGCTAAGGCTCCTTGCTTTTATTGATTACACTTCCAAGCTGGCCAGGATTTGTTTCAGTGAGTTTTCCTCACTTTCACTTTGTCCAGTTGTTATGTTTAGAACATACTATCTTTGTTTAGCCACCTTGCGAAAGTTTAACATTGGAACGAGGAGTCTTGACAAAGAGAGGAGTCTACTCGGTGTGCGCGACGCAAGCTATCACGTGCACAGAATCATAAATGCGGCTATCAATTCACCATCTCCCACCCAAGAAGATGCATATTAACAGGCTTGTATCCAAAGATGGATGCTTATCCTTGCTCAACTATTTCTCGAAATCAACTACTACAGTTCATTGTCCATCTGTCGTCCGGGGGGAGTTCTCACCTGGAGGAAATGACGAGCATAGACACTTGGCTATCAAACTCTATAACGGCGTTATCCCAAAGATTGGCCTCGAAATCCATGCTCAGCTGGCAGTACGATCGAAACTTTTCAGCCAAGGCTCGACTTTCAAAGAGGGGGCACCCAACACTCAGCTCGATCTGTTTGATATCTCATTACCGGGCACGCTGCCAAAATTCAATCGGGCTGCCCTCGAAGCCGCGATGCTCTCTAGTTTGGGCTTGAATTGCACCATACAAGATGTCATTCACTTTGATAGGAAGAATTATTTTTATGCTGACATGCCGGCTGGCTTTCAAATAACTCAATTCAACAAACCTTTGGCCAAAGATGGATATATTGATTTTGTCGTCAGTGCATATCGTGGCTCCAGAGCAATGTATTTAGTGCAGTATGATCTCGTTAAACATCTATATTCAAGCAAAAGTTCCGCTTTAGATAAATTTGTTCCTTATATTAAACGATCTCGAGTCAGACAAGTGCAATTAGAACAAGACTCAGCCAAGAGTCTGCATCAGATATCGAATGATTCGCATAATGAAGCATTCAACCTTGTCGATTACAACAGAAGTGGGGCTAGCCTCATTGAGATTGTCTTCGATCCAGACTTGACCAATCACCACGAGGCATTTTCGCTTGTATCAGATTTGATATCTACCCTAAAGGCAACAGGTACATGCGAATGCGTAATGCAGGAAGGATCACTTCGTGTAGACGCAAATGTCTCTATCGCTAGTATAGCCGGCGACGCAATCAGCAACTCTGCGAGAGTGGAACTTAAGAATGTCAATTCTCTCAGATCTTTGATAAATGGTATACAGCATGAGATATTACGGCAATCAGAGCTGATCCGCAATGGCCAACCCGTAATCCAAGAGACCAGAACCTTTGACAATTCATCCAACACAACAGTACCCTTGAGGATCAAAGAAGAATCTTTGGACTACAGATTCGTACCAGAACCGAATATCCCACCTCTCAGGATAGACCGCAAAATGGTAGACGAAGTGAAGAGGAATCTACCCGAAGATCTACCCTATAATATAGTGCAAAACTTGGTACAGAAATATAGTCTGGATTTGATTCTGGCCAAGGAGTTTATCAAATTGCCGGGACTTGAAAAATATTTCGCCGAGGTCATGGATTGTGAATCCAGTTACGATGCGAACGCAATCGCTGATTTCCTCCTTCATAGCTTGCACAACCTGCAAAATCTGGCGGGCTCACCCCTAAAAGTTGACCTACGTGACGAAAACGGAGATTTCTTACAAAGGCTGGAGCCGCGCAAACTGCAGGCGTTGTTCGATATGGTGACGAGAGATGAAATAAGTTTTGCTACTGCTTACGAGGTGATGAAGTACCTTTTCACCACTAAGGATAAATCTGATCCCAGTAAGCTAGTAAGTGATTTTGGTTGGTATCAGATAAACGAGGACTCACAGATAGAGGAACTATGCACTGACCTCATCACCAAAATGAAGAACATCTCGAAGAGATATCGAAAGAAGGGTCGTAAAAGCGATTTACGCATGATGGTTCAGAAACTCTGTGAGTTGACTGACAACAAGATCAGCGTCAAAAAGGCCATAGTCAAACTGGATGAACTGTTGAGTCCACCTAAGTGTGAAGAAGCTTAGGGGATTACGGCTAGTATATATTCATGATTCATTGCAACACAATTGTTTTGCTAAATAAACTCGAGTTTCCAGGATACAAGAGTCGCTCGCTGCACTGTTTGCTCAGGCTGACTCATTGAGTTTTTTAACAAATTCGTCAATTACATCTTCATCCTTGTTGCCCACAAACTTGTCTAGGGCCTTTCCACCTTTGAAACCGACCACATGTGGGATAGTTGACACTTGATGCTCAGCAGCAAGGCCATCTAGATTGTCAACGTTTATCTTGGCCAAGTGAACGTTCTTCTCTTTACCAATCCTAGTCTCTAGTTTCGGGGCCAACAAGCGGCAGGGCCCACACCAATCTGCGTAGAAGTCCACAATCACTGCATCTTTGTTATTGAGAACTCTTGTTTTGAAATCATCTGTGTCTTGAATGTTGAAGATTTGACCGAACCGTCCGGATGTTGTCGAAAATGCCCTAACCTGGCGGCTGATCAGCGGGAACATCTTGGCAAAATGAGAGCAAACTCAAATTAAACTTCACATGAGAACAAGGAACATCTCCCGACCCTATCTCTACTCCATTGCACGTGTCGTAGGGACTCATTAGGCTGGTTGGATTTTGTTAGAGCAATGACCCCTTCCGTACGTAGGCCTCGATAGCTCAGTTGGGAGAGCGTTAGACTGAAGATCTAAAGGTCCCCCGTTCAATCCGGGGTCGGGGCGTTTTTTTCCGCTACAATTGCGCTTTTCGTAAACAAAATCTCGGTTCTGCCCCCTATTCAATCCCTCTCCGCGCTTGCGATAATTTTATCGTTTCTATATCATGAAAACCCTTGTAAGCAAGTCGATCTCACGCCCTCAAGTATGATATCGATCGACTTGCCTACTATTTCACCGCCTGAATTATACAAATTCTAGGTCGTTTTCTTCAGCTCCATAAATGTGTGAGACAGTTCCGAAACTGCTTCAGAACTCCAACACTAACCTGTATTTTTGCCGAATCTAACGCGCAATCGATTATGAATTTCAGCACAATTATGGAGATACACTATCGGATTATGAAATTCAAGTCAGGTTCCCCGAGATACTACGCAACTCCCGGGCGTTCATACCAGTGCCCCCCTATGATACTGACTGCACTCTACATCCTCTCATCACCAATTGTAACGCACCTCAAAGCTGACGTTGTCATAATATCGCCTTCGAACAAGACATCAGAGATATTCGACAACGCCGAGTTGGCATTCGGATCGGTGCCTTTGGAAGGAGTATCAGGCAAGATAGTATTATCTGAGCCGGAGGATGCTTGCTCAGAAATTAGACAAGCGCCCGACAAAGATGACACATGGTTTCTCTTAGCAAAACGATATCCATGTCCTTTCGAAACTAAAGTGAGAAATGCTGCTAAGGCTGGTTTCAAAGCCGTCATAATTTACAGCGTTAATCCGAACAAAAAATCAGCCTACTATTCGGGCCAAAAAGTTCAATACAATCTAGACATACCAACAATCTTGATAACTTACATGGATGGAGAGAACATCAAGCAGAATTATCTCTACGATAAGGGTTATACAGCAGTCATATTGCCTCGAATACCCTTCACGCTGAATGCGTACTTATTACCATTTGCTGTTGTTATTGTCGTGTGTCTTTTCTTAATGGTCTCATTTCTTATATTTCAAATAATAAGATGCGCAAGAGATAGGCGCAGGATGCAAAGACATAGATTGACAGGAAGACAGTTGAAACAGCTATTGACAACCGTTTACACTAAGGGCAGCCAGTATGATACCTGTGCAATTTGTTTGGACGAGTATATTGAGGGGGAGAGATTGAGAGTGCTACCATGCAGTCACGGATATCATATCAAGTGCATAGATCCTTGGCTCACCAAATCCAAAAGAATCTGTCCGGTTTGTAAGGGCAAAGTGCATGTTTCCGGAATGAGCGATATAAGTGATACAGAGTCAGAGAGCGAGGAATATTCGATCCGTGTAACTCCAACCAACGCGAATGAATCCACACCCCTGCTCAGGAACCAAAGACCCTCTAGATCTCAAGAGAATGACATGAGGGGAGTTCGACCAACAATCAATGGGAGTATAAATGGTGTGGCTAGCGATCATGGTACCCTTAACTCAGCAACGCTCGACTCACGACGCTTTTACGTTCATGTGGAGCGTGGTAGATAGATATCACACACAATTCGACAACTCCATCCCCGTAAATGGACACATTTGGTTACAGATAGAACGAACGTTTATCAGTGGACTTGTATTTTGAGTATTATATGCTAGTCGAATACAGCTATCTTCAGTTTACAGTTTCAAAAGTATAAAGAAGCTGCTCCTTGCGGTCGTAGCTAAATCTTGGATGAAATAGTGCTCAAGATGCTCGTCGTTATCGCAAGCGTGTTAGAGATAACAACGTATCAAGATTTTTAAAGCCATTGTACAAGCTCTCTGAGCGGTCAACCCATGGTCCCAGCTTGTAGAATGATGACGAAGGTCAAATTGGACCTTGATAGCATCATGCATCTCAGATCCAAATCGAAAGTTTTCTTCAGAATTCTACTTTCTCGAGACACTGAACTCCATGGATTCCGGATATGATCGACGAATAAACGTGTAGGTATAGATCCTAACAGGACGGTTGGTTGACTACAAAATGGCTACGGAATCGCCTTCCAAGATGATTTTATATCTATGAGAGTTAGTTCCATATTCAGCGTTTTAAGAAAGATGGAGCTTATTGGCTTCTCTGTCTCGCTGTGAGGTGATTATATTTGGCTTATCGGTATAGCTCAGTGCAGCTTTAACTACTCTACGGTGTGATGTTTAAGTGGCGTATGCCATGGGTACAAGGACACAAGAGTGAGCCTCATTTCGAGGTGAGGCAAGCGCGTCCAGGCAAACAGAAGCAGCGAACTAGCATGAGACGTTTCAAGGAAGGATGGCTAAGCAGGTCAGTCGCAGTCCAGGGTAGTTTAAGACCCGACCTATCAGCAAACTCGCCATAGCATGGCAATTCCTAACCAACCCTCCTGAAATTGCGCAGATGATATCATTTGTGAAAGATGATTATAGAGTTCAGCAAGGTGTTCGTAAAGGCAACTGAGATCTAAGATTGCGGCACAACTATGGGTGTCCAAATGGAGACTCTTTAGTGATGATGGAAGATCGTGACAACGGGAGAAAAAGACAATGGTACTAGCTGCAGCATATGTCTGTTCTTAGCTACACGGACTGAGTTAAACTCTCTAGGGAAATGAGCGGTTTATCTCGATTCATAAGCTTCAATACATTTAGCACACTAGCCTCTGCTCTCGGATGGGACATGGTTCATTTGCAGGATTTTCTAGCTATTCGAGACTGGCATTACCCCCACTCACAAAGAGTAATCATTACCTTGACTCGCAGTTCTGTAAGCTTAACTGTGGCCAATCTTTGCGGCTATACTTGCAACAAATAAGAATAAATTTCCTAGTCGTGAATGAATATTCAAAGCTAGCGTATGTCAAACCTAAGTCTGCATCCTATGCTGAGCTCATCAAGTTGCAGTTTGAGAGGTCTAACAGTACAATGGTTCACATATAATTAACGGGCCGCTGAGGCAACTCTTTGTGGAGTTCTAGAGGAGAAACTGAAAATAATGAGCAAATAGGAAAGCTGAGGCTGGTTCCTTTGATAAGATTGGCCATGCATCTCAGGTAGAGCTGACGAGGGACGTAAAAGTGTTTGTGTGTGTCGGTTAAAAAGCACATCCCGCTTAACAACTGGCTCCAGCAAAAAGAGTTCGTGCTGGTTTGTTGCTATTGAAAATGGAACAAGTTGAGAGGGGTAAGCTGTTTCCTGCAGTAGTTTAGTCCAACTTTTGCAGCGTTTAGCTCATGACAAGACACTCTGCTTGAGATGAGGTGCTTCAGTTTGCACTTTTTGCTCGCCCATCAATCAGTTCACGGACTGAGAACAACATTAGACTGGAAGCTAGCTTGTTGAATTTGGCCGGACAAGCCGACAATTAGTCAGCCTGAGCCACCAAGAGAAAATGGATTCAATCAGAGGACCAAGTGCCAGGTTACCTGGGAAGGCTTCTCTCTAGAGCTCAAGGACCGCAAACATGGCCGCCTCTTCCTCATTGTCCATTCATCGTTTGTCATGCCGACCTTTAGCCTCTGTTGTGTGTGAATCTATTTTAGTTGTTCATTGTAGTTGGAAGCTTTTACTTCCCTCAACATTTTTCCATCTTTGCAGAAAATAGCCCATTTTTCCTCCCAGAGAAGAAGGGCCGAGTTTGCTCATCTCTCGCAACGGTCTACGTTTGGGATAGGGGGAGGCTTGCTCCAGAGTTGACGCGCAAACTGCAATTGGGTAAGACTGGAGCTGCCGTTAGGACTGATGCTGTGCAACGGACTTTGATGATCTTGAAAATTTGAAAAGAATGAGCCTCTCTCTCTGGGGCCGGTCTCGTTGGTCTGGCTTGCCAGTGTGATTAAAGCGAGAAGGCGCTGCCAGGTGGAGAAGCAAGGGAGAGGGAATAGGCAAGGGTAGCCACCGATGGTCATGCAGCTCGATTTGGGCAACAATTTTGCTCGATGCAACAATTGTTGTTTGTGATGGACGGAACCCGTTGCAAACACACATCGCCTAGAGAGCTCCTGTGAGTTGGAAATCACCAAGTTCGAGAGCTCTTTCCGTTCAGTTGGCCAGTTCGTACGCAAAACGAGGCTACCCAACGAATGCATTCTCGCTGCAATGACGAGCTGATCGCGAGCTTTCCGCAAGACGATCGGCCCATCATTTCGTACTCATCCAAGGTCTAGGCTTTGTCCTCCCAGTTCCGCTGAACTTCAATTGATCTTTGGAACTCCAATCCCGCTGACCCAATGAATGAGGAGAGAAATTACAACTCAGCATTCATAGCCAGAGCGGCTCGCTGATTCCTTTTTGAGCCTGAGATGCATCGGTGTTAGTTTGAGGATTGAGCGGTCAAGTGTTGGAGTGAGTTGCGTTGCTCCAAAGAGATCTATTATCTTACGCTTGCAAACCTGGCGCGAGTTTAAGAGAACTCTGGGCCACTTGTGCAATTGTTGTTGTTGTTGCTGCTGCTATGCAAGCTACCCCACCAAAAAGTGGCGCTTCTTTGCTCTGAAAGAGGCTGTTGAATGAAAATTCTCAGCAACTTGCCCGCTGACCAGCCATTTCTCAGCGAGCGCAGGTATGCAATAATGTCTGCTTATGATTGATGCGGATCTATGGCGACACTGGCGCCTTGCTCGCTTCCAAGCGGCTCAAATGCAAATGCCAAACTTGGACCATCAAATAAGAACCGAATTGTGGGATACAGGAGATGTAGGAGGCTGAAAAGATAGCGAGAAGGAGGTTGGCTAGAGGAGTGATGGTGCACGCAACTGTTAAAGCTGGAGCAAGTGTAACAGTAACACTATCATGGCTCCACAACAATTGCTCTCCATCGCCTGACTCTCGCATCGATCCCTGGGAACCAATTGGATGTTTGTCTCTAGCCTGCGATCCCTTTCGCAAACATCTGACCCAGCAAGCGGGCAAGCTTGCAATCTCAATTCAAATTGAGACTTCGCGACCATTCAGCCAGCCAGCTGGCCGGAGAGCCGATCATAGAGAGCGAGAAGGTACCCGCCAAGCTGGCCACTCTGGGGCTAGCCAGGCGCGAATTGCACCAGCCGCTGGCGGCTATCTGGGCTCGCTCCTGGAGTAGCTGCCTCAGAAGGGCAAACTAACCCTTAGAGTCGAGACTGGCACTTCAATTTTCTCTCTCTCTCTCCCTCTTTCTCTCTCGCACTCCCTCTCCCTTGCTAGCTCCAACCAACTCTAACTCTCAAGCACTGGTCAATGCCAATCATGTGGATCTCGGTTGCCGTGCTTGTATCTCCAGTTGAAGCTTTCGAAGCCTTACCTTGGCCGGCCGGTCGCCTGAGACTTTGGAGGATGGAGCGAGACAGAGAGCTCGCACAGGATGATTATCTTTTCGCTCGCAAGGCTCAGGGGCTGGCCGCTGGTTGGCGCCAAAGCGAGGAGGAAGTGGGCATCGAGCTTGGGGCTGGAAGCGGCTGAATGCTGTGCTTCAAGCCCCACGCTTGGAGTACAGCCCTCCCATTTGGAGCATAGTGGAGCCATCCCGGCGACTTCAATGCCACTCCGCTGGCCGAGGTTTGGCTGTGTTCGTCTGGCTCGAGCGTCCGACTTTGGCGTAGCCTGAGCCGGCTTGAGTCGAGCGGCGCAGAGTTGCATAACCGAGAGCCGACACACACAGTTAGCCGGCTCACCTGTTGCCGCCGCCGCCACTGCTGCTTCTGCTGCTGCTGCTGCTACCTGCTCTTCGGCCGGCTAACCAACAATCCCCTTGTCCACCTCTCGCCTCGAACGCAAGGCAGGGTGGAAGAAATATCGCCTCCCATTTCGTGGAAGTCGGCGACCGAGCTCGCCTGGCTCAAGCCTGCGCCTGGTCACACTCGAACAGAGAGAGTCCAGCCTGGCAGCTTAGCCACCCCAAGATCTCTTCATCCCTACGAGCAAATGGAAGCGCCTGAGTCGTTTGTTGGAGGTCCTGTTTGGTGGCGCCTGTTGTTGTTGCGCCGACCAGCTCGAGCTCATTCTTGAACAAGCGCCGGCCAAGACTGTAGAGCGGTCTGAGCCAGCAAGAGAGAGAGAGAGAGAGAGGAACGGAGGGAGAGCAAGGGAGCTTTTTAAAACAAAACAAACGTCCATTCGACGTGTCGTCAAGGTGACTTGTTGTCGTCACGTTAGCTGAGCGCCATCCTTCCAAAGGTCTCCAATCCGAGCGGCTTTTTATTAAAAACAGCGAGCGGATGCGGTAGGCTATGCTTGTCTTCATCGTCTAACCTGCCCTTGCTGACTCTACCTTTGCGCCTGAAATCGCCGTTCATGTTGTTGCTGTTGCTGCCGCTGCTGCCGCCGCCAACCACCGCTGCTGCTTCCTATTAGGAGCAAGTTAGATTTTCAACTAAAGTCCGAGTGGATCGTGACGGCCAAGAGGGCGGCCAAGTCTGCGCCAACACCAACCGTCGAGTCTAGTTCGGGGTTCCCAGCGAGTCGCCGCAATCCGCCCGCCGTTGGAAGAGTCTAGCCAGAGTTCATCGTATTTGAGGAATTAGATTAATAGAATCGCACCACTCATACAGAAAGCAAAGCCAGCAATCTCTTCCCATCAAGACAGCAGGAAGTCTGACAAGGAGGAGAAGTTAAGGCCGGAGATCCATCCGGCTGCTTATGGATTTCGCACCGCAATCACCACTGCCGCCGCCGCCGCCACCATCGTTGTCGTCGTCGTTGCTGCCGCCGCCGCCGCCGCCGCCACCGCTACCGCCGGCCGACACCTAAGAGTCTCGGCTAAATTTCCCCATCCTTGCTAGTGTGAGATAAAGGGGGGTAGTTAGATAGATAGATAGCAGGGTAGATAGAGGCAAAGAGGACAGGGAGAGCAGAGGCCATTCATTAGGATCTCAGCTCGACAGGTAGCCAACCGCGAGGGTCTCTTCTCTCGATTAACTCGGCTAACGTCGCTCGTTTAACATTCGAGTCAAGCAAAACTATTGGAAGAAAAATTCCAATACACATTACTATGCTGGCCAGCTCGGCGCAAGTTGGAATAAGACTTACTATCAAAATAGGCTAACTGAAGTTGAGTGAACATTTTAGGGTTAGTTGAGGTGGGTTTTGTTTCAATTATAATGGATTGCAGTGCAAAGTTTAACAAGTGTCAGGGGAGAAGAAGAAAGCGGCGCCGGTTAGATGATATTGGCGCTAAAAATTTAGTTAAGTTAATCGCAAACAGTTCGAGCAACAAAACAAGAGGCAAATATCATAATCAGCCTCAACAAGAACTAGAAGGAGAGCAAACAATTGGAGGAGTTGATGTAAATCGGCAACTTGTTTTAAAATTCTCACAAACAAACTTAGCTCAAAATGATCTCATCAAGTCTCACAATAGATTAGTGAAAGGTGTGCCCAGTTATTCTAATACAACTTATTATTTAAGCAACATGTTGTCACCCTTTGGAAGGACAGCCCTGCTCATGGTGCTAGTTGTCTGTTGTTCTAGCTACACTATTACCTGCCAACGAACCTTTAGTAGCGAATCACCTTCGCCTGCAATGTTTACATCCCAATCGCCCCTGTTGATCGGTAACAATCCTCAGCAACAATTTGATGGTCAAGCAGATGGACGCGCGCTCCCAGACTCGCAACCGAAGCCACAAGGCAATGCCTTTGATCATTTAGTCAACTTGTTGAACTCCTACGCAAGCCAACAGTCAGGCCTCAACCAGAATAGGAGGCCACCACCGCTGCCACTGAACGGATTTCGTACCCAACAAGCACAAAACGTCCAGGCCACAACACCCGGAAACCCCTTCAATGGGCCCCAATTCCAGTCAAACAGGCGCAACATAAACTTTCCCAACCAGCTAGCACCAAATACAGTTTCAGAGCCAAACAACCAAATGTTTGCACCATCAAGCTCGCCACCCACACCTTACCTGACTCTGAACAGATTCGCCGGCATGGCCAACCCGCAACCCTCCAATCAGGGATCGAATCAAAATAGCAACGGCAACAGCAACAATCGAGCCTTCAACTTTCCAGCGATCAACAAGATTCCGCTGAATTCGGTCGGAAGCCAGCAACAGAATCGCCAGCCAGCCGTCGGCGCTCTCAACGCAGGCCTCATGCCACCTCGAGGAGTCCAGCCAATCAGGTTAGGAGGTGCGACTCAGCAGCAGTTTAGCCAGGCCCAGGGACAGTCCGTTTTAGGGGGCCAGCAGAGGCCAATGCAGAGTTCATCTCTACCCCCGCCACCAGCTCTCTCGGCGACTTCGAGTCAATCTCCTTCAAACTCTGTGAAACCAATAAGCGGTTTTGCGCCTTCGGGTCCGCCTCCAAGCTTGGCCGCGAACAGTGCTATGGTTGTGGTCCAATCGCCCTCAAATGGTGTTGGACCTCAACCGTCACAATCACAAACGCCTAATCAGTCTGAGACTGCCATTGGCAGCCTGCTTAATGTTAGCAAACCCGACGAAAGACCCAAAGGCGAGGAGAACAAGTCTGACTCCAGCACTTTTGACGGCTTGACTGGCGGACAGGCAGCGACAACCACGACGACAACGTCACCTCCACCTCCAACGAACACAACAGCAACCGCAACTGCATCTGTTCCGTCAATAGATCAAAACAAGAACATGACGGTGGGCCAACAAGCATCTAATGATTCGAGCTGGAATCCTGTCGAAAGCAACGGAAGTTTGCTGGAACTTCACAGTAAAACAAAGGTCAGCTTAGCACCCTCATTAGACATCGTGACCGTCCCTCCAGGCTACAACCCTGACAACCAGAACAGCCAGCCACAGAACTTCGACATTGCAGTCTCAGCTCAAATGGGTCCCTCAGACAAAGTTGAAAAGCCAGTGGTGGTTTCACCTTCCTCGCTAATTGAAGCAATTTCGACAACCTCCAGCCAAAGTCAGTCTACCTCAACTCAAGACTCTTCGTCAGCCGAACCGAGCACGCTGGCTACATATCCATTGCCCAGCGCTGCGCCGACTGCAATCACGACCATCATTTGGACGCCACCCCCAAGCGAGCAACCAACAACAACGCGGACGATACAGCCAACCAAGACGGTAGAATCAAGAAATTATATCCAGTCGACATCCCAATCAACAACTCTCCAGCCGACACCGAATAGGATCAGAGACAATTCCTTGAACGATGAGCCAAACCTTAGCGATCATCAAGACCCAGGTGTTGTTTATGGAAAACCGCAAACGCGAGAGTCAAAACCAGTACCCCCGGCGGGACAGGTTCAACCGTCGCCACCAATCACAGGCCAAGCAAGCTTTGAGAGCTCAGTGCCGGCCTCTGGTCGGCCCTACATTCAACCTGTGCAAATGGACAACCAAGTGCGCCCTTTCCTCGCTGGATCCCAGCCGTCTCAGCAACCCAGCTTACTCAAGTCAAACCACGGCCATTCTTCGGTTCCCTTCCGACCAAGCCGACCGCTAAATGGCCAGGCACCCATGCACGTTGGCTCAGGTTTCACGATAACGGCAAATGGGAACCAGACGATGCCGACGGGTGACATTCAAGATTATGTCGCCGGCCAGCCGCCCTTTCAGAGTGGCAAGAGCCCGAGCGGTAGCCAGACATCCGGCTCGTTCCAGGTGAGCGACAGCAACGAGCCAACCATAAGCGCCCATGGCGGCCAGGATCCTGCAAATTTTGACCTCATGGCGCAAGACTCTAGCGCCTCAATGCCAATTCATAAGCAGGCAGAAATAGCGCATCAATCGATCTCGCCGAATATCAGCTCCATCGCTTCCAACGATTCCACCCCTACTAGCTCAGCGCCGGCCCAATCTCGCGTTCGTCGGCCAACCTTCAAACCAAAGCCAGCGGTCCCGCCAATCAGGATCGATTCCTGTATTGTGGGCGACGATGGCTCCTGTGATCAATCTCATAACGAGCGCTGTGTCACCGAATATGGAATCAGTTCTTGCCATTGTAAGCCAGGTTATGCACGTTTGTCTCAGCTTAGAGGCTACTGTAGTCCTGTGAGCTCGTTCCAGTTGAGCTTGAAGATAGACAAGCTTAGCGATGATAGGAGATTAGTGTTCAACCACACTTTAGAGAATTCTAACAGCGAAGAGTATCAGTACCTGGAATTTGAGGCAATCCAAGCGTTGACGAGCGCATTCCAGCAGACTTCTCTAGCCAAACAATTTATGGGTACAAGGGTGAATAAGTTCTTTGAAAAGAAGGGCAAAGTTTGGGTCAATATGAGTGTCAATTTTGAGTTGAACAACTTGACAAAGACGGATAAAATCCAGAGCGTTGCAGCACAAGAATTGATGAAGGTTACGCAGGCAAAACAGAAACCTCTTGGTGATAGTACTCTCGTATTGGATGGAACAAAGGAGACTGTATCCCGTTTGACTGACCTCAACGAATGCGCAAGTCGCGATTTAAATGATTGCTCGAAGTACGCATCCTGCGTCAACGAATTCGGTGGCTTTCAATGTCAATGTTTACCTGGTTTTGAAGACAAGTACCAGAATGAGGACAAGAGCAAACATGGTCGAATTTGTTTGGGTTGTTCGCCAAGTTACTGTTCAAATAGGGGAGAGTGCTCGATAACGGACGGCCAAAAGCAATGCAAATGCCGACCAAACTTCATTGGCGCTAGGTGCGATATCGATAGCGAGGTCCTTGCAGTTGCCATTGGTGGCTCTCTAGTTGGCATAGTCATACTTATCATAACATTCTGGTGCCTGTACGTGTTCAACAGACGCTGGAAGCGCGAACAGCAAAAGATGGATGCCATGTCTGCAACTAGTGGGCTTACCTTTAATTATGTTAACTCCTCGACAAACAGTCTAATGTCGCCTAACAGATCAGTTGGAGGCCTCCATCGGTCTGGTGGCCACCAAGTGGGTGCAATGGCTGCTAATTATGGACAGCGTTTTGGGGCCGCGATTACGGGCGGAGCTCGCGCGGGACAGCACTACTCGGCCGACCAACAGGCAATTATTGGTTCCACGAGCAGCGGAAGCTCGGCTTCAAGTCAACAAATTGGGTGCAACCCATACACGTCGGGCTACCAATACGAGGACGCAGGCTTACTTATAGCGCCAGCATCTGCTGAGTCATCGGAACAAACATCGCCAACAAGCAACAGTTATCGCGGGATTATAGGTGGAAGCGGAGCCATGCACAGCACAGCGATGTCACAGTTAGCCGGAAGCGCCTACACTCTAAGCGGACACCATCATCATTATCATCATCACCCCCATCATCATCATGGACACGCAAACAAGACGAATCCTCCTCAGATAACCCAATTCCATCCTGCGGCTGACTATCGAAATGTGATGCACTGCCCACCAAATGTCTATGATAACCGCTGGCGGACTCTTCAGCAAGATAGCTGCGGCAATACAAACAACGGCACCAGTAAACAATCCGCGCTTGTGGGTTACTACCTGGTACGTTGAACTCAAATCTTTCCACCTCTTCGGACTTTAATAGGAACCGAAATCTTATCATTAACTTTTTACACCGATGCTCCGATTCCACAGAGTCCCGACATGTTGATTGGACAACAGCAGCAGCAGCCTCATCAACAACTTTACGCGGCACCCCAACGAGAGCTGTGCATAGATACTGGTGCAGGCAGAGGTAGAAAACAACATGGTCCATCGGGTGGCTTCCAGTCAGCGCGATCTAGGTCACACGGGCACTTGGACTAAATAACACAATGGGCAGATTTGCAATACCTTTGAAAAAAGCGATCGATGATCCGCCTAGGGCAGATCTGGTCGAGATTTCGCTATCCAAGCACCACAGCAACAGGCTTCCAAAGCCCTGGTAAGACCTAAGAAGCCATTGAAATTAGGTTTAGCCTCTTGTAGCTGCGCGGGACGAACTAGTCTCAAATAGAAAATTTTTAGCTAATAAAGTACAGTAGTAGACATAATTGAGTTGGGCGGTCAAAAATATAACTGTAAATGTAATCAAGTCTCGAGCCTCATTTTCTACAAAAAAACTCTTGATGTCAGTGATATTCTTTTCTCTTCTGGTGCCGAGCCTGCATAGTAAAGCTTCCTGAACATGGGCCTCAAACGAAGGTCAATTTACAAAGAGTTGTGTCCATCTTAATCAGTTCCCTTATCTTTTCAATCCTCTCCTTCTTAGTTGATATTTTCTGAGCCTCAACAAGGGCTGCTAAATCAATATTAAGCTTGAGAGTTAGACTCGCTTCAGCATTCAAAGAATAATTTGAATCGCCGGCGTTTATCTCAATGGGAACAGTAATTTTAGTATCGTAGTTGTCGTTTAGTTTTGGTCGGCCAGTTGCGGGTATCATACTAGATTTCGCTAGCTTAGTCAAGTTTTCGACGGAAAAGATCGGGTCAATCATTTTTGGTTGAGGTTCCTTTGGAGATCTGTCCAGTCCATTTTCGTCACAAGGAGTGGAAACTTTCGATGATACCTGAGGTTGGATGAAGAGATCGTCGATAGGATTGTAGCTTTTTGCTGGCTTTGAGGGTGCTCCAAATTTACCCTTCTGATAAATTTGTGCTAGAGTTTGGAGGCGGAAGGCGAACTTGTTTCTGTGAACTACATGGGAGAACGAAATCTCAAGCTGCCTCTCCTCTGATCCTGATCCGACATGGAGCGTCAGCAAACTGGGCTCGTCTTGATTGCGGTTGACACTCTTGATTTGTTCATACTTCCAACTGTAACTTCTAACTCGATCAACCTGGTCCACTTTGAAGGCGGTGACGAGGAGCCTGTTCGGATAAAGAAGTAGATAGGCTAGGTAGTTTCCGCCATCGAAACGGACAGGAGCGTTATATAATACTCTCTCAGGCTGATCTACGGACTTTGTAGCGATGACCATGTTGTCATGAATATGTACCCAGAATGGTGGTAGTGCTTGTTGCGTCTAGGCGTTGTAACTAGCGCAAGGTTGCTACTTGTTTGATGATGAATTAGAGACAAGACGAAGTTTCGAAATCAATCTATGTCCTGGCTCAATACTCCGATTTATGAGATCGCTGTTAGAGAGGGTAGTTTTGAGCTTTGGATTCGACGGCTAGGATATCGACCAATGGCTCAAATTATCCTGAGTGATCCTGCCTTGTTGCGACGAATCCGAGATAGACTATCCGTGTTGCATGTGTGGCCCATACAGTGTGGGGCGGCTTCCCAGTTGTCCTCGAACCTTTATGGGCATTGGGAATTTTTGGGGCGGCGACTGTATAGGCTTGAAAATAAATGAAAGGGGATTTTCAGCAGGCTCTTGAAGTTATTTCACTAGGATTTCGGGGTTAAATTCCCCGACGCAAATTACCCCTTGGGCTTACGTGTCTCGAAAATACTTTTATTTGTTTTGATCCTCCCAGTGCTTCCAATGATCAATTCGTCGGAGTATGGCATAAATCCTGTAACTACATCATATCCAAACCGGTGCAGGGCCATGGACTATCCGTATCAAAATGTCATATAATAGATTCCAATCATCAGCAAATGTTCACAACGATCAGCCGCACCGGTCGAAGCAAACCATCCTCGATTTCGGACATGACGATAACTCAGCAATCAGCGTGAGAGAGGCCCTACTGAAAGAGAGCGGGCATTTAACCAATTCAGAGAGATTGTTGGACGAACAATATGAACTGGCGTTAAAAACGAGAGAAGATCTAGTCAACCAACGATGGTCAATCAAATCTATGCAGAGGCAATACAATAATATTATCGATAAGTTTCAAGGGATAAACACACTGGTCAAGAAGATCCGTCTGCGCAAAAGAAGAGACACAATCATTGTTGCTGTAGTTTTTGGTCTTTGCTTCGGATTCCTAATATACAATCTGATCTGATTTGACAACGTGATTACGAACTGGTCATGCTCAAGTTCAGCACGTCCTCTTGACCCGGGACACTCAGGAAGATAATTCTCATATTTCCCTCTGACAGAGTTTTTTAGGGTTTTTCAAGATATATTATTACCGCTTGCATGTAAACAGAGAAGCAAAAAGCTCCAACTGGATTCAGAATAATTATATCACTTCAAACCAATTCAATAATTCAGTCCATTCATTTAGCGAACCAATCAAGTTGACAGTATAATTGGCTTGGTCTATTTCAAAATGGACTCGCCACCAGATCCGACGATCAAAAACTTATTAGATCAAACATCCTTAAGATGGATATTTGTAGGTGGCAAGGGTGGTGTAGGCAAGACCACATGTTCCAGTAGTTTGGCAGTACAGATGGCTAAGGTGCGCAAGTCAGTGTTGATAATCTCTACCGATCCGGCTCACAATTTAAGTGACGCTTTTGATCAGAAGTTCAGTAAGGTTCCTATGCCTGTGAAAGGTTTCGACAATCTACATGCGATGGAAATCGATCCAAATTTAGGAACAGCTGAGTTACCAGATGATTTCTTCGAGGAAAACGATCAGTTCAAACTAGGAAAATCTGCCGTGACGGAGCTTGTTAGTGCCTTACCTGGAATAGATGAGGCTGTCAGCTATGCCGAGGTCATGAAACTGGTAGAGTCTTTGAACTTCGATGTCGTTATCTTTGACACCGCGCCCACAGGTCACACATTGAGATTGCTGTCATTTCCGACCCTCATCGAAAAAGGCCTCGGAAAACTTATGCGCCTAAAGTCACAAGTGTCTCCCTTCCTATCAAACATTGCATCGATCATGGGACTCAGCAACTTCAATGTGGAATCTTTGACTGGGAAACTTGAGGAGCTTTTACCAGTCATCAGAAAAATCAATGCGCAGTTCAGAGATAAGAATCTGACAACTTTTGTCTGCGTCTGCATCTCAGAGTTTTTGTCGTTATACGAGACCGAAAGGCTAGTTCAAGAGCTAACTAGAACCGAGATTGACACACATAATATTGTTGTTAATCAGGTTTTAATGTTAGGTTCCAAAGGATCAGATTGCAAGATGTGCAGTGCTCGGATGAAGATCCAAAAGAAGTATATTGATCAGATAGACGATTTGTATGAGGATATGCACATCATCAAATTACCTCTGCTCCAAAGCGAAGTTCGCGGTCCAAAAAGCGTCGAAATGTTCAGCAGATATTTGCTTGAGCCTTATGATCCTGAGAAGCATGGGAGCACGGATTCTTGACGATATCGGTTGTGATAGGATATGCATTCTATTACTGGTAGCTTGGCGTCGGTTAAGCTAGTTACCCAAGAAGGAAGATTCAGGTATATTAGTTGGACTTATTAGTCGGTCCTCTGATTATATTTACAGGTCTGACAATGAGTCTCGGTTTGTGTTACAGAACTTCTTTCCTATAAATTCGAGCAATAGTTGGGGAAAACGATAGAACCGAGCAGAGAGTCTAAGAATAAAAATGGCATTGTCCGGTAAGAAAATAATCCAGGCTGATCATCACGTGTTACAGGTGTCAATCTCAATAGTTCTCACTCAAGGGCATGCTAGTAAGCTGTCAACTTGTTGGGACCAATTTGTGCCAGACCCAACTTCCAAATACCTGGCTAGCCAACCCGGGAGGACACGATATCGACTGTCTATTTCCACATACCTCGAACAAACTTGTCCATCACCTAAACTTACTCCCTGTATCTGTTCCTGGAGCAAGAACAGTAGCAAATTCCGACAAAACCAACCACAACTGCAACAGCTTCAACTGCAGCTGCAAGAGCCAAACGAGCTTGCCGTAGGCTCAGGTGGAGGCTTGGTTTCGGTATAGATACATCAAGTTCATGCTCAAACCAGATAAAGTGCCCAAGACTGGAAGTAGTGGCGGCAGCGGCAATCGAAATGGCAACACTAGCTCAACACCAATTTCTTGGTCATGGTCAATGCCATAGCCATCAATTCACTCCCAGAGATCACGAAACAAACGTTATTCTTTAATCCGCGAGTGCGGTGGCGAGTTTATGCCAACAAGGGTTTTTTTGTCCCTGATAGGCACAAAACATTTCACAGAAGTGATAGAACGAAGCAAAGAGTCTATCGAGTAAAACATTATTGACATTATCCAGACACGGATCGTCCAAGCTGGTCATCACGTGTTACAGGTGTCAAACATATTCCCATTCCCAACATGCATGACTCAATGCCAACTTGCACGCATATGGTTTAAACACATAAGACAATCTCGCCTCTGATGGACATGATGGAAACGAATCAGTTGGTACTAGAGCTCGACAATCTCAGAAGTCAAGTGAAATCCATGGCCGAGAACAATCTCAATACATTGCACGAGATAATGATTTACAAGACTAATCTGCAAGTCCTAGCCTCAACAGCCCAACAAGTCAAAGATCGGATAGATAGCAAGAGGAGTGATCTCAAGCGAATACTAGCTGAGGCACATTCCATACTAAAATCGTATTGTTCGCACCTGAAAGTAATGACCCTCGATATGGATAAAGAGTGTGAACTCGATTGGGAAACGTTATGGAGGGGTGATACAGAGACATACAGTGACTTTCTCGAATCCTTCTTAGATCATCGTAAAGACTTCCATATCTATAGAATAAAGGCCAAAAAACTAGAGGACGATCTTAACTCACTGACGCAAACCCTGGCCAGCTTGGAAGTGTAATCAATAAAAGCAAGGAGCCTTAGCTTAAAAGAC
>ENA-UOVY01000471-UOVY01000471.1-plant-metagenome-genome-assembly--contig:-NODE-471-length-19116-cov-4.874246_pt1 | contig 19116 bp, 16 predicted proteins | sample MGYA00249840_ERZ761561 | MGnify/ENA primary metagenome ERZ761561 (study PRJEB28882, sample SAMN05720143) | plant metagenome | isolation source: Guanajuato, Mexico | place: Mexico:Guanajuato, Mexico...
CAATTGGTTGAATGCCATTCTTGAAACAGATGCATCACGTAGTGTTCCATTGTGCCATCCATTTATCTTTTTTAATAGATTAAATAAACTCGCTAGAATTTTTGCTGTATTGAAGTCATCGTTTATAGCCCTATAGCAAGCTGCACAGTCTTCATAGATTGCACTATCTAATGCGCCACTTTCCGTAGACAAAGCAACTTTTTCGTGATCAAGCTGAGCAAGCAAATACCAACCATTTATTAATTTACGATATCCCTGATAAGCGGCTTTTAGTCCCTCTATTGTAACAGAAAGTGTACTCCTATAATGGGCCTGTAGTATGAAAAAGCGTAATGTCATAGGGCTATAGGGTTGATCTATAGCCAGATGTTTGCCCGTGAAAAATGCATCCAATGTAATAAAATTACCCAATGATTTACCCATTTTGACCCCGTCAATTGTGACCAAATTATTATGGAGCCAATAGGTAGCCAAATTCGTTTGTAAGGCAGCCTGTGTTTGGACTATTTCACACTCATGGTGTGGAAAAAGCAAATCCATTCCACCTCCGTGTATGTCAAATTTTTTACCTAAATATTTTGTTGACATGGCAGAGCATTCTATATGCCATCCAGGAAAACCTTCTCCCCATGGGGAAGACCAACGCATAATATGCATAGGTGTTGCTTTTTTCCATAAAGCAAAGTCTACTGATTGTTTTTTATCTATTTGATGGGCCAATGCACGTGTTCCTGTCCGAGCCGCTTCTATAATTCTTCCTGAAAGTTTGCCATAATGATCCATTTGGTTGTATTTGGCTACGTCAAAATAAACCGATCCATCTACGATATAGGCAAACCCATGTTCGATAATCTTTTCGATCATGGCAATTTGCTCTGGAATATGTCCACTTGCACAGGGCTCAATACTGGGAGATAATACATTAAGCTGTTCCATGTTGCTACGGTAATTATTGGTGTAGCGTTGTGCTACTTCCATAGGGCTTACTGCCTCTAACGCGGCTTGCTGTTGTATTTTGTCTTTCCCTTCATCCAAATCTCTTTCTAAATGACCCACATCTGTAATGTTGCGCACATACCGTACTTTATAGTTCAAATGTTGGAGATAACGAAAGATTACATCAAAAGTAATAGCTGCACGTGCATGACCTAGATGTGGGTTCCCATAGACAGTAGGACCACATAGATACATGCCCACAAAAGGCGGTTTAAGTGGCTTAAACACTTCTTTTTGTCTAGTTAGACTGTTGTAGATACGTAATATTTGATGCATCTTTGTATAGGTCAAAAATATTTTAGACTTTTGCTAGCGTATGTCTGTGGTCCTTTTTAGTAGGCCAGTTGCATTATGCATACCATCCCTTTTTAGGATATAAGGAAATAATAATTGTAAAAATACAAAAATAAAATTGCTATGTACCAACAGTTTAATAAGCATACTGCAGTTAAAAAATTATTTGGTACTGCTATTATAGTTATAATAGGGTTATCATTGGTTGCGCTTTATGCAGAGAAAAAAAACTTAGCGCCCGTTACGTCTCTCCAGCAAGTTAATATTGTAGAACCTTCTCAACCATTACAAGATAGTCTGCTATCCCTGCCAGAAGGTAAATCTGCACTACCCGCTCTACCTGATTTTACCTATGCTGCTAAAGTGGCCACACCAGCCGTCGTGTGCATCAAAGCCTCTCAGGATCCTAAAATCCTAAAACGAGAATCTGTTACACCATTAGAGCAATTTTTCAAACAATTTTTTGGAGAAGGATTATTGATTCCTAAAGAATATGAACAGCAACCTCAAGCTTCTACTGGTTCTGGGGTGATTTATACCAGTAATGGATACATTATTACCAATAATCATGTAGTGGAAGGAGCAGATCACATAGAAGTGACTTTACATGATAATAGATGTTATAAAGCAAAATTAGTTGGTGCAGATCCTGCTACAGATTTAGCACTTTTAAAAATTGAAGCATCTAATCTGTCTGCTTTGACATTAGGTAATTCCAATAAGCTAGAGGTGGGAGAGTGGGTTTTAGCAGTTGGTAATCCATTTAATTTACATTCTACTGTTACAAAAGGGATTGTAAGTGCCAAATCTAGACATTTAGAGGATGGTGGCAAACTAGGCATTCAATCTTTTATTCAAACTGATGCAGCTATCAATCAAGGTAATAGTGGTGGTGCATTGGTTAATCTATATGGAGAATTAGTAGGTATTAATACAGCTATTTATGCAAATAGATCACCTTATTTTGTGGGATATGGCTTTGCTATACCTTCTTCTTTGGTAAAAAAAGTGGCTGATGATTTCATTCAGTATGGTGCCGTACAACGTGTACTATTGGGTGTAGTGATTCGGGATATGAATGCTGAACTGGCTGTAAAATTGGGCTTAAAAGCAACAACTGGTGTCTATATTGATACTCTTCAAGGTGATAGTCCTTGTAAAAAGTTCTTGGAAAAAGAAGATGTAGTTATACAAATCAATGGCCGTCCAGTTCATAACTGTGCAGATTTACAAGAAATTATAGGTTGTGCCAAACCAGGTGATCAACTCACTGTTATCTTATATCGTAAGGGTAAAGAAAAGCGCGTCAATCTATTGTTAGAAAAAGCACCTGATGTCATACAAATAATACTAAAAAATAATATATTAAAGGCGGAGGGTGCTACTTTTCAGAATATAGATGAAAAGACAAAAGCCAAATGTAAGCTTACAGGCGGTGTGCTGGTCCAAGAAGTTACCAAGGGGAAATTTAAAGCTGCTGGCCTTAAAAAAGGCTATATTGTACTTGCTTTTGATAAACAACCGGTTAAAAGTATAGTGGATTTTGCTGAAATGATTCGAAATACAAGAGCAGAAGCGGTACTGATACAGGTCTTGGACGTTAATACAGGCGAGGTCAGTTATTTAGCAGTTCAATGGGCCAAGTAGGCTCGCTCATCGGGCCGTAATAATCTGTTCTATTTTAGAGGGTATGGTTGTCTACAATGGTCAAAAAAGCTTTTTTGCTAATTTTGCTTATCGATATAATTATTTGATCGTTCCATTATCCCTAATCCTAATTGGATTAGGCCTTCCAGTTTATGCTGAAAATGATCTACTAGATGAGGCCCCTTTATTGGAAACCATTCAATTTGAGTTATTGGGTACAGATTGTAATGGTAGGTTACAGGTGACCGTTAAAGCATATGAGATGTGCCAATCCCAAAATGGAAATGTAACTTTAACAGATGATATAAAAATTGTTATATTAAACAATGCAGTGGATCAAGAGGAAAGTTCTATTTATATTCAAGCCAATAAGCTTCTTTACAAGAAAGAACAAAGCCTCTGTATCATAACAGGCAATGTTCTTATTAGTGTCCCAGAAAAACAATTGACCATCCGAACGGAACAGTTGTCGTACGATATGAAGCAAGAAATAATATTTACAGACCTACCTATTGCAATAACACACCAATCCCATTCGTTAAAAGGGATTGGTTTACGTGCTACAAGGAATTTAACCCAGTATACAATTACAACCCCTAATGGCACAGTAGAGATTGATCAAACACCTGTTCTAAAGGATTAATTTATATACTATTTATGCGTATTTTGGTCGGTTGTGGGGGTACAGGCGGGCATATTTATCCTGCTATAGCTATTGCCGATGGCATTAAAAAGCAAGTTCCAAACGCAACCTTTTTATTTGTAGGGACAAAAAAAAGTAGAGAAGTGGGCTTGGTAGTTGCGGCTGGCTATTCTATTGTGGGGATCAGTATAAAAGGATTAAAAAGGAATAGCATCATTAAAAACCTATTGATCCCTTTTTTGCTTTTAAAAAGTTTATACCAAGCAAGGCGTATTATTAAATCATTTAAGCCTGATTTAGTTATTGGAACTGGAGGGTATGCCTCTTTTCCTACCTTGTTTTTAGCTTCTATGCAAAAAATTCCTACCCTTATTCAAGAACAAAATAGTGTTGCTGGTTTAACCAATAGATTGCTTTCTAGATGGGTGGACAAAGTTTGTACAGGTTATCCACATGTTATTTTCCCTTGTGAAAAGGAAAAAATAGTATATACAGGTAATCCCATACGTTCCTCCCTCTGTACCTTCCAAGAAGACCGAATGGATGCACTGGAGTATTTTAGTTTTTCTTCCTATCAAAATAAAAAGTGTCTGCTTGTGGTTGGTGGAAGTGGAGGTGCAAAGATATTGAATACAACGATGCTGGCATGGAAAGATCATTTGTCTAACTTAGATATACAAATTATATGGATTACAGGTAAGCGTTACTTTGAGCCCATTAAAAAAGCGATGGATGATTGTACTTATGTAAAATGTTATCCCTATTTAAGCAATATGGAAATGGCTTATACGGCAGCAGATATTGTTGTTTCTAGAGGTGGCGCATTATCGATTGCAGAGCTTTGTGTATGGAGAAAACCGACCATTTTGGTGCCATCATCCAATGTGGTAAAAGATCACCAAACTAAAAATAGTTTGCCATTGGCCCATCAGGGAGCAGTTATACTTATTACAGATCAAGAATGTCCTTTCCTACTCATACCTAAGATAGTAGAATTATTTAATGATGAAGCGCAGCAATTAAAATTAGTCAAGCAAATGGAGCCTTTTACCGCATCGCATGCCAATGCTCAAGATAAGATAGCTGCAATTGCACTTGATTTGGTTAAACTGAACCGTTAAAGATAGGGCAAGTATCTTGGCGTAATAGCAAACATGCCACTAATTTTTAAATTCAAACACCAAAGTAATTTGTTTTAAACAATCGCCACATCCCTTTATAAACTGTTGTGAATAATCTAATCATCATGTAACTTAGTGTTTGTCGCAGTTTTGATCTTTATCTATGCTATTAAAATTTTTAATAAAAGGGAATAGATAGTGATGGGCCTATCCATTATGCTGCGCCATCTTTTTATAATGTAGCAATACATTGTTCACCCCTTGGCAAAAAAATAGATGGCTATATTACCCAGTCTTGTAAAAGGTATGCGCGACTACAGCCCTCTTCAGGTCTGCCGTCGCAATTATATTCTTTCTATCATTCGGTCTATTTATGACTTGTATGGATTTGAACCGCTCGAAACCCCTGCTTTGGAAACCCGTGCTACCCTTACAGGAAAATATGGTCAAGAAGGAGAACAATTGATCTTTAATGTGCTCAAATCTGGCAATTTCTTAAGCGGAATGGCTGCAGCCATCAGTCCTACAGACTATAGAAAATTAAAACCATTAATCAGTGATAAAGCGCTCAGGTATGATTTAACCGTTCCTTTGATGCGTTATGTAGCAGCCCATCAGCATCAGATATGCTTTCCTTTTAGACGTTACCAAGTACAACCAGTATGGCGGGCAGACAGGCCGCAAAAAGGCCGTTATAGAGAGTTTTTACAGTGTGATGCCGATATTATTGGGAGTCCCTCTTTATTGTGTGAAGCCGAGATTTTAAAACTAATCTATGATATAAGTAGTCAGTTGGGGCTACAAAATTTTTGCATCAAAATCAATCATAGGGGTCTACTGTCCGCTATTACTGATCCGGAAAGAGAAACCCTATTTTGCACCATTGTAGATAAATTAGAAAAAATTGGGTTTCAACAAGTGATAGAGGCATTGCAAGCAGCAGATTTTAGTAGCGCAACCATTGCATCACTTTCCTTATTACAAAATTTTCAAGGGAACAATACTGAACGGTTGATCCAATTGCAAACCGCTATTGGCCATACTGACCAAGGGTCCAAAGCGATTCATACATTGACCGATATACTAGCACATACTCATGCCCTTGGTCTGCCAGATGGGCTTTGCGCTATTGAACCAACCCTAGCAAGAGGATTGAATTATTATACTGGGCTCGTTATGGAATTAACGATAGCAAATAGGCTGGTAGGAAGCCTAGGTGGAGGAGGTAGATATGAAGGCCTTGGCAGTCTATTTGGGGGGACTGGATTGGTTGGGGTAGGATTTTCCTTTGGAATAGATAGGCTTTATGATATTATGGAAGCACAAAATCTTTTTCAAACTATTCCTACTTCTAGTACAGAGGTATTGTTAACCAACATAGAGGAAAATGGAGCCACACCACTGCTTCATCTATTGCGTCAATTGCGTCTACATGGATTTAAGTCAGAACTATATCCTCAACAAGTAAAAATTAAAAAACAATTGGTCTATGCCCATAAAAAAAAAATCCCTTTTGTGATTATACCAGAAGAAGCCCCATCTGTTCACCACCTCTATATACTAAAAAATATGGAAACAGGCCTACAAAATAGGTATAGCTGGTCTGAACTTTGTGATGCATTAAGAACCGCTTTACGAGCAATATATTAGCTATGGATATACTCTGGACCATTATGATTGCGGCCTTAGCCAGTATAAACTGTGCTTTAGTAGGCAGCTATTTGATATTAAGAAAAATAGCCATGATGGGAGATGCGATTGCCCATTCAACCTTACCAGGGATTGTATTGGCACTTCTAATCACTGGATCTAAAAACTCCCCTATACTGGTTGCTGGAGCCGCTATAACGGGCATCATGGTTACCTTTCTTATAGCATTTTTAGAAAAAAAAATAAAGATACAGGCAGATGCTGCAATAGGGATTAACTTTACCTTTCTTTTTGCTTTAGGTGTTGTGTTAATCTCTTTTTTTAGTAGAAAAATAGACTTGGACCCAGAATGCAGCCTATATGGAGATCTGGCAACAGTGTCACTAGATATCTGGCGCACCAGTAGTGGTATAAGCTTAGGACCTAAACCATTTTACATCTTATTAACAGTACTACTAGTCAATTTAACTTTTCTTATCATTGGTTATAAGTACCTATTTGTAAGTACCTTTGATCCACAATTTGCCCAAAGCATTGGGATCCACACGACCCGTTGGCACTATTGTTTAATGGGTATTACCTCATTGACCACCGTTGCTACATTTGAAGTAGCAGGAGCCATTTTAGTAGTTGCGCTTTTAATTGTTCCAGCTGCAAGCATGTATTTGGTCACAAAATGTCTTAAACGTTTGTTATTTTACAATATACTCTTTGCTATAGTAACCTCTGTTAGTGGATATTATATCAGTTTATGGTTGAACAGTGCTATGGCGCCTACAATAGTGACCATAGCAGGGCTATTATTCTTAGTTGCTTTTGTATATTCTAAATATAATTTATACAATCACAACTAGAATGGACCATGTAGCGTTGAAAGAAGTACTAATTTTTATTTATTAAACCTATCAATACCATGCATATAACTGGAAAATTATTTGAAATTGGTCCGCCACAGCAAGTGTCTGAATCATTTAAAAAAAGAAACTTTGTGGTAGAATATATAGAAAATCCACAATATCCAGAATACATCTCTTTTGAATTGATTCAAGACAAATGTGATTTATTAGATGGATTCACCGAAAAAGAAGAAATAGCGGTTCATTTTAATCTACGTGGCAGAAAATGGACCAATCCTGAAGGCGTTGTAAAATATTTTAACGCTTTACAAGCATGGCGTTTAGAAAAAGGCAATAAATCAAATGATGGTGCCGTATCTAATCTATCTCCTGCTGATTTAGAGGATGATCTTCCGTTTTAGGCTATTTTTTACCATTTATGTTCTTTTTTAACAAAAAGATAGCCAAGTAACGGTTTAATTAAAATAATTTATTAATGGGTTTTTAAATATAAAATGTAATATTGATGATGTATGTTAGTGAAAAATGGGTTGGATAATTATATTATTTTAACCCATTCACTTGTTTCTTTATTAAAACACCATTTCTTGTCGACGATCTGCTGAAACTATAATTATATGTTAATTTTTAAAGTTAATAGTCCTTTAATAATATTATTTATTAAAAAAAGTATAAATTTGCAGTGTAGCCTTCCTTATTTTAGGTTGCTTAATGCATAGGCTTAGAAAGCATAAAAGGTTAAATGTAATTTTTACATATTAGTACTATATATCGTGCATTTACTAAGAAAAAAGGCCCCTGTTTTTAAGGCGCCTGCTGTTATAGATGGTAAAAATATTACAGCTGATTTTTCACTGGAACAGTTTTTAGGGAAAAAAGAAGTGCTGTTTTTCTTTTATCCCAAAGATTTTACTTTCGTTTGTCCAACTGAATTATTGTCCTTTCAACGCCATTTACCCCAATTTATAGAACGCAATGTAGCGCTGGTAGGTTGCTCTACTGACACAGAAGAAAGCCATACTGCTTGGTTACGTACCCCTAAGACACAAGGAGGTATTGCTGGCGTAACCTATCCATTGGTTGCAGATACCAGTAAGACAATTGCTTCCAATTATGGTGTTTTAGGAGGTGACTGGAACTATAATGAACATAACCAGCTAACCTTCACAGGTACCCCTATAGCCTATAGAGGAACTTTTTTAATTGATAAAGAAGGTTTTATACGCTATACGGCCATAAATGATTTACCACTCGGTAGAAATATCAATGAAATACTACGCATTATTGATATGTGGCAACATGTGATTCAATTTGGTGAAGTTTGCCCAGCCAATTGGGCAAAAGGCAATATAGCCATGCAGGCTACTAATGAAAGCGTGTCTAACTATTTAACCCTAAATACAGAACTATGAAAACAGTATGGTAAATATTTTCTAAAAGCATTTTAAAACAGCATAAAGTATCTAATGCACTAAGTAGTTTTATGTATACTTTATATTTTAACTAAATTAAAAACACAATGACCACAAAAAAAGAATTTGGTAATATACGTGGGACTATGTTTCCCATTCATAAAAGTGAGCTACGTAAATTTTTGCCAATGGCTTTTATGTTTATTCTTATATCTTTTTGTTATTCGCTTACCCGTTCCCTTAAGGATATGAATATGCTGAAAGAAGCCGGTACTACCGCTATTTACTGGCTAAAAGCAGTAGCGATTACCCCTAGTATGATTTTTTTTACTATTCTTTATGGAAAGGTTAGCCGTTCTACAGGAAGGGATGGTAGGTTTAATGCAGTGATGATCTATTTTTTTACTTTTTTTACCCTTTCACTGCTTTTTTTACTCCCACAAAAAGAGACTTTGCAACTCAGTAATTTCTCTAAAATGATGGAAGCAAAATGGCCAAGCCTTATAGGGTTATGGAGAGCCATTTGCTATTGGCCTATCTCTTTGTTTTACATTCATGCTGAGGCTTGGGGAACTTTTGCACTAAGTGTAGTATTTTGGACTTTTGTAAATGAGATTACTGGTGTAAATCAAGCTAAACGTTTTTATAGTTTCTTAAGTATATCTGGTGCTATTGGTAGTATTCTCGCTGGATCCATTCTTAAGTTAGAGAGTATTCGTACTAATTTTGATCAAAGTTTACAATTTGTAATTATAGCTATTGTTTTACTTTTGATTGTATATAACTATTTTACTTCAGATATAAAAGCTAATCCAGCTTATTACCAAATTGAAAAAAAAGCTAAAAAAATAAAGGTAAAAATGTCTTTTATGGAGTCTATAAGGTTCTTAGCAAAGTCTAGGTATCTGACATTGATTTCGATATTGGTAATCGGTTATGGATTAATGATTGCACTTTTTGAAGCAGTATACAAATCTCAAGTTGAAAAATATGCAAAAATGATTGGAGATGATACCATTTTAGCAAGTATATATTCAGATCAACAAATTGCAGTAGGTATTATTGCAATTGTAGTAGCACTTTTTCTTGCGACACCTATACTAAAAAGAGGATGGAAGTTTGCCGCATCTGTTACACCGGTAACTGCACTAGTGATGACACTTTTATTTTTTACCTTTCTTCGTTTTGGTAGTGATTTAGATGAATTTCTGAAAAGTATGCACATAACCGCTTTGTATATGGCTGTTCAAATAGGCATTTATAATGTCGTTTTGATTAAGTCTGTTAAATATGTTCTTTTTGATCCTACTAAAGAGGCGGTTTATATTCCACTAGATGAAGAAACCAAGGTGCGTGGTAAAGCAGCGGTAGATGGTGTGGGTGCTCGTTTGGGTAAAAGTTTGGCATCTCTATTGATTACAGGTATGTCTACATTATTTGGTGGGGGAGGTATTGAGGCTATTCGTACGCCTATTGTGCTGATTATCATAACTGTGATTATACTTTGGTTGCTAGCTGTTCGTACTTTAGGAAAATTAAAAACAGCAGCTGAGGAAAAATATAAAGCAGAACTTGAAGAGGTTAATAAAGTAGTTGTAACCAATTAGATCGATAAACCTCTAATGAATGAATAGGAAAGGCTGGTATTTAAATCAAATGCCAGTCTTTTTTGTTTATGTCTTTTGGAGAAAAATTATTTTATACTTTTTGCTTGATCTTATTTTAGTTCTATTGTACCAGTTTTAATCAAAAGATTGCTGTCTGTACAGCGGTTCGGTTGCACTTTTCCGTGCTGATACAGCATAAGTATGGTGCCAAAAAAATTAAACCATTAGATCATCCTATTTTAACCTTTTTGTTTGCATCATTGTTCCTTTGGGTTTACAAGGATCAAAGCAGTAAAAAGTTAGTTGTGTTTTTTAATTTTTTACTACATACCGTGTATTTTTTAGGGAAAAAAGTACCTATTTTTAAAGCGCCTGCTATTGCAGGTGATGGGCCCGTTGCAACTGACTTTTTACAAAAATCCTTGGTAGAAAAGAAAAAAGTTGTTTCCCTTTTTTATATAAAAAGTTTGACGTTCCTCTCGCCTATTAAATTATTGTTCCAACATTTACTCCAATTTATAGAATCCAATATAGCCCCTGTGCGTTTGTACCATCGGCCCATAAACAATTCATGCTGCTTGGTTCTATATATCAAAAGCAAAAAAAAGTATTATCAGCATAACGATCCATTAATAATGGAGCGGACACAACCAGAAAAACGCTTTCTGCTAACTATGAGGCCCAAACAGATCGTGTTAAAGATCCCTATGCCCACTATGCTTGGGAAAGTATCCAATTATTTAATCCTAAATATATGCAAACTATATACGCTCTATTTCTAAGATATCATAAAATATCGTATGGATGAAGGCGTTAATTGTATTGGATACCATATGTTTTAACTAAATTAAAAACAAAATGCAGGCACAAAAAAAGAATAGTACCATAGCTCAAATGATATTTCCCATTCACAAAAGTGAACTGCGTAAATTTTTACCAATGGTCTTTATATTTATGCTTATATCTTTCTGTTATGCCCTTACACGTTCCCTTAAAGATATGAATATGCTTAAGGAAACGAATGCTACGACTATTTACTGGTTAAAAGCAGTAGCCACTACACCTAGCATGATTGCTTTTACCATTTTTTATGGAAAAGTTAGCCGCTTTATAGGAAGAGATGGAAGGTTCAATGCAGTCATGATTTACTTTCTTACTTTTTTTACCTTTTCATTATTTTTTTTACTGCCGCACAAACAAATATTGCAATTAAGTAATTTTTCTAAAATGCTTGAAGCAAAATTTCCGAGCTTTGTAGGGCTATGGGAAGCTATTCGCCATTGGCCTATTTCTTTGTTTTATATTCATGCTGAGGCTTGGGGAACTTTTGCATTAAGTGTATCATTTTGGACTTTTATCAATGAGATTACTACTATAAATCAAGCTAAACGGTTTTATAGCTTTTTAGGCACTTTTGGTACCGTTGGTAGCATTTTGGCTGGACTGATTCTTAAGTTGGATAATGTTCGTACCAATTTTGATCAAAGCTTAAAATTTGTGATTATAGCTATTGTTTTGATTCTGATTATATACAACTATTTTACCGCAGATATAAAAGCACATCCAGCCTACTATCAGGTGGAAGAAAAACCTAAAAAGGTAAAAGTAAAAATGTCCTTTGTGGACTCTATAAAGTTTCTAGCACGGTCTAAATACCTGATATTGCTTTCCGTATTGGTAATCAGTTATGGATTAGTAATTGCTCTTTTTGAGGCTGTAGAAAAAGCCCAGATTCAGGAATTTGTAAAAATTGCAGGAGATAATGCCCTGTATGCAGGTATATATTCTGACCAACAAATTGCAGTAGGTGTAATTTCTATTTTAGTAACTTTGTTTTTTGCTACACCTATACTAAAAAGAGGGTGGTGTTTTGCTGCATCTGTTACGCCCATAACTGCACTGGTGATGACGGTTTTATTTTTTACCTTCTTGCGCTTTGGTACTGTTTTAGATGGGTTTTTTAAAAGTTTTCATCTCAATGCTTTGTATCTTTCCGTCCAAGTGGGGCTTTATAATATAGTTTTGATTAAATCAGTTAAGTATGTTCTTTTTGATCCAACGAAAGAAGCCGTCTATATTCCACTAGATGAAGAAACTAAAGTACGTGGTAAAGCAGCGGTAGATGGTGTAGGCGCCCGTTTGGGAAAGAGTTTGGCATCTGTACTGATTGCCAGTATGTCTACATTATTTGGTGGTGGAGATATTGCCAGTATTCGTACGCCCATTGTGCTGATCATTATAATAGTGATTATAGTTTGGTTGGTAGCAGTCCGCGCTTTAGGACAATTAAAAGCATCAGCTGAAGAAAAATATGAAGCAGAACTTCTAGGTGCCAATAAGGTGCCAGTAAGTAAGTAAGTAAGTAAGTAAGTAAGTAAGTAAGTAATTGGTGTGATAGAAAAAGATTGATATTTGATCGTTTTCTAGTTATTTACTGCCCTCTATTTAGGCTATAACTCCTAAATAGATAAAATCTATTTAACTATTTATTGAATATGAATTATTTTAAGACATTAGTATCTTTTTGTGCAATAGGAATAGCAGGATGCAACCATCAAGGAAATGATGCTATAGGTGGCAATAACAATAGTCAATTATTGATACAGATTCAAGAAGCCAGAGAAAAACTCGATCTTAAAGATGCGCTAGACACGCATGGTCATGAATCTATGGAATTAGGAGAAAAGGCAGTCCATAAACATGCTTGTTCTATGTGTGGCAAGTAATATACACATGAACACACAAAAAAAGTATCTGGATCATGTAACTATAGACATTTATGTAAGACGTGTAGTGACTCTATGAAACTGACCACCTGTACAGAAATGTAAATAAGGTCCAATAAAGTCCAATAAGGTCTAAGTCACCTTATGTGCTAGACGAAATTGCGTTCTCCTTTTTATGAAAGTAAGGAAATAGCCCTTGTTGGGTCTTATCGATTTATTTTAAATAAATTTTAATAAATTGTTGTAGTTTATGCAACCCATGTGATAATCTAGCAGCATGGGGTAGATTCCGGTAATCCGTTTCATGCATACTCTTTTTTAAGTAGCATCATCTCCATATATCCTTTTAGTTATGTCAGAAATTATCGCTAGTCTTGACATAGGTACTAGTAAAGTTTGTGTAGTTATAGGGGCACAAAGCCAATATGATCCTAATAAACTTGAGGTATTAGGTATGGGAAGTGCTGTTGCAGATGGGATTGTCCGGGGTATGATTGTGAACATTGATAAGGCAGCTATTGCCGTCAAGCAGGCTCTGGAAGCTGCTGAAGAAGACTCTGGTATAAATATTAATATCGTACATGTAAACATTTCTGGAAAACATGTAACAGGGTCTTGCCACCATGGTAGCATTACAAGAGATACCATAGAAGAAGAAATTACCGTAGAAGACATCAAAAAGCTTACCAATGATATGTACCGTATTGTCCCCCCTTTAGGTACAGAAATTGTTCATGCTATGCCGCAGGAGTATACTATAGACTATGAAATTGTAACCCAAGATCCAGTAGGTATGTCAGGCGTAAAATTAGAGGCAAATTTTCATATTATTACCGCTAAAACCCATGCCATTCAAAACATACATAAATGTATTAAAAGGGCCGGTGTAGAAGCAGAAATAGTTATGGCTTCTGCCTTAGCCGCTGGTTTGGCTATATTGAGTGATGAAGAAAAAGAAGCGGGCGTTTGTTTGATTGATTTTGGAAGTAGTATGATTAACATAGTAATCTTTTTTGATGCCATCATTCGGTATACCGCTACCATTCCATTAGGAGGACATATGATTACTTCAGATATACAACAAAGTTGTATGGTTATGGAACGGCAAGCAGAGTTATTAAAGGTAAAATTTGGTAGCATTGGATCCAATCTTTTGACTACCCAGTCAGTAGTAACGATCCCAGGATTGCGCAATCGTAGACCCAAAGAGATCATTATTGCTAATTTGGTTAAAATAATAGAGGCCCGTGTAGAAGAAATAGCAACATTTATCCATGAAGAAATTTTGCATTCTGGTTTTTACGATAAGTTGGTAGCTGGTATTGTTATAACAGGTGGAAGTGCCAACTTACCATCTATACCATCTATACTTCAGCAGGTAACTGGATTAGATACACGGTTGGGCTTGCCAGATGAGTATCTAGAAGAGGGTAGTAGCAAACAGTTACGGGATCCTAGTTATGCCACTGCCATTGGATTAGCCTTAGCTGGATTTAAAACATTGGATTATAGAGAAGCCTACTATAGAGCAGCAAAGTCTGTCGACTTGAATGCTGCGAAAAGAAATGTTAAAAAAGCAAAAAAAAGCAACTTTTCTTTTGCACGCATCCTTACCAAAACAAAAGCTTTTTTAGTAGACGATTACGATGAAAACTAGTTGATAAAATAGTATCATATAATATAGCTTGTTGTAATTAAAGCACCTTATTGTGTGAATTATGAAGGATATTACCTATAAATTTGATTTACCTACACACCATAAATCTATTATCAAAGTGATAGGAGTAGGTGGTGGCGGCAGCAATGCAGTGAACAACATGTATAAGCGTGGTATTAAAGATGTGTCCTTTATTGTTTGCAATACAGATGTGCAAGCGCTACAAAATAGTCCTATACCCATTAAACTCCAAATTGGAGCAGCACTTACAAGTGGGCTAGGGGCTGGTGCCAATCCAGAAGTGGGCCGTAATGCTGCATTAGAAAGTAAAGAAAGTATTCGAGAATTATTGGATGATGATACAAAAATGCTTTTTGTTACCGCTGGAATGGGTGGTGGAACCGGTACAGGCGCGGCCCCTGTTATTGCTAGTATTGCCCGTCAGCAAAGTATCTTGACGGTTGGTATTGTCACACTACCTTTTTCATTTGAGGGGAAAAAAAAGCATTTACAAGCTCAAGAAGGCATTAATGAATTACGGAAACATTGTGATACGGTTCTTATCATTTTAAATGATAAAATTCAAACCATATTAGGAGGGCTCTCGATTAGTGAAGCTTTTATCGAGGCCGATAATGTCTTAACTACTGCTGCTAAAAGCATTGCTGAGATTATTACGGTACCGGGTTATGTCAATGTAGATTTTGAAGATGTTAAGACGGTAATGAAAAACGCAGGTGCAGCAGTGATGGGTTCTGGCGAAGCCAGAGGTGAAGGAAGGGCATTACAGGCTGCTGAAACGGCACTTGCTTCTCCTTTATTAGATTATACAGATATACGGGGTGCTAAAAAAATACTCTTATCCATTGTTTCGGGACAATCAGCTGAGCTACAAATGGATGAATTAACCATTATTACCAATTATATACAGGAGCAGACCGGAAACGATGCTGAGATGATTTTTGGTCATGGTTCTGATTCGGAAATGGAAGAAAGTATTAGGGTTACGGTTATTGCTACTGGATTTAATAGAGAAGCAGACCATGCAAATCAAGAGCTGCTCGATCCCTCTAAGCAGGAAGTGGCCTATACGGAGCCTAAAATATTGCACCATTCGCCATCCAATACGGAAATCTTCGATGGCTCCACAGAAAAGATAATAGTGGCGCCTGTTTTAAAAACAACTAAAGCAAGTGCCAAGCAGTCTGCAGAAGAATCTGCTATACAGTTACCCCTACCTTTTGGTTCTCCTCACGGAATAGTATTGGAAAAAAGTTCTGCATATGGCCATCCACCCACTGTAACCTCCAAGCGGAGTATTGCACCCATAAGCTGGGATGATCGCTATTTAAAGGAAGAGTTGTCCATCCCTACCTATTTAAGAAAAAAAATAGTGCTTGATGCATCAGATGCAACCACAGAATGGATCCGCTATCGTTTAGATGATGCATTAGACCATCCTCATTTGAAAGAAGTTGATCTACAGTAAATAATAGTTATGAAAACCCTATAGAGGACTGAAAAGTCAACTACAGATAGGAGCGTACCAATGCGACAGGACCTTTTTATTAGGATCTCTAAAAAGTAGATTTGGTTGGACCCATAAAAAGTGTTAAATTTAAATCGTGTTAGGGTGTTATCAGGGCGTTATCAGGGCGTTATCTGTAAAACGCATTGGGGCTGATTGGAATTGACGGGAAGATTAAATCCAATGTAAGCATGCGAGGTGTTGTAAGTATTACCTCTAGTATAAAACTTACACAATCCGTAAACGGCAACTTAGCTGTAATCAATAATTCCCGCCGTTGCAAATTTGTTGCGCTTCGAAAAGAAGAAGAAGAGGACGACGAATTGCGTATGGCTGCTTAATCGATAGATTAAGGGGAATTTGTCCCGCTGGTTTTTGTGTGATCGGATCAGCATAGGGGGCATCGATGGATGGCACTAGTGTGGCCAGGTGCGTGATGGCCGCATAAATCATAACCGCGTATAAGCGTAACATTAGGTGGGTGACTGACCTTGGTTGCGCCGACAATAAACAGTTGCTAAGCATGTAGAAAGCGTTGTGGTTTCCTTGTTCGGACGAGGGTTCGATTCCCTCCAGCTCCACTTAATGAGCTTTATTGTCCGTTAGCTATTAAACTTTAATATAAAGCGCCATGGCCATGCCCGTATGTTGCCCAAGTAGGTAGGTGATGCGATCTTATTGGCTAATGGATCAGAACGTCATAAAATCTTGTATTGTGCGCCTATACTAAGTTAGATCAAGCATACATGGTAGTAGGTCGTATGGTACGGTTAACTAAGTTAATAGCTGATAGATATGTCCTTATATCCTATAGAATTATTTTATGAAGCCATTCAAAAAGAGGAATATTTCCAAATTGGTGCCTTTAAAAAGCCCATTGGAAACGATGGCGGTTTAGTGGCCTACTTTGTAGCCGATAACCCAGCTGAACTCGCTAAGATGCCTGCTCTTTTTGTAGAGATAGATAAGGTAAAGGTACCTTATACCATTAAAAATATTACTGATCAAGGTGGCAAAGTGATTATACACTTAGATCTTATCCCATCTAAAACCGAAGCTTATAGACTCCGGAATTTACCCCTATTCCTTCCCATAGCCCTTCAATCAAAATGGCAGCAAGCTATGTTTCCTTATAGTTTGGTAGGCGCGGTAGTAGAAGATATTGCATTGGGTGCGCTGGGCACCATACAATCCATCTATCCCATGCGGGATCAATATATAATGGCTATTGATCATCCTAAAAAAGAGCTCTTGATTCCCTATTGTAGACCATTTCTAGTTAATATAGCAGGAAAGAAAGTTACTGTAACGCTTCCAGAGGGCTACTTAGAAGCTATGTTATAGCATCTGTAATTCAAGTTAGGGCTAAAAATGTTAATTTGCATTTTTACCCACTAGCTTTCCTAAAGTAGATTGAAAAATAGGTTCCTACCATAGTAGGGGATAGGTAAGTTTATCCGTCTATTGCTGCTTTTTACACTTCTCTAAATGGTTGTTTATTAATCTATATGCGTTCTGTATTGTTTGGAATTTTTTTAAAGCGTCTTGTTTCTTTTCTTCTGTTGCGTTGTCATTACGATTGTTATATCTGTCTGGATGCCACCTAAAAGAAAGTTTGTGATAAGCTTTTTTTACATCTTTAAGCGATGAACTTTGAGAAACCCCTAAGGTTTTATATGCATTGTTTAGTTCTTCCTTATCGCAATTACAGGCAGGACGTTTACTAGAAAAATGAGTATAAGGCTTATTATTATTATTTGAATGGTTAAAATTGTTATTTTGTAAAGTGATGTAAGTAAGTTTTACATTACCTATGTAATTACCAGTGCTTTTTGAAGAAACGTATACGAAAGGGTTTCCGCAGGGGACTGTATAATTATATACTGTATAGGTATCTACCATAATTTTGATATCAACATGGTCTATAATTAATTCAGGATATTCCCTCTTTAATCTATTTTTAATTTCATTTTCTGAAGGTATTCCATGTTCATTATCAGTCTTAATAACACCTAGGTCCGTAATGGTAATGATATCCCTTAAATTTTGTTTAGTGGTATAGGTAAGCGTTATTATACCTATATAATTACCAGGCCAGGTTGAAGAAATGGATACAAATGGGTTGCTATGGCGGGTATTGAAAAATTCATTATCTACCGAATTATGTACCCCAACTGTAATATGGTCTGTATTTAAGGTAGGGTATTGTTTTTTTAAGATAGCTTTAATGTCTTCAGATGAAGGGGCGCCATAAGGATCTGTTTTAACGATTCCTAGGTCCTTAATGGTAATAATATCCATTAAATTTTGATGCTTCCTTTTGTCTTTTTCTTTTTTTTGTCTAATAGTGCAGGTAAGTGCTATATCACCTGTATAATTACCAGAATAAGTTGAAGAAATCTTTACCATGTAGGTATAATTATTGTAAGGACTATACCCCATACGATTAATAGCATAATCATTATAATAATTATAATAACTACGCATACGTACCGAGACTTCAATATCGTCTGTATTTAACGCAGGATATTCGCTTTTTAAGAAATTTTTAATTTCATTTTCTGAAGGCATTTGATCTTCATTACTCTCCTTAATTATGTTTAGGTTCCTAATATGAATGATATCGTCTAAATTCTGTTTCTGCCTTTTATCCTTACTGGTAGAATAATTGTTGCCAATAGAACTTTCAAAAAAGGAACATTTTTGTGCAGTAGTAGATACTGCTAATAGCAATAAAAAAAATATTTTTTTTATTTGCATAGTAGTTTCTAATTTTTAAGGATGGTTACACCATAAATATACAATATATATTTGAATTGTTATACGAATAGCAGGCATTGATACATATAGCCCGCGCAGTAGTAAAATTATACATAATGTAACAGGCTTATATTGATGTGTATATATTTACACAGCCTTTGAAGAAAGCTAATTTTTGCAAAAGCCTCTATTCAAGTCTTTTATCCATCTATTATCTT
>ENA-UOVY01000474-UOVY01000474.1-plant-metagenome-genome-assembly--contig:-NODE-474-length-19026-cov-601.030362_pt1 | contig 19026 bp, 12 predicted proteins | sample MGYA00249840_ERZ761561 | MGnify/ENA primary metagenome ERZ761561 (study PRJEB28882, sample SAMN05720143) | plant metagenome | isolation source: Guanajuato, Mexico | place: Mexico:Guanajuato, Mexico...
GTTGACAGATAGATAGATGCACCGCCTACACAAATGTCGGCACCTTTAAACTCGAGCATTCTTTTCGTTAGATGACAATAATGTGCATAGATCCTCTCAAACTGACTGATACTGGATCTGATCGGGAGATTTTCGTAGTGGAGAAGCGGTTGTTCAAGATCTCATGCACCAGCTTAGAAACGAGAGTCGTCCCTTCGCCAGAGTCACCCTGACCAAGCCCATTCAGTTGATGAAAACCCTAAAGCAGCTCATGAACGACATATCCTGGTCAATGTTCGAGGACCTCTACCGGTGAGTACCGGACTGGCAGTTCTCGTTTGCTGTTGGTGTTAGCGTTTCGAAGAAGGTTAGCTAACGCGATTGCTACCATCTCTCTCTCTCTTTGTCCTTTTCTCTTTCTCAGCGACGACGAGTTTGCCACCAAAGAGCTTCTGAGCAGAGCTCGTGCAGAATTGGAGGCACAGAACTCGATGGTTACCTCATACTGACGGGTGGGCGCGTTTAGAGTTGAGGGTGGTAGTTTTTTCGATTTACAATAGGGCTCATGGACTTGCATCTGAACATGATGAAAAATTGTTGTCAATCTTTCTGCAGAGATTCGTATTGATCTGAAGCCAAAATAAATTCAAGTCAAACATTTGGTTCACCGGCTGGCAAGCGGCGGTCACGGTTTCCAGGGTAACTAGGTACCTCAGGTTAATCTCCCCAACTCTCGTGTCTGAGCGCCCAGCGCGTGATCGCTCACTCTTGCACCGGCGAAACTATACCAAATTTTCGCTAGCGCCATGTCCAGTACCATTGTCCTAGAAACTTTCGACAACCCCGAAGCTTCACCCTCCACCGAGAGTCGCAAACCTGATTCTCGGGATACCATAGGTCAGCTTTCAGACTCTGACCTATTCAATTATGAGCAAACAAGCCAACCAGGTGACCTCCAGGGAGAGAAACCTGGCGTATTGAAAGCGCATGCTGCAGTGAACGACGGATTCGAGCCAGCAGCTCAGGATGACTTCTTCGATCAAGTGGACGACCGGATGTCGAGGAACAGCCTCGAATACCCTGAGCAGCAGGCTAGGCATGTAAGCCACTGGATTCTGGAAGCTGATGAGCTAATGGGCTCGAGGGACTTCGAGCATGATAACTGGGGCAATGTCATCGGAATTCGTGGTTTCTCAGCGCAAATTAGTGCTGATAAGAGGATCCAAAGGCGAATTAGATTGAACAAGCTGAGGGTCGGCTTCAAAAAACTGAAGGCTGAAAACAGAAGGTTGCACGCTCAACTTGAGGACCTGAAAACGGAGGCGCAAAGCAATCGCAAGGCTGAGGCGCCATCGGTGAGGACTAAGGCTAAAAGAGGGGGCCAACCGACTGGTCGGCCAAAAAATGTCGCCTCTGATGGTGATTTTGCGCACACTGACAAGGGGCAACCTTGTAGCGGGTGCCAGCTCCAGCTTCCGCGACTGAGGCACCAAGCTCAACTCCTACAAACGAGGCTCGAGGGCAAGGAGGAAATTGAGAGCGAGAGGTACAAGGTGTTGCTGGCTGAGAGGGACCGGCTGCAGGTTGAATCGAGCAAGAGAGAAAAGGAGTTGGCCAAGGAGATTGAGAGGCTAAGAGAAAAATTGAAGAACTTGTCAATCGAGCCTTGCAATAAGTTGTTGCTTGCGCTACGTAGAGAGAATTGCCGCCTTAAAGATGCAACCGAGCTAAATTTGGACGAGTTTCATCAACTTAGAGAAAACTATGTACGGTTAGAGTCTGAACTGAGCTCCATGATGAGGGAGCAGAAGTGTTTGCTTGATGAAAAGAACGAGGAGCTTTCCTCAATGATGGTTGAGTTGTGTAGGCTTCAGGTGTATCAGCCAAAGTTGGAGATGACGCTCAAAACAGAGCGAGAAATAAAACACGAACTTCAGGTTAGATTGGACACTTTGGAGGAGCAAAACGAGCATTTGAACGAGCAGCTCGTAATTAGAGAGCAGGAGCTGAACAAGAGTCGAGCCCATAGTGGCCGACTGGAGTCAGTTGAAATTGAGAGGCTGCTGACGGAGCTCAAGAGTTGGAAGGAGAAATATTACAGGTTACGTGATGAGAAGGGTCAGCTCGAGGAGATTATGCGCACAATCAAATCGAACGCCTCTCAATGGGATACGAGACACCAATCTGAACTGGAGGCTGTGAGAGAGGGCTGCAAAGTAGAGCTGGCCGAAATGGGCAAAAGTCTTGCAAAGGTGCGGGAGGATCGCGATAGTTTGCGCTCGCAACTGGACATCCTGGCGCCAAAGTTGGAGGAGATGGAGCGCGAAAAGATGGAGCTTGAAAGGGTGGCGACGGATTCAATCAACAAGTTGGAGATTGCAAACGCCAAACAGGAACTCATCGAGAGGAACTTGGATCAACTTGAGTGCGGCGAAACGGCTCTTAGGAGCCAAATCTGTGAACTTGAGGCGAAAAACAAAGGCCTCCTGGGTGAGCTGGACACTTGTAGGGAAGAGTTGAAGAGGAGTTGCCAGCAAACGAGCGAGCTTCAAACGAGATTCAAGAGCCAACAGCGAGCTTTTGAGGAGTTGAGAGCCAGAAAGGAGGAGGAGTTGGCCAGGTTACGTGTTAATCTGAATTTCGAGCAGTACAATAGGCAGGTGGCACTGAGGGGCATCGAAAAGGAGCTACGAGTTAGCCTAAGGGAGTTGGAGGCCATGAAACAGCGTTTCTGTCGCAGGATAGCGCAAGGCGGTGAGATTTTTGAGGGCGCCCGGACTGATCGTTCGAGCGCTAACGGTTTAGGCCAATCGTCGCCAGTGTCATTGTTACAAAAGGAACGCACCAGAATCCAGACCTGAGGCTAGCAGGGCTGCAATGGGCCTCTTTCGAGGTGACACATCTCAATGCTGATAAACACATCTCCTTCTTGGCTCACAAAGCAAGCAGATGGGCCAAACACAACCACTGAATTGGTTCAATCCCTGGGAATCGTGCGGCTAAAAGGACTTGAAGCGCCTCCAAGGCTGTAGACTCGTGACCTGTCCATTTGTCATCGGCGCTCCTTCCATTGCCATTGCCGTGGTCGTGCGCTTGCTTCAGCTCCAAGCTCCACCAGCCCAACCAAACAATCACGGCCAGACAGGTGCTGGCCGAGCGACAATGCCGGCCACTGTGGGCTCGGCGAGCCGGAGACGGAGGATCAATTGGTCGAATTGAGAGGACATTCAATTGAATTGGCAGCTCGCGAGAAGTTGAAGAGAGAGAAGCCTTTGTTGTGCTCGCGAACAGGAGTAACCTTTCGCGCTGAAAGAAGCCCTCATTCCAAAACGATCCCGGCCTCCCGAGCCAGATGTATCCTTCTTATCGACGACAACTCGATCCAGTTCAGCTGAATGAATTATGAACGCTTGTTAGCTTGTTATTTTGTCGCCACTAAGACCGTTCCTGTTCTTGTCTCTGTTTGTCCTCCTCTGCCTCCCGTTGCCTTGGGCAAAATTCACATGGTCGCGGTTTCGAGCCGACGGCCGGCCAATGCTTGTCGGACTGGCCAACGGGGGAGGGAGGCAGCTCTAATTGGGCGCAGTTGGCCCATTGTGTCCAGTTTGTTGCACTTGCTGCGCGCTCGCTCGAGACGAGTAACTGCGATGAGAACGCCGAGTGCCATACGAGCGCTTTAGCGGCAAAAATCGGGTTCAGTTGAAGCCTGAGCTAGCCAACAGGTATTATACACAGGTATCCCACGCGGCGTTCGAGTTTACATGAGAGTGCGAGCGAGTTGTGCAAAACTTTGGCCCGCAAGCGCACGCTCATGCAGCGTCCACTCTCTCGCCGCTGGTGCAGCTTGCGGAAACTGGCGGCGCTCAGTTATCATAGTCAGCGGGATGTTCCGCTCGCAACCAGCGGGACAAACAACGCTCGCCGCGCTTTCTGGCCAAAATGAAGCATTGGAAAGTGTTAAGTTGCTTGCGAGATAACAATTCTGCCACAGCAACCGGCTGTCGATGGGCCAGAGCAAGCGAATGGCTGGCAGAGCGAGAGGATGCATGAGGGGCGAGCTGGACGGCGCTGTCAAAATGGAAAAAGATATCAGCAGCGAGAGGCTGTCGTTGTTGGCAAGTGTGCAAAATTGTTCTAACAACAACAACAACATTGTCGACGACGAAGCCAACGAGTGATTGATGTGGACTCTCGCTTGCCGATAATTGTTGCTAGCAAGACGAGCTGGAGCGGGCGGGCCGACTATAAGCCGGCCTGGCGGGCAGGCTTTTGCGGGCCAGCTGGCCAGTGAGAGAGCGCAACTATTCCATTGTTTCCCTCTTAGCCCGATCGAGTTCTTCACACTAAATTGACCAAACACAATCGATCATATATTCTATTGGGCTGGCCGGTTTGTAAAGCGGATGAGCGGCCAGTGTGGCGCCACCTTCAATCCGTTTAGCGCGCGGCCCCAAAACAGGACTCGTTGGCCGCCCTTGCCGCCATGTCAAGCCATCCACTGGCCTCGTTGAGCCTGCCACGGATCCATTCCATTGCGGCCATTGTCTTGCTTATTGATTTTATTGCACCTGGCCGCGCCAACAGAGTGGCGGCTCGTTGGTCGGCCGGCGCTTTTATTGGCGTCTCTCGGTGTTGTCGATGCAGCAAGTAGCCGGCGGCTACTTTCACCCGGCTTGCGAGCGCCCTGAGTGACTGCAATGGGGGGGGGGGCTGCACTTTCTCGTCCACCGCACTAGCGGCTGGATTGGCCGCGAGAGGAGCGAAGAGGATTCAGGGGACAAATCCGCTCCCATGTTCTCTCATCAATCGGGCCAACTCGAAGGCCCGATTGCATGCGTGAGATTTGCCGGCCTTGTTGAGCCTGATTTGGTGGTGCCAGTTTCGCTTGCTTTCGGCGCCTCGAAAACTCATCGGCGGCTTGAGCTAAGCGACTGGCGCTAAGACGAAGCGAGATCGAGACGGCGAGAGAGAGAGAAGACACTCTCGGCTGGCGCAAGCTTTGCACACGACAGCCAGAACAGCTCGATCGCGCGACCTCTCGCAGGCTGTCCCATGGCCAAGGAGCGGCCGCCAGTCAGTAACCCTGTCCGAGTTTCCAAATTCAATCAGCCATTGTCTCAGCAAGCTGGCCGGCCGAAGAGGAGCGACTTGATCTCTCACTTGAGCTTCTCGCGAGGATGCCGGCGCTGCCCTGCTGGCAGAGCTCCTGGAGGCACGTGGACCTTGCCGAGACTTCTGCTCCCCTGGCCAGTCTCTCACGCCATCCACAGGTGAGCTCCCCGGCCGAGGGTCCGTTAGTTGCACATGCGCTCGATTGATTTGTGTGGCGCCGACTTGGCAGGCCAACGCATACACACACACAAGCTCGGCCAACTCGCCCGGCGCCAACGCACTCGCTGACCAAGGGGGTTGGCCAAACAGGTGAGCCGAGTGGCAATTAAGGCTCATGCCTAGTGGGAGTTTGTTCGGCGTCGTCTAAGTTTTAGTTTGCGTTTCCATCGGGAGCTATTCTCGTCGCTGGCGGTAATTTTCGATTTGGCGCCAATCTAAACGGTTGGCCGAGAGTGAGCAGCCAGATGGATGGATGGACTGAGACTAAGGCTGCACAGAGAGACGAGAGCCAAGTTGGTGAGACAAAGAGAATTGGTTGAGTGTGTTTGAGCGTTGGGGGTTGTTTAGTGTAGTGTAGTGCTGTGTAGTGTTGTGTTGTAATTGTTGAACAAGCAACTTTGGGCGACAGTGAGAAAGATCATACGCTAGAACCCGTTGCCGCCGGTTCATCCATCCGTTCAACCATTCAACAGGTCGGCCCCGTCGGCCCAGCTTCTACTTGTTGTTCTCAGGCTAACTTTGGACGTTTCCTCCAGCCTCCAGAGCGGGCGCCGTGATCGCATTTCAGCGGCGCAACACTGAACTGGCTGGGCGGCGGGCGAGAGGCTTGGAGTGGAGAAAACTGTTCCAGGTAGACCACTAATTTTGAGCCCACTGGCGCACATTCGCGCGCCCACACTCGGGACAGGCGGCTCGGTGGCGCCCGTAAATCTGGCGACAGTGGGCAGAGCCTCGGACGGTTTAGGAGCGCGGAGACTGGAGAGTGGAGTCAAGGGGAGGAGAGGAGTGGAGTTGAGTTGAGTTGAGTTGAGTTGAGAGAGGGAGGGGAGAGAGCGGCGGATTGGAGTTAACAATTGAGCTTACTGGGGACAGTTGCAGCGCGCCTTACTCCGCCAAGACAAACTGGCCAAATTGAGCTCCGAGAGTTTCAAGTTGGTGGCGAAAGACATATCGGTGGCAGAGTGTTGCGACAAAGGCCCATAATTTAAATGCGCCGCCCAGCCATTGGGGAGACTTGCGAGTTTTTGTTAGCCATTGCGCGTTTGTTGGCCCTCTGACTCCTGCAACTGCTAACTTATACTCCTGTTGCGATTGCGCCCCTTTGCACAGAATCCTTTAGTAGAGAATTGGTTTGGTCAAGCTGTTGGTGAGCTGCAAGAGTTGCGAGACATTTTGAGTTCTAGTTTGAGCGATTTTGGATTGAGTCGTGAGTGTTGCTGAAACAAATTGGCCGCCGGCAGCCGAATCGAAGCCATCGAGTTCGCAAGCAAGCAGCCAAGCAAGCGAGGGGGCGAGTTGCTCAGGTATTGGCTGCAAATTAGATTACCGGCTCGCTGAACTGAACTCAACTGAACTGGGCCGAACCAGACTGAACTTAAGGAAACCGAAGCAAGAGGAAACTAAAGCCGCCAATAAAAGTCACCACCTCCAACAGCGGCGAACAAATTACGCAACTAGACTTGACGGTCATTAGCGGGCAAACCAACGTTGGGTGGCGACTTTTTCTAACCAGACAGAGCTCACGAATCAGTTTGCAAGTTTTCAGATTGGGGGGCGCGAGCAACAGGTAGTGGAGCGGCCTGTTTTCCCGTATGAACAAAGTTCCAATTATCAATGCCATCCGCTGCATGGCGAGCGAGCTAGAGCGGAAGCGAGAGGAGAGAGAGAAGGAGGAGGCGGCGGAGGAGGCGACTGTTGGGGTGGTAGCCTAGTTTCAGTGTGACACATTCAGGTGGAGTCTCTCGCTCTTTCGCTGTGGCTCGCGAGTGAGTGAGCGCGAGCGCGCCCCTTGACATTGACCAACGGAAGGGCGGTCGCCAGCCTGGACAACCAGGAAGGAAAGCCGATTGCTGGAGGTGACATGCCCAACAAGCACACCAATCCAGGGAGCGAGAGGGACCTGTGATAGAAATCATACTTCGTATATAGACAGCTGTTAGTCTGTTGCAGCTCTCATTTAGCAGTCGGTGGTCGCCCAGAGCTGCCACTCATAACTAAAGCGACCGCATTCGCCTGACCAAATTCTAGATAAGTTGAGGATAAATTTGTGTGTTTTAGAGTTTTAATAGAAGGAGGAGAGTTGTTTATGCAAGAGGGAGCCCTTTTAAGAATGGACCAGCCACCCAAAGAAGCGAGCGAGAGGAGGGCGCCAATGGGCCCTTGGCACACACAAGCAATGGGGGTTCGAAAGTGCCGCTCAGGTGAGCTCTGCAACACGCAGCGCCTTGCACTGTCGGCAACGCTCGCTCTGTTTGCCTGCGCGCTTGTTGCGCGCGCTGCGCCGGGGGGCCAGGCGCTCTCTGAAGTTTGGTCCGAAGCTGACGGGTTGCAGATGAAGTATTCGACCAACCACGATGACCTGCTCAGCACCAAGGGCTCAGAGCTGAGCTTGAGCTCGAACCAGAACAAGCAGGAGGCTGCGCGGCCAGAGGAGCAGGCGAGCGCCCAAGAGCAAGCGGAGGGCCAAGAGGAGAGCGTCAGCGGAGGCGGCGATTCATCGCTAAACAGTGGCCAACCAGAGGAGAGCTCAGCAAATCTTGGCGCCGATGAGGGTTCAAACTCGGAACGGGCGCCAAGCGGAGAGGACCAACAAGCTGCGGGCCAGGAGCAAGCTGCAGACAACGAGCAGGGCGCAGATTCGAGCAGGCAAACAAACAAGGTTCCTGCTTACAGGCAACCAGCGCAAGCGGATTCGTTTGCAGCCAGAAAGCGAGGCCAGCAGCAGCAGCAACGCTTTATTGATCCACCTCAGAGGTTCAAGCAATCTGATGATCTCGAGGACAATAGTCAGCCAGTGAGAGGGCGCCAAGCAAAGGCTAGCGCAGAGCCGGACTTGCCGAGCTTCAATTCGGCCTTTGAGCATGCGGAGGGCGGCAATGAGGTTGCAAGCATTGATCATGGCGACGATCTGCAACCAAACTTTGGCCAGGAGTTGCCGGGTAGCGCCAAGTTCAGGCAGCCTGGCCGACTGTTTAAGGAGGCCGTCCGGATGGCAAAGGTAGAGGAGCCCGCCCAAAAGACTGAGAGTGAAAATGGCGACGAGAGCGGCAGTGGCGAGGATGAGTCGTCGTCGTCAAGTTTGGAGGCTGCAAACGAGAAGCGCCAATTAGATTCGGAGCGCGATGGCGCCAGCCAACCAGAGGAGCCCAGCCAAATGGACGGCGAGCGAGCCTTTGCTGCAGCCGAGAAGGTGGCGGCCTCGTTGCGTGGCCGCCAAAACATGATTGACTTTGATAGGATTGTCGACACAAGGCAGACGAGAAACGGTGTTGCGGGCGGCAAATTTCAGCCTGCTGCCCTCCAGAGACCCAACGAGATGTCCAGCTTTGAGCCGGCCAATGCGAGGACGGGCGCCAGGAGGTTCACGACGAGGGGCCCAGCAGTTGATGTGTTTGGGGGCGCCGACGATGAGGAGCCAGGAGGCAGACCCTTCGGCCAGTCAGAGCAGCGCGCACTAGTTGCCGGCTCAACCAGCCACAAGGAGCGTAGTGTTGCGCTAAGTAGACAACCGAGCGGGGCTAGTCAAGCGGCCAACTACAAGCAGCTCGCCTATTCCAGGGGCCTCGGCCAGCAGGTGGGGCCCGAACAAGCGGACAGACGCGCACCAGTTGCGCCCAACAGACCCAACAAGCTTGACTCGCCCGACAGCGTTCGCGACAATTTCATATCGCCCGGCCATTATCCTGGCTCAATGCCGCACCTGACTCAGGCAGCGAGCGAGAGCCAGCGCAAGGAGCTTGCGGCCCAGCAACCAGTGCCAGAGTCGAGCAAGGTTGTGGCCGATCAAGTGGGCTCCTCTGCGGCCGCGGCTGCGTCTGCAGTGGTGGCGCCGGCCGACCCGGCACAAGCATCTAGTCAACAGCAACAAATGCCGAGCTCGCCATTGGAGACAGCTCAGACTCAACTAGTGGCCAGCGACACCAGCTACCTGGCCCAGAGCGCGGCCAGCAATCCGGACGTGTCCCGCGTGGCTGCACTCGCCACCGAGAGTCCAGCGGCAAGCCCACTGAGTGGGCCAACTAACGAGCAAACAGCCCTCCTTGGACAGGTGACGCCAGAGCCAGAGTCGCAACCCGAGAGCCAGCAAATTATGGCGCCACTTTTGCTCTCAACAACCACAATGGCTCCAATGCCTGCAACAAGCACAAGCCCCGCGCCAACAACAACAAGCCAGCCGCCCTCGCTCAAGAGGTTTAAGTTCAGAAAGTATAGATAGAGGAAGAGTTGACTTGCTGCCGATGATGATTATATGGCTAAATTAAAACTGCTCCCTCCTTTAGGCGCTCGGCTGGAGCAATCGGTCTGTTGTTTGGCCGAGCGAGAGGAGCGAGCAACTGTAAGCATGGACAAAATTATGATGGCTCAAACTGCCACTCTACGTGGGCAAAAATTGTGGCGCCTCCTTTGAGTTGAGCGCCCTTGTTGCGATGCCAGCGCTGCAGTTGAAAATTGTACCCAACTTATATTTGATTGTCGAATAAATTGAATTGTCCACAATAGATCGGCTTGCAAGTCAACTTTCGCCCGCCCTCCAGTTTGCTTTTGGCCGCCTCTCTCGCTTCTGGCCACTCAAAGGTTGGCGCCGCCGCTGGACTCAACTAACTGCACCTGAAGCTAATGTAAGCCGGGACAGGTTAATGACGAGAGAGCCGGCCAGCTCAGGCTGATGATTTTGACACAAAGCGCTCGTTTGTTTGACTTGCGCCACTACCGCTTCCAGGTTGGCCGCCTTCACGTTGGCAAACTTTTTCCGCTCCTCCAACTCGATTAGCCAACTGTAGCTCCCCAACTTTACCTGGCCGCCGACAAATCGGTTGGACCTCGACAGCAGCAGCAGCACTTGCATTGTGAGCGGGATGCAAATTCGACCACCAACTTGGCCGACCGCTAAGCCAATAATATTGTATGCCAAGCTGGCCAGCAAAACTACTCCAACTTGGCAAAACTTTCCCTCGCTCTCCCTTCCCCCCCCCCCGTTTCGGCAAAACAATGTAAGAATTTGACAAATCAATGGATGATAAATCAACATTGACGCACTACAACAATGGCACCTGCCCAGTTGAAAGCCAAAAGTGCCGATCAATTTGCAGCCCAGAGAGGAAAGCGACCAGTTGGGGCATGAACTCGAATTGCAGAAGACTCCAAGTCAAAACTAACAGCAAGATTCTTTGGCCGTTCACTTTATCATCTTGGTTCCAGAGTTGGCTCTGTATGTCCATGTTCGTGCAAGATTCAGACTCTTACGTTGGAGCCAATCTTACGGAATCGTCGAGTCTTCCATTCGCAGGCAGATGGTATTGAGCCCTAAGCTGGCGCGAGCAAGCTGCATGAGCTCCCAGCGGTCGATTGGTGGTGGCCGGATGTGGCCAGACTCGAGCGCAGCGGCAAGCAGCATGGGCGCGCTTCAGTCGGCTGGAACCAAGCGCATGGTAGCGGCGGCAGCGGCGGCCTTCTGCGCCCAGCTAGAGCGGCCAATTTCCGCCCACAGCTCAGACCTTGGAGGCCCCAAGCCGAAAGCGTTTCCTCGGGGCCCCTAGCGAGCCTATTCGTCTCGCTTATTAGCCGTCAAAGTGGGCGAGCGAGTGGACGAGAGCAAAACAGATGAAGCTGCAAGTTTGCGCTTGACGTAAAGCAAACGAGCCGCCCGATTGATGCCAAGGCTAGCGCTTGTTTTCCGAGCGGACCAATGGGGCGGCTGCCTGTCAGAGTTGGCGACCGCTGCGGCAATGGAGGCAACTTTGCCGAGCCAGCCCCATGACAGGCCGAGTTGACGCAAAACGAGCGCTCCAGGGACGAGAGGGACCACAAGGAGGAGGATTGAAGACACAGGGTTCATTTGAAATGACAAGAGAGCACCTAAAAGCGAGTGAACTTGATCTGGCCAGTCTGCGACACAAGGTCCTGGCAGGTCCCACTCTCACTCTCATCGTTGCCATTGAATATGTCGCAGCTTTTGAGTCTGGCGCCGCGAGCTGCTGGCCAGTTGCGGGCCGGCGGGGGAGGAGTTTGATGGGGAGAAAGTGGGTTTGCCGCTGCCAACAACAATGAATCATTGTTGTCCGGACGGGAGGGAGAGAGTGCGAATTTGCGTGTTGAGAGTTGGGCGGCTCATTAGCACTAGTAAGCTCAACTTTGGGCGCCCGTCTGAGCCATTATCTCGCCCCCAAACAGCTTAGCCGCCGGGCAGTTTGCGCGGCCATCGAAAATTGGCCCCAAAGCTCACCGATTGAAACCACCAACCAAACTGGATTAGCCGCTCTCATCGCATCGAGCCGACGTAAGGTGGGCGTTTGTGCACGATGTTGCAACCTGAGCTCGAGAGGAGCGAGCAGGCGCAGAGAGTGGCGAGAGGGGGGAGGGCAGAGGCTATTTGATAGGTCGCACGCCAGCGAGCAAGAATATTGATCGAGGCCGCCGCTGACTCTGGCACCTTTTCGAGCGCCGATTGAGTTACACGCAAACAACGGTGACACAACTTGCTCGCCCCAAGAAGGTGCACGGGCGGTGGATGTCGGCGCCGGCAATTCAATGAGCGAGCCAAGTCGGTCGCGCATGAGCCGATGCGTTGGCCAGCCAATGTGAAGTACCCAAAGGGCCAGGAGCGGCCTCTGCGCGGGCCTCGTCCGCCGCCCAACGAGCTTGACGGGCATCAAGTTTTGCCTCGCGCGAGTTTGCGCCCTGAGAGCGGGCGCGAACGCGCTAGGCGCGCTTGTCATGCTGCACACGCAGCGGCGCTAGGTGCCCGGCGCGCGAACACACTCGCAACTGGGGCCGGCGGCGCGCATTCGCTCTGCTGTTTGTCTTGTGCCGAGCGTGCGTTTGTGTGTGTATGTGTGTGTGTGTGTGTGTGTGAGAGAGAGAGGGAGTGTGTGTGCGCATAAGCGAGCAAGCTGACTCTGTGCCGAGCCAATGGGGGTCCCATTTTATTCGCTAGCAGCGCGTAGTGAATGTATATATGTGCATGCGAGAGAGCGAACGGATATTTAGTTTTGTTATTGTTCAAGTAAACGGGGCCCAGATTGAGAGAAGTTGGAGAACAGGGTAGAGAGAGAGAGATAGGAAAGAGGGGAGAGTTTGTGCCCGCGTCTGGCGCTATATGTTTGTCGTTGGCCGTTGGCGAAATGCTGCAAAGAAATATCATCGCTGGCACATGAGCTGGCAAATTCAACCGACAGAGGCATCATTCCTTTGCTCAATATCTCGCCATCCCCTTCGAGCATCAGCCTCTCGCTCCCTCCCACAAACATTCTGGCCTCGACGCTAGACTCTTTTCTCGTTGCCCGTCGAGGAGCTTGGATGCAAGCGCTGGCTAGATTTGCCTGCTATGCATCGTTTGCAAGGCTGCGTCATGGTTACCTCTAAGCAAGATTGAGAGAGCTAGCGGGAAAGACAAACAGAGGTAAGACAGATAGCAAAACCTCTCCACCGATTCAACTGTTGGGGTCGATAGAAGCTGGCCGTTTCCTTCTCTCTCAAAGCCAAACTGTCGGAGCCCAAATGAAAGCCGGAACAGTTTTGCCTCAACGAGAGCTCCATTTGGCCGATCAGATTCGAGCCGTCAAGTTTCAATTGAGAAGAGAAGATGCGAGACTCTAATTGCAGCACCTGAACGGACAGTTTTGTTATCCCATTTCGTTGTTGTTATTGGCAGAATAAATTCCTTTGCACCAACTCTAGATTGATGTGCACAAGATGAGCTCAGGTAAACAACAGCAGCAGCAGCAGCAGATGAGAGGTTCGCGAACGATGCCACAGCTCCATTACACACGCCAGGACATCCAAGAGCAGTATTTGTGTTCTAGCAACGTGGCCCAAAGCAAGGAGGCACGCGCCCGAAGTAGCGACACAAAACGGGGAGCTATCTTGAGGACGAACTGCCAGGCTGACAGCGAGGGCGAGCAGGTTGACGAGGAGGAGCTTGGGCTCGAGGGCGACGAGTCTGGTTCGGGTGGCGAGAGAGGCAAACGAGGCCGGCAAACGCATCGCTCGGGTCGCAAAAGACAACGTCGCTCTCATAGTGCCTCAATCTTCTCAGCTTGCTTCACGATTCCAAACATCAGCTCAATGTTAAACTCGCAGGTTGTCTCCAGTGGGCAAAACCAATCCCAGAGACGCTCAATCCTCGCCCACCTTGGCTTGGGCGGCCAACAGACAAACAGCGCCCACGCACAAAAACAAGCACAACAACAACAGCGACCAATTTCAGCCAGCAAAACGGCAGAAAATTTGGGCCAGATTGCAAGCCAAGATGAACCCTCGGACGATCTGCATAGGGCAAAGTTCAACAGCAAGCGACTCTTAACGGAGCAAAACCAGCTCTTCAGCGGATCTGGCGCTAGGAAGCACGTCAGTTTTGGCCATAGCTCCCAGGGCTCCAAGCTCATTTCAAGCCCAACGCTTGCGCCTAATCAGCAGCAGCAGCAGCATCAAGCAGCCAACCACCCCTCGCAGTCGCAAGTTGGGAGGAGCGAAAATGTGATAACGAGAAACTATCAAGCCCATTTGCCCTCGCAGGGCTCCCAGCAGGAGCAGCAAGTGGCGGCGGCAGTGGTCGGCCAGATCAGTGAACCAGGTAAGTTGTAGCCCATTAGGCAAATGAGATTTTCCCATCCCATTTTCCATCCTTCGCCTCATCCGGCAAAGGCGCCCCCCCCTCCTAGAACAACCAATTCAATTAACGAGCCAAGCTCTCTGACCTTCGCCGCAATCATGCGGCGCAGGATGTTTGCGACGTGGTCGCATTGTTGTAATCCTAATGTTTCTGTAATCTAACGCCCCTATATGTTCGCCCAGCAGCCGCCAGCCAGACGAACAATAAGGCACAACCAAAGCAATCTGCAAACATATCGCCAATTTACCTAGTCAGTCAAGTTCCTGGCCAAATGGCACCAAATAGAGGGAGTGCAGTGCACCAGCCCGTTCAAAATGTCTACCACAATCATCCCGTGATAATGCAACCGCAACAACAACAGAGAGCCATGCACAACTTCTCAATACAAAACTCTTCTCCCGCAAGCTCGCTAGGTTCGCGAAGTGTCCAGTCCCGCTCTGACTGCCCCCAGTACCAGGCTCACGCTTGCCCGAACCAATCAGTGCCAACAATCTACAAGCGACTTCCAGCCGTTCCAATGCGAACTCAAGCCACCCAGACCGACATAACCGCATATCATTTGATGGCCACGCCTACCCTTTCGTCGAGCTCCTCCCAAGCCGCGGGTCCCGCCAGTAGGGCAGCACCGAGTCACAGCGGCGACACGCCCAGCCCAACCCTGAGCGCGGGCCGCACGCCCGCAGATCTATCGGCTAGCGAGTTGGCTAGTGCAACCAAGTCAGCTAGGAGTGGGCACCAAGTAGTTAGCTTACCTTCTCGAGTGGCTAATTTAGAGCTCGTAGACTCCAAATTGGCACACGCTCAAGCCACCACGGGAGCGCAAAAAACAGTAGGCAACTCGATAGAAGGTCGCCAGAAGCAAATGGAGTGCAAAGTAGACTTGCAAGTTTTGATCCCTGCTGCCGTAAATGTACCTATCGACGATGGAAGCGACGAGTGGTCGGCGCCAGACGACGAGGAGCAAGAGGACGATGATGATGAGCTGCAGACGGTGGATGCAGCCGCAGGTGGCCAAAGTGGCAGTAACCCCGGCGCCTCAACTTCACGGCCTCAGTCGACCCGCTCCTCCTCCAGTTCCTCCGTGTCCCTTGTTGGCCATGATCAAGCCCTGTTAGCGAGCGCTCTCGGCAACGATACAGCGGCCGCAGTTCCGGCTGCCCCAGCCGAGCTCGGGGCACAAGCGGAAGCAAAAGAGAGCCCCGCAGTGGTGAGCGAGCCAAGCGGCGACGCATCAATCATGATACGAAGCGGCGGCCAAAGGCACAGGCAACATCAGTGCAGTCAATCGGTGGCACCACCATCGGCCCTTGATATAAAATTGAAAAATGATAATAACCCAATGACATGCGATAGTGAGACGACGGGCGAGCTGGCGCAATCGTCCGAGCCAATGCGGGAACAAGCGCGTGCCTCTGATATAGAACCGCCGGGCCAGTTCAAGGATCTGTCGAGCTGGCGCCGACTCGAGTCCATGCGCTCGCTTTCGAGTGATATTTCTGAGCTGGATAGCTTTCAAGCTCCTGGCCAAGCACCGAGACAACCGGTGCAAGAGATTGGAAAGGAAGGGGAAACTTTTGTGGTTGATAGTGGGCAGCCAACAAGTATTGATCGCGCGCAAGCAGAGCAAGTGGTTAGCTATGAGACGGTGAGCGAGGATAGGGCGCCCAGTCCGCCAAGTCTCAGCGAGGCCTCGTCGCAAACAGATCCCTCGATGGCATCGCGCATAATCGAAATCAGCCACTCGCTTGGGAGGATAAGCGCCCGGTCAATGCATGAGGGTCAGTCGACTGGTGTGCGGCCACATTTGGAAGATAGAAATGGGGCCAAACGCTGCAGCCCGGCTGAATGTAGTCGCAAATCCTTTGAGAAGCCTCGAATGACCCGAGATCAAACCAGCAAAAGTGGGCCTGTCACACAAACAACCGCGTCTGAGGCTCAGAATCAAGAGCAGTGTGGCTCAAAGGACGATCAGATGGCGCCAGTGCAATTGAAGGCTGGCGAGAAACAAGAGCAAGCGGCCGGGGTTGTGAGTCTAACGGATGAAAGGCCATTGTCTGCGGCTATGGTGCTCAATCAGTCGCATACTAATCGTCTATCCGGCTCAAAGGACAAAACTGGCGGCGAAATTATCCTTGCGGACAATGCTAATGGGCCAGCAGGCCAGATTCAGCCTCAAGCGGGCGACTCGGGCGCGCATAGATGCGTCAGCAAGGCGCTGGGTGACCCTGTGTGCAGCGCGCCAGTGGGCAAGCAGAGACGAGACGACTTTTTGGCGCTGGACGAGCGCGCGCTGATGGAGGCTAGCGAGCCGGATCTTGCTGGCCCAGCGGCGGCGGCGGCGGCGGCGGCGGCGGTCGAAGAGGCGGATGGGGCGCTTGTCTCGCATGTGGCCGGCAATCGCTCGTCAACCTCAACGCTAAGCACGCGCCACCACAGCTACTGCAGCAACGAAGACTTTGCTCTTAGTCCCATTAGTTCGGCTGCCAGAGACCAGCTGGCCAAGTTTGAGTTTAGACAAGAAGAGTTGGGCTCCTATCGCAAGGGATCAGCTGGTGGCGGCGAGATAATCGTTGGCCAGCAGCACGAGAGCTCAATTAATATTCACAGCTCAATTGGAGCGGCGACGCTGGTTTGCCGGCAAGAGTCGCACGAATTGATAGATATTGGCGGGGAAAATTTCCCTGATACTTGGCCCCCAAATTGGAGAGGGGATGTTGGGGACGAACATGAGCCAGCCCAGTCGGTTGCAACTGAAATCGGCCGCAAAGTTGCATTGAAACAAGCGTCCATTGCTAGTCCATCGGCGCTTGCGGCCAGCGCGGCGACGCAAGAGCACGAGCACGAGCTAGTGCAAGCGGATACAATCGGCCGCCATCCGACGGGCTCGCCAAATGGATCAGATAAAGGCACTTCCAGCGGAACCATTAGGCCAGATTGCGAGTCTTCCGGTGGCAAGGGGACCGCTTTTATGACGGCCGACGGCCATAAAAGCGGCCCAATTGCGTCCACCGAAGAGCAGCAGCAGCAGCCGACAGTCTTGCTGGCCGGCGAAGGATCCAGCGAGGGCGACGACGATGTCCAGCAAGCAGCCTCGAGACTGTCGATTCAAGTGCTGAGCGAGGCCACCGTTTGGCTTGGCCAGGCTGAGCGGGATGGGGCATCGGAGGTGGCTGGCAGCCGCTCTGCCAGTTCCGCCTGCTCGTCCTCCTTGTCGCAGTCGAGCATTCAGGACAAGGACGACCTTGGAGCAATGGCCACCACGAACTCGCTTGATGTGTCGGCTTGCGGGCCCAGGTTGGCCCGCCAGCAGCTGAGAAAATCGAGCGCCTCGCCCCCGACTACAGTTAGCGAGCTCGACCAGGACGAGGAGATTTCAACACCCTCCTTCGTCGACAGCTACAGAAACAAGTTTGTGCAAGTTTGCCGTCTTGCTGACCTCCTCACCGAGCAGCTAGTTGACGAATGTCTGGCTAGCGGCGGCCAACACGATGGAGGCTCGTCAGGATTTGTGGCCCAAATTGGCGACACTGGTGGCGGGCAGATGGGCGAGCAGTTGGCGCCAATTGCAACTTGCTCACGAGTTCAGTCAACAGATTTGAACTGCTCGCCAACAACCTCGTCCCTCTCCTCCTCCTCCAAGGCGTCGAGCTCGCTAGCAAGCTCAGCAGCAACAACAACTAGCGCCAGTGGCCGCTCCTACATCTGCTGTCATCCAAAGTCAGCGGGCCCAAAGCGCGAGGAGGCTCCGACGAGCGAGCGGCCCAGGTTGCCCGTGAAGCCCGCCCACCTGCGCGCTTTGTCTCGCGCCCAAGATGGACCCGATTCCTCCGAATTGAGCGCTGGCAGAGGTGAGGCCAGCGCGGCCGCCATTGCTGTTACCGCCACCTCAGTGGCAGCCGCGGCTGCCTTGCATACAAGCTACCAGCCAGCGCAAAATTTAAGGCAGCTCGAACGCAGTGGGCACCAGCAGAGCATTGGTCTGCCGGAGGAACATGCAGCAGCGAGAACCCTTTTAGCTCAGGTGAGTCCCGCCTTTCTCTCTCACTCGATTGTTTGCCATTGTTTGGCGGCCATTTGTTAGCAAAGATCATCGTTTACTCCGAAGCCTCCTCCAGATTCAACGCAATCCTGAAACCTGAGCTATGGGCGGAGCAGGTTGGTGGAGCCATCTAGCTCCCTTGTCGCGCTGTCCGCACAACAAAAGGGCGGCGCCGCAGCCGCTAGGTTCGCCTGGCCCCGTTTCGTTTGCAAAGCCAGCGCGCTGTTGCGACCAAAACAATAGCCCGCAAGACGGCTTCCGGGAATCAAACCAAAAGTACCAGCCTGCTTTTGCCCCAGTTTCCTGTCTACGCACCAACTTCGCTTGGGATGAAATTTTATCCGAAGTTAAAGTCACACTGCAGTGAGCGCGTCTAGATTTAGTTAGCTCGCCAACAGCTTTGTTCGCTGGATGATAAAGCCAGATCGTACAATGGCCGCGCCAGGCCGGAATCAATGCAACCGATTGAGCCGTAAACTTTATATTGCTGCCAGTGAGCCGAACATGCCGTTGGAGGGGGTGGGGAAATCTCTCTTTGGCGAAATAACATTTGCTTGCAACACTTGGCTCTCCTTCTCTCATTTGGACTCGCATGTGCTAGGTTGTTGCAGCATTTGCTTGGTCCGTCTAGAAGGAGCCTATTTTAAACGGAAGATCGGAAATCCCAACAAACTCAACTCTCGAGAAGCGCAGCTCTCCTCAGTTCTTCCTCTTCATGGCTCTGTTTCCAATTTAGGCTTAACCGGCTTCCTCCTGCCAGAGGATGATATGGAGCACGAAATGGATGTTACAATGGGATTTGTGGAGCTGGCGGCGGTGGCGGCAACTTTGCACAGGGCGAGAGTGGTTGGCGCATAGTCCAGTTGGCGCAGTGGTAAAAATTTCCATTACTAGGGCGATAGGTGCATGGTTGGAGGTGGCCACTCAGGCTAAGTTGGGTTGTCTCTAGCGCGCGGACGCCGCTAGGCGCAGGGGGCCGATTAGCGCATTGGAGCCAACCAATTTTAATCGCAAACTAGCCGGGCTACCCGCGGCTTCGCTCGCGTGAAACTCTTCTGGTGGGGCG
>ENA-UOVY01000477-UOVY01000477.1-plant-metagenome-genome-assembly--contig:-NODE-477-length-18916-cov-600.591379_pt1 | contig 18916 bp, 10 predicted proteins | sample MGYA00249840_ERZ761561 | MGnify/ENA primary metagenome ERZ761561 (study PRJEB28882, sample SAMN05720143) | plant metagenome | isolation source: Guanajuato, Mexico | place: Mexico:Guanajuato, Mexico...
CCAGCCAGGCCGCGAACCAACTTGGCGGCTCCTCGAGCATCTTGCTGGGTGGCGGCTCGTCCGGCTTCCAGGGAATCCCAAGCGGCGGTCAAATTTCTGCCGGTTTGGGTCGACCCGGTGGAGTTGGCGGCCAGTTTGCAGGCCAACTGCAGACTCCCATCGGCGGTCCAACCTTCAACCAGCTAACAACGAGCTCCTTCAAGCGTCCCTCTGTCGGTAGCGCCTCCCTGAGCAGCTACAACTTCGCCACGCAACCGGTGGACCAGTTCGAGGAGGTGGTGATCAAGAAGAAGTTCAAGCCCTTCCCAAAACAGGTGATGGTGCAACAAACGACCCAGGACACCGTTGAGGAGGTCAAGAAAGAGGTGACGCCTGCGCCAGTTATCCTGCAGACAAGCTTTGTCGAGAGCCAGCAACAGCAACAACCCCAAACCGTGCTCGTGCAGCAGAGTCAGCAGGAGCAACAGTCAAACAGCGAACAGTTAGCCCAACAACAGATACAGGTGGACTCCTCGACCGGCTCGACGCTTGCTGGCTCCAATCAGGCCGAGCGGATCAGGGAGGAGGACGTGAGCACCGTTGCAAGCACCTTCGGCGAGTCGGTGGGCGACTACTCGCGGGCTTCGAGTGAAACAGCGCCCAACGCGGGAGCCTCGCTCACAAAACAGGAGCTCCAATTGAGTCAGCAACTCGAACAGCAGCGCCGAGCGCAAGACTTGCAACGGCTACAGCTCTTGCTAGACCAGAACCAACAGCAACAGGCCCTTTCCAGCCAAAGCGTGGACCAGTTTGGGGGGCCATCTCTCGGAGGTCAAACTGACCAGAGCTCCTCATTCCTAAGCCAAAACTCGAACCCCAATCCTCTGGCGGCCATTCAGGGAATCATGGGCCAGGTGGAGAGTGTGAGCTTGAATCCGGCTGACGCGAGTCCGATTGTGCAGGAGAAATCGGCCGAGTTTGAGACCACAACCAGCCTTGGCTCATTCGAGACTGAACGCGAGCAGAGCGCGACCGAGCAGCCAAAGGCCAAGAAGTCGAAGGGTCGCCGAAAGAAGAAGCGGCCAACAGGGGAGAGTGGCTCGGGTTCAACAACCACCACCAGCACCTCAACTGCGGCGCCCAAGTTGGAGCCAAAGACACCCAGATCTGTGGACGAAAACGAGAGCTTAGAGCCGAGAAGGAACAGGACCAACAGGGTTGAGGCTGCATTCACAAACTTTATGGTGGAGCTGAAACGAAGTAGAAAGTCCAACTCGACCCAGGTGGATTCGGATCAGGAAGTTGCCAGATCCGACTCGACCAGCATAGAGGCATCCGCGAATGCTCAGCTCGGTTCCGTTGATGGCGACAAGAGAAAGTCGAAGAAGAAGAAGCGAAAGTCGCGAAGTAAAAAGGGTTCAGAGGAGAAAAGAGCGTCGGCATCCTCGAGAGGGAGCGACGATAGTCTGGTTGAGTCGGGTAGCAGTCCTTCTGTAAGCGAGCATCTCGGTTGGGAGAGCGAGCAGCTGGCTGGAGTGGAGCACGAAATGGGTGTGCGTAGGAGGAATAGAGGTCGCGCGCAGGTTGGACGACCAAACTCGGAGGATCTGTGGGAGCGACGGAAGCAGCCGAGACAGGGGAATTCAGAGGAGAGCAGCGCAAAGCAAGCTCACGATCTCTCAGCAAGCGCGAGCAGGCTGATGCAGCGCAGCCAAAATGCTGCCGCTAGAGTTGTTGGTCAGAGGAAGGCTGCTTCCATCGAGTTTGGAGCAGAGGATTCAAGCCGTGCGCAAGCAGCCAAACTAGACAGACCTCTGGGCCTCGAAATGCGAGAGCGCGAGCAAGTCGCCATCTACGGAACAAAGTCTGGGTTCATACCGATAATTAGGCCCGACGATCCAAGTTACCACGAGACTCGCGCAAACTCGGATAGCGAGCGCCGGTTGCGCAAGGAATCGGCCGGTAGCAAGTCTATCGAGCAAGGCGGGTTTGTCGACCCGCTAAGCTTGAGCGCCAGTTACACCTCAAGCAAGCAGATGGAGCCGGAGGAGATGAGCTCCACCGGGGGCGCACCTGGCCAAAAGCCAGATGTTTCCTGGAAGAGCTTTGTGCGCAGGTTGAGCGATCAGATCAGTGTTGTCAATCTGGGAAATTACACCGAGCGGGCTCCTGAGCCAAGGTTGGCAGACAGAGTCATACAGGTCAAGCTCGTTATCCTGCCAGCATCGCCAAACAACCAGCTCCTCAAGGCAAACAATTGGAACCATCTTGCCGCCCACTATCCGCAACTGTTCCCAGCAAACATGGGCGAGCTCAATATTGGCACCATCGAGTTGGGCGGCGCAAGCATCGCTGCAAACAGCGGCCTCATCGACGAGGACAAAGAGGAGCTCAGGTGTCGCGAGTTTGCTAGACAGTTTGAGCAGGTCAGTGGATTGATTGAGCAGCGAACATTCAAGGCACTCGACGAGATTGTGCAAAGGTCGAGCGGGCGCTTATTTATGATGCAGCGCAAGGACGATGGCAGTCGTACAATTATAGCTGTGATTCCAGATAAGCCTCTGATAAGCCAACGACATTGGGTCTCCTCCAGTGGCGATGCTGCCCAAAAGCCCACCGGCGGCCACTACCAGCGACAAATGCGCCGCCAGCGCCCGGACAAACTGGCCAACCAGGAAACACGAACTAAACCGCTGAACCAGATCTCAACTCAAGCTTCCTCCGTAAATAGTGCAGTTTTAAGAACGAGCTCAACAACAAGCACAACCACAACGAGTGCACCAATCTCAACAAGCCAACGACCTTCCACCAGCGAGAGCGCCACGCAAACTAGCGCAAGTGCAACGCCAGCAGCCGAGCAAGCAGGTGCTGCTGCGCCGGCCACCCAGGATGGCCCCTCACCCCAGAAGGCGGCCGCTTTTAGCCGCGCAATACAGGAGTCAATCCAGGATGCAATCAGGCTGCATTATGACTCCATGAAGAGCAAACTCCGCCTGTCCATGGCTGGAACCGAAGCGAGCAGCGTGGGCCAGCAGAGACATTGGTCCACTCCGCCCCCACAAGAGCTAGCCAGCTTAGAATCTGGCTCGCCCAACGCGGACCCGATGGAGGCCTCAAGCTCGAGCACCGAGTATTCAATTGTTAGGCTCAACAACAACAACTTCTCCAATCAAACCGAAACCACAACGAGCTCCACCTACTCCTCCTCCCCAAGCTCAAGCGCCCACTATGGCGCCCATCCTGTCTACGAGATCGACGGAGCCGAGCCGAAGGCCCTCTACGGACTCGACTTTAGCTCCCAGCAGCAAGCCGATACGGCAAGCTACTTGATAAGCCCAAAACCAAAGACAACTGAGAGCGAAACGGCAGAGCCCACAACGGCAGCTAGCTCTCGTAGGCCAAAATCAACCAGTCAGCCAGCTCGATTTATATCCATCGGCTCGCACTTGATTGCTTCGCCGATGAAATTGCCAAAAGTGGTGGATCAAGCTTACGTACACCATTTCTACGATCACATAAGCAACCATCAGCTAGCCAAGGCAGTTGGTCTCGATGAAATTGTAAACACTTCGGCGCCGCAGGAGCAGGAAGTGGGCGGTGGCGCCAAAGAGTTTGGCCGAGAGGATGAGAACAGGCAGCAGGAGGATTCGGGCGGAACAACGGACGGCCAAGCCCCGAGTTTGACCGAGGAGTCCTTGGTTCCGGAGTCTGCTTGCACTAGGGCAGGTCTGTTTCAGCATCCCTTTGCTTGCAACAAATTCTACGAATGTTTCTGGGACAAACAATTGAGCAAATTCACCCTCCACATGTTTGAATGTCCCATCAAGTTGGCATTCGACGATCGTATAGTTGGTTGCGCAATGCCAATCGAATCTTCCCTCTGTGTAAACTACTGACTTGATGTTATCTATTTTTGTTAAAATTTTCTAATCAAATGTTAAATTCACCGAACCAAGTGATATAGAGTAAGCGATCTATAAGCACCTGCCATCGATATTTTTGTTACCAAGAATCTGTCACTCAAACTTTACCTGACGAGGTTAAGCTCAAGTCTAGATGGATTGTATTCTCATTGACAAACTTTATTGGACTAGTGAAAAGGAACTTGCAATTGTACTGATGGATCTTGTTTGTTTAAATTTGGAAAACACGAACCTAGAGAAAGGATGAGGACGATGCATGAGAGCTAGCCGAATGGGACGAGGTTGAGCTCGACGATTGCACATGTTGCCCATTCTTGGAGGATGGTTGGACTTTTGCCTTGGATCCGGCCCGGCGAGGGGCAGCCTTTTCGCGCTTATCTTTGCCAATTTCGTAATCTCTCATCATGGCTCCAAAGTCTATGAGCTGCTTGCCCAGCGGAAACGTACCAACCAAGTCGGCGTCTGCTCCCAACTTAGCAAAGCTTACCGCTGAAACCAGGGACTTGTCGGCGCAGACTCTCTTGAGCCCACTGTTGTCACTCGAGCGCCGCCTAAAATCGTAGTCTATCACCTGCACTTGCTCTTCGTAGCGACCAAGGTGCAAATTGGACTCACTATTGTTCTTGCTTATCGGCTGCCTGCATTCCGATTGCCGGCGTGAAGAGTTCACTAACAGGTAGCCTGTCTCTTGGTCGATGGATTCTGAGACGACCGTTTCGGGATCAGTGGACGACGAATTGTGTGACCTTTGCGCACAGCTGTCCACCAATGCATCTAACCTCGATATGAGCGCATCCCATCGACGCTTATAGGCCTCCACCTCCTCCTCGGCCAATCTAGATCTGACGCTGAGGTCGATTTCATGAACCAGATCCAACAATCTCGACTTGATCTCATTCAATTGCTGCACCAGGTTCGACCTAAAACTTCCCCTGCTTAAAGACCTATAACCATCGTCCGTGTCCTCATTCGTCAAATCTGTCTCTGCACATCGTTTGTGGCCTCGCGATTCCCTCTTCAGTTCTTCTACAATTGTCTGGTTGACGTATTCAGCATAATCGTCGTCTTGCTTACCAATATCATAGAGGCTGCAACGCTTTCCATTAATTCTTATAACTGGTAACTGATCAGTATGGCCGTTTCGAGGGCTTGAGTCTAGAGTGTACTGGCCGGCGGCCGGTGATGAATCGTCGTTGTCGGTATAGAAATCTTCATGGTCGCTTGAAGAAAATTCGTCAACCTCGAGCGATTCCAATGGTCCCTTCTTGGCCCCGTCCAACTTGGATCCCATCAGATTGTTGAGCTGGATCTTGAAGTGTGAAACAAATGCTCGAACATGAGATTCGTCTCTGATTTTAGAATTAACTCTCGCAAGTTCATCTTGGACGGACGAGCTGCCTGGCCCATCAGTTTGGTCTATCATGAGCCTGTTTTGCAACGACCAATCAATCGAGTGTTTCAGCGCCACTTCGAGTAAGTCCATGTTGGCCTGGATGGTTAAGTTGAGTTTATCACAAGCAGGCTAGAGAATGAATCAAGAATCATGTTAATACAGATTTTAGATCGAAAGAATTAGAATAGATAAGTGTGTAGTTCAATGAGAGTGAGAGTCAATACAAATTTTTTCGAGTCTTAGAGAGTTTTCAAGTTTTAGTTTTGTCTCAACGACAAATAAAGCAAATTTTTAACAGGTAATGTTTGCATTTCGACTAGTCTTGTAAAATTGGAATGGCTTTGTACAAATGGACTAAGCGATTATTTTGAGTCTATAACAAGAGATGTGTGTGTATACAAAGTGAGAGTATAGAATAAGTTAGTTGCCGCAAGTTCTGCGCCAGCTTTGGTCAATCGCATCTTTCATGAAAGTATTTTCAAGCATTGAATTCAGCGGTCGCATTCATAGAGGTAAATTAGTTTTTGCTTGATGCAATCGTCTGTGTTTGTCAGCTCAGGTAAGATAAAATGAAACCTTTGAATTGATTCACTCTGGTCTTGCTCAAAGTTCAAGAGGCCACTTTGAGTTTGGCTCAAAGCGTCGAGTTCAGGCAACAAATCGTGATTGTTCTCGTTCGCCAGATACCAAATGATACCTTTGTGTGTGTGTGTGTATGAGAAACTGAAAGAATGCTGGCTATCGTTTGGGTTTGTTTTAAGGATGGAGTCTGGAGTTCGAATAGTTGAGTTGATAGAGGAGCCGGTTGAGTTTGTCAGCATTGTCTCTCACTGAAAGAAGCCGGACATGAAACCGCCAGCACCCGATGGACGCTGCAGGTGAGTTGGTGACAGTTTGAGAGTTTTTGTGAGTTTGAGAGAGTGAGAGAGCAATGAGAGGAGGAGAGTGTAAGTATGAGTTTAAGAGAGTGGAGCAGCTCGACTCGAGAGCGGGAGGAGAGATGTTGGTCCAAATGGACAACTTACCTGACTTTGGGGGGCCGCTCGCTGGTCTTGCTGAGGCTGAGCCTGTTGCTGGCTTGGCCTCGACTGGCCAGCCTGGGCTTGGCGCTGTGCTGCCTGCTGCTGGGTGGCGCCTGGCGCCTGTTGCGGTTGTGGTTGTGGCTGCTGGGCTGATGGAGCCTTGCTCGGTGTGGCCGCCGCCTTGAGCTTGGCCTGGAGCTGGTCTATCTGTTGGGTCAGGTTGAATTTGTCTTCCTCGCTTGCCGAGAGGATCTTGAGCAGTCGCTCCAGTTCGGCCTGCGATTGTTTCAGCTCGTTTCTCACTCGCTCCAATTCGCCCCTCAGCTTGGCCCTCTCTTCTTCCAGCGTCTTGATCTGCTGCTGTAACTTTGCCACGAGCTCTTGCTGGTTTGGCGCTGAAGCAGCCGGTTGTTGTTGGCGTTGTTGTTGTTGTTGCTGTTGCTGGATTTGCTTGGACAGATTCTGCAACTCTTCCCGTTTGGCCTCGAGCGCCTTCTCGCGATCCTCAAGTTGCTTTTGGAGCGCGACTAGCTCGTTTTGTCGAGCTTGCAAACTCTGGCCAGACTTGGCCTGTTGCGCCTGCAAGTTTGACATCTCGTTCTGTGCATTTAGGGTTAGGATGTAGGGGATGGATCGTTAGTGTTTGTGTAAGCCGAGTTTGAGATGGGGAAAGGTTGATTTGTGATTGGTTTGCATCTGGTGCTCTGATTTGGAACGCGTTCACACCTCCCGTCGTTCCAATTCAACCACCAGCTTCTCCAGTTGAGCCTGGTAGCGGTCTCGTTCCGCCTTCAAGCTTGCTAGCTCTGTTTGCGACTTGTCCAAGAGGCTCTTGAACTGTTGCTGCTGCATCTGGGTCTCTTCGTGCGCCTTCTCCAAGTCCTTTTCGAGCTTCGTGCACACTTCGGCTAGTTGTTTGGATTGCTGTCTCAGTTGCTCCAACTCGCCCTTGCCCATCTGAGTGGAATCTGCGCCTCCGCTTGCTTGCTTGCCCTGCTCACCTGAACCAGTTTCGCCTCCGCCCTGTTTATGCAACTTCTGAAGCGACTCCTCGGCAACCTTCAACGACTGGACGAGGCTCTGGTTTTGTTCAGCGAGGCTCTTGTTGCGCTCGTGCAACTTCATTATCTCTCTCTTCATGTCGTCCGTCGACTTTTGGAAGGCTCGAATGGCCTCAACTGCCTTCTCGAACTTGACTTTATACTCATCACTAGGCTTCTGTTGCTGTTGAGCCGCTGCTGCAGCCGGCTGCTGCTTAGCCGACTGCTCCTGATTCTCCTGCTGGATTCTCTGCAACTCGGCCTCGTATTGCTCAATTGTGGCATTGAATTGCGACTTAGTCTGCTCGGCGTTCCTCTGCAACTCCTTGTTCATCTCCTGCAGCTTGTTCCTCTCCTCCACCATCTTCTGGATCTCGTGCGCCGACTTCTTTATCACATCTTGCATCTTCTTCATCTCTTGCTGGGCGCGTTCCAGATCCTGTTGCTGGTTGGCGGGAGTTTGCTGGCCCCCAGCTTGCTGTTGTTGTTGTTGTTGCAATTGCTGCTGCTGCTGCTGGAGTTGCTGGCGAAGCTGCTGGATCATCTCCTGGTTCTGTTGTTGCATTTGCTTGTTGTCGCTCTCCACCTTTTCAATGTACTCAGCGGCATCGTCTAGCTGCAACTTGAGCCTCTCGACCTCCATCTGCAGTCGCTGGTTCTCGGCTCTTGTCTTTTGAAGCTCATTCTCGGACTTGAGCAGCATCTGCTTCAGCTTGTTGATCTCCTCTGCCTTCACCTGGCTCTGTTGCGACAGTGGCGACTGTGGCTGCTGCGCTTGGCCTTGGCCAGGAGCCTGAGTTTGCTTGGCCTCTTGCGCCTGGCCTGCCTGAGCTCTGGATTGTTGTTGCTGCTGCTGCTGCTGCTCGAACTGCAATTGGAGCTGCTGGATCTGTTGGTGCAAGAGGGTCACTTCCTGCGCGAATTGGTTCCTCTCCTTCTGGGTCCTAGCAAGCTCCTGCTGCTTGCGCTCAATCTTGTCCCTCATCTTCTCAAGCTCGATCATGCAGCGCTCTGACTCTTGCTTCTGCTTTGCGTCCGTCTGGTTGAGCTTCTCAAATCTTGCTTCGGCCGATTCGAGCTCGCGTTTGAGAATATCTTGGTCGATTTGGTGGTTCTGTTGCAACTCTCTTAGCTGGAGCAACTCCTTTCGTTGCTGAGTGTACTTCTCTCTGACACTTTCAAGCTCTTGCACGATGCGTTGAATTTCATCGTCATGCAACTTCTTGGTCTCCTGCACGGAGCTACTCTGTTGGTTTCTAAACTTATCCACCTCCTGCTGGAGCTGTAGCAATTGCTGCTGCAAACGCTCCTTATCGGCAACCAGCTTCTCCTGGTCAACGTTTGTTTGCTCATACTTCGATTGAACCTTCTCAAGCTGCAATCTAACCCGCTCCAACTCCATCATCAGCTTCTCCTCCGACGATTTGAGCTTCAGCAACTGTTGCTGATACTGTTGCTCAGTTTGTTGAACCGACGACTTGGAATCAAGTATGAGTCGCTCCTTTTCAAGCTTCAGCTTGTTCATCTCGCGCTGATACTGTTCCAACTTGGCAATGGTGCGCTCCAGTTCGCTCGACATTCGTATGAAATCATCCTGAGTTGCTTGATTCGAGCCTTGCGAGTGCTGAATCCGCTCGTTGTCGAACCTAATCCGTTCGTGCTCAACCTGAAGCCGGTCTCGTTCAGTTTGAAGCTTTCGGGATTCCAATTGCAACTTCTCGTAACGTTCACGAAGCACCTCAAGATCCATCTGACACTTGTCATAATCAATACGAAGCTTTTCCTCAACTTCAGTTAGCTTGAGCAACTTCGTGTTTGTCTTTGTGTACATCTCTTGCAATTGCTTCACCTCATCCTGCAACCGTTTGTGCTCCTCCTTTGCCTTGTTGCCACTTTGAAGCGACTTTTCCACCTCTATAACCATTCGTTCGCGATCCATCTCGCACTGTTCAAGTTTTGCCTCCAACTTAACCGCCTCAGCTTGAACCCTCTGCAGCTTCTCCATAACCATTTGGTTCTCCTTCTCCCTCTCGAGCGAACCCTCGTTAACCTTCTCAAACTGAATCAACAGGCGCTCGTATTTATCCTTCAAAGTTCTAATCTCGTTTCTCGTCTCCAATTCGCTATTATCCTGCAACTTCTGTTGCTTCTGCAATCTCTCCCTAAGCTCGTGCACTTCGAGCGACACTTGCTCGCGCTCCTTGGTCAACTTTGCCACCTGTTGCTGTTGGCCCTCAATGCGCTCCTTGTACATGGCAACCTGTTGCTGGCTCAACTCCTTATCTTGCAAGTAGCGCTCCATTTCAAGCTCCAATCGCTCGTACTTCTCCCGAATCTTCTCCAAATCACCACGTGCAGACTCCCTCTCCTGCTGTAGGCGTTGCTGTTGCATTTGGCTAGACTGCAAGCTCATCTCAATGCTCTTCAGCTCCCTCTGAGCGCTTGTTTTCTCGCCCTGAACCCGCCTAAGCTCGTCCAATGCCTCGTTCAAGTTCTCCTCCAACTTTTTGAACTCCAGCTGGCCGCGCTCCACTTGAGCCTGCAGCTTTTCGCTCTTGAGCTCGTTCTTGTTGAAATTTTGTTGCAACCTCTCAAAGTCAAGCTTTACCTGGTTTATGTCGGCCAACGCGCGATCGCGTTCACTCTGGCACTTGCTAATTAGCTGCTGCTGGCTCTCCAACTCGAGCATCAGTTGCTCGCGCTCGCTAACTGCATTCTCAAGCTTCGCCCTGAGCTTGTGCATCTCGCTCTGGCTTCGTTCAAAGCGTTCAGAGAGCTTGTCTGCCTCCTCTTGGGCCCTCTTGCGCTCCATCTCGTTCATGCGGCACTCAGCCTGCGCCCGCCGCAACTCCTGCTTCTGGCTCTCGAGCGACTCCTGCAGGCGCTCGAACTCGGCCACCGAGTAGTCGCCCAGGGCGCTGCTCGACCTGAGCTCGCTCGAACTGGCCAACTTGAGCCGGCTTGGAGCCCCGCTTTCAAGTTTGTCCTTGAGCCGCTCGCACTCTAGTTGAAGTGACCGCTTGTCAAGCTCGAGCCGCTTTATCAGCGAACTCTGAGCGGAATCCTGGCGGTCCGAGAGCGCCGCCGCCGCCGCTGCAGTCGAGTACTCGGCCCCATACTTCGAGGTTAGCCGATTCTGGGCGCGTTTTTGGTGTTCGTGGTGTTCGTTTCAATGGCGGCGTTGTTCGAGGGGTAGGTTAGCTTTGCTGCCCTTCTTTTTTTTCCTCCTCGAACCAAACTCAAACTTAACTCAAAATTTGAACTACTACTAAGCTCTTCCATGCGATGCTCAACTGGACTGGACTGGTGGGCGCGCAAACCAAGGGGCGGGAGGGAGGGCAGACAAATGGGGGGTGGGCGGAAAGTAAAGTGCTTTTAAACTTACCTGTAGCTTGTCCATCTCGAACTTGAGCGAGTTAAGCTTCATCTTGTACTCCTTGATGCTGCGCTCGTGCGAGTCCCTCTCCTCGTTGAGCTCGTGCTCGGCCCGGTCGCGCTGGTCGCGCAACATGGAGATCTGCTTCTCCTTGTCGCCCAAAGTGTCCTCCAAATGCTTGAGCAGGCCCAAGTCTGGATGGCCGCCGCCGCTGCTAGCGAGCGAGCTCGAGTGGACGTTGTGCTCAAGGCGCGTTCTGGCGCGTTCTAGTTGCGCGTCCCTCTCGAGGAGAAGTCCGTCCAATTGGACGAGCCGCCTCTGGAGCTCGCCAATGCGCTTGTCGCGCGCCTCAAGCGCCGCCTGCAACTCTTGCATCTCCTGGTAGCTGGCCGCAAACTGGTTGCCCAAAGAGCCGAGCACTGTGCGACCCTCGCGCTGGCCGCCAAAGCCGCCCTGCTGAAAGCTCTTCTTCTCAAGCAGCTTGTTCCGCTCGTCGAGATTTCGCTTCAACTCCTCAACGTCGGCCAACAACAAATTGTAATGCTCCTCCTTTGCAACCAGCGAATCCTTGAGCACCCGAATGTGGCGCTGCGAGTCGCGCTGTTGGTCCTCGAGCGCCTTCATCTTGGCGTTCATTGTGAGCAGCTCCTGGTCGCGCTTGGCAAGCTCGCCTCTTAGCTCCTCCATCTGGCCGGAGGGGTTAGTTTGTTCGGGGGACGAGATTTGGGTTAGAGGCGGAGCTCTCGCAGAGGTTCAAATCAAATTGATCGACCAGAAACAAGGGTCAAGTGTTTCGGGTTTAGGTGAGTGGAGTGGAGTGGAGTGGAGTTTAACTAGGATTGGATTGCATGCAAACCTGTGCGGATTTTCGGGAGAAGCGGCCCTTGTGGAAGCTTGCGGCCAGGTTTCGCGGCAGACTGGCCGTCGAGGCGGCCGAGCTGGCGCTCGCTTGCTTGCCTGCGCTCTGGCACGAGGAGTGCGAGGCTCTCAGGGAGGAGGAGGAGGTTATGTCGAGGAGATGATTCTTGAAACACTGGTAAATGGTCCTCACGTTTGCACCGCCCGAACTCGAGCTGGAGCGGCCATGTCCGTTGCTGTCCCCATTGCACTGGCTCTCGCTCTGGCTTTGGCTGGCACCGAGCGGCGAGGAGCGAAAGCTCGATTTATGGCCACTTGCGGGTCGTTTTCTCCCGTTAGATTGCTGCAGCTGTTGCTCCTGTTGCTGGCACTTGTTCATGTGCCGCCGCTTAGCCAACGAGCTTTGGCTCAAATCCCCGCCGACTTGCAACAGCGAGCCGGGCGCTTTTGCGCCGCCAGCAGAGGCCTGTTTGCCTCTGGAACAAGCGGAGCCCTGCGAGTGTTGCGCCTCCTTCGGCGCCGAAACGCTTGAGGTTGTGCTCGAAAGCGAGATGTACTCGCTCCTCGGCCTGACCTTGAGCCACGAGCTTCCAGTTGCGCCCCTCGAGCCGCCAATCTCGCGCTTTGCGCCGGCGCAAAACTCGGCCGGCTTGATGGCGTCGAGCGAGTCTGGATCGAACCCATCCGCCGGCTGGTTGTCGTCGCTCAAATGCCGGTAGACGAAGAGCGACGAGAGCGAGGAGTCCACGTTCGCGTTCAGGTCCATGTTTCCGTTCATCCCTGTCGATTGCTGCTGCTGCTGCCATTGGGATTGTTGCGCGCCGCCCAGATTTGAGGCGCCCGATGGCCGAGTTGCGTTCACGGGCAGCACGCTAAGCTCGCTCGCGTTCATCAAGGCCAGGCTGGTTGCGCCACTCTGCTCGAGGCCTCGCGAGCTTTCAGCCGGGTGTTGCGCGAGCAACGAGCTCGAGCCTGTCTGGTGCGGCTTGCTCGCGCTCGATCGCCCCTCGCCAAGCAGCCGCTGATGGCTCTCCTCCCCGGCGGCCAACCTTTCGGGCAACTTTTGCTCGCAACTGCAACGCATTGAATCGCTCGCCTGCAACTCAAGCTGACGCTTGCACAGCTCGCAACTGTCCAGCGTCTCCTGGAGCCTTCTCGCGGCCGACATGTAGTGCAGCCGCTCGTCAAGCCGCTTGCCTGGCTCGCTGGCGGCGGCGGCGGCGGCGGCCCAGCGCTGGTTGCCGCCATACAGGTCGTTCTGTTTGCTCCTGAGCAGCTTCCTGTACTCGTGTCTGCTCGCGTAGCCGCCGGCCAGGGCGCTCGCCTTGCTGCTCGCGGCGCTCAGCTCGGCGGCGCCCATCTCGCCGCTAGGCCTCGAGAGGTTCACGTAAGTGGAGAGGTTCTTGCACTCGACGCAGTCGCTTGCGAGGCCAAAGTCAGAGCGCGACCCGTAGAGCTCGTTGCTAACCAGCGCTGGCGCCCGTCCAGCGAGCGGCCCCAGGTGCGGGTAGTTGTGGGCGCAGTTGAAGTCGGCCGAGCAGAGGCAAGTGTAGTCGGTGGCTGCCGAGCTCGGGTCCTGTTTGTGCACCTCAACTCTGACTAGCTGCTCGGCCGCGCGCTGCCTGTTGCCCTTGGGCGTGGAACAGTCGAGCGGGCGCAGGTAGTCGCCCTCCTGCTCTCGCTCCTCGCTTGCCGCTTGGTCGCGCAACTCGGACGCGTCTCTCGTCACGTGGAGACTATCACAGGAGTCGCTCACTCTGCTGCTCTGCTCGGACAGTCGCAGGCGGAGCAGCTCGTTTGTCTGCCGGTCGTTGAGGCTCCTCAAGCTTGGCGAGCCGATTTGCTCGACGCTCGCGCGAAAGCTCACCGCTTTTCTGGCCGCGCTCGTGCTCGCGCCAGCAGCGGCGGCGGGTGGAGTCTGGGGCCGAGTGCGGCCAGGCAGCAGTCTTGGCCGCGCAAGCCGCGTCCACGAGTAAATCTGCTGCCCGCTAAGCTGGCAGTCGGGACACCTGCAAAGCTCGAGCGCGCTGCCGGCAAACCTGTTGCCCCTGTTGGCCGCCAACGCCGGCCACTCGCCCGCCTCCTCCGCCACTCCGTGCGGCGCCGAGTATTTGCACGACTCCGCCTGCTCGGCCTGGCAGCCAACATCAACGCCAGCACCAACACCGAGGCTCTCCTGGCTCCTGGAGGAGCTGAAGCCGGAGGTGGAGGTTGAGCAGGAGGAGGAGGATTGGAGCGAGGAGCTGCTCGATTGGAGGAGCATGTCGTTGAGGCGCTCCTTTGAGGGCGGCGGCTGGCACTTGGCGCCCGCTAGCCGACTCTTGAGTCGCTCCGCCTTGGCCGGTTTTGCAGCCCTCTGAATGGAACTCTTGCGTTTGCTTGGAATTGGACTCTTCGGCTTCTTCTGCTTGCCGCGACTTGATGCGCTCTCTTCCGGCTCCGCGCAACCCGAACTGGCGAGCGAACTCAAACTGGCCACTCGGCTCTGATTTGATTTGATTTGGACGTTTTAAGCGGGTTTGGGGGGGGGGGACAAACGAAGGTTAAGGCATGCAAAACAAGCAAACTAAGGGGTGGGGCCAAACTCTAGCTAACCGAACAGAAGCTCGCTTGCAAGGACAAAGCAAACAAACGAGAGAGTTAAGCGCAACTAACCTTTATGATGTCCTTCTCCTTGGCCTCAATGATGCTCTCGTAGTGGCGCATTCGCGCCTCCAATTCTATGTTTCTCGTCTTGATCCTGTCCATCTCCATTCGCTCGTCCTCCATAATTTTGCTTGCAATTCCCTTGTTGTTCATCATCTCCACCATCTTCTTGATTGAATCGTCGCGAACTGCAAGCGTCTGCTTCTGGGTCTCAATTCGCATTTCCAACTCTCTAACTGTTTCACGTAAAAGACAATTCTCCTTGAACAAACTCTCCTTCTCCATGCAAAGAGCGTCCAAGTGTTGCTGGATATCCGGATCGCCAGTTCTAATTCTAGTCTCGTGCGCCAATCTCAGCTCCTCCTCGAGCTGGCGAATGAGGAGCGCTTGTTTCTGGTTTTGTTGCGTTTGAGTTGGTTAGCTGATTTGTTTATCTCGCTTTGCTTGACTCTGGGCGCCGGCGGCACCTTCAAGGCGAGCGGCCCACTGGAATGGTGAGGTTGACGGCGGGGCAGGAAGTGGCGCCGGCGCGCAGAGGGACGCGCGGAAACGGAAACGGAGCCGCGCAGAGTGGCGCCGGTTGCGCTGGAAGCGGCGCGGCCGCTCTGAGGGCCGGCTGTGGCAGCGGCAGCGGCAACGACAACAACAACAACGAGCGAGCGAGCCAGCCAGAGCAACAGATGGACGCTCATTGTCGCAGTGTCAGCTGCTGCTCTGCTTGCATGCTGGCCGCAGATGAGCGGCCCACTTTCATGCGGCCCAAGTGAGCCGATGCAAAGCGACGAGCGAGCCTCCTGCCCCTCCAAGATTGCGCCCGGATTTGGTTCACAGGCGCCCATTTGCTCGGCGCTGCTCGCGGGCTCCATTCAAAGCATGCAAAACACGTTGAAAGTGTCGCGCGGTAAGAGAGTGGCGCAAACGGCCGCCAGCCGAGCAGATGTTCAATGGGAGCCCAACTGATGCGAGCGCTCGCTGATGCTGCCGCCGCCGCCGCCGCCCCTCACTGCGCCGCCCCTCTGTGGCCGCCGTCCCCATTGGCCGGCCCGCGCGCACACCCGCCGACCGGAAGGCTGGCGGCAAATGTGCGCAACAAATGCCGGCCAGGGCGGCCAGGTTCTCGGCCAAGCCTGGCGCCGGGCCCGCTCGCTTGCAGGATGCGGAACAGGCGTCGCCGCACTCGCACTTGTTCCGCCCAAGAAGGGAGCCTCTCACACGGAATGACTTACCTGAACCTCGACGCGCATCAGCTTCATCTGATCGTTTATGAGCGCGTACTTTGTGGCCTCCTCCTTGCGAAGTGCGCGCTCCTTCTTCAGCTCGGGACTCCAGAAGGACTTGATCGAGTGCATGGAGGAGCCGAGCTTCTGGGTTGCGCTCTCGAGCTCCCGTTTCACGGCCACGTAGTTGTTCTGGGCCTCCTGGAGGCGGGCGCGCAGTTCGGTCACGTAGGCATCCCTGCTGCTGGCGCCGCCGCCGCCGCCGCCGCCAACCGGACCAAAGTGCGCCGAGGGGCCGAGCGGGTCGGCGTGCTGCTGGCGCAGGTGCAGCTGGTGGCCGGCCAGCGGATCTTCGAGCGGATTGTAGCCGCCCAGGCCCATTGGCTCGTGGCCCAGGTAGCGGTCGGCGTGCGCGTGCGCCTCCTGGAGCGCGTAACGCTGCTCGAGCCGGCTGCTTGCGGAGGGCAGGTTGCCAAGCGACTGGTGCAGGCTTTGGGCGCCGTAGTAGCGAGGGTCGGCTCGAATTTGCATGGGCATGGCCAGTGGCGCTTGCATTGGCTCCTCGAGCGGGCGCTCCAAGTGGTAGGCGCCGGCCGTGGTGGAGCCGGCGGCCGCCTGTTGGCCGTGGCGCTGGCCCGAACTTGCGCGCGCGTACCCTTGGCCCTCGTAGCGGCCTGAGTGGATTGGCAGCGGCGGCGGCGGCGCGCCAGCCTGCGAGCCGAGCCCGTTGGCCGCCAAGGAGGGCTCGCCGGCCGGATAGAGGCCGGTGGCGCCGCCACCTCCCCCGTAATAGTAGCTCGAGTGTTGGCCAGCGTAGCCGAGCTGGTTCAGCGCGGAGCCGCTGCCAGTCATAGGCCCGCTAGCCGAGGCCAAATGGTCGGTGATGGTGCCGGCCATCATTGGATCCGAGATTGCGGCCGCCGAGGATCGGTGCTGGTGCATGGCTTGGCTGCGGTGGCTTCCGCCTCCGTAGCGAGCCGACGAGTGGTGGTGGGCGCCGTTGAGCTGGCCTCGCGAGTGTTGGCCAGACTGCTGCACTGACTGCGGGTAGCTGCTGGCCGCCGAGTCGAGATAGGCTTGCTGCTGCTGCTGCTGCTGTTGTTGTTGCTGCTGCTGCTGCTGCTGCTGGGCGTACGATCGGTGGCCCGAGGAGGAGGACGACTGGTGGGCGTGCGACTGCTGGTGGCCAGCGAGAATCGGCTGCGAGCCAACCGCCTGCTGCATCGAGGGCGCCGAGGGGCCGCCCGCCAGGTGCGAGGACTCCACGCGCGAGCTGGAAACTGGAGCCTGCGCCGGCTGCTGCTGCTGCTGCTGCTGGTAATATGGGTCCATTTGCTGGCCCTTGCGTTCGGCACTCTAGTTTGTTGGCGTTGATCTTGGCCCCTGCTCCTAGCTTGGCTCGCCAATTGGACACAACTGGCAAGTCGAGCCTGCGGAAAGGCAACTCATGATTTGTTCTGCTTCGAGCTCAGTTTGTTTTGGATAACTTAGTCTGACTTTTCCGCACTCGTCGGCTTATAACTGGCGCAAAATAATAGTAGCGATTCAATAAATTGGGCCCCAGAGTGAGCAAGCAAAATTGATGATAACAAAGAGACTTATTTATAAACAAGCGGCCCCAAGACCAAGCGAGCGAGCGCGCACTCGCTCTCGTTGCCGACAGGATCCGGCCCTAGGAAGCACGCACTCGTTTTGTCGGCCCCCTTCCGCTGGGCCAGCAGCTCGGCCAGCGGGATGGCGGCGCAAGAGGAAGTAGGAGTAGTTTCTGAATTCGAACTGGCCAACTTCCGACGGCAATGCGAGCGGCCCGAATGGAGGAGTGGGCCGCCGCTGTGGTAGCTGGAGCCACTAGCACCATCGTCTCTATCGGGCCGCTCTGCAGTGTGTGTGTGGCACGAACGGGAGGCAGCTGTGCGGCTGCGCGCTTGTGATGGAGTTCGCGCTGCAAGTCTTGGCTTGTGCGGCTGTTCGTCTGGCGCGCGAATGGGAGCGAAGAGTGCGCACCCAGCTTCGGCCCGTCAATCCAATGCACTTTTGCTCAAGCCGAGAGTCTGCGAGCGAGCGCCTAGCTGTGCGCGAACGCAGCTAGGCGCAGGGTGGATATGAAAGCGCGATATTGATAACAGGCCCAAACTCCCATCGGCGCCAGCAGGAGGCTTCGCGCGAGTTGGCCGCGCGTATAAGCAACACACACACACACACACACACACACACACACTCAATCTCACTGCTATTCTATTCTGCCTTTATTCTGCGTGTATCGGCTTTATATATCCAGTCGGGAGATTCTCCCGACTCTCATAAGAGGGTGTGGCCCATGGCCCGCATCCCTTACACCCGCGGCACAAGCATGTGCATCACAGGCTTACAACAACCTACTCTCTAGATATGTTGACAATCGTAGTGGGCAAATTTGCTGGCAAGGATGGAGTATGATTAACCTTTCCAATAGTTTCATAATTCGAACCATAGATTCCTTCTTGCACAGTTGCTCTTATTTTGCGATGATTTTTTTTAGAAAAATACACAAAATACAATATTGCGAGAGGAAGTACAACAACCAAGGATAACGTAGAAGACAGCAAAGCTCGAGTAGCAAATGCATAGCTCATACCTCCTCCGTCCATCGGCAATTCAAGTGCAATATTTTTCGCTTTCAATTCCTTTAGTTCTCTGTTCAAAGTGTCAACTCTATCCAGAGCAATATTTTCGTCAATTAGATGGCTCTCATTTCTAAAATGAACGTGGTGAATATTTGATTCGACCTGTAGATATTTAGTATCAGCTGCCAATTCCATGGAAAGTGGGATGTAGGTATGATCCGATGTATTCCAATTCATGGTTGCATTCATTTTAAAAACATAAGGAGGACACCGCCTTGTTTCTGTTCCCACCGTGATTCTGAGCATATAACAATAAACGTAGACATGTGGATACGAGACAAGTAGACTTGTTGACATCTCCTGATCAGCCAAGGTATCCACTGAAAATTCTTTCCTCCATAAGGATAAACGTGAATCTTCGTAATTTTCCACTGAACATGAATCTGAGAGGAAATGTTGAGAAGGCAACGTTACGCCCTTAACACAATTCGAAGATGAATTGTATATCAAATATTTAGGACCCGCATAGACCATTTTGGATGGTCGATGTGTTAGATTTCCCCAATAAGGAAAAGAATTCACCTGATACAGCGTAGTTGTGAAGGAACGCTTGCGAGCTGTGAACTCCAATCTTAATATGCCCTGACCACTGCTGGTGATAGATTTTGGAATAGCACTAGACGGCTCTAAGTCGTCCAACCAATCCGAATTAATAAGCTGCGATAGGGAAACTAAATCGACAATCTTATGTTTGAAATTGACTTTTATGTTGCGTATCAAACTTGCATACGTATTGATCTTTGTTGTTGAGATAGAAGCTGATCACGTAGCCAGAGTAATCATTGATGTCACCATCCTA
>ENA-UOVY01000480-UOVY01000480.1-plant-metagenome-genome-assembly--contig:-NODE-480-length-18764-cov-677.301406_pt1 | contig 18764 bp, 12 predicted proteins | sample MGYA00249840_ERZ761561 | MGnify/ENA primary metagenome ERZ761561 (study PRJEB28882, sample SAMN05720143) | plant metagenome | isolation source: Guanajuato, Mexico | place: Mexico:Guanajuato, Mexico...
TCCTCCTCCTCGCCGCTCGGCCTCGGCTCTGCGGTGGTGCTGCTCGTGGTGGTCGTCGTTGAGGTCGAGGTTGTGGTTCTTGCGCGCAACTTGCCGTACTTGGACTCCATGAGCTCCCTGCCGAGCACCTCGGCCGCCACCGAGTAGTGGCGGGGGTCGCTGGCCGCGAGCGCGCCGCCGGCCGCGCCCTCCGGACTTCCGCTCGTGTGGTAGATGGTGGAGCCAAACCTGTGGAAGTCGGGGATGCTCTTCGCCCTGGGCACCTTGGCCGCGCTCGGCCTGCTCGTGGCGGCCAGCTCGCCGCTCGGCGGCCCCACGAGCGCAGGCAGCGAGCTCGGCGCCTTGCCCTTGTGCTGGCCCTGTCTCACTTTGCTGTGCATCTTGGTTGCCTGCAACTCGTGCGCGTTCGCCCGGCTCGGGTTCAAGTTTGCGTTTGCGTTCAAATTTTGGCCGCCAGTTGGCTGGCCCGAGTCTTGATGCTGCTGCTGCTGGCGCCGCTTGCTGCCGGGAATGGGGCGCGCCGGCTTGGGGGCCCGCAAGTCGGGCGCGCAGTTCTCGTCCGGGGTGGCGAGACTGCACTTGACTAGGCCGTCGCGGCAAATGCAGGCGTAGCAGCCCAAGTCGCGCGTGCTGCTCTCGAAGGTGGAGAGCAGGTCGATGGACTGGCCCGCCTGGCAGGGGATGTCGAGGCCGCCTTGGAGGAAGGAGGCCGAGAGGGCGAGACAGGCTTGGCTGGCCGCGAGCAGCAGCAGCGGCAGTAGTGCGAGTTGGCTGAGCGAGCAAACTGGCGCCCTGCTCGCAAACATGCCTCTCATCTCGCGCTCCTCTAGCTTGCAAACGGGTTGCAACCGGCGCAAGCACCAGTCTGGCCGCTGCCGCCGGCTGCTCGCGCACGCAAACCCGGCCAGCGCAGCAGAGGGGGCCGCCGGCGACGTCTCGCTGTCTGGCCGCCTGGTCGAGCGGCGCTCCGCTTGTTTGTGTTTACCCTCAAATCTCAACGCCATGAGATCCAAATCTCGCCGGCGCCCATTGTTCGTGCGCCCGCTTGAGCTCCGGCTGCTGCTCATCTCGCTTTCTTCTTCACTTTGCTTGCTTGCTTGCGCCCGTTGCGCCAGTGGCGTCACCAGGGCGCACTTGTCGCTTCCCTCCATCATTGGCTTCGGCCGCTCTCGCTCGCCGGCAGTGCGTCCGTCTGCATGAAATTGGCTTCCTAACTCTCGACGCTAAAACTCTCGCTAGACTCCCTCGACTTGAAACTTGCAACTCGCAACTCTCGGCTCTCAACTCTTAACGCGAGCAACTCAGCTTGTGAATGGCGGCCCACTTGAGCAAACAGGCGAGCGGGTCAGCTTGCTTGCCGAGCAACCAGAGTGGGATGGTCTCGGTTTGGCTGACTTTGGTTGAATGAGCGCCACAGAGCAGCGCAAATCCAAGCAAACGCGAACAAACACAAGCCGGAGCAGAGCAAGGCAAAGCGGCGGCGGCGGCGCTCACTTGACCGGCGGGCGCCCCCTTGGCTTGTGCGCAGGCGCCCTCAAGGCTGGCTGGCGGCCCACTCTGGCGCAGGTCTCGTCCCTGTTGGCGAGCGCTGCATCGGCGCCGAGCATCCGACACCAGCCACTTGCGGCTCTATTAGCGCTAAACAAACAACCACCCAAGTAACCAAACACTTGCCCCGCTCTTCCCCTCCGCCTCCGCCTCCGCCTCTGCCTCTGCCTCCAATCAATGGGCCCATTGAGCGCGAGAATTGGGCCACTCGCTCTGCCCTTCGGGCTCGAGGGGCCAGCTGTTGTTTTAGAGGAGCGAGAGCTGCAGCCTGTCGCGCTGTCCCGACAGACTGTCAGCCCGTCCGCCGGTCCGCTTGGGCCGGGCCGAGCTTGGAGGCGAGTCGGCGGGAGAGCCGGCCGGGAGTGGAGGCGCAGGTGAGCGAGTTGGAATTTGCCGCTCGCTCTCCGTCGGCTCGCCGCCTCAGCGCTCTGGGGCCGCCAGCACAGAGAGGAGCCGCCCGGCTGATGGGCCGAGTTTGACAATTAAACTGATACCGCCAGCTGCAGGCGCCGGGCGGCCGATGGACGAGATATACTCGGCGGCCGCTTTGCTAGTTCGCGCCGGCCAATCGATCGGCGGCGAGATTCCAGCGGCCGCTCGCAGGTATGGGCGGTCCAATCTGGGCCCACATCTGCATATCAATTAAGCGCCAAGCCGAGCCTCCGTCCTCTGTCCCCCGAGCGAGGCCTCCGTGTGCCTGTGGCGGGCGCCGAGCACGCCCATGGCTGCTTGCTTGGCGGCCGGCGCATTCCGCCTCTCGCGCTCCATCTGGCCGACAGTGGGCGCAAGCTGGCCGGCCGCTCGCTCGGCCAAAAGCGGCCGCAAGCACGACATAATTGCCGCTCGCCTCCTCGTTGCCAGCTCTGCGGGCCAGAGGAGCGAGAGGGCAAAACAAACGAGCGGCCAAGACCACCCAGCCGCCCTGACGAGACCAATCAGCGCGCCCGCCAGGTGAGGCTTGCGGCGCGCATTCAAATTAGCCCTGCGAGCGGGCGGACCTGTTGAAGGCGGATGGGCGAGGGCCGCGCTGCACTGGCGCTGGCGCCGGCGCCGGCCAGACCACACAACGGCCGCCGCCGATCATAACTCATATCTCATCGCGCTTCCTCCAGGGAAATTCGCCATTAAGAAAACAAACAACATAGATCAGCGCCAACCAGACAACTTCATCCCGACCCGAGCTCGTCCCATCGGCGAGCACTTGACTCGCGCGCGGTGGCGCCAACCCAAAGCCGACTGCATTGGCCCCCCCCCTCCCCTTCAAAACTCGCCGGTGGTCGCTTGCAAAAAGGCAACTGCAACTAAATTATACATCTTAATTTTCCGTTCAATCGGCCCGCCCATCGGCCGCTCTCATGGCCGCCGATCACGACTTTCCTCTCCCGCTCTTCCAATTCAGTTCCAAACGAGCCCCGCTCGTTGGCCCGCTAACGAGCTCGACTTTGTCTGCGGCTTCCGCGGCTCCCACCTGGCTGCGTGCGGCCACTCTGCTCGGCCAACAAATCAACAACTGCAAATGATACGCTGCGCTCGGCCCCCGCAGCAACGCTGAGCTCCTTTTTTGGGGGCTCCCCACTTGCTCGTTTGGCCGGCGATGGGGCGCCTTTGTTTGCTCGCCGGGCGCCAGTTGTTGTTGTTGCTGTTGCTGCTTGCTTGCTTGCTTGCTTGCGAGCGAGAAGTGTGTTTGTTTTGCGGGCGCAAGAGCTCAGGTGAGCGGCGGGCAGGTTGGCCGGCCAGGGGCGGCGCTGGCTGGGCTAAACGCTCTTGTTCCGCCCGTTCCACTCGGAATTCCACGCTAATGAAAGCTTTCAGCGCTCGGCCGCCCGCTCGGTCCCGTTGTCATCGGCGAGCACGCCCACCGGGCAGCCTGCAAAATCCTTTGCCTTTGGCTCGCGCGGCGGCGGCGGCGGCGGCGGCCCAAGGTCGAGTCGGCCCAGAGCCCTTGACGCGGCAGACCACACACGGCTCACCGGGCGGCCGGCGGCTCGGCCCGAGCGCGCGCAAGCAGCCTAATGGCAGTCTCGCCTCCCAATGCCAGGGCCAAGCGAGCGCTCTGAAGACTGGCCCAAAATCATAAACTTGTAAAGTGGTTTCACTTATCGCGCTCGCCGCCGGACTTTCCATTATCTTGCGCAATTTGGGCCGCCGAAGTGCGTTAAATTGGCCAAACATGCGAGCCGAGCCGACCTTTGCCTTGGCCTCCACCTTAATCTTTACCTTTACCTTTACCTTTACCTTTACCTTTACCTTTACCTCCGCCTCCACCTACAACTCCAACTCAAACAAGCCGCTTTGCTCCAAACAGATTCCGATGGCTCAATTTTGCTCCAGCTCCTCGGGGAGAAGTTGGTAAAGTTCATTAACTGATAGAGACGTTGAACTTTGAGGCGGGCGCGTAATTAGAGCCTCCATTGGAGGGTTCCAATTATTTTGGTTTTATAGGCTAACGCGGCCGGTGGAGTTGGGTTCGCGCTCGGCGGGTCTTATCGGCAAACTGCGATTCAGAGCATGATAAAAACTCAATTAGCGCTCGCAGGTGGGCCCAAGGCGGCGCTGGCCCGGCCGCAGCGGCCACTCTGGGCCGAGCAAAGCGGCCGCAAGCCAATTTGTTGCGGCCGCAGCGACCAATGGCGGCCGCAATCGGGCACCTCGATTGCTCGCTCCAGATTGAGTGACACATTCGCCAATGTCGTGACTCGAAACTGCACCACTCTGCTCGGCCCAGAGCGCCATTGTGTGCTCGCGCGCCGCTCACCTGTTGCGGCCGCCGCTCGAAGGTGAGCGGCGCATCCAGAGGGAGGGGGGAGGCCGAGAAGTGAATGGGCTCTCTCGAGTTCGCCAGTCCGCCTCCCTCGATGGGCCCGAACATCCGGCCCATGGACTCGCTACGAGCGCCGCCATCATCAATCTTCAATGGGCTCGGCCGGCCGAGCGAGCGAGCGAGCGGAGGGGCCGACAAGGAGCACTGTCATTATGAGCCGCACTTATGATTGCCACTCTCATCTTTCATCCGCCGCTCCAAATCGGCCGCTCGAAGTGCACTGATTTGATATGCTGCTCGGCCGGCGCTCCTCGCAAGCAGCCCCATTTGGCCGCCAATGTTTACACACTGCTCAGGCTCCACTTGACTCGACTGGCCGGCGGCGGCGGCGGCAGCGGCGGCAGCGGCAGCAAATGGAGCCCAGGTGGGCAGCCGAGTGGAGAGCACGAAGAATCGGAATTGGCCAGCATTGTGGCCCGTGAACCCTGATTGGCGAGCCGCCGCCGCCGCCGCTGACGAAGCTGACACGGCCGCCGCCGCAAAGGCCGCCACTGTAACAGGTGAGCCGCTGTTGCGTGGCAGCTCACCTGTTGCTGGTTCCCATAGGTCAGTTATCCAAACAAGCGGCCGCCGGGCGCAGGGATTGAATTGAAATTTCTCACACAGAGTTGGCGCGTGAGGCCGGGCTGAGCGCGAAGTGCGCGGATCGAGCGGCAAACTCATATCTCTCAAGGACGAGGCGCCGGCCTCCAACCTAATGGTGTCCATCTGGCCGCCGCCGCCTCAGCCGCCGCCGCAGCCGCAGCCGATGCAGCCTCGCCGGCCATTCATGCGTGCGCGCCGCCTCGCCGACTCATCATAATTATCTGGCGGCGGCTCCATCGGCGGCGCAGTGGCGGCGCATTCCAGCCGGGCGGCCGCCATTTGCATGCCGACCAATCTAGCCGCTCACCTGGTCGCCTGATTGATTCGTCAGCCGATATCCGCCCGTCGCTCGTGCTTATCAGCGCCAGACTTTGGCGCCGCCGCCGTCAGATATGATCCGCCCGTTTCCTGTGTCGCGCTTGGCCGCCCTCTTATCCACTCGCTCGCTCGGCCAGCCTGCTCGGCCCAGGCGGCCTGGCTCGCGACTGGCCGCGCCGGCAGTGGCCACTAATTAGCGCAAGGTTGCTGGTGGCGCCGCGCTTGGGACAAATCATGGAGCCGCTTCGAGTGGGCCACTTTTATTGGCCTCTCGCCGGCCGAACCAAACACCATCCGGCCCAGAGATCCGCTTATTGGCCGAGCAAGTTAAGAGTCAGCGCGAAAGAGAGAGAGAGAGAGAGAGAGAGAGACAGGAACGAAGTGGAGGCCAGATTACAATTAACTTTGACAAACCAACCTTTGCTCACTTTATTCAGCTCGTCCTCTATCCGTTTTGTCGCTCTTCCTGCCGCCACGTTGCGAGCGGCTCCACTGAATCCGACTGAAACAAAGCCCACCAAACTAAACTCGATTCAATTCAGCTCAGCTCAGCTCAGCTCAGCTCGATTCAATTCAATTAGTGTCCCGAGCAGCGAGGCCAACCAAAGCGGACAAGCGGCGCCCGATGTCGCACCTGTTTGCTGGCCGCCGCTCGTGGCCACGCGAACGCCGTCCACAAATCCGCCTAATCCGCCGGCCTTACAACGAATTCCAATCGAACGCTCGGCCTTTGGTCAAGTTCAGGCACAAAAATTGAATCGAGCCGAGATGAACTCGACTCGACCCAAGTGAGCCAACACTGGGCCTTTGCAATGGAGCACAGGGCTGCCAGTGGCCGTGGCGGCGGCGGCGGCGGCGGCACCTGGGCCAGCAGGATGACAACAGCCTCGCCGCCGGCAACTAATCGCCGGCGTCGCCAGCTAGATCAATAAGAGTCGGAACAAACCCGCGCCGGCCGCCACTCGTTCCCTGGCCAACAGCGTTGCTTGCCAAACACCTGCCCGCTCGCTGGCAGAGCACTAGGCAGATCAATCCTCATCTGGCTCGTTGTCGTTCTCGTCGCTGTCGCTGGCCGACTTTGGTCTTGTTGGGCCGTCGTAGCCTTGGTTGTAGTGGGCGCCGCTCGCCGACTCGGCGGCTGGCTGACCGCGGCCGCCCCTCCCTCTGCCTGGCGCCGCCGCCGGCTGGCCCTGCTGCTGGTAGTAGCCGGCGCCTGGGTAGGAGCCGTCGCCGTTGTAGGCCTGGTAGCCGGCCGAGGGGTCGGCGCCAATGCCCGCCGACATGAGCCCGCTAAGGTCCGCCGGCCCCGAGTATCCGTAGGGCGCGTAACCGTTCGCCGCGGCCATCATTTGAGAGTGGCCCGCTTGGCCGGCGCTAGCTGCGCCCCCATAGCCCCTCTGGCGGTACTGCGAGGCCGCCCTGCTTAGGCCTGACCCATGGCCGCGCTGGCCGCCCCTCCGTCCCCTTGGCGCCGGTCCCTCGTCCTCGTCGGCGCCATCCTCATCGTAGCCGGCGCCCTGGTAGTCTGGGCCGGCGCCGCTGCCTGGCCGCCGCTCGTACTCGCCGCCGGCTCCCTCGGCCGGGGAGGGGCCGTAGCCCTCGCCTGCGCCGCCGCCCTCGCTTCCATAGGCGTTGCTCGCGGCCTTGTTGCGGCCCATTGAGGAGCCGTCGTAGCTTGCTGGGCCGTCGTCGTCATCGCGATCGTCGTTGCTGTTGAACACCCCGTTGATCTCCTTGTCGTCCATGGTGGGGCCCAAGTAGGCGCCCATCTGGTACTCCGAGGTGCCCTTGTTGGTGCTTGGCGCGCTGCCCTGGTCTCTGTCATCGTCGTTGCCGTTCTGGTTGCCCATTTGGCCGTAATAGTGTTGCGGGATTCCGCGCTGTTGGCTTGGCGCCTGCTGCAGGGCGCCAGCCTGTTGCCGGCCAACCGGTTGCTCGGGCGCCTCGCCCGCCTGGCCGCCCTCTTGGCCCGCTTGCGAGTAGTAGCCACTGGATGGGTCCGAGTAGCCGTCGGAGTCTGAGTCGCGGTAGCCACCAGACGAGAGCACCAAAGGTGAGGTGATCGATTGGACCAATCGGCCGAGGTGAGATTGTGGCATAAATTGGCAGCTCACAAGACAACTACCGGTCGCCATCAGCAGGAGCGCCGCAGAGGTTAAGTGATTACAATTTCTCTTATTCTGAATCATCTTGTTGTTTGTTTCTAATAAATTAAATAATTAAACTTAGCTCAGCTTCTCTCCTCTAACCTGCTGCTGCTGCTTCTTCTTCTTCTTCTAGTCGGACTTTGTCTCAGTTTGCTTGCCTACTGTTCACTTGATTTAGATGGAAAATTGAAAAATTTCTATCCAACTAGCAATGGAGGCAAACTTCAAATGGGACCACTGAAATTATGTTAACCCTTAGAGGCTCTTTGAATAATGGAAGCAAAAGTTTTGTCCCCTGGCGGGACTCAGCGTTACATGGCAAGAATCGTCAGATAGTTGGTGGCGGCTGCTTGCAACTCTTGGTCGAGGGGCGGAACTTGAAGCAAGAGCTGAGTTCAATATCCTGGGCCGGCGAGAGTTCATTGCGGGATCCAGCAGTCTGAGCTTGAGATGCCAAATTGTGATCTCGCATGTAGCTGGCGGCTGTTTTAAGAAAAGTAGCGGTTGAAATCTCCTCAGCCGCCTCTAGCAACGCCAATCCAACCCACTCTAGCAAGCGACTATTTTCAAAGCTATCCGTTGGTTTGTCTACTCGTCACTGGAAGCCCACTGGCACCGTTAGCGTGCCAAAGACACGAGTTTCGTACTTGAACTCTATCGAGCACTAAGCGAGGCGACCGGGAGAGAGGGCGACAATTTGCCACCTTTGGCAGTGTATCAACCGCAAATTTGGCCACTTACGAAACCACTGCAGTCACCACCTCAACCACAATAGAGCTCGATTCAGAGCATTAGCTTTTTGCTAACATGGGTGTTAAGATTTTGGCTCAACCCAAAGCCATACCATTACTTTCACTTACCCTCCACCCTTAAGATGCAGGTTCAAGTGCAAGACCAAATCAAGCTTGATATCAGCGACAGTGGATCGGGCCAACGAGACTCGTTTCATGAGCACACCTTTCGCAGGGAGACTCGCTCATCCCAGTTACAAGAGCATTTGTTGCGCCTTGAAAAACCGGATTCACACCGATAACATGCAACCAAATGCAAGGGCGTGAAAAACACAGCTCTGTCAGAGCAATAAGAGGGCCGGCTCAAACTTGAGCCGGCCAAGATTCTTGGATGCTATGGCCGAGTGAGTATTCCACCACTTAGCGTTGAGTTTGTAAACATGATTGTGGCAGGTTAATTCTCACGACTTTGTGCCCGCAGGCGGCGACAAGTTCAGTAGACAACTAGACAGGTGGTGGCTTGTCGTTGTAGATGATGCGCAAATTGCGACGTTGTTAGAAACACCAAATAACACGGCTAGCAGTGTGAAAAGCGCCTGCTTGATCCGGAGCCCCCGCTACTGTGAGGCTCCTGAGCATTGTATTTGTTCTTAGGTTCTCTAGCTGGTTCACGTAACATGTTTTATTAGACTGAACATGCAGTTAGGGTACTGGACAATCAGGTCCACTGTTGCCATTTCATCACTGTCTTTGGTCTCCGTTCAATCGTATTCCATGTTGACATTAAAATATTCCCTGCCCAAATTGCCTAGACTCATCCTAACACGCAGCGCAGTTAGACGAGCGCGCGGATTTTCAGCCCAGCACTCGCGCATCAGGGTTGTATACTCTCTCATGACTCGAAATTTGATCCATCTCTTTGATGGGGGAGGTCTCTTCTTTTGAACACATACAACCTCGCGCATTTCGCTTGCCGACGGATCAGCAGAGACATACCTCTGATATGGGGCTTCATAGGGATCACAAACAAACGCTAGCTCTTGGGTCGGATCCTCCTCTTCAGCAAATTGGTTTAGATTGGTACATGATTCTTCGAAAGATCGTCGATAATAATAATCACTATCCTCATCGGACTCGTCTAGCTGCTTGGTCGGCAATGAGGAATCTGGTTCACTTGGCGTCTCCACTGCGCGAGGTTCATTATTATTTGCGATATGTTGTTGCCTATCATGTTTTGGTCGTTCTGGCCGCTGGCCCATTTCAGCCTGGCTAGTTGAAGCTATTGGCTCGTTGTTTAACACTGGCGATGGCATGTGTATCGATGAGAATTCGGGATTTGAGATTGGGCAAGGTGAGATTGGTTTTATCGAGGACGTTTGCGCAGTAGAACTTGCTGGCTGCTCTTTAACAGAAGAACAATACTCAATTTGGACCTCTGGTGAGTCGAGTTGCGGGGAAATCCGATGCTCAGGTTGCTGTGAGTTGTCAAGCTTTGGAACACTCCCAGCTGTATAAGATGGCTGCGCATAGCAAGTTCGGCGCAAAATTTCCCACATTACCAAACCCATAGCATAAACATCTGCCGCTTTAACTGTTTCAAAGTCCATCAGGTTCAAACGATTCATCAGTATCTCTGGAGCGAGATAGCGGCGAGTGCCAAGTCGAGTATTCTTCGGAGCATCGACCGCTCCAGAGACTGAGCAATACCTCACGGCCATGCCGAGATCTGCTATACAGCATGTACCATCATTTTTCACTAAGATATTCTTACTCTTCAAATCGCGATGCGCTATCGAGGGCTTTCCCTGTGTACCAAAGATTTCACTATGTAAATGAGATAACCCGTTTGAAATTGAGAATGCCATTCTAAGCGCATCCAACATGGACAATGAGCTCCTTCTTAGAAAATCAAACAAGGAGCCCATTGGATAGTAGTCTGTGACAAGCCAGAAACCTGTCATAGTTGAATCGTTCCTCTTATCAGTCGCTATGAAACCGAGAATGTTCTTGTGGTGTAACAATGTGGTCTGGTAAATTTCAGCTTCCCGCCGCCAGCTTGGCTCGGCCATGGCAGCAAATATCTTGACCGCCACTGGTTGGCCCTTGTATTCGCCACGCCAAACTACTCCGAAATAACCCCTCCCAACGACCTCCAGGAGCGAAATATCGTGCGCAATACTGCGTTGAGATAAGTAGGCCTGGCCAGATCCTGACCCGGATGAAGTGTCGTGCATGAAGGCTCTTTTGCGACATCCTAGTGACATCGTAATCGTGTGAGAATCTTCCCTCATCCAAGGACCCCCCAACGGGTTTGGATCGACGAGCAAGTTGTTGGCGGTACTTTTGTTGGCCAAGGGGTTCGGTGCGCTTCCATTTATTAGCGGCTCTCGGCTAGCCATACTATTTGTATCATAAACCCCTGCCTCGGAGTTGACCTTCGCAGAGGAGTTCTCCGAATAGTCCTCGTCGCAATGATGGCCCTGTCCATTCCATCTACTAGATCGTTGTTGTCGTCGCCTCTTAGAAAAGCCATGTTGAGCTAAAGCTATTGCAATGATGAGCAACAATCCAGATAGTATTATAAAAATCACTTTCAGTTCTAAAGGTAAAGTTGAGAATTGTTCGAGGAATATTCCAAGTGGTTTATGCTGTCGCACCAGGTGCGGCGATTCAGTTGTGGGCAGAGTATAACCATGATCAGATGCTTGTTTTTCACTGTCAGGGTTGCGAAGTAGATAGAGCTGGTTTTTGGAGGAGGCTTGTGCTTGCAATAGGATCCTTTTTGCCTCCTTTGCCGGAGGTAAGAATCCATCCTTTTGGTTACAATAATCAGTTGAGTTGCAGCATTTTAATATAGTGTTGGAAGTCTTGACTGTTGCGGCAGCTGGATCGCAAATGAGTGTTTGCAAAAACCTCGAATCCTGTCGTAAACAGTTGAACTTTTCTTCAATCTCACCATTCTTATCTAATGAAAGTTGGCCCCAGCAGAGGCCATTTTGGGGCGTAATACAGGTGCTATTTGGACAATGATCACAATGGCAACGCAAATTCATCCCTTAAGCTCAGGTTATCATAAACTAGAGTGTCCTGATCTATTTGCTAATCCCCTCTCCCCGGACTCTCGTCCGCTAGGCTCGCTCTTGTTGCTAGTCGCGCCCCTCGATGGACTCGAACTCTGGCTTCGAGTTGCTTTGGATTCAATAGCCAGAGCTTCTAGTGGCTGCGAAATAACTATAACATTAACAGGATAACAATACATAAGCTTGGCTTCAATTTGTTAGAGAATAAAGACTAAAATGTACCCAAGATAATCGAGCAACCGACCGACAACGGTGGTCGAGCCAAGAATCGCCGATTTCCAGGTTACGAATCACTAACCAATCAAGCCGAAAGGGCAAAGGAGTCTACGTTGCAGGGCGCGTAGTTCAAAAAGCCATAAAGATAAGATCCATTGGCTGAACTCTCTCCCTCTCTCGCTCTGCGCCAAACTGGCTCGCTCACTCGCTTGCTGCCTGGGTAGAGGCCATCTCTCTTCCTCTGCGCTTTGAAGCCATCGCAAGCGAGTAGCGGTGGAGGCAGCAGTAGCCGTAGGCGCTGCAGACTGCAGCGGCGCCCGTTGTGCTTGCACACTGGTGCCACCGAGTCGACGCGAGCAGATCAGGGCCAAATGTATGCGCACCGCCGGAAAAATGTTCACCGGATTCACTCAGCGCCGCTAGGTAAGTGGGAACATGACGTTCATGATTCTAGCTCAGGTGCAATCCAAATAAAGTGGTGGCACTCAGCTCTCGTTCGGGCAAAACCTTGGTACGTGCTGGTGGGCGAGTTGAAGCTTGCGCTCTGGCAGCTAAGCTACCGGAAAGCGCTGAGCAGCTCTCTTGTCAAGCCATTAAGACTGCGCGAGCTCTATAGTGGAGCCGAGAGGAGGAGTGGGCACGAGAGGTCTGCGTGCGGATTGGTCAGCGCCTCCCCTCCCAATCAGGGACTCCATAGGCTCGGCCTCGGACCCAAAACGGGCCGTCAGTTGCGATTCGAGCTGAGCGTCCACTAGTATCGACGGTGGACGGGCCAGCAGAGCCCAGTTGGCATATGCGGCGAGTATTTTGTTATTGAGGCCTCCTATCTGGGCTGTCGTCTGCACGGCCGCCTGGGAGGCAGCCTCTACATGGTCGACAGTTGATACACCAACCGCGGTCAGAGTTGTTGTGCGAGCCTCGCTATTTCGCCAGAGAATCGATCGATTCATAGGCTGGGCGGATATGCTACTGGCCCATCCGGATAGCCCAACTAGTGCACACAAGCTAGATTGCAATTGTGTCCACTCGGGTGTATAGACGGTTTTCAGTCTAGCAAGCTGCATTTCCTGCCGCCCAGCACGAGAGAAGATGCTGGTGCAAATTATGCATGTCTAATCTAGATAGAGTCCCCCTTCTGCAGGTCGCTCAGTCGGGGGAACAGTTTCAATAGACTCACAACAATATCTAAGTCTGCGAGAGGGTAGATTTGCGCACAATCTGGGCCGTTTAAATATCAAAACTCTTACTTAGCGAGCTGCCATCCAGCGTCTTCTCTCAAAGCTTTATCAGATTACACTGGCGATTGCTTGCGCTGAGGTAGCTTGCCAGAAATGTTTAGCAGAAGCTACTTAGCGCTTGCCAGGTTCAAAGTCCGCCCAGTTGAGCGATGTTTTGGGCCCCATCAAGCTCGTTCTATCCACTACCTGATGCTACACTGCTAACTATGCTCCTGCCACCTTGGTTATCGCAACTGGGACTGCCGAATTCCACAGATGAGCGAGCCCAAAATCACATAACACACCTACTCGAGCATCATGATGTTTGCCAAGTGTCAAAAATTGTCTATTAATCACTCACACCTCATGCTACATGCAGTCCTAGTGCTTGCTTCCCTCTCGTTATTTGGCCTTCGCAAGGATCTGATTACAGTCGGGGCTGACGATGCACCCGCCTTAGATATGAATGCCCTCGCTAGCATTGCCTCCACCATCGGCAGTAATCCGCAGATAATGAGCATGATGTCCAGCTTCTTGAGCCAAAATGGCCAAAAGTCGGTCTCAAGCCAAACGAGCCCAACGCAGCCCGAGCTCGTCCCTGAACAGGAGCCAAATCTTATGGCGCAACCTGAGACCAACCAATTTCAGGCCCAAGTTGCAAATGAACCATTGAAACGAGGCATGAGGTTTGGCGAGCAACCAAAATCTCTCGGTGTTGTTGCGTCCAATGTCCAAGCGAGTTCCGCCATACCGGCAAGCATGCCTGGTTTAGCCAATGCTAATGCTAGCTCACTGAGTAGCCTTATATCGCTCTTGCCAAGTGTAATGTCCAATTTAAATATAGCTGGGCTCAACAATGTCGATAATCAGAATAAGCAGGCGGTCAGTCCGCGAACAGGGCAGGAGCAATCGATTAGTGCAGTTCAAACATCATCGACGACACAAACCATTACCTCACCATCGCAAAATCCACCGACATCGCCGGCCACAAACTCTCCAGCTCAATCAGTGATCAATCAAGTTTTGGTTGCATATGCGAGTGGTCAGATACCAAATGAGCTGATTCAATTGGGTTTGAGTGGCAAAGTGCCTCCACAGATAATTGAGCTCGCATTGAGCGGCCAAGTGCCTCCACAAATCATCCAAATGGTCATCACCGGCCAGATTCCCATTTCCACTATCAACGCTTTTCTATCTTCAATGCAAAACAATGATTCGCGAACGCCCAGAATCTCATCAGTATCCTCGCGCCCTGAAAGCCCCGCTAGTCCAAGTCCCGCACCTAGCTCAAACTTTTCCGGCCTTAGCTTATCGTCGACAACGCGAGCTCTGTTTGAGGCCCTGTTCAGCAGAAACAGACGAGATGGTCAGCATAGTCTTACAGTGCCTACTCTGATGGGTCAGGTGCCGATACAGATACCGAGCGCCCGGCGTATTGGTCAGATGGTTGGTGGAACGATAACAAATGTCGCCTCCATGATACCGTTCTAAAATCAGAGATAGTGTATTGAAGTAAAAAAAACAGATTTGTTTGATGGTCGTGGATGAGGCCTTTCAAAGAAACCCTAGTCGAGCCGTCTAAGACGCTCAGAGAGTCATGGTAATCAGTGACCTACGATTGAAAATGTCAGGTATTCAACCTGAACAGGTAGAGTTTCTACTGACTTGTAACAATCTAAACTCTAGTGGAATGCTTCGTTTTTTAGCGAGGCCAGTTTATTTTGATGCTTGATTCTGGGCGCTAGTAGCTCACCTTAATAACAATCATCATCTTCATCAATAATATTATGCCGGCCCTGAATTCGCCTCATTTTTTCAATATCTTCGTGCTGCTCCCATCGTGTTTCTTTCTCCATCAAGTAATCTGGAGGATAGAATGCCATGCATAGTGTTCTGCCGTCGAGTGCCATCCTTAGGAGATGATTTGCAGCCCGATAAACATCAGGTCGTCCAGATCTCGCCGTTAGAAAGCCCCTGTGCACTGCCCATGACTCGCAAATGGTGAAAGCTGACCACTCCTCTGAGGTGCCTGCCTGCTGGCTGATATCCTTTTTATCGACGACTTCTTCAAGATCTTTCGTGGCTGGTTTTTGATGTCTGACTTCGTCGATTGGTTTAAGTTTCAACTTCTCTACCACGTTAACGCGTTCAGCTAAATACTGGATGGATGAGTATGGTTCTCGCAATTGCGATATCGGGTAACATCCCATCAGAACCTGAAGTTGCTTCGGGTAGTATGAGGGGAATACGAGCCCCGGGCAATCGCAAAGCCGTATGTTCGGTGTGAGAAATATTGTTTGGAAGTGCTTGGTATGGCCAGGCGTCCTGCTGACGGAAACTACTTTCTTGCCAATCAATGCATTCATAAAGGAGGACTTTCCAACGTTTGGGTGACCGACACAACCAATAGTCAAGATTCCATCCTTGAATTTTTCGCCAATATAGAAAGCTGTGTCATTCTTCTCCTTGATCTGCTCCGCTTTCTTGAGAGCCTCAGCCCCGACCTTTCTATCATCTCCCTCCTCGTCATCACAATTGTCATCATCTGGCTCATCTTCATCATCCGCCATCTCGTTACAATCTGATTGGATTTTCTCTTTCCAACTAGTGAAGTCGATTTTTCCCGGCCCAACTAGCTTTTCGATTTCGAGTTCGAACCTCTTGGCTCCATCAGCAGCCATGTGCAGATTGCCGACTCTTTTTCCGTTTGCCTTACTCTTCATTCCTGCATAAGATGCGAAGGGGATTATGCTAGCCTCAGGGTACTGACTCTTTAGGTAGGATTGCCATGCGAGGACTAGAGAGGCTTGAACCAAATCAACTTTGTTGATAACGATTACCACCATTTTATGCAAATCTTCAATAATGTAATGGTAAAGAGCTGGCGGAAAATGGAAAAGCGGATGCCTGATATCGACAATTATGGTTATAATCTCGCTCATTTCGAGAACACGCCATAGCTGACGCCAAGTGTCAAGATTGAGATCAAAATAGCTCAACTTTTCGGCTGAAAGGGAAGATTCTGCCAGCAATTTATCGACAAAGTTTTTGAAATATATTTGCTCTTGCCTGTCCAGTTGCTCTTTTGTGAATGATCTGTTCCAAGGTGGCCTCTTCGGCATATCTAAGCTAGCAAGGGGAGAGTCTGCATCGATTTCTAGGCCGATCTTTTCGAGGGGGATGATGGGTAGCATCGCTTGCTCCTTGCGCAACTTGATCTCCTCATCAGAATCTTTGAAGAATTGTAAGTCGGCAAACCTCTCCCGATTTCGTTGGCCAGTATCCGTTATCTTTCCACCCGCTTGAGACTTTTGACCTTGCTGACCGATGGGCTTACCACCAAAATGAGTCTTCTGCATGATTGTGCGATAGAAACTATTTGGATCATCCACTCTATCCCGTTTTTGTTGACGCTTCTGCTGAAGCTGAAGCTTCTTCTTTTTGTTTGAGAATGGAGGCATCTAGGCGATTTATGGGTCGGTCGAATTGGCGAAATAAATATGAAAACTTATTGATACAGCAATCGTCGTGAATAATATTAGTGAGGCTGTTTAGAAAGTCTGATTAATATTGCAGAAAGTCGACCAGGTTTTTACTTTGTTTCGGCTCCTCTACCTGCTTGGTGCAGAGAAAATGTTGTTCCTCTCAGTAGTATGCTCACATGTGGCAGAGCAACAACAACAACAGTTTTCCAACAAGAATTTTTCTCATATGTTATCGAAGCTGGTTTCAGATAGGAGATCGCTGATCCCAATACTTATGGAGGATGAAACCAATGTCTAGGACTTTTATTCTTGAACACACTCCTCGATCATAAATTGGTCCCACATGTCTGGAGGGGGAAGGTTGGAAACCTAAAATCTAGCCTTGGATCATACAAATTTTCACGCGCAATCAGCTGTCTATTGGTCCCAGAGATCATGAATCTGACCCTTGAAGGCGAACGCCCAGATAAAGATTCTCAGACGAGCGTTCAATACATTACATTCAACCAGGATTACAGCTCCATTGCTATCGGCACAAAATCTGGCTACGATCTGTTCACTCTTGAGAATGATATCGACCAACTACAACGAACATTCCGAGACATTGAGCATACGGATATCTGCATAGTCGAACGGTTGTTCTCCTCCTCCTTGGTTGTTATAGTTAGCCTCCTGTCACCAAGGAAGTTGCGATTGTACCATATCAAGAAAAAGACTGAGATTAGCATACACAGTTATACTAACACGATTCTCTCAGTGAAACTGAACCGTAAGCGATTGGTCATTTGCTTGGAGGACAGACTCTACATACACAGTTTGAAGGACGATTTGAGCGTAAAATGGGTTATCAGAAATACACCACCAAATCCCAATGGTTTGTTCGCTTTATCCCCCCGTGAAGATCGGTGTTACATAGCGTATCCGGCCACCCAAAGAAATGGAGAAGTACAAATTTTCGACGCAATCCAGTTAAAGAACAAAATTCTCATACCAGCCCACGATAATCCATTAGCATCATTGTCATTCAATCAGCAGAGCACTATGTTGGCTAGCGCCTCTGAGAAAGGAACCGTGATTAGAGTGCACAATATCGACGATGGCCAATGTTTATACGAATTTCGTCGTGGTTATGCACGATGCGTGGACATATATTCATTGTCTTTTAGCCTGGACTCATTGTTTCTTGCAGCTTCAAGTAGCACGGAGACCGTTCACGTCTTCAAGCTTAACCAAACTAAAGACGAACAAAGTGAGTTGTTGCCAAATCAATCAACATGGGGCAGCTATTTGGGCCGTGCCTTGGTGCAATCATCCACATACATATCGAGTCATGTTAGTGATATGCTCCACCAATGGCGCTCATTCGCCACCTGCCGATTACCTTTTAAGCAATTGAAGAACGTTTGCGCCATAACTACGATCGATAGGCAGCCAAGAGTTCTAGTTGTTTCAGCAGAGGGTTATTTGTATATTTATGACTTAGATATCAACGAGGGAGGCGATTGCATACTGGTTAAGCAGCATCGTCTGGAGGAGCCCGAATCTTTGTCTTTTCGTTATAATTCTAAACAAGGAGTGACTGGTGCATTCGCTAATACCCACATTCATCACCACAACAATGAGAACGCCCATCTCTCTTCTGAGAGAGGCTCAAATGCATCCACCGATCATGCTAGCGGCTCAAGTTCCAACGCAATGCACCTAGATACGACACATCATTACGATAACGAATTCCCTCCACTTGACCAACAAATTCAGCAGATAGGAACCTCAGGAGTGAGGACAAGCCTTGCTAGAAATACTGATTGAGATTGGTCAAATCCGGTCATCATGGACAGCATGCTATCCTTTTATATTTGACTTTCCTCTAGTAAGAGAACAAGAGCGAGCCGAGCTGTATCGACTCCAATTGTATACTTAAACGTTATGTTAGTTGGACGCGTCTTCGTTGACGAGTGAACTCACTCTGGCTATGAATTGTGCGGCGAAAGCTCTATGGTATGCGCAGCTATTTGCGTCTAGAAGGGCGTTGAAGGTCTCCTAGACTTTTTGCTCATCATTTTGACTTCATCACAGAAGCTGAAACCGTTAGAATCCATAGTCTCTAACAATATTCGCCCTTCTTATGTCGCTATTTTCAACAAAACTTTCGATCTGTTTCGTCCGTAATGGCGATATCCGCGACGTGCGGTTTGACATCATGGATTACAGCCGCTGCCTCAGCTCTCAGTCCATGAGTTGTAAAGATACTGTTGAACGCTTCAGCATCCACTGCAAAGTAGAGCGACTAACGCCAATCTAAATCGAGAGGCCCAATATCTGTTTCAACTTCTCTGTAGTATCTGTCGCTGTATGTGTATAGGGCGAGATTTTCGATCTCCTTCAAGAAAGATTCTTCCGAAATGATGACCTTCTGCTTCTTGTTCTTCCCGTTAGCCACCGTGTTCTTTCTTTTGCGATCCATCATAACGAAAAGATGCTGCCATCAGCACATCGGCAGAGGTTTCGGTTCCAAATCTTGGCCACACTTGCAGCTGATCTCAGTCTCGTAAAAAGTATATGTACCAAACGACTAAAAATAAATAATGTTCTTGGCTTCACACGCAATCCCCGAGT
>ENA-UOVY01000482-UOVY01000482.1-plant-metagenome-genome-assembly--contig:-NODE-482-length-18692-cov-613.804368_pt1 | contig 18692 bp, 12 predicted proteins | sample MGYA00249840_ERZ761561 | MGnify/ENA primary metagenome ERZ761561 (study PRJEB28882, sample SAMN05720143) | plant metagenome | isolation source: Guanajuato, Mexico | place: Mexico:Guanajuato, Mexico...
CAACAGCAACAGCAACAGCAACAGCAACAACAGGCCAGTGGGTACCAACAGCAGGCAGCAGTGGCCGTGCCAGCCCAAGCAAGCTACGAACAACAACAGCCGACAGCGGGTTACTCGCAGCATCATGCTGGCCACGGGGAACAAGTCTATGGGCACCAACAGCAGCAGCAGACGCAATCAAGTGGAGAATACCAACCACCAGTACAACCGCAGCAACAGCAACATGAGTACCAGACTCACGCAAACCAACTGACCCAAGCCGATTACTCGGCGGCCGTGCAACAAGTCAATGCGGCTGCAATGGCCGCCCTGAACTCGTACGGGATTGGCCAGCCCGCAGCCCAAGCGGGCTCCTACCAACAGGCAGGACAGGCACCATCCTCGATGGAGCAGACGGCCACCTACTCTAGCAACGAGCACACCCAGGTTATAAACCATTTGGTTCCAACGAGTTCACAACACCAAATTCAGGCGCCCGCACCTGCCAAGGGTTATGAGTCAACAGCCCAGGCCAACTCGCAACCGGCAAACCAAGTTGCAGTTTCAGCGCCAACCGAGGGCCAATATAATCAGGCCCATTCGTTGTCTAGTTTTGTCGACTCACTGCCAACCGAGTACCAGGAACTTCTGCGCCAGCCAGCGCTGCTCGACGGCACCTCAAGCCATGGTCATCTGGCCGCCCTAGGTCACGAGGTGCCCCAAAGTCCAGGTTACTCAGGCAATAGCACATCGCAAGCAAACTCAGCCTATGGAGCCGCCGCCGCACAGCAACAAACACAAACGCATCACAGCCAACCACAATATCAGTCGCAGACGAAAGACCAATCAGGCTTGAACGAACACCACCAGCAACAGCAACACCATCATAGTGCTTCCAGTGAGTGAAAGATCGGCCAGGTGTCGTGCAAGGTAAGATTCTCAATCCTCTGATCCCGCTCGAACCATGTCATATATTCAGCATTATAAATAAAGCTTATTCGTTGAAATGAATCAGAACTGGATTGAATGAAACGTAAATGAACTCCGAACATCCATAAAAGGAGCCAAACTGTTGAGAGGGAGAATCTAACATTCGCCTGTCGGCTGATTTTGGTGAGGTTTTGGTCTATTTCAAGCGGCGCTTAGGTGCCATAGGTAGGGTCTAAAAATTATTTTCGGCCGCAATCACGCGTTCAAGAATAGGATCGCCGGTCTAATGACAGCTTTGGATGGATCGCTTTCGGTTTAATTTTGTGACATTCGAGAGTGTGCAAACGAACAGTCTAGATTGCACTTGATTATTTCCCCTCGGCCCCTCGATCGAGAATGTGGGTCAATCTTTGGATTTATTCGCGTAGATTGAACTAACAGAGCTTCCAAAGCTCGCGCTTGAACACTTCAGTCAAGGATGGTTTCTGTCGATGAGCAAGAGGAAAGACCAAGGGGCTTTTGGTTGTGCCGTCTCCGCTTTTTGGAGCGCGTTCGGTTTCCCTCGTAGCAAATCAGACTGCTAGCTTGGTGGTCGGAATATGAGCATGATGAGGGCGACGAGGATGAAGGGGAGGAGCAGGACGGGGAAGAGGAGGGCTGGAAGGAGGATGCAATGGGGACGGTCCGACTGCGCAATTGCTTACCCTCCATGGCCGGGCTACACACTGGACGATAAGTCTCAATGCTCGTGGTTTTAGCATCGCGAGATTCGGCTTGTTCGTCCAAGGAGCTATAGGATGCAGATTGCGAGGATATTGAGCAGAGCGAGTTTGCTCGCGACGGTGGGAAACTTCCGCGATTGGCTTGCTCTGTCGAGCGAACAAGCCGGCGGCGATTCAGTTCATCAATCTTGTGGCCAGGTGAGGGAATCTGAGATGGTAATGCCAGAGATTTTACTTTCAACGATTCCTTAACCAGCCTTTTCCTCTCCAAACACTCGCGCAACTTTTCGAGGGTCTCGGGCGCGCAACCAGAACTCTTATCAGAACTTTTGGCGCCGCTCTTGGTTCGGTTGCGTGAATTTACGCTCGAGGAGGCCTCAGGTGAGTCGACTTCCCCATCTGAACTGTCCTCATATTCTTGCAGGTCCATGAGACAGCTATTTATGGCCGCGCTTGGGTTGTAAAGCCTGCTGACTGAGGGAACCACTGCACCCACCTGGTTGGCCGCCTGCTCTTGGTTTGCGCTATAAACTGGAAAGGCCGACTGCTGGTGCTGGTGGGCGAAGTGCTGATCGTAGGAGGCTACGTGTTGCTCTTGGTCCAGCGGCAAAGTGGCACTCTGGCCCAACAAGTGGTAGGTCTTGTCCGGCTCCTCTTGCAAATCCGGATAGTTGTTGGCCAAAGGCCTGAACGAACGATCGGGGCAGCCGAGTTCAAGTGACTCACAGGGTGGTTGATAGTAGATCACGGGCCCAGTATAGGAAATGGCATGGGTGTCCGCAGATGGATAGTCCGCTCGAACCAAGCTACTTGGGTCCAAGCCTAAGGCTGAGTTTGTGCACGAGCAGTCTTGATTCGTATGGGCGATCTGCTGAAACCCCACCTGGTTGTTGTGGGCGATTTCGCGGAAATCCTGGCTATCATGTTGGCCGAAGGTTTGCTGGTTTAATTGGCTTTGCTCAGTTTGTGTGTTGGCGCAGTTGGTCTGGCAAAACTGGCGGCCAGAGTGGCCTTGCTCCTGGTGGTGAGGGTGGGCATTCGGTTGGTAGTGGGCGCTTGGTTGGTGGTGGCGGTGATGGATGGTAAAGGTTTCAGTGTTTGCGGGAGCAGAAAAGTTGCGGCCCTGGCAATTTTGGCCTGCATCAAAGTTGAGATCTTGGCCAATCTGCTGGCCGTAAGCTACAGTCTGGTGGTGACGGTTTGCTTGGTCGCCATTGAGAGCGGTGCTAGAGTTGCAAACAACCTGCTCGCTTTCGGTTCCATGTTGGGGCTCATACTGGCCGAGAGGAGTGCAACTGTGCTCATGATTTTGCCTGTAACTAGCGACCATTTGCCCGTCCAAGTGGCGCGAACTCTTTCCCTCCTCTTGGCCTTGGCCGGCAAAGTTTGACGACTGCTCACTCTCGCCCGTTTCAATGTGCGCCGACGTGAGCAAAGGTTGCTGGTAGAAGTATTGGTTGGTCGGCATGTATTGGCCATAATGTTGTTGCTCGGCCGACATCTCTGCCTCAGCTTCGGGCCAAACTTGCGTCTGATGGTTGATCTGTCTATCTGCATCGAAGGGCTCGTGTTGCTTTCGTTCGTGTTGCTCGAAGGTTGGCACTGGTTGCGCCGAGCTTTGAAACTGGTGCTGGCTTTGGTGCTCGTCTGGTGGAAAGAACTGGCCTATTTCGAGCTCCTCTTGGCGAGCCTGGCAGTGGCCAAACACGTCGAGGCACATGAGATCTGACTCGCGCCTTCCGCGCCTATAGCCGCCCTCGCCGCCGGCACAACCCGAGCCAATTGTGGCCCCAAACTCTGTTTCCAGAGTTGGCTCATTTTCTGGCAGCAGACGAACTAGAGAGCCATGCTCAAGCAACGCCTCGTCGTGTCCCTCAGAGGAGGGACAAGCTTGGGCGAGTTGCTGGTCCATAACGTAGTCTCGCGCCACCTGGTAACACTGAGCCTTGGCCACCTCCTCTTGGACGAGCGCAAGCTCGTTGCTGTTGCCCAAGGCGAGCGCCTGCGAACCATCGCAAGGCCTCGGAAGGGCTAGAGTGTCGTCTTGGCCGAGTTGTTGGTAGCCAGGGCCGGCAGCTTGGCTTGCTAAGCCGCAGAAGGCGAACGGGCTCTCGGCGCGGCTCGTCTGGTCGTCTATTTGGTCGGCCGGCTGGCCAAGCTTGAGCTTGCAATCCTTATCGGACTTCTGGCACGAGCTTGGCCCAGAGTCGAGTGAACTCGCGGCCTTGTCCCTCTCTTGCCTCCCAGTTTGCGGCCCGATGTTTGCGCAGAGTAGCGAGCCCAGCGGCTCCACTCCAATTGGCCGAAGACCAGACTCAACCGTCAAAACATCGGCCCTCCGCTTGCTTACTCCTCCTGGCCCCGCTTCTCCAAGCAAGACTCCATCCTCCAACTGCATGGTTGCCAAACTCGCAGGGATCAGCCGGCTATCGTTCGGTTAGGACGGGCGGCGAGCTAGGTCGGCCGCAAATGTCTACAGCCGCCCGCTTATCAGCTGCCCGCAATCCTCGTCTAGGGAGCAAGTGATGCGCAAACAATTGCCGCCAACAAACTGATCATCAATCTCCCTCGCCGCAACACCAACAGAGCTCAAGCTTGGCCTCGATTGTTGGCCACTCTAGCTTGAGAGAATCAGCTTTGATTTGGACGCTGACACTTGTGTCTGGCCATTATATCAGCGGTACCAAAGCGGAACAAACGGTTTGTGAGCAGAAATTTGCATCTAAGGCTTGGTGCGACCTTTGGTCGAGTTAACAAGTTAGCTTCAAACGAGCAGCAAAGTTTGAGGGGCACAGAATGGGGCTCTGCGCAAAGAGTGGCGAATGGGGGGGGGGAGGAGGAGGAGGAGGATTCATTGGTGTGGATGTTGTTGCGGATTAGAGAGTAGCTGCTGGCGGCGGGATCACCTGACAGCGAGCTTTCGAGGACGAGATTGGCGCCCAACTGGCGTGGCTGGGGTCCGTGTGTTTTATTTATTTTTGACGCGCTGGCCACATGGAAGCGACAGAGACACAGATACTGGCAGAGACGCAGAGACTGACATTGGCAGCTGGCTTAGGTGACGCCATTTGGGGGCCAAGCAGCCACGTTGTTGGCCCGCCGAGAGCTAGTTTAAACTGTCGCCGGCCGGCTTGCTTGCAAGGGGTTCGCTGTTGGCTCGAAAAGCAGCCGACTGATCAACAACAGTTGGTCGCTTGCTGAACTTGTCGGCTCGGAGCGAAGAGGATCCGTTCGAGCGCCTGAGTTTCAGCGGAGGCGGCCGACGCGCGGAGTGGATTCGAGTGAATGGTTATAAATAACCACCCACCAACTTGTACCACCTATCCAATGGATACAAAGCAGAGCCGACAGACGACGACGACTTACTCGAGTGGAAGTTTTTGTGCGACAGATTCTCGGGTTGCAAATGAGCCTGAGCCATTGAGCTAAACTTCCGCCGGCTCCCTCTTGGCGGAGTCGCCGCCGACTTGAGCGTGCTGATTGGAAGTCCGCAAAGTGGCGAGAGAGGCGAGAGCTACCACCAGCCGAGCTCGCATTTGCGGCCGCTCACAATCTGCCTTCGCCCGGAGGAAGTCGAGCCTGGTTGAGGTCCTCGTTCGTCGGCTTGCGCCTGGAAGCTTGCTCCCTGAATGGCAAGGCCATACTTGCGCCCTCGTAGCGCTAAGAAGGACTTGCAGTCACACTAACCAACTTACGCCTCCTATCAAGCCGGCCAATCAGCGAGGTGTCTCTTGTCAATGGAAATTCTTGTTATTGACGCGCGCGCATGCAAGACAAAGGGTTTGTTTTGATTGTCACGCTCCTTCAACCCAAGCGCAGCTTTCTGGCCGCGGCCACGACTTCACCACTGAGGCAGTCCTGCCATCTGACTCCGTAAATTCTATTTTGCGCCAACAAAACTTCCCCTCCGCTGTGCTGTCTGCTCGGCCTGTTGGTCTTGGTTTACATCAGGGCGAGAGCGGATGCTTGCACAGTGCTCAACCTTCCGCGCGGTCAAGATCAAGCGAGCTGGCGGGCTCAAATTGAACACTTGCAAGCGAGGGGGCGGACACGAGGGATCCGAGCAGGAGACATTGTTTGTGACGCCGAAGGAGTTGGAGTTAGAACGTCCGCGCAAATCTTCATCGCTGCGCCCGCGACTGCTCACAGTTTCCAAGGCAACGGGCGGGCCGGTCGATGCTGATCTTGGCGCCGGCAGCACTTGTTGCGCCGACAACGCTCGCGAGCCGCCCGAGTCACGAGCAGCGCGAGCGCCAATAGCGCGCGACCAAAGCACCGTCCTCGCTCCATAGAGGAACCTTTACGTTGCCTCTAAGCGGCCGCGAAGCTAACTGGTGCGGCCGGCCGATCCAAGGAGGGCTGAGAGCGTCCTGGGGGCAAGGGCTTGACTGAGCGAGTTAGGTGCAACTTAGTCGAAAAAGTAACGTTCAGGGAAGAGAACCAACTCGTTCTCATTCGCGCACTACTCAACAATTTTTGCTTTAGCATCATAATATACAAATATACGCGAACACATATAGAACAGGCCGACATATACATGAGTGCATTCACGCTTCCAACAACAATGCCAAACCTACCAATTTGAACAGTGATGAGTTTATGCGCTCTAATTGGATGAGCGCGTTTTGATTCAGTCGAAACAGAGCAGCGAGCGTAGGAATAATCACAGATACTTTAGAAGCAGTAACGACACCAGCTAGAGGCATCCACAAATCTACCCGCTTTCGTTCCATCGACCAGAGGCTGGATAGAGAAAACTCTAAGCTGACCGTAAGTTTGCCACACCTCAGCTACTGATTTCCGAAACCTTCAATCCTGGACCACAAATTGAGGCGAATTCAACCACAAGATGGCAGACAAGACGAACTTCGCACAGAGTCTAATGCATTTGATCAAAGGCAATTTAGGCACGGGCATTCTCGCTATGCCGGCCTCTTTTGCTCACTGCGGCCTCGTGTATGCGATCATAGGCTTGCCACTCCTCTGCCTCATAGCCACCTACTGTGTCCACCTCTTGGTTAGGTCCTCGCAGCATTTAGAAAGTAAAATGAAATGGATGAACCTAGAGTATGCCGAGTTAGCTAAGGGCGCCTTCAAATCTGGACCATGGTGGATGGCACGTTGGTCTGCTTTAATGTGCCGCTCGGTTGATGCCATACTAATAGTGTCTCAGTTGGGAATTTGCTGCGTATACTTGGTGTTTATTGTCGACAACGTCAATTCAGTGAGTAGCGAATTTTTCAAAGCATGTTAACAAGTTTTACAATCATAACCCGACCTTAATAGCTCACTAACATGTTTATTAATCAACTTTGCACTCACACAGATATTGTCTACGTATCACATAGAGGTGTCACAAAGTTACCTGTTTTGTGCAGTGCTCCCGATAGCCCTACTACTTAGCTACATCCGAACTCTAAAAAGACTCTCGATTGCGTCAGCCTGCGCCAACATTCTCCAGGTCGTTGGTATTGGTATTGTAGTAGAGCATCTGGTACGGGAGATAGTAATCGGCTCAAACAGGCCCCAGTCAGTTCAGCCGGTCATTGAAAACTTTAAACCGTTCTCATCCGTCGCTTTAGGTTTTGGCGCCTTAATGTTCGCATTTGAAGGAATCTCAGTTGTCTTGCCAATTTATACCAGGATGAAGCGACCGGAACAAATGGGCGGCTGGGGCGGCATCATCAATATTGCATACGTCTTCCTACTGCTGTTGTATTTCAGTGTTGGACTTTTTGGCTATCTCAGATACGGTAACAGCTCCAAAGGTAGCATAACATTGAATTTGCCGGAGGAGCCACTTTATGACGCTGTTCGTGGAATATTCACCGTGGCTGTATTTTTAACCTACCCGTTACAATTCTATGTTCCAAACGAAATTATATGGAACTGGGCTAGAAATAGGTTTTTTAATGCGGAGAAGGCATCGACCAACCGGATAGTTACGTATGAGTACATTTGTAGGACAATACTAGTGCTCGTTACGTTCCTGTTAGCAATAACTGTACCAAAGCTGAACCTCATGATGGACCTTGTTGGCTCTATCTCTGGGACCGCACTCTCAATAATCTTGCCACCGTTGATCCATATCGCGGCTTTCTGGGACGACACATCCGGCGGGTCAAAGGCATTTATGATAATTGTCGACGTTTCACTAATACTTATCGGGATCGCTGCGAGCGCTGGTGGATCCTACTTTAGCTTCAGAGGAATAGTGCGATCATTTAGTGACCCAACAGATCACCATATCGACTAATTGTTACTAAAACTTGTCAAATAATTTAAACATGACAACACATTCGAACAAGCGCCTCAACGTTCCGTGTAGTGATAGATAAATTGCGCTGTAATTTGCAACCAAGGTTTTTGTTTTACTAACGATCCTATCGAAACGATAGATGCGCGTAATACACACATTTCAGGTCGAAATCAGAATCCTGATCAATTGAGTCCCCTTGTCGAATGAATTGAGCATGCAAATTATGTTTGCCTCTCCCCTCTTTTGATGAAATAGATGCACGCATTATTGCGATATAGTTCCAAAGGTTTGTTGACGAATACCTGACCAAGATTCGTCTGTTTCTTGTCTCAATCTATCTGCTTTGATCCTCCTTAAATGTGCTAATTTTCTCTTCTCTGCGTACTGGCTCAAGAAAGAGTCGTAGTCGAGGGCATTTTCAAGGAATGATTTGGCATCATTTTCGCTCTCTTCCTCCGCTTGGGCTGTTGCTGCCAAGACAACCGCAAGAGTTGATTCCAATGAAGTTCTTTTAGACAACTCCAATAGTTTGGTTGCTTTTGTCTGAATTTCCTCTTTCAATTTGTTGCTATCTCCGACTAACATCAACAACTTGGATCTATCACTTTCATAATCGTTCTGTCTGGCTAAATTGAACTCAGCCAAACTTTTCACCGAGGCCATCAACATATTTCGCTCGGCTTCCATACTCAACACCTGTTCGCGAATAGTTTGGGCAGAAATCAGTACAACTGTGTAAGTGTAGCCCAAAATCGGTTGAAAATTGTAATCCTCTTAACTCACCTTGTTCGTCTTGTTGACCAGCTCATCGTATTTGTCATCTGATGTTTCGTTACACAGTTCCTTCAACTCCTCAGTGGAAAGCTTGGCTATCTCCGCTAGTGCGGCCTCCATGTCCGATCGCTGGATGAAAGCCATCATGGTCGGAGCACCTAAGCTGCAAAATGTGACAAATTTAAACTATTGATGTCCTGGATTAAATCGATAGTTCAATCGGATACATGCTTTATTTATTTTTGTCGTTTTGGCACATACTCGATGGAAGATATTTGTTTCTGAAGCAATATATGTCGCACTCCTGTGTGGCGATCTGTTTGTAATTCGCGCCGGCGCTCAGCGAATTGAGCTTGTGTTGCGAGCGATTTTCGATTATATCTGTTCTCATCATAGAACCTAGGCCTGGATCTGTACCATTTAACCAGGATTCAGTCTCAATCAGTGAAATGGATTATAGTTGACTCTGATCTTGAGAATCTCATTCGGTCCAACTTTGGTTGCCGTTGCTTTGATAGGTTGAGCTTCGTCATCTTCATCGGGAGACAGAAAACAATCGTTGTAAGCACAAAGAGCTAGCTTTCCTTCTTCGAAAACTGTCAAAAAGATTTCCGGTTCGCCAATAGCCTCTGATATCCCCACGACGCACTTTCTTGAGTCGACATTTAGGTATCTACCAAATCCCGACTTTAAAGCGAGTTGATTTAGTCCAGGGCAAATAGCTGTGAATATCTCCTCCTCCTCTGGTCCCTCCCCGGGTGGATGGAGGTTTCCAAGAACTATATTTCCGTTGCTAAGAGATTTGGCATAACAGCCAGGCAGGAACTCGATCGCGATGTCGCCCCGGATCTGCTCATACTTTTCGACCTTCCACCAGCCACCATGATGTTCAGCGTCCTCTTGCCGCTCATTTTCTTCAACTCGGTTTTCTGTTTTTGGCTCCCCCGCTGTTTTCTTAGGCTTTAATTTCCTTCGTCTTATTAGAAAAGAGAGAAAGTTTAACGAGAAGTCTTTTATTGGATAGGTAATCTGTCAGCTCAGGGACTTACGTTTTCTCACCCTTGAATTTCAGGCTCGATCCCTTTATCAAGTCATACTCGTCCATTCTTTGGAGTATTCGCTATATGGGCTTGATGTTCAACATATCTGTAATTCAAGATGGACCCGTTGTTGTCTATAGTTCACCGCGCGATGGATTGTATCTGGCTTCCCGGACTGGTATAAAAATTGATGACTGCGAGCCGAATTCACGCGTGTGTGACTAAATCTGTTTTGGTCGCTCAACAAAAATGTATCAAATTCGACTCAACCGCTTGTTTCAAAGGAAAGGACTACGAATACATTTTTCGTCTTAGACAACATGGGCACTTTCATCTCAAGTTGAAAAGTCGACAGCATCACTTTCATCCTCCTGATCCTCATTTTCGTCCTCCGGGATCGCTCCATCTTTAAGTGTCATGTTGGATAAACCTATGGCAACATCTTTGGTAGCTCGATTCATTGTCTCCCTTTCTTTCAAATATATGTCGAGATACTCTAGATGGGCTCCCTCGACAGCCTCAAGGAAAGTGTCCATTCCGATTCCGCTAACCGAAGAAACTCCGACTGCTTTGAGCTCTGAGTAGAATGCATCTAATACCAACGATAAAGACCTAGTTAAGCCTGATACATAGTCCTGTTCACTTTCCAAGGCTTCGAGGAACTTCTCGAAATCAGTCATCCATTCCAATAGATATTGATGACTCTGTAGATCTATCTTGTTGAAAACTACAATTAGAGGTAGCTTGGATTTGTATAGTATTGAGCAGGCGTACAACATGTTGGACATAAAGGTAGCTGGATTTCTATTTCGAACAGTGTCCATCACATAGACGATGACTGTAGGCATCTGTGAAGCAAGGGTCTCAGTGATGATCATTCCCGAAGCGGACCAGTTGAACACTTCAATTTGACCGGGAGTGTCTAGGATGAAGTGATCGTGTTCAGAACTTCTTTGTTCAATCAACGTAACGACTTGGTCGAACTTAGTCGTGTAGAGATTCAAGGATGTTATTATGGCACCATTCGGACCAAGTCCATAATCTTTCATGACCTTCTTGTAATTTACTGTATCACGTATATCAATATTTGCAGGATAGGGCATATCAAGGCATGCTGGATCGAGGTTTATAAGATACCCAGGGGTATCGTTTTCATACAGATGCTCTGATAATTTCTGGACGAAGGTTGTCTTACCAGACCCAGCCATACCCAGGACAATGAGGCAGGTAGCCTTGTTGTCTCTCACAATCTTCTGGTTGCTCTCCATGCCGCGTTGGTTATATTGAGCCAAATGCACGCGCTGTAGTGCAAAGAAGCGTATATCTAGAGATGTGTTCAACGTGAGTTCCAACACTGAAGTGGGCATACACAGTTATATGCGGGAGCGGGCGGTCGGCACGCCTTCGCTCAAGGGATCAAATATATCCGGCGATGCCGCACAGTACAGCGCGTTTGACTCCATGCTTACATGTAAATCATACCTCGTGATCGTCAACAAATGTTGACGGAGAATCCTAATTTCTATTGAGATCGAGCCCTGGCTCGAGAAATCGAGGGCAAATATAAAGTATTTAAGATTTCTTGTGAATAGATATTTCTTTTAATGTCAACTTCTATCATATCGTCGACTGAATGAAACTAATTCACCATGACCAAGGTTTATCCACCTGAACTCAAGAAATACATGGACAAAACGGTGTCCGGTGAGTGTCTCGCCTTTTAATCCCAAACCTACCTCTACAATCCCAACTAACTCAACCTCACACCTATCTAGTAAGGTTGAACGGTGCACGAGTCGTCAAAGGTGTTGTACGCGGATTTGATCCATTCATGAACTTAGTTTTAGACGAAGCATCAGATTCGGCCCAGCAGATCGGAATGATCGTCATACGAGGGAACGCAATCATGGCAATCGAAGCCCTGGACAGGATATAAAAATCAATCTTTTGTTCATTCAACATCTTGGTGAAGACATGTATATTCACTGTTATCTTTCAGATACACAATTGAGACAATTTCTTCACTGATGTCCTAATCTAACATTCCAACCTTGCATGGAGGCTGACATATCAGAATTTTAAGGTGAGGGGCTCAGTATTAGCGAAGTAATTTTCTCAAACTCCCCACCTTTAGATTCGAGCGTGAGGTACCCCCTCGACCTTAAAGTCCAATACTGAATCACTTCTCTATCGTCAGGACTCACATGATATGTAACAAACAATGGAATCTTGCTCGAGCTATGGCAGAGTCTATGCAGTGCGTTTAGCTCCCCGTAATTCTCAATGGTCAGATCCACTCTATCCTCAATATTTTCAACTATTCTCACTGCGTATCGCGCATGGTACATGACAGGATCACCAAAGTAGACGAGGAAATCGCTCCCAAATTTGGTGCCAGTAGTGATATAGAAACCTCTGTTATATAGATCCTTGAAGACTGCCATTTTCCGGCAATCGACTTTTATCAACGACTTTACCTCATTCTCTTCCATACGCTCAACATTGAGCGGCGAGAAGTCCAAGTCTGGCAAATCGGGTACCATTAATTTTATCTTCTTTGCATCAAGTAGGCCGATCCTCGTCTCAGTGGGCTCAATGTTACGTTTGTTCAATTGATCGATACGGTCCAGCATAAGATTTCTAGCTACTTGCGCCTCATATTGAAGTAATTTTCCCTCATAAACTCTCCTGCGTTGCTCAGACGAAGTCCTATCAGACTGGGAGAATTTCTTGAAGGTCGCTAATCGGCATGCTAAGGCGATACTAGCTTCATAGTGACTCAAACTATAGGGTAGACCATGCTGTATGGTCTGGGTTGGTTTGATAGGGGAGCAGCCGATAAGTTGACCGACGATTCGCTTCTTTCTCAGATGAATTGCATGTTCTTTGCTGAAGACCAAGAAAGTGCCTCTGGAAAAATAGATATCCGGTAGTGTACTCATTTATTGGACCTCTAGAATTTTGCATTGTAGCGGAGCCTCTAGTCAGATAAAAGTTTCGGACTGGCCGATAATGCCCCAACGAAATGTGAAAAAACTACTGTCAAGAGTGGGATTCGAACCCACGCCCCCGGAGAGACTGCGGCCTAAACGCAGCGCCTTGGACCACTCGGCCATCTTGACTCGATGGCTGCAGGGGAGCTTTATGTTGAATCGAATGCCGAAGCGTGTTCTATGCCAGCAGAGTGCAGAATCCCTCCATTTTCCAAACAACGTTATGATAACAATTTGAAAGATATATGTACATCACGAAAAATGATGCATTATCAACAAGTAGCTATTCAACAAGATCTGTGATTGAGATGGATTTTGATGAAGACCCCAACTACTTAGATTTGGATGATATATTAGCACAAACTCAGACAGTCAACTGTAGATTCCTATTGAATATTCCAGGACTTGAATTCCTAGCACCGGGCAGCGGGCAAGAAGCCACCCAAGGTTCAGAGCTATTGCTACCCTTCTGGATGGCGAAGACTCTATACACCTACAGCATGATTGATATAGATTTACCTAAGGCTTATAATGCTCACTTCAGAGAAATACTGAGTGCTGATGCCGATGTAGTTGATCTACATAGAGCAGGTCCACACTATTATAGGTTTGGCAAACTTCTTATGGAACTTAGACGCGATAAGGGGAACAACCTGGAAATGTTTACGGAGGAAGGTCAGAGGAATAAATACAGACGAGAGGAGGGTGAAACTCTTGAAGACAAACGTTCGATTGCTGTTAGCTTGATCAACACATTCCATCATAGGCGACATAAGCTACTAGAATACTCAACAAACCCTGCCGCAGGCGAGGACCACCGCGAGGTGCGCTCCTTCGAATCTAGACTCGATAATATGGAGAAACGTCTTTTCCAATTAGGGCGAAAACAAGTAAACGAAATAAATAAATGGAAGTCCCGTAAAATTGAATTAATTAGGAACAATATGATCGCCACTAGGCTCTCCAAGAGGCGGAAACTCGAATCATCCTCAACACAAACTGTCAACGGCATCTCCAACCCGTAGCTATGTATTAAAGATTAAAACTCATCTTTCTTTTCAGTAGCCTAGTATCAGCGTCTCGTTCGTCTTAACCGTGTTTACGACCGGCAGTTTTCAACGGCGAGCTGCGGGCTGTTTCAAACCTTGAGATTTGTTGCCCTGAATATTGCCTGAATGGTGCCGCCTAAGTTAGACTTGGCTTGACTGTTGGAATACTCAGCCTTTCCATTCATGGAATCTGACCGAATATTAATTCGTCATGCATATACTTCCCATTGAGTTTTGGCAAGAAGGCCGTTGTTGGCAACAAATGATCCGCAAATTGTGTCAGTTCTTGGCAACGACCGATAAGAGTTTCCTGTGAATTGTAGGACGGAAAGGCAGTTGTGGCGCAAATGAACAGCAATCAATGCTTAAGGTTCAACTGTTATCTAACTGCAACTTGAACTTTTATTTGAAAATTTGAACTAGCTGATCTAGTATAATAGTTTTTGACTGATAAACAATGTTATTTACAATTTAAGTTGAACATTCAAAAAATCATCTTTGTTTGGAGCAAACTTGGCATAGAGACGCATCTTGATCAATCAAATGAATACTCCAGCTTGTTTCTGGCTAGTTAAGCTTGGATGGCTTGGATTTTGGTATTGCTGATCTGTATATACACCGGGTGGGCTTGCCATGGATGATTCAAGGCTGAACGGTGAATCCGGTGAGGGTGTCATGTAATTTTTGAGGCATGGCACATTGTAGACTTCGGAGAGACCATGAGTTTTGTCTACCATGTTGTTATTAACACTGACCATATTTGGATTGTTGTTATTAGTCCAGAAAGTTTGACACTCATCATAGGCTGGTGGTGGCACTTGATTGGGTACCATAGTATGTTGTCGATGTGTCAGGCTACCGTTTATCGGTGGTGTTGGTTTTGTGGGGGAGTTGAGGTGATGGAGAGAGTTCGTTGGCGGTGACATCATTGAACTAGATACAGGTGATAGGGAGTTGGTCAGGGAATTAGGTGTTGCAGGCATAACAACGTTGTTTGCACTAAGAGCACTAAAGTGGCTCATGTGCATATTTGGTTGAATTGCTTGATGACTGCTGCTCGTTGATTGTGTTGCTCGACGGCCCAAAGTCTTCACTTCCCTGTTGTTAGCTGAGCCATCGTGAGCATCCTTCTCTTCAGTTTTGATCATCATAACTGACTTGCAATGGTTTTGCAGGTTGTTTCGTATGATGTTAGCCTCGGCGATCAAGGGCTTTGTCGAGCTACTACGCGCTAGAGCTGCCTTTTGTGCTTGCCTACCACCATTTCTACCACCATTTCCACTTTGTGAGTGAGTATGATAGCTAGGAGGCGGCGGGGCAGAACTACTGTTGCTGTTACTATTACTGTCAGCCGTTGGCGAGAATGGACTCAGCTGTCTACTAGAGTGGTGCATACTATTGATAGACCTAGGCGTTGGTGGTTCGTGCTCCTCTAGCAACCGCACTATATCATAATGTTGTCGAGATCGAGCAATTTCAATCGGACTTCTGTCCATTTGATCGCTGATGTCCTTGTTCGCATTATGATTCAACAGGATCTCTATAGCCCCTTTAGCACCCTCTCTGGCTGCTAGGAACAAGGGTGTCTCTTCTGCTAAATCTTGCGCATCTTTGTTTGTTTCTCTAACAGCTAAAAGTCTCCTGATAGCATCCACATTATTGGTGGCAGCGGCCCAGTGTAGCGCAGTTTTGCCATTTGCATCACTCTTAGTCACCTCACACTCATTCAGTATGAGTTCCTCAAGCATTGAATAAGTTCCAACCCGGGTAGCCAGTATGAGAGGTGTAGTGCCATCGTGAGTTTGTGCGTTGAGATCAGTGCCGCGACATCTGATGAGAAGCTCAAAAACACCCAACGAGTCTGCTGCGATGGCGGTGTGCAATGGAGTGCGACCTGTTGCATCTTGTGCATTGACATCCTGTGAATCACATCGTTCTAGTAGCCCTCTTGCAGCATCGACTCTTCCATGCCTAGCAGCTAGATGTAAAGCAGTCTCACCGGTCACTTTGTTGGCCAAGTTGACTTGGGCACCTCTATGCAAAAGATCGGCTACATTGTTATCAGCTGCACCATTCATTTCGCTAGTTGTTCCATATGCAACAAGTCCAAGAGGTTCCTTAGAAAACGGTGGGCCCATGGAGGCCACCATGAGTGGAGTAAGACCGTGAGGCCCCTCTATGTTGATTGGATTGACTGACATAGGTGTTGGAGTCATAGGTTCATCAACATTGTTGACCATGGACCCACTATCTGTCCCGTTGTAGGTACCGTATTGGTCGTATTGATCATAAGGCTCATGGTAGATGCCTCCTCCATTGGGAGTAGCAGTCCCACACCGATCGATATCTGATGAATGAATACCATTAGGGTCTGTCGAGATGGTTCTCTCATTTCTCTTTGGACCACGAAGAAAGTTACCGGTGATGGCCTGTAGGGTGCTAACGCCTCGACCGCCCTTCCTGTTGGTCGGGTCTCTATTTCTTGTTCCTAAAACTGGTTTGAAACCTTCAGGAAACCAAACGATCGCCTTCTCTTTCACTTTTTGCTTACTTCCTTTAGAGATCACCATTACAATCGCACAAACTGAGGCAATCGATCCGCATATAACTACGTATGCCGTAGCAGCGGACCTTCCATTGAGATCGTTGATATCTGTCTGAGTTTGACTCCTAATATCTGTCATTCTGAGTGCTCCTGATGTCATGCTCCGATCAAAATCTTTCGTGCGAGCTTTAAGTGCGCTCATGAACTTGGCAATCAATTCAGTGCTGTTGTAGCAGGAAGCTTGGCACTTTCTATTGTCAGCGATTAGTTCAATCTCTGTACCACGTCCTTCCTCCACTTGGCGGAAGTTTTGTATCTTGAGAATTGTGCCAGTAACGACGGACACTTTTCGAAGCAATCTAGCGAGCTCGATATTCCAGTGGGATTCAGAGTTCGTTCCTCCGATCTCGATTGCTGGTTCGACCCTAATAACAAGCAACCCTTGAGCTTCGGTACTGACCGGAATCAAATTTCCGCCAGAAATTCGGTTGATGGGTGTTTCACAATCTGCACCATCCCAACCACACTCGGCGTTGTTACATTCTTGATCGCAGATACCGTTGGCATAATTTTTCAAACAGAACGAGTCGGATTTTTCGTCGCACGTCCTTGAGGTTGTTGCGGTTGCCGGCGATAGTTGTTTGTCATTGTTTGACGTTACACAATCATTTCCGTCGTAGAGGCACTCTGCAGTGTTGCACTCTTGATCACATTTACCATCCTTAAACGCTGTCCAGCAGGCAAAGGGATTTGAACACTTGGCCCAGGGATTTCCTGTTCCGAGAAGACAATCACCACCGTCGAAAGAGCAACTTAGCGAATTGCACTCTTGATCACATTTTCCATTATGCCTCTTAGCCTCGCAATCTCTGATCTCGCATTCGTTTTTAAACTCTTTCGGTTCGATTTCGAGATCGACAATGGAGCAGTCTGGTCCACTGAATCCTCTCTTACAGAAACAGAGCGCTTTTCCTGTTGGCAGTGTTGCACAACTAGCACCGTTTTTGCATTTTGAGCAGGACAAGACACTCTTCAACGGTGGCTGTGAGTAGCTTGTGAGATCGGGTGGTGGGGTTGTGACGGCGAATTGCTTCTCGCAACGTTGTCCACTGTAGCCAGGCGGGCAGGAGCAAAGATACTTGTTCATTACCTTCATACAACTTCCGTTATTCTCGCATGGTCTCACCAAGCAGGAGTCTCTTTCACAATGCTGCCCAAAGTACCCCTCCGAACACTCGCACATGTAGGTACCATCGGTGAGCGAATCAATACAATTTGCATTGTTCATACATGGCTTATTTTCGCAAGCTGTTTTCATACGTTCACAATTAGGTCCAGTGAAATTCTCTGGGCAGTCGCAACGATATGACCCTGGATAATTGACACAAATGCCATCATTCTTGCAGCGATTTCTAAGTGTACACTCATCGACGTCTTCCGAACAAGCAAAGCCCTCCCATCCAACTGGACAGGGTGTCAACTCTGAGTGCATATTATCAGAGGGGTTGGTGAGCGACTTGTTGAGTGGAAACTCACATCTTTCACCCCAATAACCAGGTTGACAATGACATCTGAATGAGTTGACGTGATCCTTGCAGATAGCGCCATTTTCGCACGGATTCTGGGCGCATTCGTCGATATCTATCTGGCATCGCTGGCCAGCAAAACCCGGCATACAGATACACTTGTAGCCTCCTTTTTCATCAAGACAAGTTCCATCGTTCATACAAGGATTTTTATCGCATTCGTTGATGTTAATTTCGCACCGAGAGCCGGTGAATCCACGAGGACACTCGCATCTAAAGGAACCCGGCGTGTTCACGCAAGAGCCGCCATGTTCACAGGGTGAGCCCGCAGCGCACTCATCATTGTCTGTGGAACAATCGGGCCCTGTAAATCCCGATGGACAGGTACAGATTGCACGGCCATCGATGGGCGATGTGTCGCAGGTGGCATTAGGGTTGCATGGGTTGTGGAAGCAGCCGTCGTCGAGCTGACAGAGGAGTCCTGTCTTACCAGGCGGACACTGGCAGTAGAAGTGTCCAACGCGATCAATGCAAGTGGCGCCTGACTCGCATGCAGCAGTCGAGCAATCGTCCACGTTCTCGCTGCAGTCGTGGCCCGTCCAACCATTGACGCAAATACACTGGTAGCCGCCTGGTTTGTTCATGCAGGTGGCCCCATTTTGGCAGACATGAGGACGACGAGCGCACTCGTTGACGTCCTGGTTGCAGTAGGGGCCCGTGAAGCCCTCGGGACAGGCGCAGGTGAAATTGTTGAGGCTCTCGACGCAGGTGCCCCCATTCTGGCAGAGGTGGTGGGCGCCGCACTCGCCGGATGCGCCGTCCAGAGGACCAGCTTCTGAAGGGGCGCCATGATGTTGGTGTTGGTGTTGGTGTTG
>ENA-UOVY01000484-UOVY01000484.1-plant-metagenome-genome-assembly--contig:-NODE-484-length-18510-cov-613.430940_pt1 | contig 18510 bp, 8 predicted proteins | sample MGYA00249840_ERZ761561 | MGnify/ENA primary metagenome ERZ761561 (study PRJEB28882, sample SAMN05720143) | plant metagenome | isolation source: Guanajuato, Mexico | place: Mexico:Guanajuato, Mexico...
CGCAATCGATCGCGCATGTGTGTATGCTCCTCTCGAGTTGGCGTCACTTTTAGCCCAAAATGAGGTCGCTTTCATGGCAAATATTTGGCACCCGAACTATGCAATCGAGTGTAAACTCGAAGTTGTCTGTGTTTGTGTACAGAGTTGTAGCTTCGTAACTAAGCCCTATGCGCCTTGTTTGCCGGTCGCGCTTGAGCAATGAACGTTGGCCGGAAGAGGCCCACCCTCACCGGCCAAGCCTCACTAGCCAGCGAGCGTGGACGAGCCATTATGAGGCCAAATTGTGCCCCTAACACGATCAAGCCGAGCGAGAGCCAACAACTGGAGCAGACTCCACCTCCGCCCGCTACCTATGTTCCGTCTAATTGAGGCCTCCAGCAGACTTGCGCAGGGTCCATTCTATCCGGCCATCCATCGGCGGCCGGTCAGTTATAAACTTGGCTCCGAAGTCCAATTTATGGGCCGCCTCGTCGAGTCGATCGGCTGCAACATTAGCCGAGCGGCCGATTTGCCTGGAACTTAGCCATGGTCGGCCGTGTTTGTTTGTTGTCGGTGCTGTTCTTGCTGGTTTTGGCCACTCAATAGGGCGAGCCTGGCTCTCTAGCCTGGACAATATTGATGCCATCGAGCGCGTGACCCCATTTTCGGAGTCAGGCCGATTCGAGTTACCGAGTTGGCCGAGATCAGATTATTCAGGCTGGAGCGCATCTGCCAGTGGCCCCCTTCTGTTTGGCATCCAGAATCAATGCGAGAAAGAGGGAGAGAGAGAAAGAAAGAGTATGTGTATGTTTTCTACTGACAGGAATGATTTTTGCGCCCACTTTCACGGCGATAGAGTTGGACCTTTTGAGTAAACTTGCCAGAGGCTAGCAGAGATGGAAATCACGATCTAACCGCCGAAAGCTCATCCACCATGCTGATTGAGCCCAGCTGCCACCGATCGATGCCATTAGAGGGCCGTTGGAGGGAAACTTGTCAGCCAGTTAGTTTATGATGGCGCCTCAGAGCCAAAGCAGAATAACCACACGAGCTTGGGTTTCAACGAGAGTGGCTGTTAGCGTCCCTCTAAAAGGCGCAAACGGATCCTCAGGGGTGGCTCACTGGGCCTCAGGTTGGTTTGCTTGTGGCAGCCAAGCGGAAGAGCCCTCAGCCGGCGCGCTGACAGGCGGCACTCGAGTTTTGGTGGGCGAAGAGTTCGCATGCACGAGCGCCCACATGAATACATGGGCTCTCCTTTCGACGAGCGAATGTCATTAGACTGAGGATTCGTCTTGCCGACTCGGTCGACTTGGGCGCCAAAGTTTAGTCAGGTTAGCCGCGACTAGCCTCTAATGGCAAGATTGGCGGCCGGCGAGAAAGTTGGAGGCGGAGCAGCAATGACAAGCTGAGGATCCTCGTTAAAGCCAGAATCTCTAGCTGGTTGAGCCAGGGATAGTCGGTGGCCCTGCGACAAATTGAGCGATACAGAAATCGGACTTGAACGCTCCCTCGGCGACGAGAGTTGTCTCGCCAAAAGGTCGTCGGCAGGTACAGACTTTGGGCTGGCCGAGTGAGGCTCACCAATTCGGTTTAGCCCAGGAGGGGAACTGTTCTCCGTTGCAAGGCTAAGTTGAGGGGCTGCATTGGGGGCGGCCCCCGTTTGCAGGGCGGCAATCTCAGCTTGCGCAAGCTCAACCTGCGCCGCCTCATTTGAGCCAAAACTGGCCCGAAGTGCGTCATTAGCGGTCTGCTTAGCGGGACTGCTCGAATCTGGAGTGGATCTCGCAGGAGGCAAGTGAGCCCCAGGTGAGCTGCCTCCGAGCGCTGGCCCCGAGCTGGCCAAATTAGTTAACCCTGCTTGCGGGCCCGCGGTCGTTAGCGGGCTTCTCACATGGATTGGCGCGCTAGATTGAGTCGTGTTTATGGTTGCGATGATGGTGGTGGAGTTTCCCTGGCCCACCGATATAACTATGGAGGAGGTTTCGTTTGCGGCCAGGCTCGAGCTTTGGCTGGGCCTGTGGGCGTGGGTCACCTTGCTGGAAGGTAACCCGGTTAGCGTTGCAACCGAGTTCTTGCTTGGCTTCCTCTCCTGCTCGGCGGCCTGGCGCTGCCCATGATCGCTCATAAATAGAATCCGGTCGGCACTTGATTGAGAAGTCTCGTTAGTTAGATTGATCGGCCGCATAGTTGGCGGCGCAGACAAGCTTAGCGTTGGCGCTGGCGAGCCAATTCCGCCAACTAGCCGTGCAATGGACAGGTTTGCGATTGGCACGAGCAACTGGATCGGCTCCAACATGAGCTTGGTGGGCAAAGCTGGCGAGAGTGTGGAGCTGCTGGCGAGAGTGTTGGAATTTGAGGAGTTTTGCATGGTCATGGTTGTCGTTGTTGTTGTTGTTGTCGAGTTATCGTTTAATTTTATGCGCAACTCGATGTTCGTGCCCGACCTGCCGATCGCACCGCGCTCGGGTTCCGCCATCAGCAATAGCCCAGGCCTGATTGAGGTGCTAGTGAAGCTCGCGTTTCCGCTTGAGCCAAGAGCCTTGGAGGCGTCGGAGGCTTGATTGTTGGCGTAGACATTGATGATAACCGTGGGACTCTTGGTGGTGCTCGTGGACGAGAAGTTGGCATTCAAGCCGCTTACGGCAGGTAACTCAGGTGAGCCCGTGGTCTGGGGCGCATTGGTGCTCGAGGAGCCCAGCCCAGTCGGTCTTCGCCGCCACCCTCTGCCCCTCCTCCTACTCTTGACCTTTTCGCCCTTCTTTCGGCGCCCGAGCGGCCGCCGCCTCCTTGGACGTCTCGTAGTCGAGCTGGTTGTCGATGATGGGCTGGTGGTGGTGGTGAAGTCGTCATAGGAATCCTCGTCGATTAGGAGGTTTGGCATCTCCGTCGACTTGGTCAAATGTCTCGCGCTACTCGCGGCTCGGCTAGCGAAGGTCGCGGGCCGCACCAGACTGCTCTGGATGAGAACGAGGCCGCTGGAGTCGGTGAAGTCGGCCGGGTAGCCGTAGCGAGAGACAAAGAGAGAGAGATCAAGCAAATCGTAGAGCCAGAAGAAGAGGTTGTCCAAGCGTTGCATTAGATTGTTCAGGTGGCCGCGTATTTTGATCCACAAACCTGGATCAGAGTCTTGAGTCCCATCCAATACGTTGGCCGGCATCACCAGCTGATTCCCGTTCTTGTCGATCATCATTGAGCGAGTCTTCAGTTTGTAGGCGTAAAGCGGAACGTTTGCCAACAGTTTGTTCACCTTCTCCGGGTCATGCTCGTGGCAGCAAGAGCAGGTGATGCATTTTCCTTTATCTTTCACAAAGGCATACTTGAGATTGTGCTCGTTTGCTATTGGAGCAACCAACTTTTGCACATTGAACAAGCTCGAGGCTCCACTAACGAAGCACAACACCTGGGGCCGCAAATATTTGCGCGTCACCTTTGTCTCGCTAGATTTGCTGTCATCGGTTAAGTTGGAGCCTGGCAATTGAGTTGCTTGCAAGGCTGGCGAGCTCGTTGTGCTGGTTGAATTTTTGTCTGACGTTTTGTCTCCAGCTGAACGGGTTTGGGTGAAAACAAACCTGGGAACTCCGGCACAGCAGCAGAGATCGCCCATGGACTCGCTCGAGATGTCTCTGCGAAACAAGCATCCGTTTAAGGCCTCAAATTTGCGCCTCCGCCTCACGGGCGATTTGGAGCTTGAAATCTTTGGTTTGACCGTTGGAGCGCCATCTGGTTCAAGGTGTGCGCCCGACTGCTCGTGGTCGTAGAGTTGTTGTTCCAATTGCATGTTTGTTTGCAATAACTGCTTTCTCTGGTGGTGCTGATGCTGCTGGGCCCTTGATATGCATTCGCGAACCCTGAAATGCCGGCTCCCGTCGGCTCTATTGCCAAGCTCGTTGCTGGTCAACACGAGCGGCCTATCCCTGTGCCAGCCGGCGATCATTTCCTGCGTCCACTCGTCCGCATTCAAGTGGCGCGAACTGGATGCAGCCGAGTGGGAGCCATTTGGAGCCGGCTTGAAGACAACAGCGCCCATTGCAAAGAGCGCGTAAAGAAGAGCGAAGAAGAGGAGCACCAGCATTCGTCTGTACTTGATTATCTCCTCGACCATTGAGGCGCTTATTCGCAGGTATCCACGCTCAAAGTCCACCTGCGAGTCTGTTTTGCCCGACCGAACTCGTACTCTAGCATGGTCGACGTCTGCATCTGAGCCCAAATGGTCGCTTCTCGCATCTTGCTGAGCACTAGAGCGCCCGCTTAGTGTGGAAACGGAGTCGGGTCCCTTCTCTATAGACTGAGTTTTAGACACAACGATCGAGCAACCACTTGACCGAGGTCGGCCACTTCTACCGCCAAGTCCGCTCAGGATCGAGTGAAATGGGTGACGTTTTGGCAACGGAGGCTGGTAGGTTATGTGGTGCACGGGGTGGCTAGGCTGCTGTTGGTGCTGGTGCTGGTTTTGGTGCTGGACGTCGGCCATGCAGGCAGCTGAACCAGATGGGTTGGCACCGAGGATGTAGCGCGTTGAGCTTGCTGCAGAGCTCTGGTAGATCTGTCCATCCGAGCTGGCGGCATTTGAGAGCAGCGGATCCATTGTTTACCATTGTCTTTGTCGCGCTTTCTAGTTAAGAAGTCCACGTCTACTTCCTCCTCAACACTAAATGCGAACACCACTCTCCACCTCAAGGTGAATTGTTATCGGCTCCAGCAATTTGCACGGAGTGTTCTAAGCGCGAACACGAAGCTTGCGTGTTGACGCCTCCAATCTGGGTCCGCCCGACGTCGGCTCTTGCGCAAAGTGCAACTTGACACCATCACCACCACCTTCAATCAGGTTGCCAAAACACTTGCTGCTCTCGAGCGCCATCATAGCCAACCGATCCCTTAAGAGTGGCGCTGTCTCCAGGAGATCTATTGGAGAGCGTGATCGAGCGTCTTCGCTCGTTCAAAATCCTAAGAGGAAGTAACTTTGTCTGTTGCGCCCAAACGAATCCGTTTGTGCCGCTAGATTCAAGGCAAACGTACGGCCAGAATGATGGGCACGGCAGTCGACACTTGGAACCAGAGTTCCTCGGCGCCGAAGCGATGAGTTTGGCAGAGTTGAGCGCCTTCATTTATTAGATTTGCCCGGAAGGAAGCTTGTGGCATGCGAGATGAATCGAATATCCGTGGTCAGCTTGGCGGTCAGTTTGCTCGTTGCAAGCGAGCTAGTTTTGTTGGTTTGTGCAGTTAGCACAAACAGGTATGATAAGCTGAAGAAGGAGGAGCTCGTTTCGCTCGATCGAGAGGTTACAGATTATTACAATGCATCCTACGAAACACTGGACGACCGCAACGTCACTTACGACCATCAGTTATTTATCTCAATTAGATCCATTCGGCACACAACTGTCTTAAATCAGTTTGACTTCAGGTACACGGACGAGGAGAGGATAAGGAAGTCGCAGGGCCCGAACGTGAATACTGAATTGTGCAAGCAACAGCTGAGGATCCTCAACAGAATGGCAAAAGATTCGTCGCAATCGGGTGACCTAAACTCCCGCAACTCAGTCCCAATAAGCGCCCTCAACTTCCTCGAATCGAGCGGCCGAGCTGAGGCAGGTGTGCTGAACGGAAACTTCATTTGGTGGGGCTCGCACGCCTCCTGCATCAGGGCTAAGATTTCCGGCAAATCGGTGCAAAAGTACCTCTCGAGCGAGAGCAGGCAATCGGATATTAGGAGCAGGTATTGTATCGTTCACTTGAAAGCTAAAAGTTGGCCCAAATGGGACATTTACTTCGAGGACAGGATAAGCATCAGAGTTGGAGTTTGTCTGCCGCAAAGCTGCCACACTGGACCTTACCTGGAATCGGAGGAGATTCGAAGGGACGTTGACACTTTGGTCAGGTACAATTTGCTTGCTCCCTACAATGGCGACCGTTATGAGACCACTTATTTGTACTGTCTACCTGACGAGGATTCCGAGTTCAGACAATGGGACTTGGGCACTAAACTGTTCGTTGCCTTCGCAGTCTTCTGGCTCTCATTGCTCCTGTACACCAACAAGAGATACCACGAACGTCTGAGGACCATGCAAAAACTTCGCGAATCAGTCGATATTCGGATGATTATTAACCAAAAGTTTGATGACCAGTGCGACGATAGTGAGACTGAGGACAACAGGCGAGATGAGCAGCAGGTGGCCCAAGTTGGCGCCAGAAATACTGATTCGGACTGCAAGCAGGCTCCTCAATCGCTCCTATCGCCAGACACTGGTAATCAGGCACCTATGAGCGCAAGCGCAAGTCCAATGGCGAGCGACATAGAGGAGAATGATGGTGAGTTCAATGTTATCAGGCCAATAGTTACCAACTCGAAGAAGAGTCGCAAGAGATCGTCCGGCCAGCAAACAGAGTCATCCTCAGGCGGGGGCATCGATGTGATCAAGGCATTTTCAATCAAATCAAACGTCGACTATCTGTTCAGGACAAGATCCAGCGAGCACCAGGCGAAGAGGGATGAGTCGAGCGGCGGCAGCCATCAGGTTGGCAGAAAGAGAGGGTCTTCGCAACAGTTGAGCGCCGTAACGCGCAGAACATCCTCAAACGAGGCCCTAATTAAGGATCTTCAGAGGGACGAGGAGGAGGCTGGCGGAACCAAGTCGAAGGTTGCAATTGTTTCGGGTGAGGAACGAAACTCGGCCTCTGCCCGGAGAAAGGGACGAGTCAACATAGACATCTTCGACGGAATCAAAACTATAGCAACCTGTTACATCATCTACGGTCACACGCTTATGTTCTTCTTCGGACTCGTTAGCGATCTCAGGTTTGGAGACGAACGAATGCTCGATTTTATAATGGTTGCAACAATCAACACGCTGCAGGTTGTGAGTCTCTTCTATATTATAACCGGAATCTTGCTCACCTATTTGGCATTCAGTCGCCAGAAATTGAAGCAACTGATGCAGCCGTCCTTTTGGGTCCTGGTTATTGTGGGCCGATACATAAGGCTCATTCCCACTTACATGCTTGTGTTTTGGTTCGCAAGACACGTAGCCCCCTACACTGGAATGGGCAGCGCCTGGTACGACTATCGGACAGACATTGAGCATGTTAGGGGCTATTGCTCGAACCAGTCCTGGTACACGATGCTCAGCATGTCTGCCGCCGACGTCAAGATCCCCTTCGACTGCGTACCTCAGGCTTGGTACCTCTCGAACGACTTCAGAACCTTGTTGATCCTGCCTGTTTATATCATGATTTTGGCCATGTAAGTGTGCAGGGACATTCGCTCTCTCGGTTGTCTCTCGGATGGCGCCCAAACATCGTCTAACTGCCTTATTCATCCCACGATGATTGAACAGGAACCGACGCGCCGGATACGGAGCAATATTTGCAACTTTCGTCTTCTCGTGGTTCAGACTAGTGCAGATACTTCGCGAGGCAAACATTGACTACATGGTTATTTTGCATTGGCAGCCGCATGTCTATGCAATCATGGCCGATCGACTGCACAATGTTTACACAGATTTGGTCGTCAGACTGAGCACTTATTTGCTCGGAGTGATGGCCGGACACTTATTGTACCTATACGAAACTAACCAAATCAAACGCTGGCCAAGCTGGGTGGAGAGGGTTGGATTGAAGGTCGCCCTTATAGTTGGCGCCAGTTTCTTCATGGGCGGCCCAATCTTAGCCAACCCATATCTCAACCAATTCTTGCCTTCTATTGACGACCTGGACTCTGATACAGTAGTTGTGCTCATTCCTCTCTTCAAATCTGCGATGGAACTATGTATTAGTGTTTCCCTGCTACTCTTAGCCTCTGGTGGCGGATACAATTGGGTCTCGGATACTCTGTCTAGTAAGGCGGCCAAGGTTTTGTCCAATATAAGTTACGGAGTCTTCCTAGTTCACGTTGAGGTCATGTACAAGGTGCCGGCGGTCAAATTTGAGAGTTCCTACTGGTTCCTCTTCCTCTATTCAATATTTTTCATCGTCCTGTCAAATCTCGTCTCATTCGCCATTTACCTTCTCTACGAGATGCCCATCAACAATGTGATGCGCCACATAATCAGGAAAACTCTCAACACCTTTGTACGATAGAAACTTGAGGCTTGCTATCAGTCGCCTCATGAACTCGATGCTTGCTATCAGTCGCCTCATGAACTCGATGCTTGCTATCAGTCGCCTCATGAACTCGATGCCTGCGACCTATACATGTACGTTCCAGCTTCTGCTATTAAAGCGACTGCTCGAGAGATGCTCCGAGTCTGTTTAAATTGTATCTACACTGCAAAACGCGGACAAGTCGGCAACTCACGCATGAGCTGGCCAAGAGCTGGGGTCGCCTCCATGTCTAAGGGCAAATTCACATTGAATTGAACGGATACACCTTTGATGGCTAGGATCTTTGTCATAAGAGTCGCTTTTTAGCCATGCTAACTGCAGCAAACTTTTCTGCCCGGCAGGATCTCGATCGATCCTGCCAGCTCTTGCCTGAACTTGTGCCCTTAAACTGATCAGCTCGCCCAGTTCTGACCATAAGCTGGCCTCACTCCATTGATGTTAGTCCGGGGCGCTCGAGTTCTGAGCTGATTAATTCAAGAATCAGAGCTAGTTTCTGATGTACTCGTATAGTTATTCTTTGCCTAAATCAAGGTCAACAAATGTGTGCCAGTGTTTGTAGTTCAAAGCTAATGTGTTGCAATAAGCTTTCACTCTTTTTTGGTTCCCGTTCTTTTCACACTGAAAATTTGTCCAAATTCGAGAGCGACACTCGACAGAGTTGGGACGACGATTGTTGCAGTATTATTATGCCACAGCCAACGAGCAGGATGGAAAATGTTGCCATCAATTGATCCGAGAGTGCAACCATCAGCAAGAGTCTCAATGCCGCCTTTATTCTAATCACGGGCGCTATACTGCAAACAGAATGCAAGAGGTAGCTGAAATGCTGAAGCGAACGGTTACCGTTAGCTCTTGACAGACGCCAGCGATCCTTCATAAACCAGCTTTGTTGTATAAATGTCGTCACAATATTTCCGCCCGCGACCAGATCTATCTGGTTGCCTGTTGCCGGAATGATTTGGCTAAATCGAACCGGGCGCAAAGTCTCGTCACCTTAATAGACGGTTGCAATCAAGCGGCTGCTAATCTCCATAACTGTCGATGAGCAACCCGTCACCTGTCCAAACTAACAGGTCACAGCTGAAAGTTGAAGCGCACTCGCTAACTGATTGATCGGTATGGGACACTAAAGCTTCCTCCTAAATCGTGCAAATGATGGCCTCAACTGGAAGTTGTTAGCTAAACGGATTTTGGCGCTCGTCTCTAAGCTTGCAGGAATCAGAACAAAAGTATCCATATGAAAATTCAACATCCATTTTGGCGCACGCGCGAGCGTACAACATTGTTTCAAGTTCGTTCTGACTGGAGCCTCGCGGATATAAGTCCAATAGATTAGCTTTCCTCTTTTGCAGCCAACATTGGAGTTCGTCTTCACCCTCTAGAATGAAAGCGGCACGTTCCTAGCGAGCAGCCCAATTAGCGGACCAAGATCATAAACAACAACGCTTACCTGAATACTGGAGCCCAGCCTGTTGCAACGACAACAATCGATGCCTATTGGAACAAGATTGATGCGCAAACGAAGATTTAGCCACCGTCACCAGCTGCAGTAGCAATCCTCTTAATCTAGACAAACCCAGTTCAGATCAAATCGGATTTGATACACAGAAGATTTCGTAACCGGCTGTAAAGCAGCGGTATTACAGCCGTAAGGTGGCGGTTACCTTTTTGGCAGCCAAATTTGCTATAAAAGGAACGCACCCCAGCTCGACAAATCAAACAGCTATAACTGGCAAAACAAGTGCCCCAACAAGCTACTAACTGGCCAACATTGTTCAAGTGTCGCCCGTTCTATCTGCACCAACACACTCTTTATATCCCGCCGAAATTATCAGTCCAAGTTCACCCACCTAAGCAAACAAAATGATCTTCAAAATACACTACTTTGCCTTCAATGCAGGTCTTTCTGGCGTCTTAGTGTAAGTTCAACGACACTCAAAGCCCTACGTTCACTCGGAACTCTAGAACTTTAAACTGACCCCAATCATCCTGCCCACAGCCTCATAACAGTCTTCTTACGCAAGTACAGCGACGCCTCGAGCACTGAAATTGGCACCCTACTCATGATCTTGCCATTCATTGCAGTATTCACAAAGCCATTCTTTTGTGCGCTGGCCGACCGTCATAGGCGCTACCGGCTCTATTTTATCCTAAGTCTGCTCGCAACACTCATTGGTTTTGGCGCTTACACCTTCATGCCCTTCTTTCCCGATTTCATTGAGCACCATGGTCGGGCAGCCTTTTACATTTTAACAGTGTTTACAATCATCGGTTACATTGCCTATGGGGTAGTTTGGTCCTTGGGCGACGCTTATGCTGCAAATGTAAGCCACAAAACGGGCGAATCCTTTGGTTTAATCAGACTATGGGGCACCATTGGGTGGGGAGTTGCAGGAGCCTTGGTTGGCATGATCTCTCCTTACCTGAACCTACCTGAAATGGTGCTCGGCTTTCTCATATTTATTGTAACGCACGTGTTTGAAATCATCCTCTTATGTTGGTGGCCAAACGGTGAGGACTTCGAAATGGGCGACGCTATACCAACTCATGGTGGCGATGAGCATGCAATTGAGGCACCAAGGGCCCTAGACGCGAAGGCGACCATGGTAGAGAAGCCAGCAGCTGTTCCGCAAGCAACAAACGACACACTTAAACCTAGCGACATATTGCTCACAATGAGCCAACTATCATCCGGGGAGCTGTCAATCAAGCGAACGCAATCTAACTCATTGGCAATCACGACCAAGGTGAAACTTGATGTTGCTCACAAGCCCGGTGACAAACTCGATAGAACAATCAACGATTTGGTTGCAATGGCGGCTGGTAAAACTCAGGATCTAGAAAAGGCCGCAGAAATGGAGCGGCGGCGTATCGCAGACTTGCAAATGACCACCTTTAAGATGGTTGCAATGAAACACAAGTCACTCATCAAGTACCTACTTATTTTTGTTGCCTTAGGAACTGTCTACAACATACACTGGTCATACTTCTTTCTTCACCTCGAGAGGTTAGCCGAGGAGGGTAAAGGTGGTGACTTCTCCACATTGGTCGGAATGTGTTTGGTAGCTCAGTCAGTTGGCGAGACATTTTGTTTTGCTATAGCCCCTTGGGTTGTTGGCAAATTAGGCCGCGACGGGTCTATCTCACTCAATGCGATTGCATACGCAGTCCGTTACTTTGGCAATGGACTCGGTATTCCCCTAGTTTCTCCATATGTAGCTGTGATAACGGAGAGCCTACAAGGCATCAACTATGGAATCTTCTACTACTTAATCACAGATACCGCACTCCACTTTGCGCTCCTAGTGGACGATGTCATACCGGAGATGCGTGCAAAGGGCTTGATTGACGAAAAGTCCGACATCCAAGCCGTTAGGACTTCTCTGCGGGCAACGATGCAAGGAGTTTTTAGCGGAGCCTTCGATGGACTTGGCTTTGGTCTCGGATCTTTGATAGCGGGTTTGGTGCTGGAACAACACAGCTACGAGCAACTTTGGTGCTATGCCGGTACCGCTGCTTTAGTCATCTTCGTGATACACGCCCTTTATGAGATAGTGAATCAGTTTGTTCGAACTTGTCTGAGAAAAAGGAAGGAGAGCAGCTGGATATCAGACTTTGAAAGCAAGGTGTATGGGGACAAGCAAGCTCACAATTTTTACCAATCTAATATGGAACAATCAATGCCACCGCTGTCAAAGATCAACGAAATCTATTGAACAAGATCAGTGGTGCCCAGAAAGATTCCCACCACAACTCACAAAGCCATTCAATCAATACACTCTTTGAGCTAGTTTACATCAACAGGCGGCCTCGCTTTTAATTAAAGTTGAAGTAGTTCTGAGATCGTTTGTAACAAATCTTATATTGGCAAAAGCGTCAAATTTTGTACATCCTTGCGAGGCACCTTTTGTCTTCGCTTCACCATGGTTGGATTTTTAGTTTGATGGCATTTTCGCGCGCTAATTCCTCAATCTGGCGCCATTTTCTTTCCTTATCCTCTAGTTTAGCGGCAGCAATTTTCTTTTGCTGATTATGCTGCTCCACTAATTCGTTGAATAACTTTTGGTTCATTTCTGTGGACAATTTCAGTGCATTATAGATGAGCCCGTGAATAGTTTTGTTCCAATGAGTGTCAGGGTCGATATGTAGGGCTGGAAAAACGATGGGCAAAATGGTGGTCACATTATCATTTATCAGGCTGAGAATATACTCGTTGTTCCAAAAGTATAGGACTCTTTCTGCCACTTGGAACTGATCCGACATGATACAGCGAGTCAGTTGTTTGAAAAGAATAGTGATCACCTTTTGAAATTCACTCGGCTCAATAATGTCTAATATTTCCTCAACTTCGTTTAGGAACATAACCTCTTTGGTGCTATGAATCTTTGGCCAATATCTTAGCAGACTACTTATGACTGGTTCGGTGAGAGTGTGATCCTTTTCCAAGAATTGTACAATGCAGTAGGCTAACTGTGCATGGTAAGCACTTAAGGTACGAGGCTTATGTAATGGCATCAAAACCTTCAACAGAAACAATTTGTGCTCTTCTTTCAGGGGTAGAACGAAACCATTGATAATGCTGCCTAGTATCTCCAACAAGTCAGATATCCCGTTATGATATTCTGATTCATAAATAAAGGAAAAGAATATGTTATTGATTTGGCGTCGGATGTATGATCTCAGATTTAAGAATCTACCATAAATGCGGTGCAATATCGTCTTCAGGAGATCACGTTCTCTTGGGTCTTCGCTTTCAAAGAGATCAAGAAGTTTCAGGACAAATCTGTTGTCGATTAACAATTTTGCACGTTTCATCTCGAAATGAGGACAATCTAGGAATCTAATGAACAATTCGTAGACCAATTGGAGATGCGGCCAGGCAGGATCAAGAGGAGGCTCATCCTCTTCGGGGTCAAATTCAGGCACGTTTTGGTTAGAAGACGGAGGTAATGGTCTGAATATATTTGCAGCAAATAATTTGAACAATTCTTCGTGAAGTGTATCACTCGGCAACCAAGCTTCGAATTGATCCTGAATGATATCTTCTATGTCCATTATTATGGCTGCTTTGGCATTTCTCTGTTCGAGATCATCCCATGTGAACTTTCTGAGCGTAAAATCGTAAACCTTGCAACACTCTTCAACCTTTAGTCTAAATATCGTCTCCCTTTCAACAGGATCCGGAATATCTCTCAATCTTGGCAGCTTTGGATCCGCTTGGTGGGTCAAGGCAGTTTGAGGCGAATAATTGTTTGAGCCCACCTCTTGACTAAGTGAGAAGGTTGTATTTAGTTTGTTGTTCGTGCTATCATTTGACTCGTTGAGTAAGCTGTCAGAATTGGTTTGCTGGACTAAATCGTCATCTTGTGAGCCTTCAACGTCAAGATCTCTGACCAAATCTGCTCCAATATCACTAATATTCGGGCTGCTATCGTTTTCGGAGTGGCTCAATGAAGAAACAAATTCTAGTTTATCATATGAGCCTCTGACTAGATCATCTCCTTGCAAATCAAATTTGCTCAAACTAAATTCATTGTCATGGTCCTGGTTTTGCTCAGCTACGAACTTTAGAAGATCCAATTCTAAGCTTGATTTCACCGAGTCCAGGTCTAATTTGACCTCGGAACTCTCATGATCTCTGGAACTCTGCGGCAGCTGATGCTGTTGCTGGTCGTCCATTTTGGAGTGACGGTAGCAACTCTCGAAATTTGTACCTAGCAAATTAATGTTACTTCAGTTCCATTGTTTGAACGTCGCTGGTGTAAAAATAGGTAGAAATCTACGTCTCGATGATACTAAGTCTAATTGCGTTTGCATGCAAGATACTGTATTAAATATTTATTTTTGGTCTAGGCAGATGCAATAGAGTGGTAACATGGGGTCGTATCAGACTGGGGGTCGAACGAGGTGAGATGGATATGTGAGCGCCTTGTCCATCGAGCATACAATGCATTGCTCGGCCCGGCGATGCCTTCTGTAGAGTGCGGCTTATCAAGCCCGACTCTCACGAGAAAAATCAACACTATTTCCATAGATCCTTTTTATTTATGTTCAAGGCTATACAGTCGCCGACAAACAATTATTCTCATCGATTGCCCCATGCGATCCTCTAGCGGCGACGTGCAGAAAGAGCAGCCAAACTAACGCATCGTGGTCATCAAACTGCAAGAGTCCAGAGCCTACAAAATGCGTTGCGACGAATACAATAACAAAATGTTTCTATCTTAATAATTTCTTTATATTTAAACCCATTAAACCCTCGAAATGGCAACCCGAAATCTAGTCATCAAAGAGAAACCCTCTTTTAAGCAACAGAACCTTCCCGCCTGGCAGCCCATACTCACGGCCGGTACAGTATTACCAACATTCTTCCTCATCGGTGTTGCCTTTGTACCCATTGGTATCGGCTTACTTATGTCATCTACTACAGTACAAGAGATTAGCATAGACTACACTGATTGTAAATCAATCAATAATACAGATAGAACGTGCTCCTCAATAGTCCCAAGCCCGTGCAAGTGTAAGATTGACTTCCAACTTATGGAAGACTTTAGGCAAGAGATTTATGTTTATTATGGACTGTCGAATTTTTATCAAAACCATCGTCGATATGTTAAGTCTAGGGATGATTCACAACTGTTGGGCAACCCAAAGAGTGTTAGTGGTGAATGTTACCCATTTGATTATGCTATTGATCCAGCTGACAACATTTCCAAGCCTATAGCTCCTTGTGGGGCCATTGCTAACAGCAAATTCAACGATACATTCGAAATCAAATGGGAGAGCCATGAAAATAAACTAAAAAATATAAGCCTTTCGAAGCTCGGCATTGCTTGGTCGTCCGACAAGCGCATTAGATTTCAGAATCCGCCCGGTTCCGATCTGAAGGCCGCATTTGAGGGAACAGTGAAGCCGCCAAACTGGCGCCATCCTGTCTACAATCTCTCACTTAGTCTCGAAAATAACGGGTTCCAGAATGAGGATCTGATTGTTTGGATGCGAACAGCTGCCTTACCTACATTTAGGAAAATCTACGGAATAGTTGTACCTGACACACTGCAATTAGACCACCTACCTGCCGGACAATATTCCTTGCTTGTGGACTACAACTATCCTGTAACTATGTTCAATGGACGCAAACGCTTTATAATGGCAAACACAAGTTGGCTCGGAGGAAAGAATAACTTTCTGGGGGTCGCTTACATTGTTGTTGGTTGTATTTGTTTCATCATATCAGCCCTCTTTCTATTTATTCACAAGAAATTCGGGCGCTTACCCTCAGAGATAATACAAATCAACCAAACAACTCCATTTCTAGCGACCCAGTAATCGGTAGTCAGATAGATAAAGATTATATACGCTGCCTTACTAGAGGAAAAGGTTACCTCATCTCGTTTGGTTGGAAGAGGATATGTTTTGATGGCGACTTGGATTTAGGTGGCCAACAACAAAGTTACACGTAACAAGAGTACAAAGATTTAGGCCGCCTTTATATCAATGCTAAATATATATGGCGAATTTTTAGGAGTCACAATGTTATTCATGATCATCAAATGATTTGGAACTTTAACAATAACAAGTTATAAAATTAGTTGAACTGATCTTCTCTTGAGTAATAATTCCTCTTGAGCATTACAATTGAAGTTTGAAGATCCTAGTTTTGCAGGTGGGCAGATTGTGCGACAGTTAATTATGACCATCGTTCAGGTTCAAACCTAAGATCACACATGAGTGGCGAGTCCTTTATCATTAAGGTTCTTCGCGGAGGTCGCTGAGCCGTTTGATTGTACAATAATCGCCGGGCTATCTTGAAACCTTGAATCGCTGATAACTGGCGCATGCTGGGCCATCTGATCGAGGTTAGGGTTATTGGACAAGTTGTTGGCGTGGGTAGTCAGCGAGTTGGGCGAAGAGGATGCGGAGTGGCAAGTTGGTTGCGCTGGCGAGAATGTATTGGGCGATGTAGCGTAGCCGAGCGTTTTGTAGGCAGAGGAACGGCTAAGCAAGGTGCCATAATTTGACTCAAAAAAGGCATCTGCATCGCTTGTCGGCACCACCGAGTGACACTGGCCGCCTGTTGGACTCATCTGTAGGGTTGCATAGTTTGCCGCCGATGCGGCGACAAACTGCTGAACCGGCTTGTTGCAGATGGTCGCATAACACGGTCGCCCGTTTTGTTGCGTGGAGGCAAAATATGGATCGGCAATCATGGCTGGAAGCTGATAGTGGCCGGCAGGTATTGCTTGGTTTTGGTCGCTCCAAGCCAAGGGTTGGCTTGTGTAGTCGTTAGTTGTGTGCGCCGATTGGTCTAAGCCAGTGTCGTAGGATAGTTGGCCGTTGGTCTGGTAGAGCTGGGCCAAGTTGTGGTCGCTTGCGTAGGCAACATTCTCGTTGTTGACGTACATGGCGCAGTCAAGTTGGCCGGCGTTCATCCTGTAAAGGCCGTTTGGCGACATCTTGGCCGGCGCCACACTGGACACAGTGAGGGGTCCTTGCATCCACATTGCCTGCTGCATATAGCCGTTTGCGCCATCTACAAAGCCTCCATTTGCCTGTGCCTCTTGGACGGGAGCGCAAAGTTCCCGATTCCTTCCACCGCCACTGCTGCTGCTGCTGCTCCGTCCGCTACTGCTCGCTGTCCCATCGCTTCCAGTTGTGCTATCTTGGATGAGATTTGCGCTCGAGGAGACGAGGTGTCCGGCGTTGATATGATTGAGATTTACAGAGTTGCTCTTGCTGCCGTCCGGCTTCGAGTCTTGTTGCGCGGACATCGCGAGCATGGTTAGACTGTTGCTCAAGTTGGCCGCCCTCCCAAGGCTCGTCCGCTGGCTAGTCACGTTGACTGGCATACTGATGATCGGGCGAGCTTTTATGCGCCTGCTGGCGCCGGAAGTGCGCCGGCCCGGGCCAGGTAGCAATCTGGACCAGAGTCGATTTATTAGCGAGTTACTGTGTTCGAGTTCGCTAACCGATTGGCTTTTGCCCGCGGCGTCCCCTTGATGTTGTTGGTCTCGCTGGTGGGCTTGGCCCAGGTTGTTGTGCTGGGGTTGGTCGCCAGAGGGCGCGCGCGCTTGTTGCAGGAACAGGGGCTCGAGGCATTCGTGGATGGCGGCAAACTTGCCAGACCTTTGCAGCGCCATATTCCTGCCTGACGCTTGCAACTCGACACTCTGGTTCTGGTTTAGGTTTTGATCGTTTGTTTGCTCCACACGTTGAGCGCCCGAAGGGTCGGCGGAGTGGCGGGCCGGATTTGGGGCGAGATTGGCCGCGAAAGCTTGCGGCTTATGGACGAGTCTTGGGCCCGCGGAGGAGGTGTCGCTGCGCTCGCACTGAAGCTCGCCCATTGGCCCGCAAACGATGCCCTCGTCCGACTGGCTCCCCTCCGATTGGGGCGACTTGCGGCCGAGCTGGCTGGCGCTGTCGGCGCTGCTCGGCGCCTTGGCCGGCTGCTCGCCCTGCGGCCTGAGCTTGCGCTTGGCCTCAAACTTGAGCTTTGCCTCAGAGCGGCCGCATGGCATGAAGGCGACGAGCACGCTCGAGAAGCAGACGAACACCAAGACGGCTGCAAATGTCAGTGAGGCCATGAGGGTGAATGCGAGGCCTGAGGCGTGAGTTGTTCAGTTTGTTTGTTGGCGGAAGGAAGCTGCTTGGTTAAAACTCGGCAAACTTAAATTCAAGGCCGGCGAGGCCAATTGAGATGGATGGGAATTGAACGTTGCAACTCTCTGATCGATGGACCATCAGCGATCGCTTAATTATTTTAAATCGACAGTTGCATGAGATTGGAGCGGACGGTTATGCAAATGGTTGCGCTTAGCCGAGCCTCAATTCTGGCCGGAGGTCAGCTGGAGCGCTGCCAGTGGCTTTGGGCGGCTCGCTGCCGAGCTGTCTGGCGGGCGGATAATTTATCGTGTCCGCGGCCAAACTCGAGCAGCCCGCCAGCTCTGAGTTACGACGACAGGTGCTCCTCGGCGGCCACGGCCGGCCAGCTAGCCAGCCAGCAAACTCGGGCAGAGGTGAGCCGGGAGTCTCGCTCGGCCAACATGCGAGCATGATTCAATGAATGATGCCGATTTGTTGCCGCAACATCCACTCCACTTCCATCTCTCTTTCTCTCTATTTGTGTCTCTGTCTTGCGTCCGGTTCGCGGAACTGGCCGAAACAGTCGGGCGAGGCGGGCCGCCAGCACATTGCATGTACCTCTCGCTCTCCCAGTGTGAGCCTGGCCGCAACTCATGTCGGCTGGCTGGCGGGCCGGACAGGCGAGCCAAAGGAGAAGTTTGCGCCCGCGAGTAAGTCTGAGTGTGTGTGAATCGGGCCTATCAACAGGTATCAGCGGTGAATCGGAATTAGAATGAGCGGAATGGCCGCAAGCGCTCGCCGGCTCCTCTGCGCGTCCTCCTGGCGGCGGCGGCGGCGGCGGCGGCGGCG